>Ga0187892_10001164_pt1 | contig 62414 bp, 50 predicted proteins | sample MA1701073metaG_FD_139345 | JGI IMG/M metagenome (GOLD analysis project Ga0187892, IMG submission 139345) | Bio-ooze microbial communities from a basaltic lava cave in the Kipuka Kanohina Cave System on the Island of Hawaii, USA - MA170107-3 metaG ... | reverse complement strand
CAGAGCCTAGCCTCCTGCAAGGCCGCGGCTCGGCGGGAGCCTCGCCCTCCCCATTCTAAAAGCGCCGTTAATGAATGAAATTTGTTTGATGAGGCACACCCGAGGGCGGGTGTGCTACACACAATATTGGCGCGAACTCGAGCAGGATTCGAGCGGTTCCGCGCCACCCATAAAGGGTGGCGCTACAGTTGTGAGACAGAGCCTAGCCTCCTGCAAGGCCGCGGCTCGGCGGGAGCATCGCCCTCCCATTCTCCAAGTGCCGTTAATGAATGAAATTTGTTTGATGAGGCACACCCGAGGGCGGGTGTGCTACACACATTATTGACGCGAAGTCGAGCGCGATTCGAGCGGTTCCGCGCCACCCATAAAGGGTGGCGCTACAGTTCTGAGACAGAGCCTAGCCCCCTGCCAGGCCGCGGTTCGCAGGAAGGCTCGTCCTCCCCATTCTCGAAGCGCGGTTAAAAATGAAATGTGCATGACGAGGCACACCCGAGGGCGGGTGTGCTACACGCATTGCTGGCGCGAACTCGATCGCTACTCGCAGGCATCGGCCAGGATGCGGCAGAATCTATCCTGAATTTCCTTGTAGGGAGTGCTAGGCCCCGTGTAATTGTTGAAAAGCACGGCGAAGGCGTAGCGCGGTCCGGCGTCGGAATCGACGTATCCCGCCAGCGCCCGGATTCCGCGCATGGTGCCGGTCTTGGCGTGGACGCGGCCATCTGAGTTCTTGAGCCGCTTGCGGAGTGACCCGTCGATGCCCGCTACGGCAAAGCTGTCGTGCAACATGGATCCGAATAGCTGGCGGGATGACCACGCGAGCACGGCCGTCAATTGCCGGGCAGTGCAGGCGTTCTGTCGGCTGAGGCCGGAACCGTCGGCGACGATCAAGTTACGTGAATCGACACCCGCGCGAAGCAGCATGTCCTTCACCGCGTCCCCCCCGATTTTCCAGCTGCCGCGAGGATCCGGCAGGCTCTGACGCTTTGCCCAGGCGTATCCGGCGCGTTTGAGCAGGCACTCCGCGAACATGTTCTGGCTGTCTTTTCCCGCCCGGCCGAGGACGTCAGAAAGGGGCGTGCGATGTATCGTGAGTAACGTTAATTGGGTCGGCAAAGCACCATCGGGAAGGCGAACTCGTTCGCGGCGAACCGATCCATGAATGTTGATTCCGGATCGAGTCAAAGACATTCGCATTGCATCGGCGAAGAGCAGGCCGGGATCGGGAAAGGAGATCGAACCAACATTGGCTGTTTTTCCGCACCGCCCGGCGACGACGTATTCAAAGGTGTCGAACGCATGATGAACCGTCGGGATGCCTTTGCCGCCGGACTGGGACTTGTTGACCACTCTAGCGAGCGACGTTTCCGGCTGAATGGACACCAATGCGGGAGCGTCGCGTTTTTTGCCGGGCGTGACCACAAAGTCGAGGCAATTGTCGTTGTAATTGAGGCCGCCCACCGGGGCCGCATACCAGTTGTCCAGATCGGCCCGCTCCCAGGAGGGGTGCAGCCGTTGATCGTCGAAAATCGTCTCATCGATGACGAGGTCGCCCGGAATTGAGGTCAGTCCTCTTTGGCGCAGCGTTTCCGCCCAGGAATGAAACGGCGCGGCGATGGTTTCTCCGCGGCTCTTGTGCAATCTTTCATCGCCGAAGCCCGGATCGCCGTCGCCGATAACGAAGAGGTTGCCGCCGTCGGCGGCTAGGATGGTCTCGAAGGCGAACTGCGGGCCGAGTTCGATCAGCGCCGCGGTCATGGCGAAGATTTTCATCGTGCTGGCGGGGGTCAGCGCGTCGTCGGCGTTTTGGGTGAAGATCACCCGATCGGAAGCCAGGTCGATCACGCAGGCACCTACCGTGGTGGATGCGTGGGGGAGCTTGGCGAGAGTTTTTCGGAGTTCGGCTTCAATGCACTGATCCGCGTATCCCTGCGGCGAGAGCAAACCCGTGCCGAGCAAGAGAAGAACGGCGTGTAACCACCTCGATCGGATGGGGAGAGACGCGTCCATGCGAGGATTATCGTATCGAAGGAGCGTTTACGATCAACCGTTCGAGGCTTGTGCCGTTTCAAGAAATGTTTTCCGTTGTTCCTCATTCGCCTTGTTGCGCCCCTACAGGGCTCTTCACTGGTCTCGTGCCTTGTCTCCCAGGGCGTTGCCCTGGGCTGACCTGTTCTGCCCCTTCGGGGCGAAATCCCGGTCGACATTAATGCATACGACACTATTGAGGATTGAATAGTCGACTTAACCGAGCCGCGACCGTGAAGGAGCGGAAAAACACCTGTTTATTGGTAACCCCCAGTTGACGGAACTATTCAAAGATCAATAGAAGCGCAGGGAGCACGAATGATGACTCAAAGATAATCTCAAGGCCGAATTGCTTGTAGCCCGCGTTGAGGACTGGTCGGCATGGGCAGGGGCCATTATCCTTTAACCATGACGCCGCTGACGCTCGAATCGGTGACGAGCCCCCCCACCGTAACCGACCAAATCGTTTCAGCCGCCGCTTTCAATATTGCGTCGTATCTTCCACAAATTGCCGCGGCGCGGCCGAGTCAGCGTGCCGTGATTCTCGCTCGATCGGGAGAGGCCCTGACGTTTGGCGAGCTGGAATCGCTTTCCAATCGGATTGCCAACGGTCTGACGAATCTTGGAATGGTCCGAGGCAACCGTGTTCTGGTCATGGTTAAACCCGGATTTGAGTTCCTCGGTCTGGTTTTTGCACTGTTCAAGATCGGGGCAATACCGGTGATGATCGACCCGGGGATGGGCGTCGGGCGGATGTTGGAGTGTATCCGAACGGTCGATTTGCATGGTTTCGTGGGCGTGCCCCCGGCCCACGTGGTTCGCATGCTTCGACCTTTCGCATTCCGAAGCGTTCGTAGCGTCGTCACGATCGGCAAGCGATGGTTCTGGGGTGGGGCGACGCTGGATCAACTCCAACGACGGGCAAGTGATTATTTCACCTTCGTTGACACGAAATCGACCGATGCCGCGGCCATCTTGTTCACCAGCGGCAGCACCGGACCGGCCAAGGGCGTGGTTTATGAACATGGGATGTTCGACGCCCAGGTGCGGATGATCCGGGATCAGTATTGCATTGAGCCCGGTGAAATCGACCTGCCGACATTCCCGCTGTTTGGCCTGTTCAGCGTGGCCATGGGGATGACCGCCGTGATTCCCGATATGGACGCCTCCCGACCCGGGCGGGTGGACCCCGCTAGCATCGTGGAGGCCATTCGCAATCACGGGGTCACCAATTCGTTCGGCTCGCCGGCGCTATGGCAACGGGTCGCCCCATATTGCATCAAAAAGGGCGTGCGGCTTTCGGGCCTGCGGCGCATCCTTATTGCTGGAGCACCGGTCGCGTGGCAGGTGATTGAGCAACTCCATCGCGTCCTGCCGGCAGGCGCGGATGTGCACACCCCTTACGGTGCAACGGAGTCGATGCCGGTTTCCACCGTAAGCGGACACGAACTTCTTAACCTGCGAAGCATGGTCGGCCATGTCGGTGCGGGAACTTGCGTCGGTCGTCCCCTCGCGGAAACTGATGTTCGACTGATCTGCATCACAGACGAACCTATTCCAGAATGGTCGAATGACCTGTTAGTCAAGGATGGCCAGTTCGGCGAGATCATTGTGGCCGGGCCGGTCGTGACCGAGACCTACTTCGGGCTTCCTGCCGCGAACGCCCTCTCCAAGATTCGGGAAGGCGACAGGGTGTGGCACCGCATCGGCGACATAGGGTATCGCGACGCCGAAGGGCGTCTGTGGTTTTGCGGTCGCAAGTCGCAGCGTGTAGTTACGGAATCAGGCACGTTGTTCACGGATTGCGTGGAGGGCGTGTTCAACGAACACCCCGACGTAGCCCGTTCCGCACTGGTCGGCGTTGGACCTGCCGGACGACAGACACCTGTCCTGGTGATTGAGCCCAAGCCCGGTCGGTTCCCTCACGGATCAAGAGTCGGAGTACTAACGCGGCAGCTACTTGACCTCGCCGAGACCGCGTCCATTCGACCATCCCTCCAACACGTTCTCTTTCACTGCTCGTTGCCTGTAGACATCCGTCACAACGCCAAGATCAATCGTGAGGCGCTGGTCCGCTGGGCGGCCAAGCGAATCCGATGAAAGCGCTCGTGACCGGCGGTGGCGGCTTCTTGGGAAGTGCGATCGTGCGAAAGTTGCACGAGCGCGGCGACGAAGTGTACGTACTGGGTCGCGGCGATTACCCGCAGGTTGTTCCATTCGTCAAGCGATTCTTCCAGACGGACATCCGGGATGGGGCGGCGGTGGCCCAGGCCTGCGGGGGAATGGATGTTGTCTTTCATACCGCGGCGCTGGCGGGCATTTGGGGAAAGCGAAGCGACTTTCGGTCGATCAACGTCGGGGGGACGCGAAATACCATCGAAGCGTGCCGTGCGAATGGCGTGCATCGGCTGGTTTACACCAGTTCGCCAAGCGTCGTTTTCGGCGGGAACGATCTTTGTGGAGTAAGTGAATCGACGCCCTATCCGTCCAACCACCTGGCCGCGTACCCGGAAACCAAGGCCGCCGCCGAACAAATGGTTCTTGCGGCTAACTCTTCGACGCTCGCCACGGTAGCATTGCGGCCCCATTTGATCTTCGGGCCGGGCGACCCGCATCTGATCCCACGGGTGATCGATCGGGCGCGTCGGGGTCGGCTGGTTCAGGTGGGCGACGGGAAGAATCTGGTCGACGTAACCTACATCGACAACGCCGCCACCGCTCATATCCAAGCGGCTGACGCTCTAACGCCGGAGAGTCACTGTGCGGGCCATGCCTATTTCATTAGTCAGGGCGAGCCGGTGATGCTCTGGCCTTGGCTGAACGACCTTCTAGACAGGGTAGGAGCACCTAAGGTCACTCGGTCGATCTCGTTTCGCCGAGCGTACAGTGCCGGTGCCTTTTTCGAATTGGGATACCGGGCTTTCGGGGTTGTTCGGGAGCCGCCCATGACACGTTTTCTCGCCACGCAGCTTGCGAAGTCTCACTATTTTGACCTATCATCCGCCAGGCGTGGTTTTGGATACGAGCCGATCGTTTCCACCGCGGATGGAGTGCGGCGATTGGTTGCGACCCTTGGAAAAAAGATCGAATAACGTTGCCATGGACCATTCGGAACGAATTGTCATCACCGGAGTGGGGCTTACGGCCCCCAATGGAGATTCGCCGGAAGCGTTTCGACGTAATCTGCTGGTCGGTGTTTCCGGGATCACCACCATTGAGACCCGATTCATGGGGCGGGTGCTGGCCGGGGTCTGTCAGTTTGAGGAGCTAAAATATCATTCGAAAAAGGATCGGCGGCGGGGAACAAGGGCTGGATCGATTTCGATCTATTGTGCAAACGAGGCCGTCCGTCGGGCCGGAATGGACCTGGAACGGGTCGATCTCTCTCGCGTGGGCACCTTTCTGGGAATCACGGAGCACGGCACGGTAGAGACCGAGAGCGAGATTGACGTTATCCGCCAGTTCGACTATGACACTAAATACTGGTCGCACCACCATAACCCCCGGACGGTGGCGAACAACCCGGCGGGAGAGGTGACCGTCAACCTGGGGCTTCGCGGTCCGCATTATACGATCGGGGCGGCCTGCGCGGCCGGTAATGCGGGGTTGATTCAGGGCGTCCAGATGCTACGGCTGGGCGAGGTTGACGTGGCCCTGTGCGGCGGGGTGTCGGAGGCGATTCATTCCTTCGGCATCTTCGCCAGTTTCGCGGCGGAAAACGCCCTGGCTTGGCACGACGATCCAAGCAAAGCGTGCCGACCCTTCGATACCGCTCGAAACGGGATCGTGGTGTCGGAAGGCGGATGTGTTTTTGTGTTGGAACGGCTGGCGGACGCCAGAAAACGGCGATCTCCGATTCTGGGTGAGATCGTCGGCTATGCGATGAACTCGGACGCCAACGACCTCGTGCTTCCCAATCCGGAGCGGGTGGCGGAGTGCATGATGCTCGCGATCCGGCGGGCGGGACTGGAGCCCAAGGACGTGGACATCGTCAGCACCCACGCGACGGCGACGGAAACTGGAGACGTACAGGAGGCGACGGCGCTTCGCCAGGTTTTCGGAGATTTCGACGGGGTGTATGTGAACAATACCAAGAGTTTCATCGGCCACGCGATGGGCGCGGCGGGAGCGTTGGAACTGGCGGGAAACCTGGGGGCCTTCGAGGACGGGATCGTCCACGCGACGATCAACGTTTCGAACGTTGATCCACGGTGTGCGATGCGGAACCTGGTGCTGAACGAACCGCGGCGGATCGATCGCGTGGAGTACGTCCTCAACAATTCGTTCGGGATGTTGGGGATCAATTCCGCCGTGGTGGTAAAGCGGTACGCCGCTTAGGAGCGACGCGTGACAACCATGAAAACCGTGAACCGAAAAGCTGAGAGCAGGATGGCGGATCAGCAGATTCGAGACATTGTCCTGAAAATCATCTCCGTTGTGGCACCGGACGCGGACCTATCCAATGTGAAGAGCGACGTGCGATTGCGCGATCAATTGGATATGGACTCGATGGACTTTTTGGACATCGTGATGGAGCTGCGCAAGCGGTACAAGATCGAGGTGCCCAAGGAAGACTACCCCCGGCTGGCGACGCTGGATGGGTGCGTCGAATACCTGGGACCGAAACTTGCGACCATGGTCGGCGTCTGACGACAGTTGCATTTCTCCAGAAGCAGTTAGAATTGGTAGTTGTATCACCCCCCTGCTTCCAGATCGCCGAGATTCCCATTAGGTTAATTGCACGTGCACTACGACGTGGTCATCATCGGCGCGGGAATGTCGGGATTGGCGGCGGGGATTCGGCTGGCCTATTTCGACAAGCGTGTGTGCATCGTCGAAAAGCACTACGCATTCGGCGGATTGAACTCTTACTACCGACTGGAAGGCCGGGAATTTGACGTAGGGTTGCACGCCGTCACCAATTTCGTTTCACCACGGAAGCACAACGCCCCTTTCAATCGCATCCTGCGGCAGTTGCGACTTTCCCGCGAGGACTTCGATCTCCATCCGCAATTCCACTCGCAGATTCGCTTTCCCAACAAGTCCTTGCGCTTCACAAACGATATCGTCGTGCTGGTTGATGAAGTGGCGAGGGAGTTTCCGCGCGACGCCGACAACTTTCGGCGGTTGTTGCAAGAAATCGAGCGCTACGACGACGCGCGATTGGACGCACCCTACCTCCCCACCCGTCCGTTGCTGCGCGAGCACCTGCATGAGCCGATGCTGATCGAAATGCTGCTTTGCCCGATCATGTTTTACGGCAGCGCGGAAGAACATGACATGGATTTCACGCAGTTCGTGACGCTGTTCAAGAGCTTGTACTGTGAGGGGTTTGCCAGGCCTCCGGGAGGCGTTCGCACGATTATCAAAAGCCTGGTCAAAAAGTTCCGGTCGTGCGGGGGGAAGTTCCGTATGAGTTGCGGCGTCCAGCAAATCAGGACGGACAAGGGCCGCGTGGTCGGAATCACCCTGGAATCCGGCGATACGCTGACCGCGGATGCGGTGCTTTCTTCGGCCGGTTATGTGGAGACGATACGTTTGTGCGACGGCACTCTTTCACCCTCATCCCAGCCCTCTCCCGACCAGGAAGCGGGAGAAGCTGGTCGAATCTCGTTCGTGGAGGGGGTCAACATTCTCAATGCAACTCCTTCGAGCCTGGGGCACGACGCCACGATTGTGTTCTTCAGCGACAGGGAGGAATTCAGCTACGCTGTGCCACGCGACTCAGTGGACTTTTCCAGTGGTATTCTTTGCTGCCCGAACAACTATGAAGGTCACGAAGACCTACAAGAAGGCGTGGTTCGGCTGACGTGGCTGGCGAATTACGAACGGTGGGCAAACCTCGATGAGCTTGATTATGCGGCGGCCAAACGCGAGCTTCACGGGAACATGATTGATCGGGTCAAGGAATTCATTCCTGCTTTTACCGAGCACCTGGTGTTTACGGACATGTTCACACCGCGCACCGTTCGACAGTATACTGGCCACTTGAATGGCGCGGTTTATGGATGCCCCTGGAAGCGGCGTGACGGGCGGACGCCGTACGAAAACCTTTTCATTTGTGGGACGGACCAAGGGTATCTGGGTATCATCGGGGCGATGTTGAGCGGTATTACGATGGCGAATGTGCACGTGCTGGGGAAAGAATGACGAATTCGGAATGCGGAAAGTGTCCGGCATCCGCATACCACATTCTAATGATTCCACATTTGGATTGTTGAGATGGCCCGCGATAGATTAAAAGACGCTCGATCCAGCTACGATGTCGTTGTGATCGGATCGGGTCTGGCCGGTTTGACCGCGGCGAACCACCTGGGCAAGTGCGGCCGGTCGGTCCTGCTGCTTGAGCAACATTATAACTTCGGCGGCATGGCGACTTGGTTTCACCGCAAGGGCGGGCACATCTTCGACATCTCCCTGCACGGTTTTCCTATAGGGATGATTAAGAGTTGCCGGAAGTATTGGACGCAGGAGATCGCCGACTCGATTGTGCAGCTTAAAGGCATCCGCTTCGACAATCCGCAGTTTCAATTGGAAACGACCTTCGACCGGATGGATTTCACGCGCATCCTGGTCGAGCGGTTCGGCGTGACCCGGATTACGGTTGAAGAATTCTTCGACGCTGCCCGCGCGATGGACTTTTACGACGATCAGAGCATGACCACCCGGGAGCTGTTCGAAAAGTTCTTCCCCGGCCGTTCGGACGTGGTTCGGTTGTTGATGGAGCCGATCGCCTACGCCAACGGTTCGACGCTGGACGACCCCGCGATCACCTACGGAATCGTTTTCTCCAACTTCATGAGCAAGGGTGTCTACATCTTTCAGGGCGGGACGGACTTGCTAATCAGGTTGATGCGCCGCGAATTGAAGAACAACGGCGTGGACGTGCGGCACAGCGTGCAGGTCGATCGGATCGTCGTGGAAGATGGTCGCGTTGCCGGCGTCGTTGCCAACGGAACATTCATCCGTTGCGGAGGAGTCCTGTCGAATGCGAACTTGAAGACGACAATTGAAAAACTGGTGGGTCTGGAACAGTTCAGCGATGAATTCGCCGAGGAAGCGAAGGCCGTTCGGCTCAATAACAGCAGTTGCCAAGTCTACATGGGACTGCGTCGCGGCGAAAAGATCGATTACATCGGTGATCTCCTGTTTACATCGGTCGATCCGGAGTTTGATTCGGTACGCTTATGCGCGAAGGAGATCACCAGTCGGACGTTTTCCATGTATTATCCGGATATCCGACCGGGATCGGACCGGTACGCGATCGTCTCTTCGACCAACGCCAACTGGGGGGATTGGGCCTATCTGTCTGAGGAGGACTACCAGCGGGAAAAGCAACAATTGATCGAAACGACGCTTGATGCCCTGGAAAAATACATACCCGATATACGCGGAAAGCTGGAACATATAGAGGCTTCCACGCCGAGGACATTCAACCATTACACGCAACAGGCGATGGGCGCCACATTCGGGACGAAGTTTGAGGGACTGAAGGTCAGCATGGACTTGCCCAAACAGATCGGCGGGCTGTTCCACGCCGGGTCGGTGGGGATCATCATGTCGGGCTGGTTGGGGGCCATTAACTATGGGGTGATCATGGCCAACGAAGTGGAGAGTTACCTTTTCTCGGAAGTGAACGCGGTGGAGAGCGTGGTTTGATGAGCAAGGCGTCGACTTTGCTGAGTTCCATCCCCCATCGCCCGCCATTCCTGTTCGTCGATGAAATCGTCGAGGTTGAAGACAAGCGAATCGTCACGAAGACCTATGTTGATCCGGCGGCGGACTTTTTTCGGGGTCATTATCCCGGCCATCCGGTCATGCCAGGGGTCCTGCTCTGTGAGTGTTGTTTTCAGGCCGGGGCACTGCTGATCGTGCACCACAAGGGCGGCTGGGATTGGGCCGACGGGATGCCCGTGCTGGCGCGAATCGGCGAGGCCCGGTTCAGACAGATGGTCCTTCCGGGACAGACAATTTTCGCGGAGGTGACGCTCGACGATGAACTGGACCGTGCCTATGTGATGAGCGGGCAGGTGACCGTGAAGGGGACGGTGGCCGTGCGGGTGGCGTTTTCGTGCATGTTGGCAAGCGGGAAGGAAGAGGGCAGGTGAGCTTCCTGGGTTTGGCCAACAAGGTATTCGTCGTTTTCGGCATCGCCAACAAGCGGAGCGTGGCGTACCACATCGCCCAACGGCTGGTGGAGGAAGGCGCGACGGTGATATGCAGCGTCCGGTCCGAGGCGCGGCGGGAGACCGTAGGCAAGCTGCTGCCGAACTGCGAAGTTCATGTTTGCGATTTCGAGCATGACGATCAGATTTGCTCACTCGCCCAAGCCATTCGGAAAAAGCATCCGGTGATTCATGGGTTGGTGCACTCCGTCGCGTTCGCAAGCTACGAGTCGTTTACCGGAAATTTTCATGAGGTTTCACGCAAGGACTTTGTGCAGTGTGTTTCGGTTAGCTGCTATTCGCTGATCGCCCTCGCCAATGCATTCAAGGAAATGCTCGACCGTCGGGCGAGCGTGGTGACGATTTCGATTTCCACGACACGGATGGCCGTGGAGAGCTACGGGTACATGGCCCCGGCGAAGGCGGCGCTTGATTCATCGCTCGCGTTTCTGGCGAAATCATTCAGCCGATTCTCTGAGGTTCGGTTCAATGCCGTTTGCGCCGGGCTCCTGAAAACCAGCGCATCGGCGGGGATTCCGGGGTATGCCGATCATTATCTATTCGCCGAACAGGCCACGTTGCGCAAACGTGCTCTGGCCACGGAGGAGGTCGCGGACGCCGCTCTGTTCCTGCTGAGCGAGCGGTCGAGCGGGATCAATGCCCAGGGGATTATCGTTGACGCCGGCATGGGGACCAATTACTTCGATGCGGACATCGTACGCAGCGCCCTTGGCGGCATCTGGCCGACGGGAACGCCATGATCCTCCGTCCGGTATTGGTCCCCATCCCGGACATGGAGGGACTCACACCCCCGCAGCGTGTTCAATTGCAGCGTGATTGCGCTCGACTTGCCCTACGCCATTGCGCGGAATTATGCGCCGCTCCGTTGGAGGGCTGGAGTCAATCGCCCGACGGTTCGCCGGTTCCCTTGCAGGGTCATCACTGGTCGATTTCGCATAAGAGGCGATGGGCGGCGGCGGTGATCGCCGATCGACCGGTGGGCATCGACATCGAACACATCCACCCCCGGCGCGACGACCTATTTGAGGTAGTCGGCAAGAAAGAGGAGTGGACCTTGCTCGGTGAATGCTCCTGGCATTCCTTTTTTCGACTCTTTACGGCCAAAGAGGCGACGCTGAAGGCCAACGGCGTCGGAATCGGTCATTTGTCCGAGTGCGGTCTGGTTGAAGTCATGGACAATGGGCGCCTTCTAACAAAGTACAAGGATAGCGATTGGCGGATTGAGCACTTCGAACATGACGGGCACATCGCCGCAGTCACTTGCGGCAACGCACCGATCGCCTGGAGAATCGGCTCGTGAAGCGATGGACCTGTGATGAGACTTGATGTGGCTATTCTCTACGCTTGGGCGGAGATCATCCGTTCCCAGCGCTCGAAGAAATCGGGAAACGTCTTCGAGCAACACTGAGGATCGTTGATGACCAATCCGGGGCACTTCAGACCGGCGATGGCGAAGCTCATGGCCATGCGGTGATCGTCGTAGGTCTCGATCGCCGCCGCTGTGAGGCGGGATGGAGGGTGGATAATCAGGCCGTCGGGCAGTTCCTCGACGAGCGCCCCGAGCTTGGACAATTCACGGTGCAGGGCCGCGATGCGGTCGGATTCCTTGAGACGCAGGTTAGCGACGTTTTGGATCGTCGTGGGAGAGTCGGCGAACAACGCCAGAACCGCAAGAGTAGGAACGGTGTCCGGCATATCGTTCAGATCGATTGTGATCCCACGCAGGCGGATGCCATCGGGCGGCGACGCGACGGAGAGCCGCGTTGCTTCGCGCTCGACCCGGCAACCCATCCGCTCCAATACGCTGACGAAGCCGATGTCGCCCTGAACGCTGTCCGTTCCAAGTCCCTGCACGGTGACCCGGCCGCCGGCGACGGCGGCCGCGGCCAAAAAGTAGCTCGCATTGGTTGCGTCCGGCTCGATGGTTAGTGATGCGGCCTGGTAGCGCTGCGGCGCCTCAACGATGTATCGCCCGGCTCCGCGCGGGCTAGAACCCGCGGCTCGGAAGTCCTCCAACACCGAGACACCGAACCGATCCATGACGGCCGTGGTCATTTTGAGGAAAGGAAGGCTTGGGACATCGCCGGCGACATCGATGAATACGTCTCTCGCCGCGTACGGGGCCACGAGCAGCAGAGCGCTAACCGGTTGACTGGACTGCGGAGAGCCGATGGCGACGTGGCCGCCGTGAAGTCCGCTTGCGTGAACGACGATGGGCGGGAAGCCCTCCTCGCAGGGAAACTCGATACCGGCGCCCAGGGTTTGCAAAGCTTCGCCGAGGGGCCCAATGGGGCGTTTGCGCATTCGGGCGACGCCGTCGAGGTGATATCGTCCATTGCCCAGGGCGACCATGGCCGTCAGGAAGCGGATCGTTGTGCCGGAGTTGCCGCAGAACAATTCACCGTCGCACTCGGGAATATGCCCGTTGCATCCCGTCACTTCGACGGCACGGCCCTGCTCATCGGTCGTTATTGAGATTCCCAGGGTACGGAGAGCTTCGATCATCAGCGTCGTGTCTTCGGCAAAGAGGACGTTGCTGAGGACGCTGTTGCCATCGGCCAGCGCCGCCGCGACGAGTGCCCGGTTGGTGAGGCTTTTCGATCCGGGGATAACGACGGTTGCATTTAACGGGTTGGCCGCCGGGATGCAGCGAAATACTGACATGGGTGTCAGGATACCGGAGGAGCAACGAGGACGGAATTATCGAGCCGCGAAATGCCGACTAGGTTTTGTCTCAAAACGACAAAGAAGTGTCGGACGGTCGCGCCTTCTCTGGTCGATTCGATCGGTTCCGCGCCACCCACAAGGGGTGGCGCTACATTTCTGATACAAAGCCTAGGGTGCTGAAGCAGCGGAAGCCTGGGAGGCATAGCTCTTTGGGCCGCCGTCGCCGCGCTCGATGGGGTAGCCGAGGGTGGACCAGCCCTCCTTGAGTACCTGTCCGGTGGGATCGGTAACGCCGCTGAAACCGCCGTCTAAGTTGCGCAGGTTCTTGTATCCGGCCTGGGCTAGCAACTCGCAGGCGGTGGTTGATCGCCCGCCGGTCCTGCAACCGACTACGAGCCCGGCATCGGTCGGGATATTCGCCTTTGCGACGCTCAGGAATTTCGGGTTAAGCTCCATCCGGCCCGTCTGTGGGTTCAACTCGGCAACAGGGATATTGACGGCTCCTGTGGGGTGACCGCTGACGAACTCCGGGACCGTCCGAACGTCGAGGTAGATTACACCATCACGGTCGAGGAGTTGTTTGGCTTCTTGTGGAGTTACTTGGGCGATACTCATGGATTTCTCCGAATCTCCCGGTTTCGCATGTTCGGCGGTGGCGGACGCGGATTGGGTAGCGCGATGATCGGTACACCCCCAGCCGACGCTTGCTAGGCCCAGCACCCAATGGAGTTTTCTCGGGCGCCGACTTTCGCAAACCTCCATGAACGGTTATTGTTCTGAATGTGTTGGTGGAGTCAACGGGGGTCAGGGACCGAGGGTGAGGGTAAGAATCTACAGTCACCACTCAACCCCTGACACTTGAACCCTGACCTTCGACCTTAAAATCGGTGAAGAGATGAGCCACCCAAGAGCTGTGGAGCAGCCATTCGGGAAGAGTAGACCCATGACAAGACGAAATTGGATTATCACGGGCATCGCTGTCGTGACAAGTGCGAGCGCACTTCGTGCCGAAGTTGATACCGCCCGAAGCGGCGCAAAATCGGCGACACCACAACCTTTGATGACTTACCTTGCCGAAGAGCTGGCGTACTCGATGGAGCACCTGGTCACGGAGGACGGGACTAAGCCCTATTATCTCAGCTACACGGTTTATGAGGAACACACGGCCAATATCTCCGCAAGCATGGGGGCAATTACCCAGGATCAGCGCGGCGACGAGCGCAACCTGAACATCGACCTGCGCGTCGGAGATTATAAACTTGACAGCACGCACCAGCTTCGCGGCGGCGGACCGTCTCATGTGTACGGTAGCGGCAACATCGCGCTTCCACTGCGGGACGATTCGGACGCCGTCCGTCAGGAGCTTTGGTACCACACGGACAAGATTTTCAAGAACGCCGCCAAGCGCCTCAGTCAGATCAAGACCGATTTGAAGGTCAAGGTCGAGGAGGAGGACCAGTCAGACGATTTCAGCCGCGAGGAGGCGCATGTTTCCCACGAGGAGCCGGTTCAACTCGTTTTCGACGGCGAGGCATGGGCCAAGCGATTGCGAAAGATTTCAGCGATCGCCCGCGATTTTCCCATGATCTACAGTTCGACGGTCACCATTGGTGCGTTGGCGGGCACTCGCTATCTGGTCACGAGCGAGGGGGCCCGCCTGCAAACCGCGGAACGACGCTATCGGATCACCATGTCCGCGGGGACCAAGGCCGAAGACGGCATGGACTTATCGCAATTCTCCGATTTCAACGCGGCAACGTTGGAACGGCTCCCTGAGGACGCCGAGATCGAGGACGCGTTTCGCGCGGTCATCAAGCAAGTGCTCGCGCTGCGGGAAGCGCCGCTGGCGGAGCCGTACATTGGTCCGGCCATTCTGCGCAATCGGGCCAGCGGGGTCTTCTTCCATGAGATCTTCGGCCATCGCATTGAGGGGCATCGCCAGAAGGACGTCACGGAGGGACAGACCTTCACGAAAAAGCTCAATCAACCCGTCTTGCCGTCGTTCATCAGCGTCCACGACGATCCGACGCTGGCCCGGCTGGGGGACATCGACCTGCGCGGGCATTATGACTATGACGATGAAGGCGTGGCTTCCACCAACGTTGCACTAGTGGAGAACGGGATACTCAAGACGTTTCTGATGTCCCGAAGCCCCGTGAAGGGTTGCCCGAAGTCCAATGGGCATGGGCGGCGGCAGGCCGGGAGCGCGCCGGTGTCGCGTCAAGGAAACCTCATTGTGAAGTCTTCGAACCAGGTGCCGTTCGATCAACTTCGCCGGTTACTGGTCGAGGAGTGCACGAAGCAGGGTAAGCCATACGGCCTTTTGTTCGAGGATATTTCGGGCGGCTTCACCATGACCAGCCGTCGCGGGCCGCAATCGTTCAAGGTGCTTCCGATCGTCGTTTATCGCGTGTACGCCGACGGCCGGCCCGATGAGCTTATCCGCGGAGCGGACATTGTCGGCACGCCGTTGACCTCGTTCGAGAAGATTTTATCCACAGGCGATGACATCGGCGTTTTCAACGGTTCGTGCGGGGCGGAATCGGGGTGGGTACCGGTTTCGGCGGCGTCGCCAAGTATTCTGGTGGGGACGATCGAGATTGAGAAGCGTACTCGCGATCAGAGCCGCCCGCCGATCCTCCCGCCGCCGCTGGCGGTGAAACCATGACCGAATCAGGAATCTCAGAAAGGAATAGAGATATGAATTCCCGAATTGCCGATTGCCGATTGCCGATTGCCAATTGGAACGGACGACAAACGGCAATTTGCAATTTGCAATTTGCAATCATCATCCTGCTCGCGTTCTTAGCCGTTTGCGATGCGATTGTCGCCGCCAAGGACGAAGCGGAGGGCAGCGACGTCGTCATGCGGGCGATGGTGGATGAACTCGGCCGCTCCGCCAAGGAGTTGGTCCTTTCGGACTTGCCGCGCCCCTATTTTATCCAACTGAACGCACAAGACCGTCTCATGTACATACAGAGCGCGGCTTACGGCGGGCTGCAACGCTCGAACAAGTCCCACAACCGGACGATCGGCGTGCGCATCCGCGTGGGGTCCTATGAATTGGATAACACCAACTATCGCCGTGGTTACGGGCAGGTGGGAAATCTTCCATTGGACGACGACTACGCCGCGTTGCGGCACATGATCTGGTTGTTGCTCGACCAAGACTACAAGCAGGCGGTCGAGACGCTGACGCAAAAGCTTGCTTACCTAAAAGACAAGACGGTCGAGGACCGTCCCGCCGATTTTTCCGCGGCCCCTCCGGTAACGGTTATCGAACCAAAGGGCACGATCGACTTCGACCGCAAGGCGTGGGAGGACAACCTCCGGCTCCTTTCGGCACAATTCAAGAAGCATCCCAGGATTCATGACTCCAGCGTCACGCTGTTCGCGGGCGAGGTGACGGAATGGATCGTCAGCACCGAAGGCACGCGTCTGCGGATCGGCGATTCTGGCATCCAAGTCCAGGTCCATGCCGAACTCCAGGCCGACGATGGAATGCCGCTCGGTGATTCAAAGACGTATCTGGGAGAACGGGTAGACCAGCTTCCGCCGATCGACAGGATGCTGGCGGATATCGACGAGATGTGCGCCAAGCTGGTTGAACTTGCCGGCGCTGAACGTCTTGAACAATACACAGGACCGATTCTGTTTGAGCCGCTTGCCTCCGCGAACGTTTTCGAAGAACTGTTGAGCGACGGTTTGTGTGCCCGCCCGGTGCCGCTGGGGAGCGGCGCGGACGATAACAGCCTGGAGAAAAAGATCGGACTGCGTATCCTGCCGCGGACTTTTCGTGTGTATGATGATCCGGGCCCGAAATCCTTTGAGGGCAAGGTCCTGGCCGGGGCGTATCGTTTTGACAACGAAGCGGTCGCGCCTAAACGTGTGGACCTGGTTGAAAAGGGCATCCTGAAGACATTGGTCGCCGGTCGGGCGCCTACGAAAAAGATCAAAGATTCCACCGGCCATGGGCGAAGTTCCGGATTTGGTGACCCGCGAGCGACGACGGGCTGCTTGTATATTTCCGCAGACGACGGGTTGCCAGCGGAGGAGCTTAAAAGGGAGTTGATGCAGGCGGCACGTGATGAGGGCTTGAAACACGGGCTGCGGGTGGCTGCAATCGAACCGGGGCAAATGGGCGCGCTGGGTGATCCAATTTATGCATACCGGGTAGACGTGGACAGCGGCCAGGAGGAACCCGTCCGCGGCCTGCAATTTCGCCCGGTCGAAACTCGATCTTTGAAACACATCATAGCTGCCGGAAGCGAACGGCGTGCATACAACACGGTCACGGGTGCATCTGCCAGTATCATCGCCCCGGCATTGCTTTTCGAGGAGTTGGAGTTGACCAAGATTGAGGGCGAGTTTGAGAAGCTGCCGATCCTCCCATCGCCCGCAACTCGGAAGGGAACGCCTGGTAAGTGAATGTCGAAAGTCGAACACGAAAGATCGAGTAGTCATGGAATCCAGGGGTCGGGGGTCGGGGATCAGGGAAACAACCGGCAACTGAACTCAGACCCGCAACCTTCGGCAGTATTGAAGCCGAATCTGGCAAAGAAGTATGCCGAACTTCGGCAGATTCTCCGAGACCTTGAATCCGTCGCGGTCGCATTCAGTGCGGGGGTGGATTCCACGCTCGTATTGAAAGTCGCGTTAGATACACTGGGATCAAAGAATGTCGTCGCCGTCACTGGCCGTAGCGACAGCCTCTCCCGGGCGGAATTTGACGAAGCCGGTGTCATCGCGGCGAAACTTGGCGCCGAACATGTCATTCTCGACACCGATGAGTTCGACAATCCGAACTACATCAATAATCCGACGAATCGATGCTATTTTTGCAAGTCAACGCTTTATGAACACATGGAGCCGTTCATTGCCGAACGTGGACTGAAGGCGATCGTCAACGGAATCAATGTTGATGACCTGGGAGATTACCGGCCTGGGATTAAGGCCGCTCGCGAGTATGGAGTGCGCTGCCCGGCGGCGGAGGCGGGGCTGACCAAAGATGATATTCGCGAGCTGTCCCGGCAACTGGGTTTACCCACCCACGATAAGCCAGCAAGTCCTTGCCTTTCCAGCCGGGTGCAATATGGCGAACGGATCACCCCTGAGAAGCTACGAATGATTGAGGCTGGTGAAACATTCCTCCACGAAATGGGAATACGCCAGTGCCGCGTCCGGCATCATGGCAACCTCGCCCGTATCGAAGTGCCGGCGGAGTCTATCCCCCTGCTCGCCGACCCGGTCCAGGCGACTCGAATAGACTCCTTTTTTCGATCGCTGGGCTACCAGTACGTCGCACTCGACCTACGCGGATTTCGTAGCGGAAGCATGAATGAAGCAATTCCCCTTGGCCTCACGCAGCTTCAAGTCTAGAAGCTATCCCAACACGTCTTTACCGATTGCAGGAGAAGGGTCAAATAGGCCGAAAGGCCGCGAATTCCGAGCTTCCGCGCGAACTGAATTTCGCGGCTCGCACGGTCTCGGGATAGATTCTAGGCGGACCGTGAACCGCCCAAACCTTGCTAAATCGCATTTGTCGCAAGTTCGGGCGGACGTTAGGTCGATGGTAGTTCGCAGGATGCCTCTGGCTTTTCAGAGTCAATCAACCTAGAATGTTTGTCAGGTTGGGTAGAAATTGAGAATAGGCGAATAAGATGTCCGACCAGGCGCAGACGCAAAAAACGAAGCTGGAAACCGTGGAACCGCTTGGTAAGCGTGTCCTGATCCGCAAGGATGAGGATAAGAAGATTACCAAGGGGGGGATCGAGCTGCCCGATTCGATCGAGATTCCGACGATCACCGGGCGTATCGTGGCGGTCTCTGCTCAGGTCTTCCACGATGAAGATTTTCCCATTCGCCAGTACGACCGAGTTCTGTTCAACCCCAAGCACGCCATCCCCGTCGAGTTCGACGCGGATAACTACCTTTATGTCGTACCCATTGAAGACGTGGTGGCCGTGTTCCGTAAGACGACTTAATGCACACCTTGTTCTCCGTTGATTGCGCGCGGATGACGCACGTCTCTAGTGCCGTTTCCAGAAAGGTTATTCCAGTTCTTGAACATTCGTCTTGTTGCGTCCTTACAGGGCATTTCTTTGGTGTCGCCGTTTGTTTCCCAGGGCGTTGCCCTGGGCTGACTTGTTTCGCCCCTTCGGAGCGATATCCCGATCGAACTTTTTGGAAACGGTACTAGTCTACACCACCGAAACCATGATTGACTTGCCCTCACCTGCGTTGATCGGCGTCATCCACCTGCCCGCCTTGCCGGGCACCGCCTGCCATAGACTGCCGATGGATGAAATCGTCGAACGTGCACTCGGCGATGCCCGAGCGTTGCGACAGGCGGGCTTTGACGCGGCCATCATCGAAAACTTCGGCGACGTTCCATTTTCCGCGTCGGCGTTGGCCCCGTCGAGCACGGCAGCGATGGCAGTCGTTGCTGATCGGGTTCGGCAGGAGGTGGGTTTGCAGGTTGGTATCAATGCTCTTCGTAACGATGCCGTAGCGGGTTTGGGCATCGCCGCCGCAGTCGGAGCATCGTTTATCCGCGTCAATGTTCATACGGGCGTGTACGCCACCGACCAGGGCTTCATCGAGGGTCGGGCCGAGGAGACCCTGCTTTGTCGCAAACAACTGGGATCGCGGATCGCGATTCTGGCGGATGTGAACGTGAAACATGCGACGCCGATCAGCGAGCCGGATGTCGTCCGAGCGGCGAAGGACACCGCGTATCGCGGGCTGGCCGACGGGTTGATTGTCACAGGTCGCGCGACGGGCGAACCGGTCGATGAGGACCAGCTTCGCCGTGTCCGGGACGCCGTGCCTGACCGCCGGGTATTCGTCGGCAGCGGAGCAACGGCGGAAACCGTGGCGTCGCTGCTCACTGTCGCAAGCGGAGTGATCGTCGGCACGGGGTTGAAGTCCGGAGGCGATACATCCCGCCCAATCGACGCTACCCAGGCGATGGCGTTTGCCCGCGCTGCGGGGCGGGGTTGACTCCGTGCCCCGCCTGCGGATTCATCTGATCGCCCCGGCTGGGTCTTGCCGAACTTTCTTTGAGCCGATCGGTGTGTCTTCAGGCGCGGAACTTGTCGCGCTAGTCCAGAAGGCAATCGGTCTTAACTACCAAGTCAGCGGAAACGAGGCGATTCTCGACGCCGTGGAAGACGAAGCTCGCGGCGGCCGGAGCGACGATCGCCTTCGCGCCGAAGACCTGCAACGGGCCTTGGCCGATTCGAGTGTCGCCGCAATCGTCGCGCTTCGAGGGGGGGCGTGGTTTACCCGGATTCTTCCCTTGATCGACTTCGGCGTACTTGATTGTCGGAAGCAGCGAATTGCTGTCTTCGGGTTCAGCGAAATGACCGGCCTTGTGAATATCGTGGGGGCGCATCCACATGGCTTGGGTATTTACGGCATGGGGCCGGCATTTCTGACCTATGGGATGAATCGCTACGCGGCCACGCGATTGCAGCCGGGTGACCTTGCCGGTGCGACGACGGTAGAATGGATGCAGACTCGGTTGCGAGATGAGTTTTTCGCGTTCTTCCGACAGGTCAAATCGGTCATCGAAGGGCGTGGCGGTGCTGAGACCCTTTTGGCCCGGCACGTACAGGGTGAGTTGCCGGACTTGGGCGAAATCCGCTTCATTGGCGGGAACCTGACGGTGCTTTCCACGCTAGTCGGTTCGAGGTACCAGAATTGCATCAGTCCGAAGGGCCGTTGGTTAGTGCTAGAAGATTTCAATGATAAGCCGGAGCGCTTTGACCGGTTTCTTGCGCACTTTACATTGTCCGGTTATTGGGATGAATGCGAGGGAGTCCTATTGGGCGATTTTCACGAAGTGAATCGCGACCTGTCCGAAACGATTCTGGCTATTCTATCCTATCATCTTCCGCGCGAGCGTCGGCTGCCGGTACTCGTAACCTCCCAGGTGGGCCATGTTTGGCCGATGACGCCGCTCCCACTGCACATTCCTGCAAGTCTGCAACAGATTGATGACAAGACTTTTTCGATCCAGTGGGTTGCAAGGTCGCTTCGCGTCTTATAGCCGCATAAGCTGCCATTCCTACTTTACGACTTCTTGATTATTGGCGCAAACGTGTGGTCAAGGAGAACGCGGGGTGCTTTTTCGATCTCCGTAATCATCGCCCCACGACGCCAGACCCTCACGTCGCCTGTCGATTCTGACAGGGAGATGGCGATGCTCTTGGTCGTGGCCGTGATGGCGGCGGCTGTAGCGTGGCGCGAGCCGAGACCCTGGGGAAGAGCGTTCGAAGCGAAGGTGGGCCGGAGTGTCGTGCAAGCCGTGATGATGACCCCGTTGCCCTTGAGAATGAAAGCACCGTCCAATTTGGCAATTTCCTTCACCGAATCGCCCATGGAATCGTCGAGGATGTTCCGTTCATTCTCGGTGTATCCTTTGAAAGGGTTGATCCGCCCCGGAAGGCAGTATTTTTGAACCTCGCGATGGTCTCCTATGACGAAGAGCGTGCCCACGGGCTTGCCTTCGCGGCCCTCGTGGGCGAGTTCGAGAGCCAAACGAAGCACCCTTTCAAACACCGGACGGCGAATGTGCTCGGTGAGTTGCGGCTGCCCGACGGATTGAAACAGCTCGAATTCCTCGCCGACACGCATTGTTACAAGGGAATCCACCGACCGCCCGGCGACACCGGTCAAAAAGACGAAAACATCTCCGGCCTTGAGGAGCTGCTGGGAGAAGGCGATCAGCGTCGCCATCTTGATCTGGCCCATGCGAGTCAGGTCGAAGGCAGGCACGGTCATGGCGGCGATTGACAGCGTGCGCGCCCGCTGCTCCTCGTCGGCGTCGCGGCAAACCATGATCAGTTTGGTCGGCGGCTTGACCGCGGATTGGAGGACGGTCAGGTCGTTTATGGCGCTGACGTAAGCGAATAACACCCGCGCGGAGACGGCCTCGGCCACTTCGGCCGCGGCGTTGATCATCGGTCCCGCAAAGTCGGTTTCTGAATTGGACACTAGTGACTCCGCCGACAGTGCCGAACTTGAGGCACTTTGTTATTGGAACTATACTGAACCCAATGTTGGGTCACAAGATTCTACAATTGATTCCGATTCTTTGGATCGTGGCGGCGATTCCCTTGGGAACGGTGATTGCCTCCGACTCTTCCGCGGCATCCATTTTGAGCCTGACCGAGAACCACCGAGAGTTTCTTTCTCGGCTGGCCCGGCGGACGATTGGCGATTCGGTGGAGAATCGGGCGCCGTATGAACCCCGTTATGTTCCCCAGGAAGTTCGGGGAATCACCGCTGAGGCGGTGGTGAGGCTGCGACACCACGGATTTCTCCTTGGTACGGGAGTAGGAGGGCCTTCACCGGTCGCGCAGGCCACACGGGATGCGGCCCTCGCCGCAGCCACGGGGCTGACCCTCGATCGAGGATCGTTATTGCCGCTGGTGGATGAACTACTCGTTGAAATCGAACTTGCCGGACCCATGGAGCCGATTCCAGTAGTCGGTGATTGGCGAACGCCCGGCATGGTAGATGGTTTTCTGGAGCCGGGCGTCCACGGACTGGCGATTCAGGGCGAGGGAGGCGTGCGTCGCATCTGCCCTTCGGAGATGTTCGCCGCGGACCTTGCACTGGCCGATGCTTTGAAGCTCCTGGCCCAGGGGGCGAATGTTGATCCCGCCCAAGTGGGCAGCGCGCCTCTTTTGCGATTTCGCACGATCCATTGGTATGAACCCATCGCGGGGGCGAACACGGTTGCGTTGCATCGCGGGTTGACGTTGGTTCCGATTGAGGACGTTTCGAGGGCTGGGCTTGACACCGCAATCGCCCGGCTCGCCGAATACATGGCGTATCGGCAATTGCCATCGGGGCTGTTCAGCTATCAGTTCGATCCGGCGCAAGACGAATATAGCGACTCGGATAACCTTGTTCGACAAGTGGGGACCGCAGTAGCGCTATCCACTCATGCTCGCTACTACAAGAAAAGCGCGTCGCTGGCCGCCGCGGACAATGCCATTCGATATCATCTCCAGGGATTGACGGATATCCCCTCCAAGGATGGGGCGAGTTTCATTGCTACCCTTGACAAGCAAAACAAACTCGGCGTCACAGCCCTACTGTCCATCGCCATGGCTCAACACCCGGGTGCCGAACAATATGATTCCATTCGACGGCGGCTGGTTCAGGGGATGTTGACGCTTCAACGGCCTTCGGGCATGTTTGTCACCGCTTTCCCCCCGGCGGAAGAGCTTTCCGGCCAAGACTACTTTCCCGGCGAGGCCCTGCTGGCACTTGCCCTGGAATATGACCGCCGCCCATCGGCGGACATCCTTGATGCCTTTGATCGCGCGATTTCGTTCTATCGAGATTACTTTCGTGATTCCAGGTCGCCGGCATTTGTCTCCTGGCAGGTGCAGGCTTTCTCGCTCATCGCCAAACACAGCAAGCGTCAGGATTACTTGAACTTCGTATTCGAATTGACGGATTGGCTGGCCGACATGCAACTGACTCCCGCGAATTGCGAGTGGCCCGAGCTGCACGGAGGGGTTGCGGCCAAGCAGAAAGACCGGGTAGGAGTGGCGACTGCCTCCTACCTTGAGGGCTTTGTCGATGCCCTGTCGCTTGCAAGGACTGTCGGCGATTCAGCTCGCGAACGTCGGTATCAGAAAGTGGTGCGCGAGGCGGCTCGATTTGTCATGCAATTGCAGGTCCGATCGGAAGAAGCCTACTTCATGCGGAGCCCTCGGGACGCCGTCGGGGCCATTCGCACCGCTCCGACGGTCAACAGGCTCCGTATCGACCACTGTCAACATGCCCTGCTTGGGCTGATAAAGGCCAGGCGCGTGCTTTACCCGGACGAGGGCTAAAATCCGCGTGCCCACCAGCCGACTAGGCGAGCACACGAGCATCCCTAAGAGCGCCCACACCCCTGTCATTCTTAGCTCTGTCTTGCTGACGTTAGGCGGATTGGCCGTGGCTTCCCCTCATGTACTCATGGTTGCAGCGTTGGATGCGGCTTCCGCGGCCATCCTAGTTGTTCCTCCCATGCTTGTCGGACTCTGGCTTATTCCGATCTTCAATTTTGGCCGATTGCCCCTGCGATGGCATCTGCTGTTGGGGGCGGCCCTGGGACTGGGAACAACTTCACTGCTTGTCTTATTGCTGGGATTGATCGGAGTCCTTCAACGATCATTCTGGATCGGCTTATTGGGTCTATTCATGGTCCTGGGGATCATTCGTCTCCGTGTTCTTCTGACTCCCGCGGCCAACGCGAATGACATTGAGGGCAACGATGGTCGGCATGGGCAGTCCGGCGCGTCGCGTTGGTTGTGGTTGATACTCGTTCCATTCCTGATTCTTGCTCTGCTGGCCGCTGCAAACGCCCCGGGATTCATCTGGGCGGAGGAAGGCCAGGGATACGATGCGCTCGAATACCATCTTGGAATGCCCAAGGAATACTTGCAGGCCGGTCGGATCGCCTATGCCCCGCATAACGTTTACGCCAATTTTCCGATGAATGTCGAAATGCTGTACCTGCTCGCCATGATCGTGCATCACAATATCTACGACATGGGCACGACGGCGAACATGATCCACCTGATGCTTGGCGCGCTGTCCGTGTTTGCCGTGTGGGTCGCAGGGCGTGAGTGGTCGCCCATGGCCGGGCAGGTGAGCGCGATCGCGATGGGGACGGTCGGATGGCTCGGTTACTTGAGCGGACTGGCCTACGTTGAGCACGGCATGTTGTTCTTCAGCGCCGTTGCAGTGGCTGCACTCCTTCGGGCGACCTCGCAGTCGAACAATAGCAAGTCAATGAAATGGCTCGCACTTTCGGGCGTTTGCAGCGGATTCGCCTGCGGATGCAAGTATACGGCTGTGGGGTTAATTGTGCTCCCCATCACAACGGCGATTGTCCTTTTTTACGCCTGGTCTTGGCATCGCCCTATTGCGCGTTTAGCCGTTTATTCATTGGGTACCACGCTCGCATTCGCGCCCTGGCTGGTGAAGAACACGATCATGACTGGAAACCCCGTGTTTCCGCTGGCCAACACGGCCATTGGAGGAAATCCGCCGGAATGGAGTGAAGATGAGACCCGCCGATGGGATAGCGGACACGCGCCGTTGGAATCCGATCGAGCCTTTGGGGCACGCTTGCGCGCATTCTGGCGACATGTCCCAGCGGACCGCGACCAGAGATTCGGGCCTGCGATCATTCTCCTGGCATTGCTCGGATTGTTTGGACGACGCTTTGAGGGGCACGATGTACTACTCATTACAATATTTGTCATTCAGGCTTTGATCTGGCTATTTGCGACCCATTTGTTCGCACGCTTTGCGGTTCCTTTCCTTATACCTCTTGGTATTCTGGCGGGGCGCGCGCTGCTTACGGGAGAAAGCCGTCGGCGTATTTGGATTGGACATGGCGTTCTGCTCGCCGGCGCAGCGTGGAGCCTCGTGTTTGCCGCCCGGCTACATGCTCGCGAGGCACCCGGCGGCGCGCCGGCATCTCTGATTTATGAGGGAACACTGCCGGGCTCGGAGTATTACGCAACCATCAACCAAGAGCTGCCGCCCAACGCAAGAGTGCTGTTGGTCGGCGATGCTAGAGCATTCTATTTCCAAAGACCGGTGAATTATTGGGTAGTCTTCATGCGGAGTCCATTTGTCAAAGTCGTTGAAAGCGCCTTGCAACCTAATGACATCATGCAATGGCTGTGCGATCAGGGGTATACGCATGTGCTGGTGCATTGGCATGAGGTGGCTCGCCTGAGACGCACCTATGGTTTCTCTCCGAAAATCACTCCCGACCTATTCGATCGGCTGGCATCGGCCGGACTAAGCAGAATCCGTGAATTCCATCATCCGGATGTCAACGGCCGATGGGTGGATTTGTATGAAGTCCCTTCGACGCTACAGCCGATGTCGAATCGCCCAGAGATCGGGGAATAGAGGCTTGAACAGCGATTCCTTTAGAAACTCCACCCCCAATGAGCCTCCCGTGCCGTGCTTGGCGCCGATGGTGCGTTCGACGAGTTTGATGTGCCGGTAACGCCATTCCTGAAGGCCTTCGTCGAAATCGGTCATTAGTTCGAGGAGAATGGCTACATCGGGATGGCATCGATACAAATCGAATAGTCCGTCCTGCAAGGATGTACTGGCCGTGGTCGGCGCCGTCACGTCTTTGGTTCGCAGTTCGGAAGGGATGTCGATCCCGCGGTGTTTCAGGAAATCGTAGAAATGATCGACGATACTCCTTTCTCCGAGTCGGCGTTCAAGCTCTTTGCGATGAGGAGCAGTCGCGGTCTGGTATTTCAGCATCTCGGGACGCTTGTAGCCCAGGATGAATTCAAGTTCCCTGAAAAGCGCGGACTGAAAACCCGAAGCGGAGTCAAGCCGATCGCGAAAACTTGTAAACGACATGGGTGTCATGGTTTCGAGAATATCAACTTGCTGGACCAGGGTCTTCATCACCGTTCGGATTCGCTTGAAAGTATGAATGGCTCCGTACAGGTCGTCGCTCGTAAAATCCCGGTTGATCTTATCCAGTTCGTGCAAAAGGAGTTTGAACCATAGCTCATACGTTTGGTGAATGATGATGAACAGCGTTTCATCATGCTCCGGAGGTTGCGATCTGGGTTTTTGGAGACTCAGCAGTTCCTCAAGATGAAGGTAGCTCCAGTAGGTGAGGGTCATAGGATGTATTCCAATAGGACAAATATCATCAAGACGAAGACAAACATGATGACGCTCGCCACGACGCGATTCTGTTTCCGGGCCCGGGCGACCGCCTCGGCATAGGGTGTTCTAGTGAAAGTCACCAGCGTGTATAGCGGAACATACCACCAGGAGAATACCTTCCCCAGCAACTTCTCTCCCTTTTTCTTGAGGAGAAACAGCCGCGAACCTGTGCGGTCGCGCATCTCGATAAAATTGGCGACGGCGAGATCGGCCAGTGCATCCGTATTCGGTTTGCGAGACTCCTCATAGACTTCGAAGACACGGCGCCAATCGGGACGATGCTTTTGCATGCATTCGCCGAGGACAAGCACATCCTCGAATGCGGCGTTCATCCCCTGCCCGTAAAAGGGCACGACGGCGTGGCAGGCGTCACCCAGGAGCACGACGCGCTGATCGACGTGCCAGGGACTGCAGCGTGTCGTGACCATTGAGCCGACTGGATTGGCGAAATAGTCCTCCGCAAGCGTGGGCATCAGAGCGAGCACGTCCGGGAAGTGCTTTGAAAAGAACTGGCGAAGATCGACCTCGGTGCGGATGGCCCCGAAACTGTTGTGGCCGTCGAACGGCCAAAACAAGGTACAGGTAAACGACCCGTCAGAATTGGGCAGGGCGATCATCATGAATGACCGACGCGGCCAGATGTGTAAGGCATTCTTCTCCAGTGCAAAGGCCCCATTCGGCGCCGCCGGGATGGTCAATTCCTTGTACCCATGCGCGAGGTAGTCCTGACTGTAATTGAATCGATCCAGCTTTTGCATTGTCCGGCGCACGACGGAAAATGCGCCATCGGCGCCGGCCAGGATGTCGCCGCGGATGTTGGAGACCGCTCCGCTTCTTGTATCAACGATGGTGACCTGGCCGTTGTCCAGGTTTATGTCGCTGCACTTGGCGTTGAAATGGAGTCGAACATTGGGATACTTTGCTGCGGCTTGGAGGAGGGCGACATTTAGTCCGCCGCGCGAAACGGAATTGATGGCTTGGGAATCCTCGACGCCGTAGGACTGGAATGCGGTGCATCCATTGACTGCGTGGATCATCCTTCCGCGCATGGGGACGGCAAGACGCAAAACCTCGTCGGCAAGTCCCACCGGCTCCATGGCACAAAGGCCCCGATAGGATAAAGCGAGATTGATCGATTTGCCGCGGCCGGCTTCAGAAGTTCGCAGGTCGTCGCGCATTTCATAAACATCGACTTGGTACCCGCTTTTTCCGATATAGTTCGCCAATAGGGAACCCGCCGGCCCGCCGCCGATGATGACAAAGTGTGGATGATCAGAGGTCTGCATCGGAACCGTCATTCAGGAGTTCATCCGCCGATCGCAATCACGCGGATTCTGGCAACCCGGCCAGCACGGTCGCAAAACTCCAAACATCATGGAACGAATTGTAAAGCGGGACCGGCGCGACGCGCAGGATGTCCGGCTCCCGAAAGTCGCAAACTACGCCTCGTGCGTGCAGTTGCTCCAATAGCCCTTTGCCGTGCCTGTGAATCAGCAATGAAAGCTGGCAACCGCGCTGGGCCGGATCGCGCGGGGAAATAATCTCAAATCGATTTGATCCGATCTTATCGAGCAAGAACTCGAGGTACGCGGTGAGCCGCTCGGACTTATCGCGAAGGGCAGTCATTCCCGCTTCGTCGAAAATCGCCAATGAGGCCCGCAACGGCGCCATGGACAGGATTGGCGGATTGCTGATCTGCCAACCATCGGCGCCTTCTCGAGGCACGAACTCGGTCTGGAGGTGCATTCGAAAACGCGTCGCCGGGTCGTTGCCCCACCATCCGCCGAACCGAGGAAGGTCGAGGGCTAATTGGTGCCGATCATGCACAAAGCACCCCCCTACCGCTCCCGGACCGCTGTTGAGGTATTTGTAGTTGCACCAAACGGCGAAGTCGATGTCCCAGTCATGAAGCTGCAGAGGGATGTTGCCAGCCGCATGGGCGAGGTCGAGTCCCATGACGCACCCATAACGTCTTGCCGCCGCGGCAATGCGGGCCATGTCCAGAACCTGGCCGGTTACGAAATTGACTCCGCCGAGCATGAGGAGAGCGATCCGGCTGCCGTCCTGCTCCAGAATCTCGTCAATAGTTTCGGTGCGAAGGAGGCGTTCACCATCTCCTGGCTTGGCGACGATCAAGGCATCCTCCGGATCGAATCCGTGGTACTGCAATTGGGACTTCACGGCGTAGAGGTCGGAGGGAAAGCAAGGTTCTTCGATCAGAATCTTGTACCTAGTCGGCGTCGGCCGATAGAAACTGACCATCATCAGATGCAAATTGACGGTCAGGCTGTTCATCATCACTACTTCGCCTGGCTTTGCTCCGACAAGTCTCGCCCCCGACTCTCGAAATACCTCGTGGTAGGAATACCATGGCGTTTTTCCAGAAAAATGGGCGTCGACGCCGAGGTCGGCCCAATCCACGAGTTCCTGTTCGATCAAGGCGCGAACTGACTTGGGCTGAAGACCCAAAGAGTTGCCGGCCAAATAAATGATCGGGCTGCCATTAGGGTGGCAGGGAATCAGGAAGCGATCTCGATAGCCGCGGAGGGGGTCGTCGGCATCCAGTCGGCGGGCAAAGGCCTCGTCGGATTGATACGAGGTTACCGGGCTGGCGAATGAATAAGAATCTCCGACCATTCGCCCATGTTACTCTCTGACGACGGCATCGGGTATGGAACAATGGGCGGGAGCTCTGACAACCCCTTCCAAACGATTTAAGCCGCGACTGCCGCACAAGCGACTTGACAAGCTATTGATGATGCGATAGATTCGGCCCGTGCATCACAAAACTATACAACCTTTTGCAAGACGCAGCCCAAAATGACCACGGTAGCGGTCATCCCGGCCCGTTACGCCGCCACGCGGTTCCCGGGGAAACCCCTCGCCAACGAAACCGGCAAGTACCTTATCCAGCACGTCTACGAGCGGGTTCTGGAATGTCGTAACATCGACCGCATTGTCATTGCGACGGAAGACGAACGCATCGAAGCGGCTGTGAAATCATTCGGCGGCGAAGTACGGATGACGCGGGCGGACCATCCCACGGGCACCGACCGGGTCGGCGAGGTTGCGGAAGCATTGGGCCTATCCGACGGGGAAATCGTGCTCAACGTGCAAGGCGATGAGCCGGAGGTCAGCCCGTTAGCTCTTGATCGGTTGATCGAACGGATGAAAGATTCCACAAGCAGCCCCGTCATCGGTACGGTGGCCGCGAGGTTTGACGACAAGGGACCGAAGGATGGCCCCGGCTCTCCGCTCGATCCGAACTGCGTGAAGGTCGTGGTGGACGGCTCCGGCCTGGCGATGTATTTTTCGCGGAGTCCGATTCCGTTCCCGCGGGATACGGGCGGCGTGGTTGATGGGCCGTCGCGATGGTTGTTGCACATGGGAGTCTATGCATTCCGCGCCGCCACCCTGCGTCAAGTTTCCGGCGGGCGACTTCAACCCAGCACCCTCGAGAAAGCGGAATCGCTCGAGCAACTTCGCTGGCTGGAGAACGGGATGCGCATCGCCGTTGTACAGGTCGAGCACCGAAGCGTAGGAATCGATACACCACAAGACTACGCGGCGTTTGTTGAGCGGATGCGCCATCAGAGACGCGATCGTCAGGGATCGGGCAAAAGTGCCACAGGTGTGTCAGCAGTGGGTTTGACGCGAGGTTGAGAGAGGCATAGATGAACCGATACGAGCCGTTACGGATCGGGTCAAACTAGATCTTGGTGGATTCGTACGTATTGGAAGGTGATTGCGATGAGACCTGAAAGCAACCTCTCCCGGATCGGGCATTTGTCGGAAGAAACGGAGTTTTTCACCCCCATGCCCGCCGGGTATCAGCCGGGCAAGACGAAGTACGTCATCGTTGTCGGCACGGTGATGAGTGGGCTGGGCAAGGGGATATTCTCCAGCTCCCTCGCAAAAATCCTCCAGGACAAGGGCCTCGTTGTCGCGCCGCTCAAACTGGAGGGGTACCTCAACCGCGACAGCGGCACGCTGAATCCTTTTCGGCACGGCGAGGTTTTCGTTCTCGACGACGGCATGGAATGCGACATGGACCTGGGCACTTACGAGCGGATGCTCAATCAGGACCTTTCGCGGCTGAACTTCTGCACAAGCGGTCAAATCTTTTCGTCGGTCCTGGAAAAAGAGCGCGAGGGCCGCTATCTCGGACGCGATGTACAGATGATTCCGCATGTAACGGGCGAGGTGAAGCTGCGCCTTCGCGAGTTGGCGACAGCGGCCGAGGCCGACGTGGTCTTCGTGGAGATCGGCGGAACCGTCGGCGACGTCGAGAATGCCTACTTCATCGAAGCCGTCCGCGAGATGTCCTATGAGGAAGGTCCGGCGAATTTCTGCTTTGTGGCCCTGACCTATGTTGTGGCCCCTACCGCTCTCGGTGAGCAAAAGTCGAAACCTGCCCAGTTGAACCTCAAACTCCTCAATGCCGCCGGAATTCATCCGAACATCATTGCCTGCCGCGCGGCGTCGCCGGTCGGCACGAAGGTCCGCGAGAAGATCGCCCTGTTCGCCAACGTGCCCATGGAGCGGGTATTCTCCATGCACGATTGCGACAGCGTCTATGTCATACCGGAAATGCTGCGTGGAGCCGGAATCGACGCCGCGGTGATCGACCTCCTTGGCCTTTCCGAAAAGTCCAACACGGCCGCGGAGGAGTCCGCTAGGAAAACTTGGGCCACGTATATCGCGCGTTTTCGCGGCGCGCTCCATCCGGTCACGCTCGGCATCATCGGAAAGTACACCACGGTCCGAGACAGCTATGCGAGCATCATCCATGCTCTTGAGCACGCAGGCGCTCATGCAGGCGCCAAGGTCCGGCTCGAATGGGTGGACAGCGCCGATCTGAATGAAGGCAATGTGGGCGACCGATTGGCAGGAGTACACGGCGTGATCGTGCCGGGCGGGTTCGGCGTTCGAGGAGTGGACGGAAAGATCACCTGCGTCAAGCACGTTCGCGAACGGGGCATACCCTACCTGGGGATTTGCTATGGAATGCAGATCGCGGTCATCGAGTTCGCCCGCCATGTTTGCGGTCTCCCGCACGCGTGCAGCACGGAGATTGAACCTGATTGTCCGCAGCCGGTGATTGATCTGCTTCCCGAGCAGAAAAAGATTGAAGGATTGGGCGGCAACATGCGCCTGGGCGGGTTTGATATTGCGCTTTCCCCGGGCAGCTTGATTTCGGAGTTATACGACCGCGTGGAACGGATCCGTCTACGCTTCCGCCACCGATATGAAGTTGATCCCCAGTTCATACCCCTGCTCGAAAAGAACGGATTAGTCTTCTCCGGGCGCAGCCCGGACCACCCTATCATGCAAGTTCTTGAACTGCCGAGAAGTAAACATCCCTACTTTTTGGCGACACAGGCGCATCCGGAATTGACCAGCCGTCCCTTGCGTCCTCAGCCCATGTTCGTCGGCCTGGTCCGCGCCGCCTTGGCCAATAGCGGCGTAGCGCCGGAGAAGCTCCAGGAACCCACTGCCCGCGGTCTCAGCCCTTCCGACTCCCTCGGCGCCACCACCGCCCCGGCGTGATGTCGCCTCCTGGTATTTTGAATTTCGACGTCCTTTCGCCCGCGCCATTCCCCCGAACGCGCTATCAAGGAAGCAAACGCAAGCTGGCGGCGAGAATCGTTGAGCACGTGCGGAGTCTGGAATTCACCACCGTGCTGGACGCCTTCGGCGGAACGGGGGCTGTTGCCTACGCTCTCAAGCAATTAGGCAAGCAAGTTACGTACAATGACATCCTGGCCTTCAATCATCAGATCGGCCTGGCGCTGATCGAAAATGACACTTTCCGACTCGGTGACGGAGAAATCGGGACCGTTGGGCTTCGGCGGGAGGGCATCCATTACGGCGACTTTATTGAACGCACGTTTGCGGGGATCTATTTCACCGACGAAGAAAACCATTGGCTTGATTCAGCGGTGGGAAACATTCGTCGAATTGAAAACCGTTACCGACGGGCGATCGCCTGGTTTGCGCTGTTCCAATCGGCGCTGGTCAAAAGACCCTATAACCTCTTTCACCGCAGCAACTTATACATGCGTACCGCTGATGTGGCTCGATCATTTGGCAACAAGGCTACCTGGGACCGCAGCTTCGAAGATCATTTCCGACAATTCGCCGGTGAAGCGAATTCCGCCGTGATGGACGGCGGGGGCCGATGTCGCGCGATTTGCCGCGACGCCCTGGAGGCAGATCCCGTCTACGATCTCGTCTACATTGATCCGCCTTATGTGAACCACGCCGGCGTTGGGGTTGATTATCGCCAATTCTATCACTTCCTGGAGGGACTGATGCGCTACGAGGAGTGGCCCACGTTGATCGACGACCAGTTCAAACATCGTCCACTCGCTCGTATTGAACAGCCATGGTCCGATCCCCGGCGATGTGGGGATATGTTTCGAAGACTGGTCAGACACTATCGAAACAGCATTCTAGTCGTTTCCTATCGTAGTGACGGAATTCCTTCAATCGACGAGCTTGTAACCATCTTGCGCGAAGTCAAACGAGTGGTCCGAGTCATCGATGGTCCGTTGTATCAATACGCGCTTTCAACGAATAGCCGAAGCAAAGAAGTGCTGCTGATCGGAGAAGACAAATAGTCGTGGTTTCTTGCGGCACTGCGGAATACCGCCGCGCACTACGGGTCAGCCGAGTGCGGCGGGCCCACATCCTCAACTGGAATCGGGGGCGCACTGCTTTCCGGAGGCTTAGCAGCAGCGCGTTGTTGGTCGGTGGGGAGCTTTTCCAGACGGGATTGAAGCTCCCTGAACATGTCGTCAACGGGGCCGTAGAGCTCACTGAGCTGCATTTTCAATTCGTCCAACGAAGCTTCGCCCGCGGTGTTGTGCTCGATTCGATATTCCAATCGGGCGATTTCCTCACGACGTCTGTCGCGGTGAGCAAGGGCCCGTTCCTTCAATTCAGACAGACACGAAAGTGCAGTCGTGCGCTGGCCCTCGTTAAGGTTGAACATCGTCATGAAATCGACCACGTACTTCTCCCAACGGTCGAGTTCGGCGACGATTTGATCGACGGGTTCGGTCGGCTGCTCAGCTTCAGCATTCCGCTCTTGCGCGGACCGGCGGCGCTCCTCGCGGCGATTGCGGCGTTCGGCAGTCAACGGCTCCCAGAAGTCGGTCTTTTCGAACTCGCCGGTCTTCCAGTCCTTAAGTTTTTGCTCCGCGATGGCCATCCCCGCGCCCAACTGCAGGGCATCGACCTCGAACTTGGCCCGTTGGATAGGACGTAACACTTTCCGAAATTCATCGTTGCTTTCGCGGATTTGTTCGCGAGTCTTTTCGAACAAGGGCAGGGCCCGATCGGCCCAGGCCTGGACCCGTTCTTTGGATGGTGGTTCGATGTTCATTCGCATTTCAATGAATTCATTGGCAAGGGGTTGAATCTGCGAACGGTTCTCGGTGAAAAAGCTCTCGAAGCGTTTCACCGCGGCTTCGCGGACTTTGGTTCGTTGATCGTCGTCAAGGTCGTATTTCTCGCACGTTTCCTCTGCCCAGCGAAGGAGCATCAGGTTGAGCAGTTTCTGCGAAGGCCACAGTCCCTCCAACGGGGCTTCCTCCACAGGAGGGCTTTTCGGAACCTCATCCGCATCCTGGACAATAGCGCTGACCAGTAAGAATGTTGTCGTGAAGGGAACCAGGATCAGTCTTTCAAGCATGGCAGATGATCAAGGCGCAGTTGGCCACAGTTACGTTCGGTCGTTACGTAGCGTCGATTCGACGCATGGACGTGAGCGACGGATTCCTAGCAGAACACTCACCGACCCATTCGTACATCATTGCAACCTACCACGCTCGTGATTGAGAGCAAATAGGCAATCCCACTCAGAATCCAACCGGCATTCGACGGCCAACTGTAAAGCCCCTACAATTCTGAGCCGAGATATTAGGCATGACTGAAGATTTTGTCATCGGACCGAAGTTGGGCGAGTTGGTTGAACGCGTCGTGGCCAGCTACCACGCCGAAACGCGGACACAGCACATCGACCGCATCTACCTGCCCTCGCGCTCGGACATCATCCAACTCGTCCGCGATCTCCTCGAACTTCTCTATCCGGGCTTTATCGGTCGCCAGCGATTGACGCGGCACAATGTAGCCTTCCATGTCGGCGACTTGCTCCCACGGATCAGCGAGGCTGCCTTCCGGCAGATTCACATGTGCCTGTGCTACGTCGATGAGGTGGCCCACCCAGACCGGCCTAACGAGCGGCCCGCGGATAAGAGGGCTCGTGAGGTTACCTTGGCGTTCCTGGAGGGCATACCCATAATCCGTGAGAGGCTGGCCAGCGACGTACAGGCCGCCTATGACGGCGACCCGGCGGCCCTCAACCTCGACGAGGTCATTCTGGCTTATCCCGGTCTGCTCGCCATCAGTGTTCAACGGCTCGCCCATGCGCTGTACGATCTCGAAGTTCCTCTGATGCCACGAATCATGTCTGAGTGGGCCCATGCTCAGACGGGAATCGACATCCACCCCGGCGCCCGCATCGGGCGGAGTTTCTTTATCGATCATGGCACGGGCGTGGTCATTGGCGAGACCACGGACATTGGCGACAACGTGAAAGTCTATCAGGGGGTGACGCTGGGCGCATTGTCGTTCCCCAAGGATGAGCGTGGCCGGGTGATCCGGAAGGCCAAACGCCATCCCACTGTTAAGGACAATGTTACCCTCTACGCCAACGCCATTGTCCTGGGCGGCGACACCGTCATTGGCGAGAACTCGGTGATCGGCGGCTCGGTCTTCGTAACCTCCACCGTCCCGCCCAACTCCGTGGTGACCTTCAAGCCCCCTGAGCTACGCCTCAAGACGAAGGGCGAAACGGACGACCGGGCCAAGCCCGCCCCACCGCCCAAACCCGAATCCACTCCCAACTCTGAATCCATGCCCGACTACGTGATTTGAGCGTGCGCTGTCGCCGCGTGAACAGAGCCGCTTGCGCCGGCCGGTGTACACGTTTGTCACCAGGCTTGCGCCTGGTGCTCTGGGCGACCGCCATGCCGCCAAAATAATTCAGTATTGCCTGGCAATGAGGTTTCGCGCATTCTATCGGCGTGCGGAAAGTAACGGCCATCATCAAGGCCCGTGCGAAAGAGCCGATCGGAGCGCGGGTTCGTCGCTTGCGGAAGGAAAGGGGCGTAACCCAAACCGCGCTGGCCGAGGCGGCGGGTGTAAATCAAGGATACATCTCTGAAATCGAACGCGATCTGGTGAGACCCCGTCGGCGAACGCTCGACGCCCTGGCCGCCGCCCTCAACATGCCCAAAGGGGTCCTCATCGGCGGTGGAGCCGAGCACGATTCGCCGCAACCCCTGGAGACCCGTGAGCTGCCCTTGTTTGGTTCGATTCCGGCCGGGCCGCCATCGGAGTCCCAGGAACAGCTGGAGATGTTTCCGGTTCTGCGACACCAGTGGTCGCCGGATCACTTCTGCCTGCGTTTATCGTTTGACAGCATGGAGCCGACGCTCAAACCGGGCGACATCGTGCTTGTTCACTACCGGCCCGACGTGGAACCGGAGCTTGTTCAGGGGCGCGTTTGCGCCTGCCTGGTTGACGGCCAGCCGACGCTCAAACGTGTTTCCGTCGAAAAGAAAGGCCGGGAGCGGATGGTTATTCTTCGCGGCGACAATCCCCGCGTCCAGCCGGTCCTGGTGGACAACTCGCGCGAGTTCTCCATACAGGGCATCGTCATCCGCCTCGTCTGCCGCGAACTGTAACGAGGCTGTAGGCTGTAGACTTTAGGCTGTAGGCGCCTGTGGAAACTATCCCAATGCCTTTAGCCTAAAACCTACGGCCTATCCTAGGAGTTCCAAGATGATTTGATTGATGTCCGTGTCACGGTAGGTACCGGTGCGAGATAGGAATCCCGCACCAGCCCCCTTCGATGCGACGGAACAGATTAAGGCAGAGCGATGGCGGTCCGCCGTCGCGGGTACACCATGCGAACCTTTGACGAGTGCGGCGTTGAGCGGGATGCCCTTGGCAATGGGATCGAAAAAAAGTTCGACCGGGTCGTAGCCGGGCTTGCGGTGAATATCGACCGAGCGGGCGAAGGGAGGCGCGGCCGAATCGTCAAACCACCAGTAGTACGCAAGCCAGTGGGCGTCGTCGCAGATCAGGATCACGTCGCCGCTACGCGGATGATTCATGCCGATCCGAGCGCGGTCGTCTCCCGCGTAGACTACAGCGACGCCGGGAACATTCCTGAATAAATCAACGATGGCCTGTTCCGCCCCCCCCGACTTCGATCGGGGGTCGCGGCTCTGATCGGCATTTATGTACACATGGGCGAATTGGTGATCGACCATGGCGAAGGCGGTGCTGTTCTTAAGATCGAGATGCTCCCGACCGTCTTCTTCGCGCACCGCTACCAGCCCGGCCTCGCGTAGCAAACGATTTGGGTAGACCACGCCCGAAACGTCGGTTAATGCATACTCGCCCGCGACGAGAAATACCGTCTCGTCGTAAAGTGCGGTGATGCGGCGGGCGAACTCGGCCAGGCATTGATCGAGTTCCTTTAGAGCGTTAAGGGCCTGGGGACTATTGGGGCCAAATTTCTGGGCGGAGTAGTCGAGATGGGGAACGTAAATCCAATGCAAATTCGGGCGATGCTTTTCCATGAGCCAAACGGCGGCGTTGAGAATCCACTTTGTCGATTCGATGTTGGAAAGCGGTCCCCAATAATGCTGCAAGGGAAAATGGCCCATCGCGCCGAGCAATTGCTGGTACAAACCGTCCGGCTTGGAATAGCACCAGAGTTTCGTGCTACCGTTGGGTTCGTGAATCGGGGCGGGAGTAATGATGAAGTCGGCGGCCGCTCCCTTGATGTTCTGGGCGTGCCAGGCGGCGGACGTGAACTCCGGATTGCGCCGACGGAGTTCATCCCATACCTGCTCGCCGACGATGACCTCGTTGTGTCCCACCCAGAATTCCACCTCCCGACGGTCGCGTTGGTAAAAGCCGTTGGCGATCACTCCGTGTGAGCCCGGCGGCGTTCCCGTTAGCATTGAGGCCTGTACACAGGATGTGACGCATGGGAAGGTGGGAATGAGTTCCGCCAACAGCCCCGCGCTTGCCCAGGAATAGAGCGTAGGCGTGTTGTGCTTATCAATGTCCCTGGGCCGTAGACCGGGGACCGAGAGGAAGACCAGGTGCTTCGTGGGCATGAGGAGTATCTACGCGAACCGCTTTAGGAATTCAATCGAACGACGTGCGATTTCTACGGCATTGTGGCTGTGGCGGGGCAATTCGACGTGGATGGGGCCGTTGTAGTTGATCTCGCGCAATCCATGAAAAACCTGGCCGAAGTCCATGTCGCCTTCGCCGAACATCAGGTGTTCATGCACGCCGCGGCGCATGTCCTCGATGTGTATGTTCCAGAGCACTTCTCGCCATTGTCGGATGGGTTCAACGCTCGATCCGTCTTCAAGGCAATGAATGTGTCCGACATCGAGCGTCAAGCCCAAGCGGGGATGTTCAATCCACTGATGCAGTTGTGTGTACTTAATCATAGTGTCAATGAACATTCCCGGCTCAGGTTCGAACGACAATCGGACTCGTTTTTCTTCGGCAATTTCAAGTAGTCTGCGGACGCCTTCAGAAAGCCGGGCGAAGAGCTCATTTTCCGGGGCGTCATCGTCTGCGGTTCCGGACCAGAGCGATACGCTTTCCGCACCGACCTCCGCGGCGATTTCGACGGCGGCTCGGAGGTAATCAAGGCGCGCGAACCGACCCTCCTCCGACCGACTAATGAGCGTCGGTTGATGTTTGCGGCGCGGATCGAGAATGAACCGCGAGCCCGTCTCCAGGGTGACACTGAGTCCGGTTCGATCAATTATGGGCTTGATGCGTGCAACGGCAGAAGCAACTCCACGACTATCCGGAGGGTCCAGCAGATCCCATACGAGAGTAATGGCGGCGCATTCATAGCCGACCTCAGCGATAATCGCGCAAGCGTCCTCTAACCGATGGCCGGCGAAGCCGTTGGTGTTGTAGCCGAGGCGCATACTGGATTGTCGAATGAGGACGGAGGATTGTCGAATGGGGATTGAATTGACTAGAGGCTATCCCAAAACGTCTTTACCGGCCGCAGGAGAAGGGTCAAAAAGGCCGAAAGGCCGAGGATTCCCAGCTTCTGCGCGAACTGAAGTTCGCGGCTCGCACGTATTGGGATAGGTTCTAGAGGCTCGCGAGGCGTTCCAAAGTCTTGACCAAAGCCTGAGTGCCTTCGCGACCTTCGCCCGCCGCCTGGTTGGCGGCCAGTAGTTGAGACGCCAGGGCCGTGCCGGGCAGCGAAACCTGGTTCTCTCGTGCCGTCGCCAAAGCGATACGCAGGTCCTTCTGCTGCAAGTCGATCATGAACATGGGGGCAAAATCGCGGGCGATCATGCGGCTTCCGAGGTTTTCAAGGGCCCAGGAACCGGCCGCACCCGCCGATACCGCCTTCAACATCACGTTCGGATCGAGGCCGGCCCGCCGGGCGAATACCATAGCCTCGCTGACGGCCAATAAGTTGAGGGCGCAGAGAATCTGGTTGCACAGCTTGGTAAGCTGGCCGTTACCAACGGGGCCACAGTGAACGGTGAGCTTTCCCAATACGTCGAAGATCGGCTGGGCACGAGTCACGTCTTCGGCCCGGCCACCGACCATGATGGAGAGCTTTCCCGACTCCGCTCCGGTTTTTCCGCCTGAGACCGGGGCGTCGAGAAATCGTCCGCAGCGCTTTTCGACTTCCTTTGCGACTTCCTTGGCCATCTGCGGCGCGATGGTGGACATGTCGATGCACAGGGTTCCATCGCGTAGACCCGAGCAGACACCCGATGGACCGAGATAGACGGACTCCACGTCCGGTGAATCGCTCACCATGGAGATGACTACATCGACCTCTCGTGCCAGCATCGAAGGCGAGTCCATCCATTTTGCCCCTTCGCTGCACAGTCGATCGGCCTTGCTTTGTGTTCGAGAGTTTACGCAAACGCGGTACCCGGCACGAAGGAGATTGCGGGCCATCGGCTCACCCATAATCCCTAGGCCGATGACGCCGATGTTTGGCCGTTCCACGATCGCTCTCTTTCAAATACCGCTCGAAGAACCGGAATATGATGGCGCCATTGGACCGCTAAAATCAGGCGTCGTACCGCGAGGCCAGCATGGCAATGAGGAAAACGATCCACGCGACCCATGCAAGCGCGGTGGCCACCACGGGCCAGCGGGGCATCGGAGGCGAGTTACCGACGGGGACGGTGGGGTCGCCCCAATCCACCCGTGACTTCTTCCGATCAGCATGATCGGTGGACATATCGAATGCTCCAGGTTTTTGGTCGGGAAAGGATTACGGCTTACCCGATCCGATTTCGATCGTCACCGGGATTTCCAGTCGTTCGCCTTCTCCCATATTCGTCACTAAGCGCAGCGCAGTCTGGTAAACCCCAGGCGGGAGCTTACCGGAAAGTGAAACATCGAGAAAGCGGATGTGACGATAGCGCTTACTCGCCTTCCAATCGACGGCGACAGAAACCACCGGTTGATCGCAGGTCACCTCGGTGATTTCCAAGGCCGTGGTCGTCGAGGCTTGGATCTTGACGCGGCGTCGTACGCCATTGGCCGTGCCGTCGTCGCGAAGCAGGACCATTGGAGGTTCGATCTCCACCGCCGCGGCAACGATCCCGAACGCCGGAATCGACACCAAAGGCTGATCGAGCGATGTCGTGCGAATGTCCAGCATCGTCCCGAATGGGCCCGGAGGGGCGTCCTCCCGCAATGACAGCGAAACGACATACTCGGTTCGCGGGGTCAAACCCTTGCCCGGCTCCACGCTCACTTCGAATAGCGGTCCGGCCGAAGCGCTCACGACATCGAACGGGGTTTTTTCCGTGGAGCTGATGGTTACCGGTACGAGGCGTTTTCCGGGGAGCGATGGTTGGCGCGTCGCGTCAATAACTTTGGGCAACCAAATCAGATCCGCGACGACCTCGCCGCGAATCGGAAAGGTGCGCTCCCGATCGATGCCGTCTACGCTTAGTCGAATCCTCGCATGAGCGTTCAGCGACCCCATGGACGCCGATTCACTCACCGTAAAGTAGACTCTTTGCCCCGCCTTGCCGCGGGTTTCCAAAGGTTCGGATTGGAAGTTGAGCGGTGCGTCGTCCTGAATCTCGATGCTGTGAATGGTGAGCTTTGTCCTACCCGGCCCCGGCAGAATATCCAGGCCCTTGGGACCCGTCGCCCCACGGCGTATCGCTCTCAGGTTCAGCACACCTGCCGGGTCAAGCTCATACAGAAGCTCCACTTTGGCCTTGAAGTCCAGATGCAATTCCGGTTCGACCGAGTCATTGCTATAGACTCCAACCGTCTTGACCTGCGACTCTCGGCGATTCGTGCTGTCGAAATCCGCCTTAAGGGCGAGCGAACCGCCTGGTGGGATAATTTTTTCATTCTCGGCCAGCTGAACCACTGTACATCCGCAACTGGAAGTGGTCCGATCAATCACCAAGTCGGCGGTCCCCCGGTTCTCCAGCGTCCAAGTGACTGTGGCCTTGTCCCCTTCGATGATCGTACCCAGGTCCTGGGAACGCTGCATTACAAACAACTTCGGTCGCGAAGAGGTATCGACCTCCGATGCGCTCGGCGTGGGCGGCAATTGAGCGACCCAGATCGGCATCCAGGCATGAAGCAATAATAGGCATCGATTCAGGATGCTCACAGTATTGAACTCCCATCCAGCAGTCGAGAAAACTCCGTTCTTATTGTATGCCGAAGGGATGAAACCACAAAGTAACAATTCAGCGACAGGGCTGTATTGAGGTACTGCGCTATATGGTTGCGGCCTTGCCCTCATTAATCGTCGATGTACAATTGAGAGAGAGTGGTCAGCACGACAGGCTTGTCGGCCTGACGGCAATATTTAGGTTGGAGAGCGCTTCATGATAGACTTGGGTAGTTACCTCACCTCGGTGGAGTTCTTGACGCAGCTCGCGGCGGTGATTTCGACCGTATTGTCGGCCCTGTTCAGTCAATTTCTTGGGGGGTTGTTCGGCGGAGGGTCGGCCTGATCTCGATCGTCATTGGATCGCGAAGTGACCGTAAGGGCCTGTTTCCGCTCAGAATCAGGCCGAAGTCTTTGACGGTTTCTACCGATGGCATATATTAGTCTGCGGTGAGATCGTTGGCGGATCGAGTACGGGGATGGTTGAGGATTCTAGCGGTTTCAAGCCAGATGACGCCTAGCTAATGGTAATCTTGGGTACCCTCTCCGGCGTGCGAAGGCCTGAGCGGGGTTTCCCTGCGCATCAGGGGGCAAATAGCCCGCCTTGAAGGTGGTATTGGAGAGCTGATTCTGAAGGTCACACTGCCCGACGGCAAAGGCTTGAACGTCGCCGAAGGAGCGACGACGGCCGATGTTGCTGCCATGATCGGTCCCGGGCTCGCCCGATCGGCGATCGCGGGGCGCGTCACTCGTAACGGCGAAAGTCAAGTTGTTGACCTCGCCAGGCCGCTGCCCGGCGATTGCCAACTCAAGATCCTGACCGCTTCCGACGACGATGCCGACAGCCTTCTTGTCCTTCGCCATAGCACCGCCCATGTGATGGCCGAGGCGATCTGCATACTATTCCCGGAAACGAAACTGGTCTACGGCCCACCGCTGGAGGATGGGTTTTATTACGATATCGACCTGGCCCGATCCATCACTCCCGACGACTTTGTCCGCATCGAGGCGGAGATGTCGCGGATCGTACAAGAGGACCGCAAGTTCCGCCGGCACGAGATGCCTCGTCGAGAGGCCATGACTCGGCTCAGCGACGAGGGCAACCGCTACAAGATCGACAATGCCGAACGCGCCGAAGGCGACACGCTCAGTTTCTATGTTACCGGCGAGCACCGCGGCAAGGATTTCGAAGACCTCTGCCGCGGCCCGCATGTGCCGTCCACGGGCGTAGTGAAGGCCTTCAAGGTTCGGCAGGTCAGCCGCTCACACTATCGCGGAGACGTGAACGATCAACCGCTGCAGCGAGTCTACGGAACGGCCTTCTTCAAGAAATCTTCGCTCACTAATTACTTGCAGCAACTTGAGGAGGCCAAGCGCCGCGACCACCGCGTCATCGGGCGCGAACTGGGCCTGTTCACCATCAGCGAGCAGGTCGGCAGCGGGCTGGTCCTCTGGCTCCCCAAGGGAGCGATCATCCGCACCGAGCTTCAGAACTTCCTGACTGCGGAAATGCTCAAGCTCGGTTACGAAATGGTCTACACGCCGCACGTCGGGCAATTGGGATTGTATCGCACCAGTGGACACTACCCGTATTACGAGGACTCGCAGTACCCCGCGATGTTCGAGACCGAGCGGGGCAAAGCGCTCCAAAGCGCCCTGCAGCTTGCGCAGCGCGTCCAAGCGAATAAGGACGCGAATCCGCAGGAGCGCGCTGCCGTGGGAGCGGTGGTTGCGGCTATCCAGAAATCCTGGAGTGCGATTTCGGGCTTACCCGCGGACGGGTCGCTCGACAAGACCATCGAGGCGTTGTATGCGGCTTTGTCCACGGAGCAGGGCTACCTCGTGCGGCCCATGAACTGCCCGCATCATATTCAGGTCTATGCCTCGCGTCAGCGAAGCTATCGCGATTTGCCGGTGCGGATCGGCGAATATGGCACTGTCTATCGTTTCGAGCAAAGCGGCGAAGTGAGCGGCATGACTCGTGTCCGCGGCTTCACCGTGGACGATGCCCACTTGTTCTGCACCGCCGACCAGCTCGCCGCCGAAGTCTTCGCTACAGTTGATCTTACGCGGCGCGTGTTGCAAACCTTGGAAATGAACGATTATCGCGTACGCGTCGGCCTGCGCGATCCATCGAGCAAGAAGTACGTGGGATCGGATGAGAACTGGGTCAAAGCCGAAGCCGCCGTTCGCGCCGCCGCGAAGGAAAGCGGCGTATCCTTCACCGAGGAGCGGGGAGAGGCCGCGTTCTACGGCCCCAAGATTGACTTCATGGTCAAGGATTGTATCGGCCGCAATTGGCAGCTTGGGACTGTGCAGGTCGATTACAACCTGCCCGAACGTTTTCACCTGAGCTACATCGGGCCGGACAACCATCCGCACGTGCCGGTCATGATCCATCGAGCGCCCTTCGGGAGTATGGAGCGTTTTGTCGGAGTGCTTATCGAGCATTTCGCGGGCGCCTTCCCACTCTGGCTGTCCCCGGTGCAGGCCGCCGTTGCGACGGTGAGTGAAAAGAGCGAGGCCTATGGGCGGAAGGTCCACGAATCGCTACGGGCCGCCGGAATTCGCGTGGAGCTGGACACCGATAGTGAAAAAATCGGCCCCAAGAAGCATCGGCTTCGCGCCGCGAAAGTAAACTACATTCTAGTGGTAGGAGAGCAGGAGGCCGCGAGTGGATCGGTAAACGTCAACGACCGCGACGGAACGAGCATGGGAACCATGACATTGGCAAGCTTTATCGGCAGTTGTCGCGCAGAGATCGAGAGTAAAGGCCGCTGTCGCGTGGCAGCGGGATAGGGTTACACTGGGCCCCGGGCTTGGACCGGCGGCTCGGGGGACTAATTGAAAGGAACAAGCCAATCGCCAAAGCACTTCGTTTGAACGAGCGGATTCGCATTACCCCGGTCCGGGTGATCAATCAGAACCAGGAACAGCTTGGGGTCATCCCCACGCACCAAGCCTTGACCCTCGCCCGCGAGGCCGGATTGGACCTCGTTGAGGTCTCGCCCACGGAAAACCCGCCGGTATGCCGGATCATGGACTACGGCAAGCACCTCTACGAAAAAAAGAAGAAACAAAAGATCGCGGCCGGCGGACACGTCACGACGCTTAAGGAGATCCGCCTTCGCCCCAAAACGGACACAAACGATCGCCGAATCAAGCTGAATCACGCCCGGGAGTTTTTGGAAGAGGGGAATAAGGTCCAATTCACCATGTTGTTCAAAGGGCGGGAGCGGTTTCATAAGGAGATCGCCACCGAGATTTTCAAGAACATCATCGAAGAATTAGGCGAGGCGGTGAAGGTTGAGCGGATGCCTATGATGGACGGCAAGCGAATGGTTATGATTGTCTCACCACAGAAACACTAGGCCTGCTCATCCTCGGGTCTTTGGCTTTCGCCTATGATAGCCCAAGCTGATGCCTACCGTTCGGATTTTTACCGCTCGCTGAGCCCGCGGGCGAGGCTTACGCTCCTTGGCGCGGTATTCTGCATCTTCGCGCCTCTAGCCATCCTCGTCCTGTCGCGTTTTGCCGATCGTCGATCGCTGATCGTCTTGCTCCTTTGGGCGGCGCTGGGGGGCCTGACCGCGACTGGGTGGGCCTACGCGTTTATGCGAAGCCGCAAGGTCCTGTGGGTCTTGTTGCCGGGTCAGCTTCTGTGGTTCGCCATTCCCATGATCTTCCATGAGGATTTTCGTACGGGTTTCACGCTGAGTCCCGAGGGTATCGGATGCGTGCTGCTGATTGTCGGCGGCTACGTACTTTTCGTCAGCTTCATTCGGGGGGAGGGAACGCGACGAATCCGGATGCAGGTCGAGTTGCGGCTCGCCCAACAAATTCATGAGAGCCTTATTCCTGCCATCTCGCGCATTACCGCGCAATTGGAACTATTCGGCCGATCGCTCGCCAGCAGTGAAATGGGCGGCGACCTTCTGGACGTGGTAGAGGAGGGAGGAACGGTTGGAGTATACATCGCGGACGTCTCGGGGCACGGAGTGCGCGCCGGGGTGCTCATGGGCATGACCAAGAGCGCCATTCGGATGAAGCTTCGGGCGTCGGACGCTCTTGGTGATCTGCTAACCGACGTGAACCACGTGATCTGCGATCTGGCGAGTTCGGGGATGTTCGTCACCGCCGCCTGTCTGCGGTTTGACGGCACTTCGAGTGTCGGATTCGCGGGCGCCGGACACGGACCGGTCCTGCATTTCCATTCGGCGACTAACACTCTTCACTTCCTGGCCAGCGATCACCTGCCCTTGGGAGTGGCCCAGGATGAGACCTACGAAGATCAGAGCATTGCAGTTACGTCGGGCGATGCGTTCTTGTTAATGACCGACGGCCTGACGGAGGTTTTCGACCGGCAAGACCGGCAGTTGGGCCAGGAGGCGATTGAAGCAGAATTCCTCCGCAACGCCGCCCTGCCCCTTCCCGACCTCTATGCCGCCATAATGGAGATTGTGGCTCAACATGGGCCGCGGAGCGACGATCAAACTCTACTCTTGATCCGAGTCCGTTAAGGCATCGACGGACAATTATTCACTATTCCGCCTATTGTGTACGAAAACTGCTCGGGATAGGATCGTTCGGCTATCAGTGCCGTTCGCCCTTCGGCAACGGTCCGATCCGGTAGTCACCTGGAGACTCGTCAGTGCGCTGTCCAAGATGCGCTGAGTTGCAGCTATCTTCACAGATGGTTTGCGCGAAGTGCGGCAGTGATCTGACAGCCTTCCGTCAGATCGACACCATCCGTGGGGACCTCAGACGAACAAGCGAAGACTTCCAGACCATCGCCCGCCGAATGCAGTCGCTTCAAGAATCCCTGGCGACCTTTGCGTCTACGCTTGCGAAGGAAGTCGCCACTCCAGTAATGGAGACCAACAGGCACCAGGAGAAGGCGCCCGCCCCAGACTCGAGCGCCGTGGGGAACCTGAACATGGAAGTTCCGGCTCCGGTCGCGCAGAAGCCTCCACCTGCGCTCCCACCGCGACCAGCCGAAGCGCCGGAAGAACGCTCCACATGGGTGCATTCAAAACCCGTTGAGCAGCCCGTCGTTGCGCCGCCGCCCTTCCTCGATCGCGCCGCCGAAGTTCGACTTGGACAGAAGTGGCTGCTGATTATCGGAATTGTGGTGATGGTGCTCGGAGTGGGTTACTTCCTGAAATATGCGTTCGATCAAAACTGGATCGGACCGATCGGGCGCGTGGCAATGGCTTATGCCGGGGGCGCAGCGTGCCTCGCCGTGGGTGAACATTTCCGCCGAAAGGGACTCGCGGCCTTTGGGCTGTATCTTGTGGGCGGCGGCATCGCCGTGCTTTATTTTTCGGGGTACGCGGCGTTTCAGGTCTATCATCTGATCGGGCAACCAACGGCATTCGGTTTGATGGTTGCGGTAACTGTGCTTGCCGGGCTACTCGCGCTAGTCCATGACGTCATGTGGCTCGCGGTCCTCGGCATCATCGGCGGTTTCCTGACGCCGGTGATTCTCAGCACGAAACAGGACAACCAGATTGCCCTGATGACCTACATGGCCATCCTCAACGGCGGCATCTTGTGGATCGCGGCATTCAAACGGTGGGGATTGCTCAATGAACTTGGCTTTGCCTTTACCTGGCTGCTTTTCTTCGCCTGGTATGGGGCTCATTATGGACCGACCAGATTCGTTCCGACTACGGTGTTCTTGAATATATTCTTCGCCGTCTATGCGATCGTGCCCTTCGCGTACTACTTTGTTCCGCGCGAGCAGGTACAACGTCCCGGCATTGTCATCACCTTCCTGAATACGCTGATTGCCTTCGGCGTCTCTTACGTGATGATTCGTGAGTACGCATCCACGCAGGCCGTTAGTATCGTGTCCGTTGCTTACGGAACACTCTATTTCACCATGGCAGCCTACCTCCGACGGCGAAATCCTAATCGCCTCGACGCCTTTATCATGCTTGTTGCGATGGGAGTGTTGTTCTTTGTCATCACGATCCCCTTATACTTCTCGAGGCATTGGATCACGGTTTGTTGGGCCGTGCAGGCGGCGGTTCTCCTCTGGGCGGCCGTTCGGATTAAAGACGAGCGACTGCATTATGGGGGAATCGTTTTGCTGTTCGTCGCGCTCTGTAAGTTCGCATTTTACGATCTGAGCAACATCTTCCACCTCAATCTGACCGTTATGGCATTCTCCGAGGGGTTTACTACGAACGTCGCTGAACGATGGCTCACCTCGCTCACGGTTCTAGCGGCTACATTTGCCAGCGCGATGGTGCTCAGAAAGTGGGTGTCCGAGGATAAGCTGCTCGCAGCACGGGAGACACGTAACCTGCTCTTTTCGATCTTCGGCATCCTTGCCTTTGCGGTACTCAACATCGAAGTAGCGGGATATTTCTATGATTACGCACGACCCGCCCGGTTTGCGGCGGTGTCAGTCCTTTGGGCACTATTCGCTACTGCGCTGATGATTCTTGGCTTTGCCCGCCAGGTTTCGATCTTGAGGCGATGTTCGCTCGTTCTATTCGCTGCAACGCTCTTGAAGGTCTTTCTTTGGGACATGGCTCACGTCAGTACACCCTACCGCATCGTTTCCTTCCTCGTAGTCGGCATACTTCTCATTGGGGCATCGTATTTGTATCACCGGTTCAGGATTCGGATCAGTCCCCCGCCGGATACGGATTCCCTAGCGGCTTGATGGGTCTGGTTCCTAGAGCCTCATGGTCGGGAGATTGGGACTATTGCCATTGTCGGCTCCGATAACCGATGGGCTTGCGATCTTTCGTGCTTTCACTAGTCTTTCGTAGACGGTTTTGAATAGTGTGCACGAAACAAGGGATATGAACGTCATCAGGCGAATAGGGGATAATGGATGGGTGCAGTAGAACTGGTGGAACCTCACGGCGGGAAGTTGGTCGATCGAACGGGGGCCAAGACCGACGGGTCAAAGGGCAAAGTATCGATCACTTTGACCGAGTGGCAGCAATGCGACTGGGAAATGATTGGCTGCGGGGCAATGAGCCCGCTGGACGGCTTCATGGGTGAGGCCGACTACAACAGCGTCTGCGACACTATGAAGCTCAAGAACGGGATGCTTTGGTCTATGCCCATTACTTGTGCCGTAGACGATGCCACGGCAGGCAAGGTCGGCGTCGGCGACCGCGTGGAGTGTAAGGACGATGGCGGTCGGCTGCTGGGCTACCTCACGGTCAAGGAGAAATACAAGCAGGACAAACGTCGCCAGGCCACCAAGGCCTTCGGTACCGAAGACGTCGCCCATCCCGGCGTGAAAGTTCTGATGTCGTCGGGCGACTGGTGCCTCGCGGGTCCCATCGACGTGGTCACGCTGCGGCACAACCCGATGTTCACGGCCCACCGCCTCACGCCCGCGCAGACCAGGGCCGAATTTCAACGTCGCGGCTGGAAGACTATCGTGGCCTTTCAAACCCGCAACCCCATCCACCGGGCGCACGAATACCTCACCAAGTGCGCCCAGGAAATGACCGACGGTTTGCTGATTCATCCTCTCATGGGGGCCACCAAGGATGGCGACATTCCGCCCGAAGTGCGAATGAAGTGCTACGAAGTGCTGATCGAGAATTATTATCACAAGGACCACACCATGCTTGCGGTGATGCCGGCGGCCATGCGCTACGCGGGCCCGCGCGAAGCGATCATGCACGCCATTCTTCGGCAGAATTACGGTTGCAGTCATTTCATCGTGGGACGCGACCATGCCGGGGTGGGCAACTACTACGGCACCTACGCTGCGCAGGAATTGATGGATTCGCTGCCGCCCGGAGCGCTAAAGATCACGCCGCTGAAGTTTGAAAACACCGCCTGGTCGAAGAAAGCGGGCGGAATGGTCAGTGAAAAAACTTTTCCGTCGATCGAGGGCGACCGCATCATTCTATCCGGCACCAAAGTTCGTGAAATGTTGCAGCGCGGCGAGCGGCCTCCGGTGGAGTTCACCCGACCCGAAATCGCGGACATCCTCATCGAGTCGATGAAGCAAGGATCATAGAGGTTGGTATTGCCAATTGCCGATTTCCAAGTGCCAATTGGCTCTGAGTTCAATACACTCATCGGATAATTGGCAATCGAAAATTGGAAATTGGCAATCCTCAATGGCCCCGCCGACTGTACCCAATGAAGTAATCGCCGCGATCGAACGGTTTCGACAACCTGTCGTCATCGCTCATGTGGTGCCGGACGCCGACGCCATGGGCGCGGCGTTGGCTTTGGCGATTGCATTGGTGGACGACCGACGTCAACCGAAAGTCTCGTTGCCCGAGAATTCGCTGTCGCAGCGATTGTCGTTCCTGGTTGCATGGGCCAAGCCGCAGATCGCAGCACCCGCAGATTTTGCGTCCGCCGACGGATTCATCGTGGTGGACACGGCCAGAATGGACCGCTGCAATGTCGGACCCGCGTTGAAGGATACGGACTGGTCCGCCGGAAAGCCGATCATCAACATCGATCATCACGCCACCAATACGCGGTTCGGCAGCGTGAACTGGATCGTCAATGATGCGGGCAGCAGTTGTGAGCTCGTTTATCACCTCTTGTATACCGGAAAATGGCCCATTACGTCTGAGACGGCCTCCTTCCTTTATGCCGGAATCATGACCGATACACTCGGGTTTTCGCTACCGACAACCAGGGCGTCCGCGCTGCGCGCCGCCGCGGATTTGCTGGAACTGGGCGCCAAGGTCGGCGAGCTCGGCGAGCGCCTTGGCCGCAGTTTGCGGCAAAGTGAATTCGCCTTGCTGCGGGTTGTTTACGCCAATACGCGAATCGTCGGCGACGGGAGGGTCGCCTACAGTTGGGCAAGTTACGATGAAATTCAGCGGGCTGGTTGCACCGCCTCCGACATTGACGATCAGATCAATGTCCCACGCTCGCTGGACGGCGTGCGACTGGCCATGCTCTTTACCGAGGCGAGAAAGGGAAAGACGCGAATCAATTTCCGGAGTTCGGGTGAGATTACGATTGTCGAATTGGCGGCGGAATTCAATGGCGGCGGACACAGCCAGGCCGCCGGGGCGATCCTCGATTGCGGATTGCAAGAAGCGATCAATAAAGTCGTCCCTCGTGCACTCGAGTACATGAAACGATTTTCCTGAACTCTAACCCGCGCGAACGACCCACCATGAAAAGAATAGAAAAAGTCGCCGTCATTGGATTGGACTGTGCAGAGCCTTCGTTGGTGTTCGACCAGTGGATCGACCATTTGCCGAATATCCGGCGATTGATGGAGGGCGGCACCTATGGCGAACTGACGAGCTGCATGCCGCCGATCACCGTACCTGCCTGGAGCTGCATGGCCGCGAGCAAGGATCCCGGCACCTTGGGCATTTACGGTTTTCGCAATCGGGCCGACAATACCTATGAAAAACTATCCATTGCCACTTCCCTGTCGGTGAAAGAGCCTCGCATCTGGGACATCCTTACCGCCAAGGGTAAACACAGCATCGTCGTCGGCGTGCCGGGTACCTATCCCATCACCCGGCCGATCAACGGTTGCATGATTACCAGCTTCCTTACGCCGGACACCAACGACCCGAAGATCCAGTGGACGCACCCCATTACTCTCCGCAAGGAGATCAATGATCTGGTGGGTGAGTACATGGTGGACGTGAAGGGATTCCGCACGGATGACAAGCAGTGGCTGCTGGATCAAATCTATTTGATGACCGAGAAACGATTCAAGGTCATTCGCCACCTTCTGAAGACCAAACCGTGGGACTTGTTCTGGAGTGTGGAAATGGGCGTGGACCGGATCCACCACGGGTTCTGGAGCTGCATGGATTCGACGCACCACGCTTACGTCGCAGGAAACTCATTTCAGGATGCGATTCTTGATTACTACAAATACATAGACCGAGAAATCGGAGAAACGCTCGCCTGCATGGACCTGGATACCACCGCGGTCTGGGTCGTCAGCGACCACGGCTGCAAGACCATGGTCGGCGGCTGCATGTTCAACCAATGGCTCATCAATGAGGGCTACTTGTGTTTCAAGGCGCCGCCTAAACCCAAGCAGAAGTTCGATGTCAAGGATGTAGACTGGTCGAAAACCACGGCCTGGGGCGACGGCGGATATTACGGGCGCCTATTTGTCAATTTGAAAGGGCGCGAGCCAGACGGCCAAGTCGATCCCTCAGACTATGAATCATTCCGCGACGAACTTACTCGTAAAATCGAAGGCATCCTGGACGACAAGGGAAGTCTTATGGGCAACAAGTGTTACAGACCGGAGAGAATCTACAAGAAGGTCAATGGCGTGGCACCGGATTTGGTGGTGATTTTCGGCGACTTGCGATGGCGATCGGTAGGCTCGGTCGGGTCAGAATCAATCTATACATTCGAGAACGACACCGGCCCCGACGACGCCAACCACGCCCAGCAAGGCATGTACATCCTTTCCCACCCGTCGCTTCCCGCTCGTGGCCGTGTTGACGGCCCGACTCTTTATGACGTAGCCCCGACGATCATGACGCAACTCGACTTGCCCGTCCCTCCCGACATGCGCGGAAAACCCCTGGATTAGGGAGGGAGCTGTTACCCGACTTCCCGCTTCTGGAACGCTGCGATGGCGATGTCTAAGATGCCGGTTGTGAGTAGAAGCGCGTAGCCCGTTGTGTAAAGGAGATAGGTCCAAGTGACCGTCGTCTGCTCCGATTCCGCAGTCAGCCCGTCGATCACCCAGAAGGGTCCGACGTTGGGGACGGCGCGATAGGCGAACGCGGCGAGGTGCGAACCCTCCGCATATTGTCCGAAAGCGTAGTCGGAGACGACCCCCAGACCCAACACGCCGGTACAAATCACCAGCGTCATGAGTTGCCCGAATCGCGTCGAGGCCGCAACGGCCACAGCCGAGGTCACCAAAACGACAAGGAAGACCAGATAGCTTGCGAACACAATCTGTCCGCTGATGAAATTGCTGCCAAAGGGAATTACCGTCCAGTGCTCATCGAGCTTGGCGACCATAAGTACGCTGAGAGTCAAGAATGCGGCGATGAGCCCGATGGCGCTGGTCGGGAAGTCCGTCCCATAGAAATAATTGCAGAATCCGGCTATCAGGAATGAGAGAAACAGGCTTCCAAACCCAAACGCCAGAACCGGTGCATCCCACGGTTGGGTACTGGTCTGCAATACCCCATGCCGTTCGGCAAGGACGAAAACCAGGAAGCTGAGGTAGTAAGCCACCATCAGGGCGGCCACCAGCCCCGTAAACTTGCCCAAAATGAACAGCGTACGGCTGATCGGCTTGGAGATCACCGTCAGTACCGTCTTGTTCTCTATTTCGCGGCTCAACACTCCCGCGGCGCTGAACGCGGACAAGAACAAACCGCTCAGCAGCAACGTAGAGAGACCCAGGTCAAGGAGGAGTTTGTCATCGTCGTCGAGCGTGAAACCGGCAAGGGATACGTTGAGCACCAACATCCCCGCCGTCACCATGAGTATGACGCCGTAGATCGGCTGGCGGAGCGTCTCCACAAAGGTGTTAAGAGCCATTGCGTAGAATCGTTGAAACATCGCCGGTCGATCAACGGTACGAATCAGGCCGCCTGGGTCAGAGGTTCGCGTATTGGCACTTGCATGGCCTTATTGTAAGCTGCCATCGCTATTCGGCAAAACGGCGCGGGTCTGGGAACATCTTTTACTTACGTTCCAGCGCGTCGGAGGTTCACGGCATGGGAAATGGCACAAGCCCATGGCGGCGAAGATTTCAATGAATGGGATACCGTCCTTTATATGAGTGAGCCCACCCGCCCCGATGATCGTCGAGCCCAGCACGTGGCCGTGCTGGGATTGATCCTCCAATTGGCCGCCATTGGAACGGTCTTGGGCGTTTCGCTTTGGTCCAAGTCAGACGCTATCGCCACGGTCGCGCGGTGCATGCTGGCCGGTCTGCCGATCTGGTTGGTACTCTTCCTGGTGTTCAAGCAGTTGCGGCGCGTCGGAGCCGAAGAGCTGGAAACGGCCGAACTCCGCCGCGCCCGGGCCGAAGGCGCTTCCGACAGCATTTTCGAATTGGACGATGAAGCACTCCTGCTGGAACAGAACCGGTTGCGGTGGATGGTGCGATGGTTCTTGCCCTGCACGACGATATTGACCACGCTTCTGCTGTTGGTCGGCCATTTCATCGGTTGGGGCTGGACGCTGGACGAGGCGTTCAATCCCGACGGTCTGCAACGAACCCTGGAACCCCACCTGGTCATGTGGTTCATCGTAGGAATCGGGTTTCTCTGTTTTCTTTACGCTCGTTACGTCATCGCCCTTTCCCGCATTCCCAACTGGCGAATGCTGCGTGCCGGGGCGTCATGCATGGCCGGCAACGCCGTCGCCTGCCTGGGATTGGTCATCGCTTTGATGATGACCACGTCCTTTCCGTGGGCCGAACCGCTCTTTGCGTACGTAATCCGCATCGCCCTGGTGGTTGTGGGCATTGAGTTGGTAGCCAATTTTATCCTGGACTTTTATCGCCCGCGAACCCCGGGCGTCGTTCCTAGACCCTCATTTGACAGTCGTTTACTGGGACTAATCAGTGAACCCGGCGGGATTGCCAAGTCCATCGCCGATGCCGTCAATTACCAGTTCGGTTTCGAAGTCAGTTCGACCTGGTTTTACCAACTCCTACAACGGTGGATGTTTCCCATCTCGGTCGCGACGATCATCGCCATCCTGGCGCTGTCCAGCCTGGTTATTGTCGACGCCGACGAGCAGGTGGTGATTGAGCGATTCGGAAACCCAACGGCTCAAGAAGCGCGTGTGCTCAATCCGGGGCTCCATATCAAGTGGCCATATCCCGTTGACGTGGTGTACCGCGCCCCGGTCAGGCGGGTGCGCGAGTTGGTGATCGGCGAAGCCACTGAGAATGATAACGAGGACCAGCACAAGGCCGTCCTCTGGACTGAAGCCCATGATTACTTGCCGGAGCTTCTCCTGCTCGTGGCTGCGCCCAAGACGCGGACCGACGACGAACCGACAATGCCGGCGCCTTCACCCAACATCGCCGCGTCGCCCCGGGGCAGCACCGCCAGCGTAGCAGTCAACTTGCTGATGGTATCCATGCCCATTGAGTACCGCGTGAAGGACTTGAGCAAATACCTATACAACTATGACGACCCGGTACGAATCATGGAGGCGGTCGCTTATCAATACCTCTCTGATTACGCCGCCGGCGTAGACAGCGACTCCCTCATGGGCCCAGGCCGGTTGGTCTTCAACGACCACCTCAAGCGGCTCATTCAGTCGCGGCTCGATGCACTAAACCTTGGTGTCGAGATAGTTTTCGCTGGGCTACGTTCCGCCCACCCACCCTCCGAGCAGCAGGTTGCGGCGTCTTACCAGGCCGTGGTGACCGCGGAAACAAAAAAAGGGGCCACCATTGAAGCGGCCCAGGGAGAGGCCCGCAGGATGCTTACCGCCGTGGCGGGTACCGAGGAGCGTGCGAGAGCACTCGATGCGGCCATCCGTGACCGTGAGAAGCTCCAGGCTGAATCCGGCGTGGACGCCGCTCGCCTGGCCGAAGCCGACAGTCGGATCGACGACCTGCTGCTGGGCAATCCGGCCAAGGGCATCGCCCCTCCGCCCGGTGAGATTGCCACGCAGATCGCCCACGCGAGGACAGCCGCGAGTGAAATGGTCACCCGAGCTGCCACCATGGCCCGTGCGTTTGGTACGGAGGTCGCGGCCTATGAGGCCGCTCCCGCGCTCTACAGCCAACGTAAGATCCTCGATGTTTATGCCGGTATCAGTGACATCCGCAAGTATCTGATCGTCGGCGATCCGAAGAACGTCATCATCGAATACCAAACCGCCCAGGAAGGTGGACTGGATCGCGTATTGACGGAAGGACTCGAAGCAGAAAAGAAAAAGGGCAAATAGCATCGACAAAATCAAGAGAGTCTTAGCCTTCGCGATAGTTTGAAGGAGCTGAGAGAGTTGTGAAACCATGAAGAATATGGGAACGATTTTTGCGGCCGTGTTCCTCGCCGTCGTGCTCGCCTTGTACATGTGCACGTTCCAGGTGCGGTTCACGGAGGTGGCGATCAAGAAGACGTGGGGCAAGCCGGCTAAGGAGGCCATAACCGAGCCGGGCCTTAACTTTAAATGGCCTGCGCCGATTCAAACCGTCGTTACATACGACCAACGCGTCCGAATGATGGAAGACCGCACCGAGGAAACACGAACCGTCGATGGCAAGAATCTCGTTCTTTCAACTTTCACGCTTTGGCGAATCAGCGACCCCTCCAAGTTTCACACCAACTTCCCCGCCGGAGTGGAAGACGGCGAACGCAAGCTCCGCACAACGGTCATCACCCACAAGCACGCCGTGATCGGTCAACGCGGCTTTGATGAATTCGTTTCCACGGACCCGGCCAAGCGCAAGTTGCGGGAGATCGAGTCGGCCATTCAGAATGCGGTTGCCAAAGACGTGCATGACGAGTATGGAATCGAGGTCGTCGGATTCGGCATAAAGAAGTTGGGGTTGCCGCAGTCAGTGACAACGTCCATCTTTGAAAGCATGAAATCGCATGAACAGGCCAAGGCCGCCAAATACCTCGCGGAAGGTGACGCCAGCGCCGCCGATATCGTAGCCAACGCCCAGGCGACCAAGGAGCGCATCCTCGCCGCCGCTCGAAAGAAGGCCGCGCAGATCGAAACGGAAGCCCAGGCCGTCGTTAGCGGATACTACAAGGAATTCGACAAGCACCCCGAATTGCGAATCTTTCTCGACAAACTCCGCACTGTCGCGGAGGCCCTCAGGCAACGCACAACGCTAATCCTCGATAGCACCGAGTCGCCGTGGGATGTGTTCGGTCCTGAGGCTCGCGCTCGCGTTGTTCCGGAGACGTCGATTCCGGGAGTACGTTTTGATGGCGCCGTGAACCCTTAGGATTTGTCGCGCTCCTTCGAGACGGAGAAGAGTGAACTGCATTTAGAAAAGGACCGGGGGCCGGACTAGCCGGAGGAACATCGTGCATCAACACGCGGGCCATTGCGACGATCATCCTCACCGCCGATTGGAGGCGGCTGAGGAGCCCCTTGACGCCGCCAACCAATCCCTGTCCGACGCCCTGCGGGCCAGCTTTCGTATCCTCAAGGGCATCATGATGGTGCTGGTTCTGCTGTATCTCTTTTCCAATGTGCGGCGGATCGAGAGTCATGAACAGGCGTTAATACTTCGTCTGGGACGCTTAATGCCGACGGTGTATGACGCGGGCGTCGTTTGGGCCTTCCCCTTTCCCATTGACGAAATCGTCCCTTTGCCCACGAGGCAGAGCAACGATCTACCCATCGACAGTCATACCTTCGGCCGCCGCCGCGAAGAAATCGGCAAGCCATTAGCTTTTATCAGTCGAGGCATGGAGGGATTGAATCCCACCCTCGATGGCGCGCTGTTGACTGCAGACGCCGGGCTGGTGCACACGCGATGGAAAGTGACATACAAATTCGACGACGTGCGCAGCTACGTCTCACAGATCCTCGGCCGGGACGTCGAGGCGGCCAAGGAGTTGATCCGTTGTCTGGTCGAGACCGCCGGAATCCTTGTCGCCGCCGAACACACCGCCGAGGAGATGATCCGTACCCGCGTCGAGGACGTGCAGAATGAAATGCGCAACCGGATCAACGATCGACTCGATGAGTTGGAAAGCGGCATCGAAGTGACACGCATCGAGATGTTTGAACCGACTCCACCCATCCCCATTCGCGGCGCGTTCGACGCCACGCAACAAGCGGAAAACGCCAAGCAAAAAAGAATTCAAGACGCCCAGCAACAGCGGACGAAACTGCTCAACGAATCGGCCGGAGCGGCGTTTCCCAAGGTGATTTATCTGCTCGATCAAATCGACAAGGAGAGCAACCACGCGGAAGCCGATCTCCTTAGAACGAAGCTGGATCAACTCCTGGAGTCGGAAGTCGAGGGCGATGCCGGCCGCCTCATCAAGGATGCCGGCGCTTATTTATCCGTGGTTGTCGGGCGGATGCAGGGCGACGTGGAATTGTATCGAACCCTTTTGCCCGAATATGAGCGGAACGCTCCGCTCCTGATCGGTAGGCTGTGGGAGCAGACGCGTCAGCAGGTATTCGCGGGTATGGGAGTAACCAAGTTCTTTCGCCCGCCGGGCTGTCAGATTCGCCTACACGTTCCCTTCGATCCCGAGCAAGCCCGGCTGGACGAGGAGAGCCGACTGCAGAAGAAATCGTTTGATCCCGCCACGTTGCGCCCTGAACGTTGGGTCCCGGCGGATACGGGAGGCGAGTGAGTCTCGGTCATGGTTGAGCACGCTCTGCCGGTGGTTCAAACAGCCGGACTGTGCAAGACGTTCCGCGATTTCTGGCGACGCCCGCGCGTCGAGGCCGTTAAAGACCTCAATCTCGAAATCCATCCCGGCGAAGTCTTCGGATTGCTCGGTCCCAACGGCTCTGGCAAGACCACCACCATCAAGATGCTCCTGGGCCTCCTCTACCCCACACGCGGACGAATATCCTTGTTCGGAAAGGCCCCCACCGATGTCGCGGTGAAGTCACGCATCGGATTCCTGCCCGAAGAATCTTACCTCTATCGCTTCCTCGTCGCCCACGAAACACTTGATTATTACGGCCGTCTGTTTCGCCTGCCCGGGCGCATCCGGCGCGACCGGACCGAGCGGCTGTTGGACATGGTCGGTCTACGACACGAGGCCGGGCGGCGAATAGGGGAATACAGCAAAGGAATGGCCCGGCGCATCGGACTTGCCCAGGCGCTTATCAACGATCCCGAATTCCTCATTCTTGACGAACCCACCGCAGGGCTCGACCCCATCGGCGCTCGACAAATCAAGGACGTGATCCGTGAGCTGGGCAACAAGGGAAAGACCATTCTGCTTTCCAGCCATGTGCTCGCCGACGTTGAAGACGTGTGCGACCGTGTCACCATCCTCTACGGCGGTCAGCAGCGCGCCGCAGGGGACATCGGCGAACTGTTGTGCCAACATGATGTCACTCAGATTACAACTCCTCCGCTTTCGGAGAATACCATTGAAGAGCTGAAGGCCGTGATCCGTCGATTGGAGCAGCGCGATATTCTTTCCGTCGCGCACCCCCGTGTGAAGTTGGAGGAATTCTTCTTGCGGATCGTCGAGCAGGCCCAGGCCGCCAACATTCGCACTTACGGTGCACGCAAGGGCGGTCAGGTGCCGGAATTCTTACAGAAGCCGACCGAAACGACGACCCATGACGTGGTGGAATCGTTGGTCGAAGCCTCTTCTCGTAAGATGCAGCCACTGACTCCCATCGAACCAGCGGCGCGTAGAGCGCGCCCAGAGCCTTCTCGCGAAGTGCTCGACGAATTGTTGGGACGCAAGAGTCCGGCGACTCCTCGCGAGGCGCCGCCGAAAGGAGAACCTGAGCCAGGCCCTCCGCCGTCGGATGGACCACGATTTAAGAAAACCGCTGACCGAAGCGTGATCGATGACCTGCTGGTCGGCCCGGAGGGGCCCAAGAAAGCTGAGAAATGACCCGTGAGCAAGATCTGGGCCGTCGCACGTCAGATGATCGCCGAGGGCATTCGCATGAAGATCGCCCTGGTCTTCGTCGTGCTCATCGGCGCGGTGGTCCTGGGGCTTCCCTTTTCCATCGCCAAGGACAGTTCCCTCACGGAAGCGGTGCAGAGTTTCATGTCCTACGGGTTGAGCGCCACCGGGTTTCTGCTCGGCCTCCTCACGATTTTCATGTCTCGTTCGCTTTCCGACGAACTTGTTAACCAACAGATCTTCCTGGTGATGACCAAGCCCATTCCCCGTTGGCAATACGTCGTGGGAAAATGGCTGGGAATCACCGTCCTTAATGGCGCGTTTCTTACATGCTCGGGTCTGACCATTTATGGGATGGTTTATTATATCAAGAATACCCATCCGCCGATCGACGAGCGCTTCGACCTTGCTGAATTGACCAATGAGGTTCTTGTCGCTCGACATGCTCTGCCCTTCAAACTGCCTAACTTCATGCAGGATGCCGAACTGGAATTCGACCGTAACGTCGAAGAGGGGATGTACACAGACGTTCCCGGCTTCATGCCCGACAAAGTGAAAGCTCAATTAGCCAAGAAACATGAGGCTCGTTGGCGGGTGGTCGGCACGGGTGACCGGCGTATCTTCGAATTCGAAAACGTGCTTTGCGATCGATCACACGAGAACACCATCCAAATCCGCTACAAGACCGAAGTGAGCCAATATCCTCCTGACGAAATCTTCCGCGCCCTCTGGCGCTTCGGCGATCCCTACAAAGGCACGCCGGTTTATAACGCTCCCGTGCGCCATGTCGTCGGGCGGTTTCATACCATTCGCATTCCCGCCGACGCCGTAGCCGAAGACCATACCTTGCTCGCCCATTTTTACAACCAGAATCCCTTCGAGGGCGAACGGCAATTCAACAATGTCATGGAGTTTCGCGCCTCGGAAGGGGTCGAGGTGCTATTCATCGTAGGATCGTTCGGGTGGAACCTTTTCCGCCTGTTGATTCTCATGTTGTGCAAGCTGATTTTTCTTGCGGCCGTATCCGTGCTCATGGTCACTCTGTTCTCGTTCCCCGTCGCCTGCCTGACGGCCTTCACCGTTTATGTCCTTGCCGCCGCAGGCTCATTCCTGAAGGATGCATTGGACCTGGCGTCGATCGACAACGCGAGCATGTTTTCCTCGGTTAAGGAATTCCTCGTGCAGTCGATCATGCATCTCTACAGTATGATTCAGTGGGTCATCCCCGACTTTGGGCGCTACGATGCTGTGGAGACGTTTGTCAATGGTCGAAACGTCAGCCTGGTCTGGGTCCTTCAAGCGACCTCGGAGCTAGTGGTGCTGAAGTCGCTGATTATCCTGGGATTGGCCGTTCTGTTCTTCCACCGGCGAGAAGTAGCGGAATTATCTTTTTGAGGGCAGCCCTGGTGGACGACATACGAGCACCAATGACTGCGACTCAGCCCCTTCGACATGCCCTGCCGGAGCATCTGGCAGCCCGCAAAGCGGCTCAGAGGAGCGAAAGAGCCGTCCAGACGATCGCTTTAGCGATGGCCGCAGTCTGCTTTGTTCTCGCCGGTTTGTTGATTGGGCCGGTAAATACCATCCGCAAAGAACGACAGCTGGTCATTGACCCGGCGACCATCAAGGGACTGCCACCGGACATCGCCCTATTGGGCAAACTCGGCACCTTTCGGGCGCTGGCCATAGATTGGGCGTCGATCCGGGCCGAACGTCTCAAGGAAGAGGGAAAAACCTACGAGGCCATGCTTCTGCATGAGACCGTCTGTGCACTCGCGCCCCGGTTTCCCAAGGTATGGGTAAACGCCGCATGGAACATGGCCTACAATATCTCGGTTTCCCAATACTCTCCCGAAGCTCGATGGCAATGGGTGCAAAACGGAATCAGGATACTCCGTGATAAGGGACTCAAGTTCAACCCCAGATCGGTGTCGCTTTACAAAGAACTCGCCTGGATCTACTGGCACAAGATCGGCGATTTCATGGACGATGAGCACCTCAACTACAAACGCGCTCTCGCCGTGGAAATGGAGACCGTCCTGGGTGCTCCGCCGGTAGTTCTCAATGACCAGGAATACTTCGATTGGTTCCGTCGAATCGTCGATGCGCCGCGCGACCTCGACAGATTCCTTGCTGAGGACAACGAAATAGAGCCATTCGTGGCTCGCCTGCGGATGGTCGAATTCTATCCCGATCATAGCCTTCTGGAATTCGTGGCCCGTAACCTTCGACCCGACCTTCACGCTTCGGACCTGGCCAGGGAACAACCGGGTAGCGACACCCTGACGGGACGCCGACTTGCACTCCTGAAAGATCCGGACAACGCAGTCGCTATGGAGCGATTGTTGGCCGCGGTTCGGTCGAACGAACTTCGTAATCGGTATTCATTCGATCTGGACTGGATGTACGACTTGATGGTCAAACAATACGGGCCGCTCGATTGGCGCAACGCATATGCTCACGCCCTGTATTGGTCGAGTCTGGGCGACAAGGTCAGCGAGGGCGTGGCCGCGACCGATCCCGCCGATTCCATGAATACTGCCCGCTTCGTCTTTTTCTCCTTGCAACAACTCATTACCCGAGGCCGGATTACCTTGTCGCCGGATTTCGATGACCCATTTTCTTCCTACATCGAATTGACCCCGGATATCCGTTACATTCCCTACCTTTACGACACCTACATGCGCCTGGGGGAGAAACATTTCGGGGACAGTCCCCGCTTTGTAAAGGGAACGCCCGGTCCAAGTTATATGAACGGCTTCGTCACGGCCATGCACAATTGGATCGAGTTGCTGTATCTGGAAGGAGGCGAGGAGAACCGTAAGCAGGCGGAGAATTATTTCACATGGTTGCGCGAGCACAATCCCGATCCCGATGGCAAGACCCAGGAACGCTACCTGCAGACCGTCGATCAGTTCGTGATGAGCGACATCCTGGCGCAGATGCAAACCTACAAGGCCTCTACCGCCATCATCGGGAGCTTCATCCGCCAAGCCCTTAAACAGTTCTCGCTCGGACAGACGAAAGCCGGCTTATCCTCCATGGTTCGAGCACGTCAGTGCTATGACTACTGGATGATCAATACACTAGTGGACATCAACGATCGACGAAAGCTGCAGGAGCCGTCCATGATTCTCCGTGATCAGGTTGAGGCTTTCATGAAGGAGCCGCGCGTGGACTCTCTGGCCAAGGCGCGTTTGTGGAAGGCCTTACCCATTGAACAACAGCAGATGGCCTATGACGGGCTTTATCCGTTTTATCAACGCTTATGCGACGCGCAGAAGCCGCCCTGGGCAATCGAACGAGCCTTTCCAGAGCCGCCCGGGATAGAAGATTTCCGCCGCAAGGGAATCGAAACGCTGGGCACGCCGCGGCAGCAGAACGCCGAACAGGGCGATCGCTACAAGCAGTAGCGAGTTCTCACTTCATTGTGCTAGCCCGCATATTTCATGAGTAGGTGGGCTATTCGTTCAGACCCGAGGCTTCGGTCGGTCGGGGTGGTCTGGATGCACCGCCCCCTTTCCCCCACGCTCGTTTCTGTTTTCGGTTCCGGAT
>Ga0187892_10001163_pt1 | contig 62452 bp, 60 predicted proteins | sample MA1701073metaG_FD_139345 | JGI IMG/M metagenome (GOLD analysis project Ga0187892, IMG submission 139345) | Bio-ooze microbial communities from a basaltic lava cave in the Kipuka Kanohina Cave System on the Island of Hawaii, USA - MA170107-3 metaG ... | reverse complement strand
CTCGCCGACGATGCGCGAGGGATCGACGTCCACCCAGATCTCGCCCGCGGCGTCGAGCACCGTCGGGGAGCGATGGCAGTAGCCGAGGCAGTAGGCCGGCCGCACCGGGCCGTCGTGGGCGAGCGCCTCGGCCACGCGCGTCGCGCCGCGCAGCTCGCACGAGGTGCCGCGGCAGATGCGGGTCGCTCCCGGGACGGCCAGCAGGTCGGCGTGGGAGCGCGCCGCGGCGAGCAGCGGCGCGCCGGGCTGCCGCCCGGCTGCGGCCACTGCGGCGGCGGCCGCGGGAAGGGGCTCGCCGCGTCGGATCCGGTCGCGCACGAGTGCGAGCGGGAAATCCGCCCCGGATGAAGCCGACATGAAGGAAGGCTTTGCAGGGGCTGTGCCAGCCTTTGACAAGCCCGTACGCGGGCCCCAACAATGCGAGTGTGCCGCTCCGCCGCAGCCCGCAGGACCTGGCCGACTACTTTCAGTACGGCGACGAGGAGCGCGCACTCCTCGCGAGCCTGCTGCCCGGCCTCGAGAAGCACGCCGAGGCGCTGGTGGACGACTTCTACCTCCACCTGCTCTCGTTCCCGGAAACGCGCAAGGTGCTCCGCGACCCGGAGGTGACGAGGCGACTGCTCGGCGTGCAGCGCGAGTACCTGCTCTCCCTCGCGGGGCCGAAGATCGACGATGCCTATGTGGCGCAGCGCCGCCGCATCGGGGAGGTACACGCCCGCCTCGGCATCGAGCCGCGCTGGGTGCTCGGGGCGTATGCCCTCTACCAGTCGTTGCTCGTTCCCGTTGTGCTCGATACGGCCACGAGCCCGGAGGCACCGCGGGCGATCCTCCAGGCGCTCCAGCGCCTGCTGTTCCTCGACGCCTCGCTCGCGATCGACGCCTACCTGGAGGGCCACGAGCGGGACCTCGAGCGCCTCAACCAGCAGCTCGCGGCCTCCGGGCGCCGTCTGGCCCGGGACCTCGAGCGCACGGATTCCGCGCTGCGCCACACCACCGAGCGCGCGCGCGCGGCGGAGCGCCTCGCCTCGATCGGCACCCTGGTCGCGGGCCTCGCGCACGAGATCGGCACACCGATGGGCGTGATCCAGGGCCACGCCAAGCTGCTCGAGAGCGCGGTGGAAGGGGAGAACGCGCGCTGGCGGCTGCGGACGATCCAGGAGCAGATCGGGCGCATCTCGCGAATCATCCAGAGCCTGCTGCACATGGCGCGCCCCGGCCGGCCGCGGCGCGTGCCCGTGGACCTGCCCGGCCTGCTCGACGGCACGCTCGCCTTCGTGACCGAGAAGCTCGCGCGCCGCGAGATCCAGGTGGTGCGCGACTTCGCCGCGGTGCCGCACGTGGCCGGCGACCCCGAGCGCCTCCAGCAGGTGTTCCTGAACCTGTTCCTCAACGCCGCGGACGCGATGCCCAAGGGCGGACAGCTCTCCGTCTCGCTGCGGGCGCACGAGCATGAGGTGGAGGTGCGCGTGGCCGACACCGGCCACGGCATCCCGGCCGGCGACCTCGACCGCGTGTTCGAGCCCTTCTACACCACGAAGGCGGCCGGCGAAGGCAGCGGCCTCGGCCTGTCGGTGGTCCAGGGCATCGTCGCCGACCACCACGGCGCCATCGAAGTGGTGCGGAGCGACGCGGCGGGCACGGAGTTCCAGCTGCTGTTGCCCGTCCGCTGAGCGGGGCGAATTGACCAACCCACCGGGTAGAAGGGACAATTGTACCCAGCGCAGGACCCCCGCGCGCGACGAGCTTCGCGCCTGGGGGGTTGGCATGGCGATTGCTTTGGAGTCGGGTCATGGCGACGCCTCGTCAGCTGCTGGTCGTGGACGACGACCGCGCGATGCGGGAGATGCTCGTCGCCCTGTTCAAGGAGCGCGGGCTGTTCGTGGAGGACGCCTCCACCGCCGACGCCGCGCTCGCGCGCGCCGCGGAGCAGGACTTCGACGTCGTGCTCTCCGACGTGCGGATGCCCGGCCTGTCGGGCGTGGAGCTGGTCGGGCAGCTCCGCCGCCTGCGTCCGAGCACGCCGGTCGTCCTGATGACGGCCTTCGGCAGCATCGACTCGGCGGTCGAGGCCATGCGCGGCGGCGCCTTCGACTACCTGACGAAGCCCTTCGAGCCCGACGCCGTGATCCTCGCCGTGGAGCGGGCGTTCGCCCACCGCGCGCTCGCGCTCGAGAACGAGCAGCTGCGCCGCGCGGTGGATCGCACCGGCTCGCTCGGCGAGCTGATCGGGAAGAGCCCCGCGATGCGCGAGATCTTCGCGCTGATCAAGCGCATCGCGCACACGCGCAGCTCCGTGCTGATCACGGGCGAGAGCGGCACCGGCAAGGAGGTGGTGGCGCGCGCCATCCACTTCCATGGCGACCGCTCGGAGAGGCCCTTCGTGCCGATCAACTGCACCGCGATCCCGGAGGGGCTGCTCGAGAGCGAGCTGTTCGGGCACGTGCGCGGCGCCTTCACCGGGGCCCACGCGAGCAAGCGCGGCCTGTTCGAGAAGGCCGACGGCGGCACGCTGTTCCTGGACGAGATCGGCGACATGGGCCTCGGTCTCCAGGGCAAGCTGCTGCGCGTGCTCCAGGACCGCGAGATCCGGCCCGTCGGCGGCACGCAGTCGCTGCGCGTGGACGTACGCATCATCGCGGCCACGAACCGGGACCTCGCCGCGGAGATCGCCGCCGGGCGCTTCCGCGAGGATCTCTTCTACCGCCTCAACGTGATCCCGCTCCACATCCCGCCGCTGCGCGAGCGTGCGGAGGACATCCCGGCGCTGGTCGAGGGCTTCCTGCGCCGCCACGCCGACGGCCGGCGGCGCTTCTTCTCGCCGGAGGCGTTGGAGCGGCTCCTCGAGCATCCCTGGCGCGGGAACGCGCGCGAGCTCGAGAACGTCGTCGAGCGGGCGCTCGCGCTCTCGGACGAGGAGACGCTCGCGCCGGGAGACATCCCGCTGCCCGGCGGAACGGCGCGCGAGGCCCCGAAGGGCGAGGACTTCCTCGCCGCGGCGGCCGCGCACGGTATGACGCTGCACGAGCTCGGGGAGCGCTATACGGAACAGGTGCTCCGCGCCACCGGGGGCAACAAGGTGCAGGCGGCGCGGATCCTGGGCATCGATCGGAAGACGCTCTACCGGCGGGCGGAGCGCGAAGCGCGAGCCGCCGCGTCCAAGAAGGAGTCGTGAGCATGGAAGGCCCGAAGCGGATCCTGGTGGCGACGGACTTCTCCGAGCAGGCGGAGCGCGCGCTCGAAGCCGCGCTCGCGCTGGCGAAGAACACCAAGGCCGAAGTGCACCTCATCCACGCGCTCGAGGTCGCGCTGCCGCTGTTCGAGCCCTATGCCGTGGTGCTGCCCGCCGACTGGGTCGGCGAGGCCCGCCGGCTCGCACAGCAGAAGCTCGAGAAGGCGCTTGCGACGGTGAAGGCGCGCGGCCTCTCGGGCACGATCCACCTCGGCGACGTGCCGGCCGCGCACGCCATCGCGGACCGCGCGCGCACGCTCGGCGCCGACCTGGTGGTGATGGGCACGCACGGGCACGCGGGCCTCAAGCACGTGTTGCTCGGGAGCGTGGCCGAGCGCACGGTCGAGTACGCGCCCTGCGCCGTGTGGACCGTGAAGGGCAGCGGCGGCGCCAGCCCGAAGGCCATCGTGGTCGGCTGCGACTTCTCCGAGAGCGGAGGCGAGGCGCTGCGCGTGGCCGCCGACTGGGCGCGGAGCTTCGGCGCCAAGCTTCACGTCGTGCACGCGCTCCAGGTGCCGATGCCGCTGATCGCGCCCTACGAGGTGGCGATTCCGGAGGGCGTGATCGAGGGCGCCCGCCGCGAGGCGCAGCGCCAGCTCGAGCAGGCCGCGCAGGGGATCGCCGGCGTGTCCGTCACCACCGAGCTGGCCAGCACGCCCGCGCACGCCGCGCTCGTGGACGCCGCCGCGCGTCTCTCCGCCGAGCTGATCGTCACGGGCTCGCGCGGCCTCACCGGCCTCAAGCACGCGCTGCTCGGCAGCGTCGCGGAGCGCACCGTCCGCTACGCCCCGTGCAGCGTGCTCACGGTCCGGAAGGCCCACGCCTGACCGCTCACTGGAGGAACCTGCTGAGCTAGGCTGCGGCCCGATGCCGGGCCCGGTCCACGCCTTCACTCCCTTCGCGGGTGCGCTGCGGCCGCTGCTGGAGCGCCACTTCCCCGGCCGGACCGTCCACTGCTGGTCGAGCGCGGCCGAGTTCGAGGCGGGGCTCCGCGAGGTCGAGTACCTGCTCGCCCTGAATCCGCCGCGAGGCCGCTGGCAGGGCGCGACGCACCTGCGCCTGATCCAGGTGCTCGGCGCCGGGGTCGACGGCGTGCTGCCGGCCCCGGACCTGCCGGCGTCGGTGGCGCTCGCGAACCAGCGCGGCATGTCGGCGGAGCCGATGGCGGAGTTCGGCCTCACGCTCGTGCTCGGGCTCCTGAAGCGGCTTCCGTTCTTCCTCGCGGCGCAGCGCGAGCACGAGTGGCGTCGCACGCTGCCGGCGCGCGCGGCGGGGAGGACGCTCGGCATCCTCGGACTCGGCGCGATCGGCGAGGCGCTCGCGGTGAAGGCCGCGGCGCTCGGCATGCGCGTGATCGGCACCCAGCGCTCGCCGAAGGCGCACCCGGCGGTGACGCGCATCGAGCCGCCTGCGCGCACGGACGTGGTGCTGGCCGAGTCGGACGCGCTGGTGCTGCTGCTGCCGCTCACGGACGAGACTCGCGGATTCCTCTCGCGCGAGCGCTTGTCGCGCATCAAGCCGGGCGCCGTGCTGGTCAACCTGGCGCGTGGTGGCATCGTGGACGAGGACGCGCTCGCCGACGCGCTGCGCGAGGGGCGCCTCGCCGCCGCCGCCTTCGACGTCTTCGCGCGCGAGCCGCTGCCGCCCGACAGCCCCCTGTGGGACGCGCCCAACCTGTGGATCACCCCGCACATGGCGGGTGGCTTCCCAGAGATCCTCGACGAGACCACGCGGCTGTTCGCCGAGAACGTGGCGCGGCTCGAGCGCGGCGAGCCGATTCGCAACGCCATCGACCGCACGCGCGGCTACTGACGGAGCGCCATGGAGAAGTTGATCTACCTGACCCGGCGGAAGCCCGACGTCGACGCCGGCGCGTATCGCCAGCACCTGCTGGAGGACGCCGCGCCGCGGCTGCTCGCGGCGGGCGCCCGCAGGCTCGAGCTCCAGCTCTCGGACCTGCTCGACACGATGCCGAAGCCGATGCTGCTGATGGGCGAGGGCGCGGCGCTGTCGGCCGCCGTCTCGCTCTGGCTCGACTGCTACGACGCGCGTGGCGCGCTCGAGTCCGTGCTCCGGAGCCAGGCCGCCCGCCTCGACGGTTACCTGGTCACCGAGTCCGTGCCGCAGCCCTGCGCCGACCGCGGCTGGCCCGACGGCGAGCGCAGCCCCGGCGTCACGCACTTCACCTGGTTCGAGAAGCCTGCGGCGCTCCCCGACGAGGAGTTCTTCCACGCCTGGCACGAGGTGCACACCCCGTTCTCCGCGGAGCTGCACCCGCTGCGCTGGAGCTACGTGCGCAACAGCGTGACGCGCACGCTCACGCCGGGCTCGCCGCCGGTGCGCGCCATCGTCGCGGAGCGCTTCCGCGCGCTCGAGGACTACACCGACCCGAAGCGCCTGTTCGGCTCGCGCGAGGTGCTCGCGCGCTCCGCCGCGGAGGTGTCGCACTACGCCGACCCGAGCCGCCTCCATTCGGTGCCGCTGTCCGAGTACATCCTCCGTTCCTAGCCCGCCTGCCGTGGAGATCTGCACGTGACGCGTCGCCTGCTGATGGGACTCGATCTCGGAGGCGGCGGCGTGCGCTGCCTGCTGCTCGATCCGGCGGAGGCGAAGCCGATCGTGGTCGCGCGCGGCTGGGCCGACTTCGGGGGCGCCGGGGATCTCGACCTCGAGGGGCTCTTCGCGCGCACCGCGGAGGCCGCGCGCGCCGCGCTGGCGGCGGCAGGCACGGGCGCCGAGGTGGCCGGCGTGGCCGTCTCCGCCGTGCGCTTCGGCACGGTCGTGATCGACGGCGACGGGCGCCCGCTGCTCGCCGCGAGCAACCGCGACTCGCGCGCCGCTCTGGAGGGCCTCGCCCTCGCGAGCGAGGCCGGCGCGGAGCTCGCGCAGCGCACCGGCCATTGGCCGATGGCGATCTCGACCGCCGCGCGGCTGCGCGCGCTCGCGAAGCAGGGCCGGCTCGCCTCGGCGCGCGCGGCTCTCGCGCTGAACGAGTGGGTGGCCTTTCGGCTCACCGGCGAGCTCGCGACGGATCTCTCGCAGGCCGGGGTCAGCGGCCTCTGGAACGTCGCCGCCGGCGCCTGGGACGAGCGCGCGCTCGCGCAGAGCGGAGTCGCCGCCGGGCTGCTGCCGCCCGTGCGCCCGGCAGGAGCGATGCTCGGCGCGCTCCGGGCAGAGCCCGCTGCGGCGCTCGGTCTCGCCGCGGGAACGCCCGTCGCCGTCGGCGGCGGCGACACGCAGTGCGCGCTGCTCGGCATGGGGGTGCTCGCGCCCGGTGCGAGCGGCGCGGTGTGCGGTACCACGCTCCCCATCCAGCACGTGACCGCCGCGCCGCGGGTGGACCCGCAGGGCCGGCTCTGGCTGGAGCCGCACCTCGCGCCCGGAGTCTTCGTGCTCGAGAGCAACGCGGGCACCAGCGGCGAGGCGCTCGAGTGGCTCGGCAAGCTGCTCTTCGCCGGCGCGCGCGGGGGCGCGGCCCGCCTGCTGGCCGAGGCGAGCGCCGTCGCGCCCGGCGCGGGGGGCCTGCTGTCGTCCTTCGGCGCGCACCTGTTCGACGCACGCGCGATGAGCTTCCCGGTCGGGGAGCTGGCGCTGTCGCACCTGCTCGGCGGCCCGGACGAGGCGCGCGCGCGCGTGGCGCGCGCGGCCGCGGAGGGCGTCGCGCACGCGGTGCGCGCGAACCTCGCGCAGCTCCGGGCGTGCGCCGGCCCGGCGAGCGCGCCGCTCCGCCTCGGCGGCGGCCTGTCGCGGAGCCGGGCCTGGGCGGAGCTGCTGGCCGACGTGCTCGGCGAGCCCGTCGAGGTCGCGGCGGTCCCGGAGTGCACGGCCCTCGGCGCCGCCCTCTGCGCGGGCGTCGGCGCCGGCGTGTGGCGGGATCTCGGCGAGGCGGCCACCGCGCTGCCGGCCCCCGCCCGCGTCGAGCCCCGGCCCGCGCCCGCCGCGCGCTATGCGGAGCTGCATCCGCGCTGGCGCGAGTGGCACGCGACGCTTCGCCCGGGCGAGGGCCACGCGCAGGGCCACGCGCTCCGGGCGCTCGCCGAGCCGGGCGCGCGGCGCGGGGGCGCCGCGGCGGCCGCGCGGCCGCGGATGCTGGTGGCGGCGGACCTCGACGCCGAGGCGCTGGCGCTGCTCGAGTCGCTCGGCGAGGTCACGTACGCGAGCTACCGGAAGCTGGGGCGCCTGCTGCAGGACGAGAAGCTGGTCGAGGCGCTGCGCGGCTACGCGGTCTTCGTGACGGAGATCGACCTGGTCGACGCGCGCTCGCTGCTCGAGCTGCCGGAGCTGCGGCTCGTGGCCGCCTGCCGCGGGGACGCCGTGAACGTGGACGCGGAGGCGGCGGCGAAGCTGGGCGTCCCGGTCCTCCACGCGCCCGGGCGGAACGCCGACGCGGTGGCCGACCTCACCGTGGCGTTCCTGCTGGCGCTCGCCCGCAAGCTGCCCGAGGCCATCACCTTCCTGCGCGATCCCGCGATGAAGGCGGGCGACCTCGGCGCGATGGGCCGCGCCTATGCCGCGCTGCGCGGCCGCGAGCTCTGGCGCAAGACGGTGGGCCTGGTGGGTCTCGGCGCGGTCGGCCGCAAGGTGGTGGAGCGCCTGCTCCCGTTCGGCGCCGAGCTGCTCGTCTTCGATCCCTGGCTCCCCGCCGAGCGCGTGGTCGCCGCGGGGGCGGAGCCGGTCTCGCTCGACGAGCTGCTCGCGCGGAGCGACTTCGTGAGCCTGCACGCCGCCGTCACCGACGCCTCGCGCGGCCTCATCGGCACGCAGGCGCTCGCGCGCATGAAGCCGGGCGCGTGCCTCGTGAACACGGCGCGCGCGGCGCTGGTGGACGAGGACGCGCTGGCGCAGGCGCTCGTCTCCGGCCACCTCGCGGGCGCGGGGCTCGACGTGTTCGGCGTCGAGCCGCCGGGTGCGGACCATCCGCTGCTCGCCGCGCCGGGGGTGATCGCGACCCCGCACGTCGGGGGCAACACGGCCGAGATCGGCGCGCACCAGGGCCGCATCGTGGGGGAGGACCTCGCGCGGCTGCTGCGCGGCGAGGCGCCGCGCCATCTCGTGCGGCGCGAGGCGTTCGAGGGCTTCTCGTGGACGGCGCCGCGCCCGGAGCCCGATGCCGCGACGCGCGCCTGGCTGCTCGCGCGGCCCGCGCCGAGCATCACCGATCTGCAGCGCGACAAGGGCAAGGCGAGCGGAAAAAAGTAGAGTGGCCGCGATGGGAAGGTCCGCCTACGAACGGCTCTGGCCGCTCGTCCGTCTCGTTCCCTCCGAGCTCGCGCACGAGCTCGGGCTGCTCGCGCTGCGCGCGCCGCTGCGTTTCGGGGGCGCGCCGGTCGCCGACCCCTTCGAGTGGCGCGGCCATCGTTTCCGCAATCGCGTCGGGATCGCGGCGGGGCTCGACAAGAACGGCGTCGCGCTGCGCGGCCTCGCGCGCCTCGGCGTCGGCTTCGTCGAGGTGGGCACCGTGCTGAGCCGCCCGCACCCCGGCAACGCGGTGCGCACGCGCATGCGGCGCCTGCTGCGCGAGCGCGCGCTCTGGAACCGGCTCGGCTTCCCGAGCCAGGGGGCCGCGCGCGTGCGCGACCACGTGGCCCACGCGCCGATCGCCGACGTGGCGCTGGCCGTGAACCTCGCGCCGCACCCGCTCACCGTCAGGACCGCCGACAGCGAGCCTGGCTTCCCGGCGCGGGCGTGCGCCGAGCTGTTCGAGATCGCGCGCCTGCTCCATCCGTGGGCCGCGTTCTTCGTGCTGAACGCGAGCTCTCCGAACACGCCCGGCCTGCGGCGGCAGCTCGAAGGCGCGGGCTTCGCGGATCGGATCGTGGCGCCGCTGCGCGCCGAGCTGCTGCGGCTCGACGCCGCGGCGCGCCGGCTCGCGCCGACCCTGCTGCTGGTGAAGCTGCCGCCCGAAGACGCCGACGGGAAGCCGCTCGGCCCGGAGGGTCTCGAGCGGCTGGTGCGGCCCTTCCTCGCCGCGGACGTGTGCGACGGCTTCGTCGCGATCAACACCTCGGTGGCCCTCGCGCGCGCGGCGGTGCGCGTGGCCGAGGGCGAGCCGAGCGGCGGCGTCTCGGGCGCGCCGCTCCGCGGCCTCGCACTCGAAGCGATGAGCGCGCTCGCCGCGCTCGCGCCCGCGCAGCTCCGGATCGGCGTGGGCGGCGTGATGGATCCGGCGGACGCGGTCGCGCTGCGCAACGCCGGCGCGCACCTCGTCGAGCTCTACAGCGGCCTCGTCTACCGCGGCCCGCGCTTCGTCCGCGACTGCGCGGAGGCCCTTCGCCGCGCCGGTTAGTTCGCGGGAGCCCGGGCCGGGAGAGGTCGCTGCTCCGGCTCCCTCCACAGCAACCTCTCCCGGCCCCGTAGCGTCTCGGCTGCACGAGCGAGCACCTGGCCGACCGCTACCGCGGTGCCGGCAGCCCCATGCCCAGCCAGGACCAGCGCGCACGCGTGGCCTCCGAACGGTGCACGGCCTCGATGTTGTGCCCGTCGGGGTCGAGCAGGTAGGCCGCGTAGTAGTCGGGGGCGTAGTCGCGCAGGCGCGGTGCACCGTTGTCGCGACCGCCCGCAGCGAGCCCGGCCGCATGAAACGCGTCGACCCCCGCGCGGCTCTCGGCAAGAAATGCGAGATGCAGGCGCTCCGCGGGCGCACGCTCGACGAGCGTCAGCGCGCCGAACTCGACCATGGCTCCGGCCGCCGTCTGGGCGACCCCGAGCGGGGCGAGCACGGCACGGTAGAACGCCGCGCTCCGCGCGCGGTCCGAGACCGGTAGCTCCAGGTGGTCGAACACGCGGCTGTTGGATATCGAGCCCAGGCGCGGCCGTCACGCGTGCGGGCCTTCGTGCAGCCTCCGCGACGCGGGGCCGGGAGGGGATGTTGCGGAGGCCCCGGGTTGCGTGCGCGATCGTCGGGCGCCGCCGCGCCACGAGAACGGGGCCGCGCGCGCTGCAGCGCCGCCATGCGCTGGCGGACGGCCGCCACCCGCTCGGCACGCTGCTGCGCCGAGGGAGCCGGAGCAGCGTCCCCTCCCGGCCCTGCCTCCTCTGGCTCCGTGACCGCTAGATCGTCAGCACCATCACCGCCTTCGCGGTGTGCATCCGATTCTCGGCCTGGTCGAAGACGCGGCTCTGCGGGCTCTCGAACACCTCGTCGGCCACCTCGCACACCTCGGGGTGGGCTCGCGCGAACTCGGTCGAGTCGTCGTGCAGCGCCGGCAGGCAGTGGAGGTAGATCGTGTCGGGCCGGCCGGTGAGGGCCATCAGGCGTGGGGTGACCTTGAAGCCGCGGAGCAGGGCCACGCGCTGGGCGAGCTGGTCCTCCTCGCCCATCGACACCCACACGTCGTTGTAGACGGCCTCGCAGCCCTCGAGCGCCTCGCGAGGCTCGCGGGTGACGGTGATGCGCGCGCCCACGGCGGCCTCGTTCATCAGCTCCTTCACCAGCGCCGGCGCAGGCGAGAGCTCGGGCGGCGCGAGGATGCGGAGGTCCACCCCCATCTTGGCGGCGCCGATCATCAGCGAGCGCGCGAGGTTGTTGCGGCCGTCGCCGACGTACGCGAGCCGCACGCCGCGGATCTTGCCGAACACCTCCCGCACCGTGAGCAGGTCGGCGAGCACCTGGGTCGGGTGGTAGGTGTCGCAGAGCGCGTTCCAGACGGGCACGCCCGCCCACGCCGCGATCTCGCGCACGCGCTCGTGCTCGTAGCCGCGGAACACGATGCCGTCGAAGAAGCGGCCGAGCACCCGCGCGATGTCCTTCACGGACTCCTTCTCGCCGAAGCGGATGTCGGCGGGCGGGAGCACCTCGAGGTTCGCGCCCTCGTCCGCGGCGGCGACGGCGAAGGCCGCGCGCGTGCGTGTCGAAGGCTTGAGGAAGATCAGGGCGATGTTCTTGCCGACCAGGCGGCGGGGGAAGATGCCGCTGCGCTTGGCCGCCTTGAGATCGGCGGCCGTGTCGATCATGTGCTCGATCTCGTGCGCGCCGAAGTCGCGCAGCGTGAGCAGGCTGCGGCCCTTGAGGCTGATCGGCATCAGGCTCCTCCCCGCGAAGGGCCCGACCTTACCGGCCGCCTGCCGCGCATGCTACAAGAGCGGCCTGCGAGGACTGGATGAGCCGACGCATCGCCTTCGTGACCGGCGCGAGCCGCGGCATCGGCCGCGCCACCGCGCTCGCGCTCGCGGCGAAGGGCTTCGATTGCGCGCTCGCCGCGCGCAGCGTGACGGGCCGCGAGGTGCACGAGTACTCGCCCGACCAGCGCCGCTCGCTCCGGCGGGCGATGCCTGGGAGCCTGGAGGAGACGGCGGCGCTCGTACGCAAAGCGGGCCGCGAGGCGTTCGTGGTGCCGCTCGACCTGCTCGACCCGCGCTCGGTCGACGCCGCCGCGGAGCGGACGCAGGACGGCTTCGGTCCCGTCGAGCTGCTCGTGAACAACGCGATCTACCAGGGGCCGGGGATCATGGATCGCGTGCTCGCGCTCGATCCGGCGCGCGTCGAGGACATCCTGCGCGGCAACGTGTCGAGTCAGCTCCGGCTGGTGCAGCGGTTCCTGCCCGGCATGCTCGAGCGCAAGCGCGGCGCGATCGTGAACCTCGTCTCGGCCGCGGGCATGTCGGACCCGCCGGCGCCGCCCGAGCGCGGCGGCTGGGGCTTCGCCTACGGCGCGTCGAAGGCCGCGCTGATCCGCATGGCGGGCGCGCTCGCGGTCGAGCACGCGGGCGCAGGCGTGTCGTTCTTCAACCTCGAGCCGGGGCTGATCCTGACGGAGTCGATGCGCGTGCAGGGCCTCACGGAGGAGCTGCTCGCGAGCGTCGGCGGCGGCGCGCCGCCCGAGGTGCCGGCCGCCGTGATCGCGTGGCTCGTCACGGACCCCGCGGCGGCCGAGTGGCACGGCAAGACGGTCCACGCGCAGCCCCTCTACAAGAAGCTGGGGCTCTCACCGAGCTAGTCCGCGGTGCAGACCTGCACCGCGTTGTTGTTCGTGCCTGTGGAGGCGCAGATCGGCAGCTCGTTCGAGAGCAGGCCCGACGGGTTCTGGACCTGGAGGATGTGCAGGCCGTTCGGCGTCGGCCGCGCGGCCAGCGTGATCTCGACGTCTCCGTCGTTGCACACCCCGGCCTGGCTTCCGGCCAGGCACGCGAGAGTCGCGAAGACCGGGTGCCCGTCCACGAGCACGGCCGCGCTGGCGCTGACGTCCACGCCGCGAACCGGGAAGGGCGGCGAGCCGCTGGTCAGGTTGGGGAGCGGGGGATCGCTGATCAGCCCGTTCCCGACGACGGCGTTGGTGGCGGTGGCGAGCAGCGGCTGCGCGCCGCCCGTGACGCCCGAGCGCAGCTGGGCCGTGAGCGTGACCAGCGTCGCCCCGCTCTGCGCCTCGGCGAGCAGGGCGGCCGGCGAGAGCGTGACGCTGCCGTCGCCCACCGCATAGAGGCCCGCGAGCGCGTCGAAGCTCAGTGTGACGGGCAGGCCCGAGCGCAGACCGTTGCCGCGCAGGTTCACGCCGCCGCGCGCGTCGGCGTTCTGGAGGTCGGTGAGCAGCGCCTGCGTCGCCGCCAGCGGCGCGGTGCTCGTGTTCAGCGTGAGCTGCCGTCCGGCGGCCCCGGAATGTCCGGTGCTCGCCTCCTCGAACATCTGCCACAGGTTCGGCGGCCGCATGCCGTAGACGGGCTGGAAGACGAGGAACGCGGTGCCGAAGACCGTGACCTCCTGGAAGCCGAGCTCGTAGTCGTAGGCGATCTCGTCCTCGAGCGGGGAGATCGTCTGGGTCTGGACGACGTTGGCGAGCTGCTGGATGCCGACCGGGTTCGTGGTGCCGAGCGAGAACTGGAGGAAGCGATCGGTGAGGCCGCGCATGGTGGGGGCGTCGAAGCCGGCGAGCGTGGCCGAGTTGGTCGTGGTTCCGAGCGGCATCGGGTGGCAGCCGCCGTCTGCGTCGGCGCAGGTCCGCGTCGCGCCGCCGTTGCCGCCGACGTCGGTGAAGAAGTCGGCGAAGCCCTGCCGCGCGCTGGTCGGGATGCCGTTCAGGTCGGCGGGGTCCGAGTCGTCCGAGAGCGTGTCGTCGAGGCGGCGCGAGCGTGCGGGCGGGTAGGAGACGCTCGCGAGGAACGTCGCCATGTCGTCCTGCTGTTGCGGGTCGAGCCCGGTGTTCGGGCAGGGGCCCGCCTGGTCGCACATCACGCCGGCCAGGCTGCCGGCGACGAGGTCGAGGAAACAGTCGTGATCGCCATCGGGACCGCCCGTGTCGCAGTCGGTGCCGCCGGCGCCGAACAGGCCGACCTCGCCGTTCCCACCGCCGAACGGATCGCCGAGGGTGCCGTCCCAGTGGAGCGGCAGGGTGTTCGCGAGGCCGCGCACCGGCATGGTGCTGCGGGGCTCGTCGCCGTCGCCGCAGCCGATCGCGGCGCAGTTCCCGCCGATCCGCCACAGCAGCTGGTCCGTGTTGCCGTCCGGATGGCAGCTTCCGCACGAGTGGTTCCCGGTGGTCGAGGCGAAGGCGCTGTTGAACGCGATGTTCCCGTTGCGCACCGCCGCGGGCGTCGGGTCGAAGCCCACCGCGATCGTGACCGGAACGCCGAACTCCCCGTTCGCGGCCACCGAGACCTTGCTGACCGAGTTCCCGAGCGTGTTGAGGACGTAGGCCGTACCGGAGGGGCCGGTCGAGTCGAACGCGACGCCCTTCGGGATCGCGCCCACGTCCACGACGTCGAGCTGCGCCAGCGTGCCCGCGTCGAAGCTCGCCAGGCGGTTCACGCCGGCCGCGGTGACGAGCAACCGCGAGTCGTCGCTGCTGAGGGCGATGCCGTAGGGCGTCGCGAGCGAGTTGGCGTGCGTGGTGACGGTGGGGTTGCCGGGCTCGAGGTTGGTGTCGGTGTTCGTGCAGGTGGGGCCGCCGCTGCAGGTCACGCGGGAGACCTCGTTGTCGAACATCCGGCCGTCGAGATCCGCGAGCAGGCTGTCGTGGGCCCCGTTCACGGCGTTGCGCGCGTCCGTCTGGCTCACGTAGATGGTGCCGTTCCCAGCGATGGCGAGCCCGTAGAGCAGCGTGCCGACGTTGCGCGCTTCGCTCAGCTTCGCGTCGGTAGTCGCGTTGTACACGAGCACGTCGCGGTCGGGCAGCAGCAGCGGCGAGAGGGTGACGATGTTCTTCACCTCGCCCGGCAGGTTCGGGTTCGTGGCGAAGGCCATGAGCTGGCCGAGGCCGAGTGTGCACTCGAAGCTCCCGTCGGGGAGCGGGCAGGCCGAGAGCTGCGTGCGGTTGCCCGACTCGAACGCCGCCACGTAGAGGTTCCCGTTGCGCACCGCGATCGCGCGCGGCTCCTGGGCGGTGATCTCGATGGAGCCCGTCGGCGAGTACGTCACCGCGTCCACGATGGCGATGCGGTTGCTCGAGGAGAGCGCCACGTAGGCCTTCGTGTTGCTCGCGAAGGCGATGCCCACGGGCTCGTCGAACTGCGTCACGCCGTTCGCGTCGAGCGCCTGGATGGTCTCGATCACCTGCCCGTAGCTGGTGCTCACCGGATCCGTGTCGATCACGCTCACGCTGTCGGAGACGTGGTTGGACACCCAGAGCTCGAGGCCGTCCGGCCGGACGGCGAGGCTCACCGGCTCGAGGCCGACGTTCGGCGTACGCGTGACGCGGAAGTTCGAGGTGCGGATGAAGGAGACGCTGTTGCTCGTCGTGTTCGCGACGTAGAGCCAGGCGCGGTCGGGCGAGAGCACGATCGGGTTCGACTGCGGGCTGGTGAAGTTCTGGAAGCCGGCGGGCTCGTGGGGATCCGGCAGGCCGGGGGTGACGGTGCCGCAGCCGGCGCCGCCGCCGAGCAGAGCCCAGGCCACGAGCGCCAGCCAGAACAGGAAGAGGCCACGGACTGCGCGCATCGATCCCCCGCTTGCGCCGGCCGCCCGGCGCGGGCACCCGAGACGGGCCCGCAGTCTACCCGAGTCGCTACGTCCGTGTCTGCCGCTTTCGCGCGGCCCCGGCCCCGCCTGCGCCCGCGCTGCCGCCCGGTGATAGGATCCGCCCGACCCGGAGGCCCCATGATCGTGATCGCTGGACACGTGAGGCTCGACCCGACGCAGCGCGACAAGGCCGTGGCGGCCGCCCGCGAGATGATGAGCGAGACGCGAAAGGAGCAGGGCTGCATTTCCTACACGTTCTCGGAGGACCTCGAGGGGCCCGGCGCCTTCCGCATCTTCGAGGAGTGGGAGAGCGACGAGGCCCTCGGCGCGCACTTCAAGAGCCCGCACATGGCGCGCTTCCAGCAGGCGGTGGGTGGCCTCGGCGTGCGGGAGATGGCGGTGCAGCGCTACGAGGTGGCCAAGGTGGGCCCCCTGCGCCCGTGACCGCAGCTACGCCTGCGCGGGCTCGATCGGCTCGGTAGCGCTCACGGGCTCGCGCGCCAGCACGGTCTTCCAGCGCCCGCTGCGGAAGCGCCAGATCAGCATCGCGCCCTTCACCAGGTAGTCCGCGAGCAGCGCCGCGTAGATCCACTCGACCGTGAAGCCGAGCGCGCGCAGCGTGACGGCCGTGCCGAGCCGCATCACCACCATGCCGGCCAGCACCACGAACAGCGGGAAGCGCGTATCGCCCGCGCCGCGCAGCGCGCCGCCCAGCGTGAACTCGATCGCCATCAGCGCCTGCACCGAGCCGAGCAGGCGGATGAACACCACCGCGAGCCGCACCACCTCGTCGTCTTCGATCAGCACGCGCGCGATCGGCTCGGCGAACACGATGATGCCCGTGCCGAACACCACCATCACGCCCACCGCGAGCCACATCGCGCGCCAGCCGCTCCGCTCCGCGGCGAGCGGGTCGCCGGCGCCGAGGTTCTGCCCGACCAGCGTCGAGGCCGCGATCGAGAAGCCGAAGCCGACGAGGAAGGAGAAGGACAGGATCTGCACGCCGATCTGGTAGGCCGCGTTCGCCGCGTTGCCGTAGAGGGCCACGATCCAGATGAACGTGGTGAAGCCGAGCTGGAACGCGGCCTGTTCGAGCCCGGCGGGCGTGCCGATGCGCAGCAGCCGCCGCACCCGGTCGGGCTCGAGGTCGCCGCCCGGCGGCCCCACGCCGATCAGCAGGCGGCCGCGGAGCCAGAGCGCGACGGTGGCGAGGCCGCCCACCGCGAGGGCCACGTCGGCTGCGATCGCGGCGCCCTTCACGCCGAGGGCGGGGAAGCCCAGCTCGCCGAAGACCAGCGCGTAGAGCGCGACGATGTTCACGCTCATGGTGAGCGCGCCGAGGCCGAGCGGCGTGAGCGTGTCGCCGGCGGCGCGCAGCGAGGTGCCGAGCACGAAGCTGGCGGCCAGGAACGGGGTGGAGAGGCTGATCCAGCGGATGAAGGTGGCCGTGAGCTCGTGGGTGCCGGGGTCGAGGCGGAAGATTCCCGCGAGCGCGTCGGCGAAGACGAGGGACGGCGCCGCCAACGACAGCGCGAGGCCGAGCGACAGCCACAGCGAGGTCCGCGTGACGCGCTCGGCCTCGGCCCGGTCGCCCGCACCCCACGCGCGCGCCACGAGGGCCGTGGTGCCCGCCGTCACGGCCATCAGCACCACCTGCTGGAAGAAGAAGATGCGGTTGCCGATGCCGGTGGCGGCCACCGCGTCGGGACCGAGCCGGCGGCCGACGATGCCCACGCCCACCAGACCGACGGTGGACTGGAGCAGGTTCGTGAGGATCGCGGGCCAGGCGAGCTGCCAGATGCGGCGCGTCGTACCCGTCTTCATCCTGCCGTCTGGCCGCCGTCGATCGAGAAGACCGCGCCGTTCACGAAGCGCGCCTCGGCGGAGGCGAGGTATGCCACCGCGGCGGCGATCTCCTCGGGCTCGGCGATCGGGAAGGAGAGCGGCATGAGGCGCTGGAACAACGCCTTGTCGGCGCCCTCGGGCAGCTTCAGGTCCGCGTTCAGCGGCGTGTTCACGCCGCCCGGGCAGATCGCGACCGCGCGCAGCCCGCGCTTCGCGTACTCGACTGCGAGGCACTTCGTCAGCGACACCACGCCCGCCTTCGACACGCAGTACGGCGCGGTGTAGGCCTGCCCCTTGACCGCGGCGGCGGAGGCGACGTTCACGATCACGCCCTTCGTCTCGAGCAGGTGCGGCACCGCCGCCTGACACAGGAAGAAGACGCCGGACAGGTTCACGCCCAGCGTGCGGGCCCAGTCGGCCTCGGAGACGTCCGTGAGGTGCCCCCAGTACATGACGCCCGCCACGTTCGCGAGCAGATCGAGCTGCCCGTAGCGCGCGAGCGCCGCCGCGACGGCCGCTCGGCAGGCCGCCGGGTCGGAGACGTCGAGGGCGTGCGCGCACGCCTCGCCGCCCGCCGCGACGGCGTCCCGCACGGTCGCCGCCAGCCGCGCCTCGTCGCGATCGGCAGCGAACACGCGGGCGCCCTCGGCGGCGAGGCGCAGCGCCGTCGCGCGCCCGATCCCCGAGGCCGCGCCGGTCACCAGGGCCACGCGATCCTTGAAGCGCTCAGTCGGGGAAATGGGGCAGCACCTCCTCGACCAGGAGCTGCAGCGATTCGTTCCACCAGTCGGGCTCGGTGCTGAAGTCGTAGATCATCACGAGCAGGGCGCCGAAGCCGCCGGTGGCGCGCTGCAACGCACCGATCTTGTCGGTCACGGTCTGCGGCGAGCCCACGAACCACGAGTGCTCGATCAGGTAGTCGACGTCGAGCTTCTCCACGGAATGGGAGGGGTGCGCGAGGAACTGCGGGCCCATGCCGCTGCCCACGTAGAACGGCAGCAGGTACTCGCGCCAGCAGCGCCCGAGCGCGCCTTCGCGCGCGCGTTTTTTGGCCTCGTCGTCGGTCTGCGCCACGTAGACCTCGCGCACGAGGCGCCACTGGCGGCGGTCGGGCGTGCGGCCGCTGCGAGCGGCGCCCGCCTCGACCGAGGTCCAGTGCGAGGCCGTGTGGGCGGGATTCAGCGAGATCGAGAGCGGGAGGAAGCCGCGCTCGCCCGCGAGCTTCAGCGTCTCGGAGCCCGGCGAGAGCCCGGCGATGCCGATGGGCGGGTGGGGCTTCTGATGGGGCTTCAAGTGAAGCTTCAAGAAGTCGAAGTCGCTGCGCGGCGGCCGCACCTTCCAGAACTCGCCGTCGAACGAGAACGGCTCGCCGCGCCACACCTGCAGCATGATCTCGAGCGCTTCCAGCGTCATGCGCCGGTTCTGCCCGGCGGCGGCGTCCACGGCGAAGAGGGCGAGGTCGCTCGGCAGCGCGCTGATGCCCACGCCGAGCATGTAGCGGCCTCGCGCGAGCTGATCGAGGAACGCGACCCGGTGCGCGAGCTCGATCGGGTGATGGTAGGGGAGCAGGTGCGCGCCCGGGCAGAGCCTGATGCGCCGGGTGAGCGGCAGCGCCTGCGCGATCAGCAGGTCGGGCGCCGGGTTCGGCTCCCACGGCGCGGTGAAGTGCTCGCCGATCCACGCCTCGTGGAAGCCGAGCCGGTCGAGCAGCACGAGCTGCTCGAGGTCCCAGGCGTAGCCGTCGAGCAATGCGCGCTCGGGCGGATGCGAGGGCATCACGAAGGCGCCGAGCTTCATGTCTCCCCCGCGAAGGCGAGACGGCGCTCCTCGCACGGCGCGTCCACGACGCGACAGCTGGCGCCGAGCTCGAGCGTGGCGCGGCGCGGCGGCGCGTAGGCCGGCCAGGGCGGAATGCCCGGATGCGAAGGGTCGCCGCAGCGCGCGAAGGCGGCCCACGCGTCCATCATCGCGGCCGCGACGCGTTCGGCGTCGGGCCCGGCCCCGGCGAAGTCGCGCAGCTTCGGCAGCGCGTACGTGCCGAGCGCGAAGGGGACGTCGAGCGCGTGGCAGGCGCCGAGGCGGCCCCCCTGGAGGGGCGAGCGCCAGGTGAAGCGATACATGAAGGTTCGCGGCTGATGTCGGGCCTGCGCCTCGGCGAGTCGTGTCGAGGGCACGAACAGGCTCGCGTCGGTCTCGAGCGCGAAGAAGCGCTCCGCCCCGCTCCCCTCGTACCGCCGGAGCAGGGCCTCGGCGCGTGCGGGCGCGCTCTCGGCCGGGCCGGGCAGCCGCGTCGCCACGAGCTGCGGGAGCACGGCCTCGGGGATCTCGCCGAAGCCGGGCACGAGCGTGAACAAGCGCATCTCGTCGGCGGTGGTGCCGATCACCAGCTCGACGTCGCGCGCCGCGCCGCGCAGGGCCGCGTCGAGCGGGCGCTCGGGCAGCAGCGCGCCGTCGATCACCGGCGCGAAGTACATGCCGATGCGGCGCGGGCCCGGCTCCGCGCAGGCCCCCTGCGCCGCGAGGATCTGCTCCGCGGGCAGGCTGCGGAGCCAGGCCAGATCCGCGCGCGAGCCGCCGAGCTTCTCGACGAGGATGCGCGCGCGCTCCGCGGCCTCGTCGGCCGAGAGCTGGCCCTCGGGCGCGGCGCTCTGCACGATCGCGCGACGGAAGAGCCCGCGCGCCGCCGGCATCGCGAGCAGGCAGACGATCGAGCCCGCGCCGGCCGACTCGCCGAACACGGTGACCCGGCTCGTGTCGCCGCGGAAGGCGGGGAGCGCGCGCTGGAGCCAGCGCAGCGCGGCGAGCTGGTCCTGGAGCCCGAGGTTCGCCGCGTCCGGCGCGCCCGTATGCAGGAAGCCGAGGGCGCCGACGCGGTAGTTGAGCGTCACCACCACGGCGCCGGCGCGTCTCGCGAGGGGCGCGCCGTCGTACGCCGGGCCGGCCGCGGTGCCGGTCTGGAAGGCGCCGCCGTGCAGCCAGACGAGCACGGGGCGCGGCGCCGCCGCGGGGGCGGCCGGCGCGAACACGTTCAGCGTGAGGCAGTCCTCGCTCTGCGGATGGTCGCCGAGCAGGCCGAGCGTCTGCGAGAGACCGTCCACCGGCTGGAGCGGCGCAGCGCCGTACGCCAGCGCATCGCGCGGTGCGGGCCAGGCGGGGTGGGGCGCGGGCGGCGCGAAGCGCAGCGCGCCCACGGGCGGCGCCGCATACGGAATGCCGAGGAAGCGCTGTACGCCGTCCAGCTCGCGACCACGCACGGCGCCGAACGGCGTCTCGACGAGGGGCTCCATCGCGCGGCAGCGTGGCCCGGCCGGGGCGGCGACGCAACTGCGATAGAGTGCCCCTTCCGTGCAGGAGGACTCGCATGGACTTCGCGATCCCCGACGAGATCCAGCGCTACCTCGCCGAACTCGACGACTTCATCGAGCGCGAGATCGCGCCGCTCGAGCGCGAGCACATCCAGTACTTCGACCATCGCCGGGAGTGGGCGAGGACGGATTTCGACAACGACGGTCAGCCGCGCCCGGAATGGGAGCGGCTGCTCGGCGAGATGCGCCGCCGCGCCGATCGCGCCGGCCACCTGCGCTTCGCGCTGCCGAAGGAGCTCGGCGGGCGCGATGGCGGCAACCTGGCGATGGCGATCATCCGCGAGCACCTGGCGGCGAAGGGGCTCGGCCTCCACAACGACCTGCAGAACGAGGCCTCGATCGTCGGCAACTTTCCGCAGGTGCTGATGTTCTGGTACTTCGGCACGCCCGAGCAGAAGAAGGAATTCGTCGAGGGCATGATCACGGGCAAGAAGCGCGTGGCGTTCGGGCTCACCGAGCCGAATCACGGCAGCGACGCGCTGTACCTCGAGACCACCGGCGTTCGCTCCGGCAGCGAGTGGGTGATCAACGGCGCGAAGCGCTTCAACACCGGCCTCCACACCGCCACGCACGACCTCATCTTCGCGCGCACCAGCGGCAAGCCCGGCAGCCCGCGCGGCGTGACCTGCTTCGTGGTGCCCGTCGATTCGCCCGGCTTCAAGGTCGAGTTCATGTGGTGGACCTTCAACATGCCCACCGACCACGCCGAGGTGACGCTGACGGACGTGCGCGTGGACGACGCGATGATCCTCGGCAAGGAAGGTGAGGGGCTCGACCTGGCGCAGCACTTCGTGCACGAGAACCGCATCCGCCAGGCGGCGTCCGGCGTCGGCGCCGCGCAGTACTGCATCGACGAATCCGCGAAGTACGCGAAGGAGCGCGTCACCTGGGGCAAGCCGCTCGCGAGCAACCAGGCCATCCAGTGGCCGCTCACGGAGCTGCACACCGAGTGCGAGATGGTCCGCAACCTGGTCTACAAGACGGCCTGGCAGATGGACGCGCGCGCCGACAAGGCGCACGTGGACCCGACGCTGTCGTCGATGGTGTCGATGGCGAACTACCGCGCGAACCGCATGGTGTGCCAGGCCGCGGACGTCGCGATCCAGGTGCACGGCGGCATCGGCTACACGCGCCACAAGCCCTTCGAGCACATCTACCGCCACCACCGCCGCTACCGCATCACGGAGGGCTCCGAGGAGATCCAGATGCGAAAGGTGGCGGGACACCTGTTCGGGTACACGGGGCGCAAGGGGTGAGACGCGCCGCGGGCCTGGCGCTGGCGTTCGCGCTCGGCTGCAGCGGCGCGCCGGAGCCGGGCGCGCCGCTCGACGAGGCGTCGCTGTGGGAGTCGCTCGCCGACCCGGCCGAGGCGCTCACCTTCGCGCGCCGCGAGTCGCCGCTCGGGCGCCAGCTGCTGCTCGTGCTCGGCATCGCGGACGGCGCGGTCGAGGCGGTCCCGCTCCCGCAGGCCGAGGATCCGATCGCGTTGCTCGAGCGCATGGAGCCGGCGGCCGTGCGCGCGGCGGCGGCCGCGAGCCCGCGGGTGCGCGTGCCGGTCGAGGCGCTCGGGCTGCCGGCCGACCTCGGGGCGGCGCACGTGGCGGGCGGCACCAACTTTCGCGCGCACGGGGACGAGGTCGGCGTGGACGAGCCCTTCCTGTTCCCGAAGCGCGTGGCGCCCACCTCCTGGGCGAGCCCCGTGCCCGCCGCGACGCGCCTCGACTACGAGGTGGAGCTCTGCTTCGTGGCGCTGCGGCCGATCGAGAGCGCGGAGGCCGCCTCCGACCTCGGCGTCACGCTGTGCAACGACTTCACCGACCGCTGGGTGCTGATGCGCGGCATGCTGCTCGGGCCCGGTGTGATGGGCACGCGCGGCTTCGCGGACGCGAAGGGCCAGCCGGGCTTCCTGCCGGTCGGTGCGTTCCTGGTCGTGCCGGACGAGCTCGAGCGCTGGCTCGCCGGCGTCACGCTCGAGCTGTGGGTGAACGGCGCGCGGCGCCAGCGCGGGGCGGCCAGCGACATGGTCTGGGGGGTGCGCGAGATGCTCGCGCGCGCGCTCGCCGACCGGGAGGCCTATCGCTACGGAGGCGCCGAGGTGCCGCTGCTGCCGGTGCCGGGCGTCCTGCCCGCTCGCGCGCTCCTGCTCTCCGGCACCCCCGACGGCGTCATCTTCCGGATGACGAACCTGTGGCGCTCCGGCCTGTACCTGCAGCCCGGCGACGAGGTCGTGGCGCGCGCGACCGCGCTCGGTGCGCTACGCAACCGCGTCGCGCCCCGATCGGAGGACCCGTGAAGAGCACCTGCGCAGCGCTCGCCCTCGCGCTGCTGGCCGGCGCCGCCGCGGCCGAGACGGCGTGGTCGCCCTTCGCCGAGGCGGACGTGGTCCGCGTCGTGACGCAGGACGAGGACGGCACGGAGCGCGACACCCCGGTGTGGTTCGTGGTGGTGGACGGCGCGGGCTTCGTGCGCACGAACGACTCGCGCTGGCTCGCGAACGTCCGCCGCGGCTCGGCGGTCGTGCTGCGGCTCGACGAGACGAGCCGCGCAGTGACGGCCGAAGAGGTGAGCGACGCCGCCGTCACCGCCGCCGTGGAAGAGGCCTTCAAGACGAAGTACGGCTTCGTGCAGCGCGTGATGAGCGCGTTCCGGATGCGCGAGCCGACCGTACTGCGCCTCGCGCCGAAGGCGCCGTGAGGCTGGCGCCGTGATGCTGCGCCTCTACGACTACCTGGAGTCCGGCAACGGCTACAAGGTGCGACTCCTGCTGCACCAGCTCGCCATCCCCTTCGAGCGCATCGAGCTCGACATCGTGAAGGGCGAGACGCGCACGCCGGACTTCCTGGCCAGGAATCCCAACGGGCGCATCCCGACGCTCGAGCTCGAGGACGGCACGTACCTGCCCGAGTCGAACGCGATCCTCTGGTACCTCGCCGAGGGCACGCCGTTCCTGCCGCCGGAGCGCCTGGCCCGGGCGCAGGCGCTGTCGTGGATGTGCTTCGAGCAGTACAGCCACGAGCCCAACATCGCGACGCTGCGCTTCTGGACGCACGCCGGCCTGCTCGAGCCGCGGGCCGCGCTGGTGCCGGGCAAGCGCGAGGCCGGCGTCGCGGCGCTCGGCGTGATGGAGGGACACCTCGCGCGCAGCAGCTTCTTCGTCGGCGAGCGCTACTCGATCGCCGACATCGCGCTCTACGCGTACACGCACGTGGCGGAGGAGGGCGGCTTCGCGCTCGCGCCCTATCCCGCGATCCGCGCCTGGCTCGCGCGCGTGGCGAGCCAGCCGCGCCACATCCCGATCACGCGCGGCTGAGCATGCGGGAGTGGCTCGCGGTGGCGCGCGAGCGCAGCGTGGTGCTGCGCGCGTGCAAGTACGCCGTGGCGGTGGGCGCCGTGCTGATCACGATCAACCACGGCGACGCGCTGCTCGCGGGCGAGGTGGACGCGCGGCGCCTGCTGAAGATCGGGCTCACCGTGCTGGTGCCCTACGTCGTCTCGACGCTGTCGAGCGTGGGCGCCACGCTCGCGCTGCGGCGAGCGGGTTCCTAGCCGGCGCGGCCGAACATTCCAGCCAGGATGCCGCACGCGGTGGCGAAGCCGAGCACCGCGGCCGTGACGGCCGTCCAGCCGAAGCGCCGGTGGCGCCGGAGCTGCGCTGCGCTCGGCGCGGCGTCCTCGGCGCGGCCCGTCACGCGGCGCGTGCGCGCGAGGCGGCGGCCCAGCACGAGCGCGGTGCCGCCGGCGAGGAGCATCGTCACCACGAAGCTCTCGTGCACCCACAGGTTGATGCGCGCCGCGCGGCTCCAGACGTCGAGATCCTCGCCGCCGAGCCCCACGCGCTTGGCGAGATAGGAGACGAGGAAGAGCACCACCAGGCAGCCGGCGCCGATCATCGAGCGCCGGTGCGCGGCGACGTCGTTCCGCCGGATGGCCCGCACGCCCCGCGTCGCGAGCGCGACCACGGCCGCCATGTTCAGCAGAGCGAGCGTCCAGAACCAGAGCTTGGGATCCAAAGCGCCGGTAGGCTAGAACACGTTTCCGAAAACGCTGGAGGACCGCGATGAGCCCGTCCCCGTTCCGGACTGCGAGTGAGTGTGTGGCGGCGCTGCGCCGGCGCGAGGTAGGCAGCCGCGAGCTCCTCGACGAGTGCCTCGCGCGCATCGAGCGCTACGACGGGGACGTGAACGCCGTGGTCACGCGGGACGTCGAGCGGGCGCGCGCTGCGGCCGACGCCGCCGATCGCGCTCTTGCGGCCGGCTCGGGGCAGGGCGCCCTGTTCGGCCTGCCCATGACCGTGAAGGACACCTTCGAGACGGCGGGCCTCCGCACCACGTGCGGCGTGCCGGAGCTGTCGCAGCACGTGCCGAGAGCCGACGCGGTCGCGGTGGCGCGCCTGCGCGCTGCCGGCGCCGTGATCTTCGGCAAGACCAACACGCCGACCTGGGCCGGCGACTGGCAGACCACGAACCCGATCTTCGGCACCACGAACAACCCGTGGGACCGGACGCGCACGCCGGGCGGCTCCTCGGGCGGCTCGGCCGCCGCCGTGGCCGCTGGCTTCACGAGCCTCGAGCTCGGCAGCGACATCGGCGGCTCGATTCGCGTGCCTTCGCACTGCTGCGGCGTGTTCGGGCACAAGCCCAGCCACGGCCTGGTGCCGCAGCGGGGCCACCTGCCGGGCGCGCCCGGCACGGTCACGGAGCGCGACCTCAACACGATCGGGCCGCTCGCCCGCTCGGTGGACGACCTCGAGCTCGCCCTCGACGTGGTGGCGGGCGCGCTGCCGGAGCTCGCGCACGCGGTGAGCCTGCGCCTGCCGCCGGCGCGAGCGACGAAGCTGGGCGAGTTCCGCGTCGCGGCCTGGTTCGACGAGCCGGCCTCCCCGATCGACCACGAGATGCGCGGCCTGCTCGAGCGCGCTGCGGATGCGCTCACGAAGGCGGGCGCGCAGATCGACCGCGAGGCGCGACCCGAGGTCGATTTCCGTGTCGCGGTGGACACCTACGTCGAGCTCTTGATGCCGATCATGAGCCTCGAGCTGCCCGACGCCGTGGCGCGCGAGCTGGCGCGGGGCGGGGAGCAGGTGCCCCCCGGCGCGCCGGGCCTGCTGGCCGCCTCGGCGCGCGCGTACGCCGCGCGCCACCGCGACTGGCTGCGCACGCACGAGCGCCGCGAGCGCATCCGCGCCCGCTGGGCGGAGTTCTTCCGCGCCTTCGACGTGGTGCTCTGCCCGGTGATGCTCACGCCCGCCTTCGTGCAGGACACGGGCGAGTTCACGGCGCGCCGCATCCTCGTGAACGGCGAGGACCGCGCGTACATCGAGCACGTCCAGTGGCCCGGCCTGATCACCATGGCGCTGCTGCCCTCGACCGTGATCCCGGTGGGCCGCACGGCCGGCGGCTTGCCCGTGGGCGTGCAGATCGTCGGCCCCTACCTCGAAGACCGCACCTCACTCGCCTTCGCGCGCGCCGCGGAGCGCGAGCTCGGGGGCTTCACGCCGCCGCCGGGCTTCGCTTGAGCTTCTTCGAGCTCCGCGTCGCGCGCGTCGTGGACGAGACCCACGACACGCGCTCCTACGAGCTCGGCATCCCGCCCGAGCTGGCGGAGCGGTTCCGCTATCGCGCGGGCCAGTACCTCACCTTCGAGGTGCCGCTCGGGGCCGAGCGCATCGTGCGCTGCTACTCGCTCGCGAGCTCCCCGGAGCTCGGCGAGGGCCACAAGGTGACGGTGAAGCGCGTGCCGGGAGGCCGCGGCTCGAGCTGGTTCCACGAGCAGGTGCGCGCCGGCGGGACGCTCCGCGCCATGCCGCCGCTCGGTCGGTTCGTGCTCCACGACGAAGCGCGGCCGCTGCTCTTCTTCGCGGGCGGGAGCGGGATCACGCCCGTGATCGGCCTGATCAAGACCGCTCTCGCCACGACGCCGCGCGGGATCCGGCTCCTGTACGCGAACCGCGACGCGCGCTCGGTGATCTTCGCGCAGGAGCTCGAGGCGCTGGCGAAGCGCGAGCCCGAGCGCTTCGAGTGCATCCACCACCTCGACGACGCCGCGGGCTTCGCGAGCGACGACACCGTCCGCCGCGCGCGCGAGGGCTTCGGGGACGCCGAGAACTACCTGTGCGGGCCGGGCCCGTTCATGGTGCTGGTCGAGGAGACGCTGCGCGCGGCGGGCGTCCCGGCGGAGCGCATCCACATCGAGCGCTTCGAGCTGCCGGCGCACCCGGAGGCGGCCGCCGCGGCGCCGCCGGTCGTGGCGGAGGGCGCGCCGAGCGAGATCGTGGTGCACCTCGAAGGCAAGGCGCACCGCATCCCGTACCGCGCGGGCCAGACGATCCTCGACGCCGCCCGCCAGGCGGGCCTGCAGCCGCCCTTCGCGTGCGAGGAGGCCTTCTGCGGCTCCTGCGCGGCGAGGAAGCTGCGGGGCAGCGTGGCGCTCGATCGCAACGACGTCTTCACGGCCGCCGAGCTCGCGGAGGGCTGGATCCTCACCTGCCACGGCCGCGCCACCTCGCCCGACTGCGAGATCAGCTGGGACACCTAGCGCGCCGCTAGCAGGGGCCGAGTGCGAGCTTGCGGCGTTCCGTGGAGGCGGCGAGCTCGCGCCAGATCGCGGCCTCGATGCGGCGCGCGTCGTCGCCGCGCTGCTCTTCGACGTGCGCGTGCAGCTCGACCAAGAGCGCCCGCAGCGCGTGGTTGGCGGCGTCCAGCTCCGGCACGAGCAGGCTGGCGTCGGCGCTCGCGGCGGCGGCGCGGAGGCGTTCGCGCAGCGCGGCGTCGGCGACGCTCGGCGCGGCGTCGGCGAACAGCGTGCGCAGGGCGCGGTTCTCCTCGACCCGGCGCGCCGCCGCGCGGTCGATCTCCTCGCGGATCGCGGCGAGGACCATGGCGTGCACGGTCACGCTCGCCTGCCGGTAGGCGGGCCGTACGGCCGGCGCGATCTCGACGAGCAGCGCCTGCAGCACGCGTTCGAGCGCGTGGGCGGGTTCGGGCTTCACGGCAGATGCCCGAGCAGCGCGAGCGCCGCGCGGTCCTGGGAGTTGCCCATCATCCAGCTCGACATGCAGAGCACGGGGTCGTGGTTCGCGCCCGTCTGGTACTCGCGCCCGCCGGAGACCCAGATGCCCTGGCCCTTCACGCACGAGAACAGCTCCCACCAGAGCAGCGCGCGCGGCTCGGCGACGAGGCCGCTCGCGGCCTCCCAGATGCGGATCGCCTCGGCCTTCGGGAGCAGGCTGCCCGAGAGGCCGTCGCGCGACCACTGCCAGACGGCGTTGATCCCCCAGGCCAGGTCCTCGAGCGGGTCGCCGAGGTGGGCCATCTCCCAGTCGAGGATCGCGCGGATCTCGCCCGCCTCGTCGAACAGGAAGTTCCCGGTGCGGTAGTCGGCGTGGACCACGCTGAGCTTCTGCGCCGGCGGCGGCGGCTGGCGCCGCAGCCAGCGGATCACGGCGCGGATCACGGGCTGGGGCTCGAGCTCGTCCTCGTCGAGCACGCGCTCCCAGTGCGCCAGCTCGCGCTGCCAGCACTCGTGCGGCGCGACCGGCGCGAGCAGTCCCACCAGCCCCAGCTTCTCCGGGTCGGACTTCGCGATCTCGCCGAGGATGGTCCACTTGCGGAGACCGATCTTCGCGCGGTGCTCGAGGTAGGGCGGGGCGAGCAGCGCCGGGAGCGAGCTCTGGAAGCCGGTGAGCTCCTCCATGATGAAGAACGGGTAGTCGAGCGGGCCGGGATCCTCCTCGAGCCAGAGCGGCTCGGGCACCGGCACCGCGCTGCCGTGGAAGGCGCGATAGGCCGCGAACTCGACGCGCCGATCCGTCTCGATCAAGCTGCCCGGCGGATCGCGGCGCAGGATCAGGCGCCGCTCGACGCGCGCGCCGTCCTGCTCGTAGCGCAGCACGAAGCGCGACGTCTCGCGCGAGGCTCCGCCGTGGATGCGGTCGAGCCCGCTCACCTCGACCTTGCGCGCGCCCGGCAGGCGCGGCGCGAGATAGGCGGCGAGTCGGCGCTCGAGGTCGGACACGGCCCGCATTCTGGCACGCTGGCCGCGGACCGTGCCATGCTGCGACTCTCGAAACGACACGCCCACCGGCCAGTCCGCGAGCCCGGCTCCGCCGGGCGCGCGAGGAGAAACAAGTTGGATGTGTACGAGGCGCTCTACACCACGCGCGCGATGCGGCGCGTGAAGCCGGATCCGATCCCGCTCGCCGTGCAGCAGAAGATCCTCGACGCCGCGATCCGCGCGCCGTCGGGAGGCAACTCGCAGATGTGGCGGTTCCTGCTGCTCGACGACCCGGCGCAGAAGGCGCGCCTCGGCCCGATCTATCGGGCCTGCCTGTCCTCGCTGTGGGAGACGATCTACAAGCCGCGCGTGGAGGCGGCGGCGAAGGCGCCCGAGCTGCCCGAGTCACGCGAGTTCGTGAAGATGCAGCGCTCGGCCAGCTGGCTCGCGGACCACTTCGAGTCGTACCCGCTCTTCCTGTTCGCGTTCAGCCAGTTCGACACCACGGGCAGCTCGATCTTCCCGGCCGTGTGGAGCGCGATGCTCGCGGCGCGGGCGGAGGGCGTCGGCAGCGCGCTGACGAGCGTCCTCATGTTCCGCATGCCGGAGGTGTTGGAGGTGCTCGGCGTGCCGAAGGATCAGGGCTGGAACTTCAACGGCTGCGTGAGCTTCGGCGTGCCGACCGGGAAGTGGGGCGTGGCCCCGCGCACGCCGGTGCATCAGGTGAGCTTCCGCAACGCCTGGGGCAAGCCGGTGGGCTTCGAGCTCTCCGCCCCGCTCTGGTCGGCGAAGCGCTAGCCGGTGCTCCCGGTGCTGGCCTGCGCCGCGCTGGTGGCGGGCTGCCTGCTCGCGGAGCACCGGGGCAGCGCGAGGGGCGTCTGGCTCACGAAGCCGCTCGCCTCGGCCGCGTTCCTGTGGGCGGCCGTGGCGTGGGGCGCGCTCGCGTCGCCCTTCGGCCGCTGGCTCGCGCTCGGGCTCGCCGCGTGCGCGCTGGGCGACGTGCTGCTGATCCCGCGGACCCGGCCGAACGCGCTGCGCGCCGGCATGCTGGCGTTCGGCGTGGGACACGCGCTGTTCGCGGTCGGCTTCGCGTCGCAGAGCGTCGCGCCGCTCGCGAGCGCGGGTGCGGGCCTGCTCGCGGCGGGGTTCGGGCTCGCGGTGTGGCGCTGGCTGCGCCCCCGCCTCGCCGGCGACGACCGGCTGGCGGTGGGGATCTACGCGGGGGTGATCGCGGTGATGCTGGTCTGCGCGGCCGGAGCGCTCGCGCGGGGCGCGCCGTGGCCGGCCGCGGCCGGCGCGGGGCTGTTCGCGCTCTCCGACCTCGCGGTCGCCCAGGATCGCTTCGTGGCCCCGAGCTTCGCGAGCACCCTGTGGGGACTCCCGGCCTACTACGCCGCGCAGCTCCTGCTCGCCTGGGGCGCGGCGAGCTGACGTCCGTTAGCTTGGGTCGGTCCGCCGAACCGCCGATGAGAGCCGAGACGGGAGGCCCAGCCATGACGACCCTGCGACGCTGCCTCGCCGCGTGTCTGCTCGTCGCGGGCGTGGGCGTGCTGGCCGGGCCGGCGGCCGCCGACGAGTACGATGCGCGCCGCGCGGGGCATCCGCTGCGCGTGGTCGCATACGTGCTCCACCCGATCGGTGTGACGCTGGACTATCTGCTGTTCCGCCCCGCCCACTGGGTCGGCTCGCTTCCGGTCGTCCGGACGATCTTCGGCCACGAGGTCGACGAAGACCCGCAGCGCTAGGGCCGCGCCGCCTCCCGCGCGCGAATTCGCGGCTCCGGACGCATTCCGGCGTTGGCTCGGGATTTTCACACCGGTATGATCCTTGCATTCATGCTGCCCCGCGCCCTCACCGTCGCTGTCGCGTTCGCGCTTCCGCTCGGGCTCGCACGACTCGCGGCGGGCGCCGACGCCGCGGGGCCATTCGAGGCGGACCTCACCGTCGAAGGCATGACCTTCGTGGCGAGCGCGGGCTCCGAGAACGACGCGGTCGTCGAGGCGGGCAGCGCCAGCGTCGGGCGGAGCGACCGCGTCGCGCGCCTCACCGACGTGCACGCCCGCGTGGGCAAGGCGGCGGGCGCGACGAGCGCGAGCCTGGGCGGCCTCGAGCTCCACTGCGAGCGCGGCAGCTTCGACCTCGAGAGCGGCGACCTCACCGCCGAGGGCAACGTGCGCGGGGTGACCGCGGACGGCCGGCGCTTCGAGACGCAGCGGGTCGTGTATCGCCGCGAAACGGGTCGCGTCTCGACGCACTCGCCGGTCGTGATCCGCGACAGCTTCGGCACGATCCGCGGCGCTGGCTTCGAGTACTGGGTACTCGAGAACCGCTTCCTCCTGTTCTGCGGCGCCTCGGTGGAGCAGGGCCGGTGAGGCAGCGCGCGGGCGCCTGGCTCCTCGCGCTCGGCGTCGGGCTCGCCGGCGCCGCGCATGCCGACGGCGTCGGGGTCGCTCCGTTCGAGGTGGTGCCGGCCGGCCAGCCGGCCCCGGAGCTCGGCGCGCACGTCGCGCAGCGCCTCGCGACGCGCGGCGTCGGCCGGGTGGCGGGCCCGAGCGAGCTCGGCGCGCCGGCGCAGTTCGACGCGACGCCGCAGGCGGCGCAGAGCTGGGCGCGGGTGGCGGGCGTGGACGCGATCGTGGTGGGTCGCACCACGCGCATCGGCAGCGGGCTCTCCGTGCACGCCAAGCTGCTCGACGGCGCGACCGGCAAGCCGGTGGGCGCGCCGGTGGTGGAGGAGGCGCCGCGGCCCGAAGACCTCGGCCGCACGATCGATCGCCTCACGGGCAGCCTGGTGGACCGCCTCGCCAAGCGTCCCGGCGCGGTGAGCGCGCCCGGGCCCGCCGAGAAGCCGGAGCCGAAGGAGCGCACGGGCGCGAGCTTCGACCGCGACAAGCCCCTCTCCATCCAGGCGGACCAGCTCGAGTCGCAGGCCGATCCGAAGGGCTCGCGGCACATCGTGTTCACCGGGCACGTGCGCGCGGTGCAAGGCGACCTGTCGCTCGTCTCGGACCGGCTCGAGGCGTTCTCCGCCGCGGGCAAGAGCGAGCCGGACCGGCTGGTCGCGCAGGGCCACGTGACCATCAAGCAGGGCGTGCGGGTCGCGCGCTGCGCCGAAGCGACGTTCTTCCGCGCCGAGGAGCGCGTGGTCTGCACGGGTCAGCTCGCCGAGATCGAGCAGGCCTGCGACCGCGTCCGCGGGCCGCGGATCATCTTCCACCTCGGCTCCGAGCGGCTCGAGGTGGAGGGCGGGGCGGACGTGCAGATCCGGCCGGACGTGCCGGGCTGCGGCGTCGCCGCGGCGCCCGGGGGCCCGGGCCGATGACGCACGCGCTCGCGGCCCGCGGCCTGGTCAAGCGCTATGGCGACCGTCGCGTCGTGGACGGCGTGGACCTCGAGGTGTTACGCGGCGAGGTGGTCGGTCTGCTCGGCCCCAACGGCGCCGGCAAGACCACGACCTTCAACATGATCGTCGGGGGCGTCGCGCCGGACGGCGGCGACGTCGTGCTCGGCGACCAGACCATCACGGGCCTGCCGATGTACCGCCGCGCGCGGCTCGGCGTGGTCTATCTGCCGCAGGAGGCCTCGATCTTCCGGCGGCTCACCGTGGCCGACAACGTGCTGGCCATCCTCGAGACCGTGGAATCGGACTCCGGGCGGCGCCGCGAACGGCTCGACACCCTGCTGTCCGAGCTCGGGATCGCCGATAAGGCCCGCCAGCGGGGGGATTCGCTTTCGGGCGGAGAGCGCCGCCGGGTCGAGGTGGCGCGCGCGCTGGTGCTCGACCCGAAGTTCCTGCTGCTGGACGAACCCTTCACGGGGATCGACCCGATCGCCGTGATCGAGATCCAGAAGCTCATCGAGCAGCTGAAGGTGCGGGGCATCGGCATCATGATCACGGAGCACAAGGTCCGGGAGGCGCTCGCAATCTGCGATCGCGCCTACATCCTCCAAGCCGGTCGCATCATCCGCGAGGGCACGCCGAACGAGATCGCGGCGGATCCGCAGGTGCGACAGGTTTACCTCGGGGAGAATTTCCAGCTGAAGTAGGCTGGGGCACGCCATGGCGATCGAGCTCAAGCAACAGCTCAGGCTGACCCAGCAGCTGGTGATGACACCCCAGCTCCAGCAGGCCATCAAGCTGCTGCAGCTCTCGCGGCTCGAGCTGGTCTCGACGGTGCAGCAGGAGCTCGAGGAGAACCCGGTCCTCGAGGAGTCGTACGAGGAGGACCTGGCGGAGGAGGGCGCGCGCGAGGATGCGCCGGCGGAGGCCACCGAGGTCGCCGCGGCGAGCGAGCGCGAGAGCGCCGACGAGCTGCCCGAGCGCGACCCGGTGCCCGACATGGACTGGGCGACGTACGGCGAAGGTCAGGCGAGTCCGGGTCCGGCGGTGATCCGCGACGACGAGGAGCGACCGGGCGTCGACGCCGTGGCCACGCGCCGGCCGACGCTGCAGGAGCACCTCGAGTGGCAGCTCCAGCTCTCGTCCTTCACGGAGCAGGAGCGCGGCGTCGCGAGCTGGATCCTCGGCAACCTCGACGACGACGGCTACCTGCGCTCCACGGTCGAGGAGATCGCGCGGCAGTCCGGCGTGAGCGAAGAGATCGCCGCCGCGACGCTCGCGCGCGTGCAGGTGCTCGATCCGCCCGGCGTGGCCGCGCGCGACCTGCGCGAGTGCCTGCTGCTGCAGCTCGACGTGCTCGGCGTCGCGGACACCCTCGTGCGGCGGATCGTGGACCAGCACCTGCCGCAGCTCGAGAAGCGCGACCTGCGTGGCATCGCGCGCGACCTCTCCGTCACGCTCGAAGCGGTGGCCGAGGCCGCCGACGTGGTGGCGCAGCTCGAGCCGCGCCCGGGGCGGCCGTTCGGCGGCGACGACCCCATCTTCATCGTGCCCGACATCTACGTCCACAAGATCGGGGACGACTACCACATCGTGATGAACGAGGACGGGCTGCCGAAGCTCCGCATCAACCGGCTCTACCGCGACGTGATGGCCAAGTCGCGCGAGGTGGGGAAGGAGACGCGGGAGTACGTGCAGGACCGCGTGCGCTCCGCGCTCTGGCTGATCAAGTCCATCCACCAGCGCCAGCGCACCATCTACCGCGTGATGGAGAGCATCGTCCGGCACCAGCGCGAGTTCTTCGACCGCGGCATCGCCCACCTGCGCCCGTTGAACCTGCGCGACGTCGCGGACGACATCGGCATGCACGAGTCCACGGTGAGCCGCGTGACGACCAACAAGTACGCGCACACGCCGCAGGGCATCTTCGAGCTCAAGTACTTCTTCAACTCGAGCATCAACCGCGTGGACGGGGATGCGATCGCGAGCGAGAGCGTGAAGGAGAAGATCCGCCAGCTCATCTCGCGCGAGAACCCGCGCGACCCCCTCTCGGACCAGAAGCTGGCCGAGGTGCTGAAGACCTCGAACATCGACATCGCCCGGCGCACCGTGACGAAGTACCGGGAGGCGATGAACATCCTGTCCTCGACCAAGCGGCGGAGGGTGGGCTGATGCCTGCCCACGGTCTGCTAGCCTGCGCCCCGCCGTCCGGGAGGCGCCCATGAAGATCATGGACATCCTGGTCAAGGACGCCGTGCTGCTCGACCTGGGCTCGTCCGGGAAGCAGGCGGCTCTCCAGGAGCTGGCGCGTTCGCTCGCGGTGGCCGAGCCGCGCCTCGACGCCACCCGCTTGCTCGAGGTGCTGCTCGAGCGCGAGCGTCTGCAGAGCACGGGGATCGGGGACGGCGTCGCCATCCCGCACGGCAAGCTGCCGGGCCTGGAGCGCCTGGTGGCCTCCTTCGCGCGCAGCCGGGCCGGCGTGGACTTCGACTCGATCGACGGCCAGAAGACCCATCTCTTCTTCCTGCTGGTCGTGCCGGAGCACGCGGGCGGCATGCACCTCAAGGCCCTCGCCCGCATCTCCCGCTTCTTCCGCGACGCCTCCTTCCGCAAGGCGCTCGAGGAGGCCGAGAGCCGCGAGGACGTGTTCCGCGCGATCGAAGAGGAAGACGCCAAGTTCTGAAGGCCGCGCACCTGTCGGCCGGTCAGAGCGAGCGAAGGAAGAAGTGTGCAGGTCCACGGCGCACTCGTGCAGGTGCAGGACGTGGGCGTCCTGCTGCTCGGGCCGAGCGGCGTCGGCAAGAGCGAGACGGCCCTCGAGCTGGTGACGCGGGGGCATCGGCTCGTGGCCGACGACGTGGTCGAGCTCGAGCGAGACGGCGAGCGCCTCGTCGGGCGCGCGCCGGAGCGGATCCGCCACTACCTCGAGATCCGCGGCCTCGGCATCCTGTTCATCCCCGAGCTGTACGGGCCGCAGGCGGTGCTGGCGGAGGGCCGCGTCGATCTGCTGTGCCGGCTCGAGCGGGACGCGCCGGGCCGCGAATACGAGCGGGTCGGGCTCGAGCGCGCGCAGGAGACGCTGGCCGGCGTCGCGCTGCCGGTGGTGCGCCTGCCGGTGCGCGCGGCCACCAGCCTCGGCGTCATCGTGGAGGCCGCCGCGCGCGACCACTGCATGCGCGCGCGCGGGCCGTCTGCGGCGGCCCGGCTCGACGCGCGCTTCGCGGAGGAGTCGTGACCTCTCCGCTCCAGGTCGTGTTCGTCTCGGGCCTCTCCGGCAGCGGCAAGACCACCGTGATGGCGACGCTCGAAGATCTCGGCTTCTACGGCGTGGACAACCTGCCGGCCCAGCTCACGCGCCAGTTCCTCGATCTGTGCGTGGCGGCGCGGCCGCCCATCCGCCGCGTCGCGCTCGCCATCGACGCGCGCGAGGCGGCCTTCCTGCAGGGCGTGCCGGCGGCGATCGAGGACCTCCGGAAGCGCGACCTCTCCGTGCGCGTGCTCTTCCTCGACTGCGCCACGGACGTGCTCGTGAACCGCTATCGCGAGACGCGCCGCGTGCACCCGCTCTCGCCGGGCGGGTCGGTGGAGCAGGGCGTCGAGACCGAGCGCCAGCTGTTGGCCGAGATCGCGGAGCTCGCCGACCTGCGCATCGACACCAGCGAGCTCAACGTGCACGAGCTGCGCGAGACGGTGGCCCGCGCGGTGGCGGGGCAGGGGCGCGGCACGGTCGTGAACCTCGTCTCCTTCGGCTTCCGGCACGGGGTGCCGCGCAGCGTCGACCTGCTGTTCGACGTCCGCTTCCTGCGCAATCCGCACTTCCACCCGACGCTGCGTCCCAAGACCGGGCTCGACCCGGAGGTGGCGGCGTATGCGCTCGAGGAGGAGCGCGGCGTGGGTCTGCTCGCCCGGCTCCGCGACCTGCTGCGCTTCCTCGTGCCCCTGTACGAGACGGAGGGAAAGGCGTATCTCACCGTGGCCGTGGGCTGCACGGGCGGGCGTCATCGCTCGGTGGCCGTGGTCGAGGCGCTCGCCCCCGACCTCCGCCGCGGCGGCCGCGAGGTGAACGTGAGCCACCGCGACGTGGAGAAGAGCACGTGAAGATCGGCGTCGTGATCGTGTCGCACTACCGGCTCGGCGAGGAGATGCTCCAGGCCGCCCGCCTGATCGTGCCCGATGCGCCGCGCTTCTTCGCGATCGGCATCGAGCCCAAGATGCGCGTGGACGAGATGCGGGCCGCGATCGCCGCCGCTCTCGACGCCGCCGACCAGGGTCAGGGCGTGCTCGTGCTGACCGACATGTTCGGGGGCACGCCGTCGAACGTCAGCCTCTCGTTCCTGGGCGAGCGCCGCGTCGAGGTGGTGACGGGCGTGAACCTGCCGATGCTGATCAAGCTCGCCACGCTGCGCGAGGAGAAGCCGCTCGAGGAGCTGGCGTCGTTCGTGAAGCAGTACGGCCAGCGCAACATCTCGGTTGCCAGCGAGATCCTGCCGGGCGAGCGCAAGTGAGCGAGGATGGTGCGATCGAGCGGGCCTTCGTGGTGGCGAGCGAGCTCGGCTTCCACGCGCGCCCGGCCGGCGAGTTCGTGCGCGTCGCGAGCCGCTTCGCCTCCGAGGTGCAGGTCTCGCGCGGAGGCGAGTGGGTGAGCGGGCAGAGCGTGCTCTCGCTGCTCTCGCTCGCCGCCGGGCCCGGGACGAAGCTCCTGGTGCGCGCCGTGGGGCCGGACGCCGAGCAGGCCGTCAGCACGCTCGGCGACCTGATCGAGAGGCCGCACGGGGCATAGCGGGGCCGGGACCCGTTCCTTACCCTCCGCGCCCGTTCCCCCGCGGGCCGCCCCGGAGCGGGGCTCGTCCAGGAGTGCGTTCTCGATGGCCATCCGCTCCGTGTTCACGTCCGAGTCGGTCTCGATGGGCCACCCGGACAAGATGTGCGACCAGATCTCGGACGCGATCCTCGACGCGATGCTCGAGCAGGACGCGCGTTCGCGCGTGGCCTGCGAAACGCTCACCACCACCGGGCTCGTGGTCGTCGCGGGCGAGGTCACCACCCACGCGCAGGTCGACATCGCGCCGCTGGTCCGCAGCGTGGTCGAGCAGATCGGCTACACCGACTCCGCGATGGGCTTCGACGCCGCCACCTGCGGCGTGATGATCGCGCTCGGCAAGCAGAGCCCCGACATCTCGCAGGGCGTGACCGAGGGCGAGGGCCTGCACAAGGAGCAGGGCGCCGGCGACCAGGGCATGATGTTCGGCTACGCGTGCGACGAGACGCCCGAGCTGATGCCGGCCCCGATCCGCCTGGCGCACCGGCTGATCGAGGCGCAGCGCATCCACTTCGAGTCGGGCGAGATCGACTGGCTGCGCCCCGACGCCAAGTCGCAGGTCTCGATCGAGTACGACGGCGACCGCCCGGCGCGCGTCTCGGCGATCGTGCTCTCGACCCAGCACGACCCCGACGTCTCCTACGACAAGCTCCGCGCCGAGGTGATCGAGAAGATCATCCGCCCCTCGATCCCGGCGCAGTGGCTCGACGCCAACACCATCTTCCACGTGAACCCGACCGGGCGCTTCGTGATCGGCGGGCCGATGGGCGACGCCGGCCTCACCGGGCGCAAGATCATCGTCGACACCTACGGCGGCATGGGTCGCCACGGCGGCGGCGCGTTCTCGGGCAAGGACCCGACGAAGGTGGACCGCAGCGGCGCGTACGCGGCGCGCTGGGTGGCGAAGAACGTGGTGGCGGCGGGGCTGGCGCGGCGCTGCGAGGTGCAGGTGGCCTACGCGATCGGCGTGGCCGAGCCCGTCTCGATCCGCGTGGATGCCTTCGGCACCGGCACCCTCCCCGAAGGCCAGCTCGAGAAGCTCGTGCGCAATCACTTCGACCTGACGCCCGCCGGCATCATCGACGCGCTCGCGCTGCGCCGGCCGATCTACCGCGCCACCTCGTATCACGGCCACTTCGGCCGCTCCGGCTTCCCCTGGGAGGACACCTCCCGCGCCGAAGCGCTGCGCCGCGCGGCGGCGCGCTAGCCCGATGGACGCGATCTGGCTGCAGACGGCGCCGGGCGGCGGGCTCGGCTTCCTGGTCCCGTTCGGCGCGATGCTGCTGATCTTCTACTTCCTGCTGATCCGGCCCCAGACCAAGCGCCAGCGCGAGCACGAGAAGATGCTCGGCGCGCTCGTGAAGGGCGACCGCGTGGTGACCTCCGGCGGCATCCACGGCGTCGTGGTGGGGACGGAGAAGGACGTGATCACGCTGGAGATCGCGGCGCTGAAGGGCGAGAAGGTTCGCGTCAAGCTCGACCGGGCTCGCGTGGACCGGCGCCTCGAGGCCGCGGTCGAGAAGGCGGACGAGAAGGGGAACGCGTGAGCCTGCGCGCGCGCATCATCGCAGTCGTCGCCGCGGTGCTCTGGCTGGGCTGGTTCGTGCTCGGCTCCTTCTATGACGACGCCACCCGCAAGGCCGCCTGGTGGCTGCCCGAGAACGCGCTCCGCCTCGGCCTCGATCTCCAGGGCGGCGTCCACATCGTGATCGGCCCCGACCTGACGGTGGCCACGGAGCACGAGCTCTCCGCGATCGAGGACGGCTTCACGCGCGGCCTCGAGCGCGACAAGGTGACGGGCGTGCGCTTCGTGCGGAGCGGGCAGGAGCTGCGCATCCAGCCGGCGGCGCCCGCCGACGCGGCGGCCGTGCGCAAGCTCGCGGAGGACGACAGCCGCTTCACCTTGCGCGAGGACGGCGCCGACCTCGTGCTCTCGCTCACGCCCGAGTGGGGCGCCGACGTGCGAGAGCGCGCGATGCTGCAGGCGCTCGAGGTGCTGCGCCGCCGCATCGACGACCCGCAGACGGGCATCCCGGAATCGGTCGTCACGCGCCAGGGCCGCGATCGCATCCTGATCGAGATCCCGGGCGTGGATCGCGTGCCCGACATCTTCCGCAAGACGGGCTTCCTCGAGTTCAAGATCGTGCAGGACGCGGCGCCGAGCGACGAGCTGCTCCAGACCAAGTACAAGGACGGGCTGCCGCCCGGCACGGAGATCGCGGTCGAGAAGGAGCGCAAGACGGAGCGCGTGATCGGCGCCTACCTGGTGCCGGTGGACGCCGACATCAACGGCGACTTCCTGACCGACGCGCAGGTGCAGTTCGACAACCGCATCAACGAGTGGCAGGTGAGGTTCACCTGGAACCCCGAAGGCGGCCAGATCTTCGGCGAGCTCACCGAGAAGAACAAAGGCAAGCCGCTCGCGATCATCCTCGACGACCACGTCTACAGCGCGCCCGTGATCCGCGACCGCATCTCGCGCGAGGGCACGATCACCGGCCGCTTCAGCTCCGAGGAGGCGCGCGACCTCGCCATCGTGCTGCGCGCGGGCGCGCTGCCGATCCCGGTGAAGATCGAGGAAGAGCGCACGATCGGCCCCGCGCTCGGCGCGGACTCGATCCGCCGCGGCATCTGGGCGTCGGTGGTGAGCTTCGTGCTCGTGGTGGCCCTCACCATCGGCTACTACCGGCTCTCCGGGCTCTACGCGAGCGTGACGCTGATCGTGAACATGGTGTCGCTGGTGGGCCTGATGGCGCTGTTCCAGGGCACGCTCACCATGCCCGGCATCGCGGGGCTCGTGCTCACCGTGGGCATGGCCGTCGACGCCAACGTGATCATCTTCGAGCGCATCCGCGAGGAGATGCGCGCGGGGCGGACGCCGCGCGCCTCCATCGCCGCCGGCTTCCAGAAGGCCGGCCGCACCATCCTCGACGCGAACGTGACGAACATGATCACGGCGGTCGTGCTGTTCGAGTACGGCACCGGCCCGATCAAGGGCTTCGCGGTGACGCTGTCCGTCGGCATCCTGACCAGCGTGTTCGCGGCCTTGGTGGTGACGCGGATCCTGTACGAGCTCTACCCGGGCAACCGGCCCGTCACCGACCTGTCGGTCTAGGTCGAGGAGAACGCGTGCCCTTCGAGCTGGTCCCGCCCGGAACGAAGTTCGATTTCATCGGCAAGTGGAAGATCTGCGCGGCCATCTCCGCCGTGGCGATCGCGATCGGCCTCGTCGGCCTGTGGAAGCCGGGCGCGCGCCTCGGCGTCGACTTCGCCGGCGGCAGCGAGATGCAGGTGCGCTTCACGGACGAGGCCGCTGTCGACCAGACGGCGATCCGCGACGTGATGGAGTCGTTCGGTCTGCCCGGCGAGGGCGTGGTGCGCTTCGGCGAGACGAACGACTTCCTGCTCAAGTTCCCCGGCGAACGCCACCTCGAGGTCGAGCCTGCGCCCGGCGCGGCGCCTGGCGCGCCCGCGCGCGGCGAGATCACGGCGGAGACCGACGTGATCCTGAAGCTCCAGGACGCGCTGCGCGAGCAGATCGGGCCGATGGAGGTCGAGCGGGTCGAGTTCGTCGGACCGAAGGTCGGCGAGGACCTGCGCAGCGACGGCCTCAAGGCGATCGGCATCTCCTGCATCCTGCTGATGATCTACATCGCGTTTCGCTTCACGCCGCGCTTCGCGCCCGGCGCAGTGGTCGCGCTGATCCACGACGTGGCGGTGACCTCGGCCGTCTGGATCGTGTTCCAGCTCGAGTTCGACCTGCGCGTGCTGGCCGCGCTGCTGGCGGTGCTCGGCTACAGCCTGAACGACACGATCGTCGTCTACGACCGCATCCGCGAGAACCTCGCGCTCCACACGAAGAGCGACCTCGCAGACGTGCTGAACCGCAGCGTGAACGAGACGCTCTCGCGCACCCTGCTGACCGGCGTGACCTCGCTGGTGGCGGTGCTCGCGCTGCTGCTGTTCGGCGGCGAGGTGGTGCGGCCCTTCGCCCTCGCGATGCTGATCGGCATCGTGGTGGGCACGTACTCGTCCGTCTACATCGCCTCGCCCACGCTGCTGCTGCTGGAGCGCTGGCGCGGCACCGCGGCGACGCGCGCCGCCGGGCGGGCGCGCGCCGCCAAGGCCTGACAAGAACTGCGCGCGGCGCGGAGCGCACCGCTGGCTAGAGCCCGCCCGCCGCCTTCGCGAGCGGTGGCACCGACAGGGTGCTGGGCTTCGTCGCGCTGCCGCTGGTCATCTCCACGCCGCCGTTCAGCATGGCGCCCTCCTGGATCACCAGGCGAGGGGCTTTCACATCGCCGTCCACGACGCCCGTGGCCTCGACCGAGATGCGGTCCGCCGCGGACAGGTTGCCGGTGACGTGACCGATCACGATCACGGCCTTGGCATGCACCTCGGCCTTCACGCGGCCCTCGGCCCCGATCGTGAGCTGGTTGTTCGGAAGGTCGATGCGCCCTTCGACCGTACCGTCGATCTGCAGGTCTTCGTTTCCGCTGAGGTCGCCCTTGATCGTGATCGACTTGCCGATGTTCGCCATTTCGTCTCCTGCTCGAGATACGCGCTCGGGGCGCGGGGGTGGGGTCCACGCGGGAGCCGGCGGGGTCGGGAGCGCAGCGGCGAAGGGCTCCTCGCCTTGGGGGCGAGGCGCGCCGGGAGCGTCCTTCTTTCCGAACAGGCTCACGCGGGGGCTCCAAGGAAGCGCGGATCCTACCGCAGCGGCAGCGCGTCTTCGAGCACGATGCTGCGATCTTCCAGCAGCGTGCCCTGGGCGCGGTCGAGCGCGGTGACGGAGCCGCGGTAGATCCGCAGCGCGGTGATCTTCTGGCTCTCGGCGGTGACCAGGCTCTCCTCGCGCAGCAGGACGTCGAAGGGCGTGGACTCGCCGTGCTCCAGCCGGATGCGCTCCGCGCGCAGCTGCTCCGTGGAGGCGACCACCCCGCGCTCCGCGGCCTCGACGCCCTCGAGCGCGGAGGCCAGGTTCCGCACCGCGTCGCGCACGTCCTTCACGATGTCCTGCTCGGTGCGCCGCACGACCGTCTTGGCCCGGCGCAGCTCCAGCTCCTGGATGCGCACGTTGGAGCGGGCCGTGGTGTTGGGGATCGGGATCGACACCACCGCGCCCGCGGACCAGACGCGGTTCTTGTTCCCGTCGAACCAGAAGTCGTCGTTGTCCGCGTAGTCGGTGCCGATGCCCGGCGGCTGCGTGGGCGGATTCGGGACCGGGCAGGTGCCGGCCAGCGCCTGGCCGAGGGGGCAGTTGGGGTCGTTGCCCGACAGGCCGTGCGTGCCGTAGCTGCCTACCGCGTCGAGCTGCGGCAGCCGCTCGTTCTTCGCGAACTTGAGCAGGATCTCGTTCTGCTCGACGCGCTGGCGCGCGATGATGAGCTCGGGCCGGCGCTCGAGGGCGCGCTGCGTGGAGGCCTCCGGATCCAGCTCGAACGTGACGTAGTCCTCGGGCTTGTCGGTCGGCTCGATCTCGAGCCGCGAGGTGGGCGTGAGCCGGGGGCCGTAGACCCGGTCGATCAGGTCGTCCTGCGCCGCGTGGTAGAAGTTGAGATCGCGGATCTGGTTGAACTCGCGGGTCGCGACGCCCGCCTCGGCCTCGGTGACCTCGACCCGCGACACCACGCCGACCTCGTACTGCGCCTTGGTCTGGTCGAGCAGCGCGCGCGAGGTCTCGAGGCTCTTGTTGGCGACCTCGAGGTTCTGCTTCGTCGCGGCGAGGTTCCAGTAGCCGGTCTCGATCCCCGAGACGATTTCCGTGAGCTGCTCGCGGAACTGCTCCAGCGCGAGCTCGCTCCCGATGCCGGTGAACTCGACCTGCGTCCACGCGGCGCCCCACCAGGCGCCCCGGAGCAGGGGAGCGACGACGGTCGCGGTCAGGTTGGAGGTGTACGTCGTGCCGAGCGACTGCACGATCGAGTTGGTCTGCACGTCCTGGCCCGTGTACGCGAGCTGATAGGTCCAGCCGAGCTTCGGCAGCAGGCCGCGCAGGCCGGCGTCGCCGACCGAGTCGCGCTCGATGAACTGGGACGGGAAGAAGGCGCTCGCGACCGGGAGCTTCTGGCTCGTGTAGCGATAGTCGCCGAACAGAACCGGATCGTGCACGCCCCAGGCCGCCTCGTAGTCGTACTCGGCGATGGGCGGGTCGTAGCGCACGATCTCCACGTCGGTGTTGTTCTCGATGCCGATCGAGATCGCCTCGCCGAGCGAGAGCGGAATCGTCTCGGCGGCGGGCGCGACGGGCGCGGGAGGAACGGTGCCCGGCGCCGGCCCGGCCTGCGCGCACGCGGACGTCTGCCAGGCGCCGATCAGCATTCCCATCACGACGAGCGCGAGCCGCATGCCTCCCTCCCTGAGCGCGTGGGCGGCACGGTAGCCGCCCCGCCCGGGAGGCGCGACGCCGCCCGGAGCCCTGCGGAGCCCTCCGCAGGGCCCAGCGCGGCGTCTGCAGCCGCTAAGCTGCGCCGCATGCGCGTCGCAGCCCTCGTTCTCGGCGCCGGTTCGGGCGCCCGGCTGCGCGCGACGCTCGACGCGGCGACGCTGGACGCGGCGTCGCCGAAGGCGCTCGTCTCGCTCGGCGGCGTGTCGCTGCTGGCGCGCTCGCTCGCGACGCTCGCGAGCGTGAGCGAGATCGAGTGGATCGTGCCGGTGCTGCCCGCCGACGCACTCGCTTCGTGGCCGGGCGTGCGCGCCGAGCTACGCGACGCCACGCGCGTCCTGGCGCCCGTGGCGGGCGGTGCGGAGCGGCAGGACTCCGCGCGCGCGGGCCTCGCGGCCGTGCCGCCGGATGCGACGCACGTGGCGGTCCACGACGCGGCGCGGCCGCTGGTGCGCGCGGCCGACGTGTCGCGCGTGGTGGCGGCGGCGCTCGCGGAAGGCGCTGCGATCCTCGCGGAGCCGGTCCGCGACACGATCCACCGCGTGGCCGGCGGCCAGATCGCCGCGACGCCGCCGCGCGGCGAGTGCTTCGCCGCGCAGACGCCGCAGGTGTTCCGCATCGACTGGCTGCGGGAGGCCTACGCGAAGGCGGAGGCCGACGGCGTGCACGGCACCGACGACGCCGCGCTCGTGGCGCGGCTCGGGAATCCCGTGCGCGTGCTCGCCGGCGACCCGGCCAACTTCAAGATCACCACCGCCGCGGATCTCGCGCGGGCCGAGGCGTGGCTGGCGGGGGCTGCGTGACGCCGCGCGTGGGGCTGGGCTTCGACGCGCATCGCCTCGCCGCCGGGCGGCCGCTGCGCCTCGGCGGCGTCGAGATCCCGCACGACCGCGGCCTGGCCGGCCATTCCGACGGCGACGTGCTGCTGCACGCGATCGCGCGGGCGCTGCTCGGCGCCCTCGGCGCGGGCGATCTCGGCCAGCACTTCCCGTCGTCGGACCCGCGCTGGCACGGGGCGGAGAGCGCCGTCTTCGTGCGCGAAGCGCTGGCGCGCGCGCGGCGGGCCGGCTTCGCGGTGGGCAACCTCGACGCGACCGTGATCGCCGAGGCGCCGCGCCTGGCGCCGCACCAGGAGGCGATGCGCCGCCGGGTGGCGGAGCTGCTCGAGGCGCCGCTCGCCGCGGTGAACCTGCAGATCACGAGCACGGACGGCCTCGGCGCGATCGGACGCGGCGAGGGGATCGCCGCGCAAGCCGTGGTGCTGCTCGCGGCCGCGGGAGCCGTCGGGTGAAGCCGACGGGCCTCGCGCTCTACGACTCGCGCACGCAGCGCCAGCAGCCCTTCGCGCCGCTCGAGCCCGGCCACGCGCGCGTCTACTCGTGCGGTCCGACGGTCTACTCGCCGCAGCACGTCGGGAACATGCGTGCGAACGTCTTCGCGGACCTGCTGAAGCGGGCGCTGCTGGCCGAGGGGCTGCGCGTCACGCACGTCATCAACGTCACCGACGTGGGGCACCTGACGGACGACGCCGACGCCGGCGAGGACAAGATGGAGCTGGCCGCGCGCAAGAGCGGGCGCCGCGCGGTGGACGTGGCCGCGGAGTACACTGCGCAGTGGCTGCGCGACCGCCGCCTGCTCCAGTGCCTCGAGCCCGAGGTGCTGTGCAAGGCCAGCGACCACATCGCAGAGCAGATCGAGATGATCCGGACGCTCGAGGGAAAGGGCGTCACGTATCGCATCGCCGACGGCATCTACTTCGACGTCGCGCGCTTCCCCCGCTACGCGGAGCTCGCGCGGCTCGACCTCGCCGCGCAGCACGGCGGCGCGCGCATCGGCGGCGTCGAGGGCAAGCGCCAGCCGGCCGACTTCGCGCTCTGGAAGTTCGCCAAGCCCGGCGAGAAGAGGCAGCAGGAGTGGGATTCGCCGTGGGGCCGCGGCTTCCCGGGCTGGCACATCGAGTGCTCCGCCATGAGCACGAAGTACCTGGGGGCGACCTTCGACATCCACACGGGCGGCGTCGAGCACCTGCCCGTCCACCACACGAACGAGGTCGCGCAGAGCGAGGTGGCGCTGGGCGTGCACCCGTGGGTGCAGGTGTGGATGCACCAGGACTGGCTCGTGTTCGGTGCGGAGAAGATGGCGAAGTCGCTCGGCAACGTGACGGTGCTCGCGGACCTGATCGAGCGCGGGCTGCTGCCGCTCTCGCTGCGCTTCTTCTTCCTCCAGGCGCACTATCGCAAGCAGCAGGGCTTCTCGATGGAGGCGATCGAGGCGGCCGACCGCGGCTACCGGCGGCTGCTCGCGCAGACCGCGCCGGCGCGGGGCGCGAGCGGGCCCGCCGATCCCGAGCGCTGCGCGCCGTGGCGGGAGCGCTTCCGCGCGGCGGTGCGGGACGACCTGAACGCGCCCCGCGCGATCGCGCTGGCCATCGAGATGCTGCGCGACGCCGCGCTCGGCCCCGCGGAGCAGCGCGCCCTGCTCGGGGAGTTCGACGGCTTCCTGGGCCTCGGCCTGCTCACCGCGGAGCTCCCCGCCGAGACGCAGGAGAGCGACCCGCGCATCGACGCGCTGGTGGCCGAGCGCGAGGCCGCGCGCAAGCGGCGCGACTTCCGCGAGTCCGACCGGATTCGCGACGCGCTCGCCGCCGAGGGCATCGCCATCGAGGACACGCCGGGCGGAGCGCGCTGGCGGAGGAAGTAGCGCGCGGCCGGGATATGATGGGGCCGGCGGTACGTATGCGGCTCCTGGGGCTCTCTCTGGTGATCGCGCTGCTCGCGGCGGCCGCCGCACGTGCGGAGGAAGGCGGCGCGCGCTTCGAGAAGGGCGCGGAAGAGTGGGGGCTCTCGGTCGCCCAGGGGCTCGGCCACGGCCTGTGGGGCTCGAGCGGCGAGGACGCCGAGGACGTGCGCTTCACCGGCCTGGTCCCGCGCTACGGCATCGGCCTCTCCGATCCGGTCGCGCCCGAGAGCTGGTACGGCGGCAACCTCGAGCTGCTCATCGAGGGCGCGCTGCTCGTGGCCTACGCGCCGAAGGGCGGCTTCATCGGCGGGGCGAACGCCGTGCTCCGCTACAACCTGCTCTCCTGGCGCCGGGTGGTGCCCTTCGTCGAGCTCGGCGCCGGCGTGGCGTGGCTGGAGCTGGACCTGCGGAGCCAATCGGACGGCCTCAGCTTCACGCCGCAGGGCGGCCTCGGCGTGCACTGGTGGCTCTCGCCGCGCGCCTCGCTGACAGCGTCCTGGCGGCTGCACCACCTCTCGAACGCCGGCATCGGCGACGACAACGTCGGCATCAACGACAGCCTGATCCTGGTGGGCTTCACGGTCTTCCCCGGGAGTCGGTAACCGCGCGCCCGCAAGAGGCGTCACAGTGCGCGTCCTGGGTCGGTCTCCTAGATTCGCCCTTCGTGGCGGATCGTTTCGAGCTCGTCTCCGAGTACACGCCCCAGGGCGACCAGCCGCGCGCGATCGCCGAGCTGCTCGAGGGCGTCGAGCAGGGGCAGAAGCACCAGACGCTGCTCGGCGTCACCGGCAGCGGGAAGTCCTTCACGATGGCCTGCCTGGTGGCGGCGCTGAACCGCCCCGCGCTGGTGATGGCGCCCAACAAGACGCTGGCCGCGCAGCTCTACAGCGAGTTCAAGTCGCTGTTCCCGGGGAACGCCGTCGAGTACTTCGTGTCGTACTACGACTACTACCAGCCCGAGGCCTACATCCCCTCGAGCGACACGTACATCGAGAAGGACTCGTCGATCAACGACGAGATCGACAAGCTGCGCCACTCGGCCACGCACTCGCTCCTCACGCGGCGCGACGTGCTGGTGGTCGCGAGCGTGTCGTGCATCTACGGGCTGGGCTCGCCCGACGCCTACGGCTCGATGCACGCCTTCGTCGAGGTGGGGCAGCGCCTCGACCGCGACCGCCTGCTGCGCCAGCTCGTGGACATGCTCTACACGCGCAACGACCACGACTTCCAGCGCGGCACCTTCCGCGTGCGCGGCGACGTGGTCGAGATCATCCCGCAGTACGAGAGCGAGCGGGCCGTGCGGATCGAGTTCTTCGGCGACGAGGTGGAGGCGCTGGCGGAGATCGACCCGCTGCGCGGGAAGGTCCTGGCGCGCCCGAAGCGGGCGATGATCTACCCGGCGAGCCACTACGTGTCGACCGAGGAGCGCATCCGCCAGGCCTGCGACGGGATCCGCGTCGAGCTGGCGGAGCGGCTCGCGGCGCTGCGGGCCGCGGGCAAGCTGCTCGAAGCGCAGCGACTCGAGCAGCGCACCATGCACGACGTCGAGAGCCTGTCCGAGCTCGGCATGTGCCCCGGCGTCGAGAACTACTCGCGCTGGCTCGACGGGCGCTCGGCCGGCGATGCGCCCTACACGCTGTACGACTACTTCCCCAAGGACGGCCTGGTCTTCCTCGACGAGAGCCACGTCACCGTGCCACAGATCGGCGCGATGTATCGCGGCGACCGCGCGCGCAAGGAGACCCTGGTCGAGTACGGCTTCCGGCTGCCTTCGGCGCTCGACAACCGGCCGCTGCGCTTCGAGGAGTGGGACACGCGGGCGCACACGCGCGTGTACGTTTCCGCCACGCCCGGGGACTACGAGCTCGAGCGCTGCGGCGGCGTGGTGGTGGAGCAGATCATCCGGCCGACCGGGCTCGTGGATCCGCAGATCGAGGTGCGGCCGGCCTCGGGCCAGGTGGACGACCTGCTCGGGGAGATCCGCGCCCGCGTCGAGGCGGGTGAGCGCGTGCTGGTCACGACGCTGACGAAGCGGATGGCCGAAGAGCTGACCGAGTACTACGGCGACCACGGCGTGCGCGTGCGCTACCTGCACAGCGACATCCAGACGATCGAGCGCACCGAGATCATCCGGGAGCTGCGCGAGGGCGCCTTCGACGTGCTGGTCGGCATCAACCTGCTGCGCGAGGGCCTCGACATCCCCGAGGTGTCGCTGGTGGCGATCCTCGACGCGGACAAGGAGGGCTTCCTGCGCGCCACGCGCTCGCTGATCCAGACGATCGGGCGGGCCGCGCGGAACGTGAACGGCACCGTGATCCTGTACGCGGACAAGCGCACCGACTCGATCGAGCGCACGCTGGCCGAGACGGGACGGCGGCGCGAGCTCCAGGTCCAGTACAACGCCGAGCACGGCATCACGCCGCAGACCGTGAAGAAGCGCATCTCGAGCCTGCGCGACTCGATCTGGGAGGCGGACTACGTCACGGTGCCGAGGCGCGCGGAGCGGCCGGAGCCCGAGGTGCCCGCGCACGAGCTGCCCGGGCTGATCGACGACCTGCGGCGCGAGATGCAGCGCGCCGCCAAGGCGCTCGAGTACGAGCGGGCGGCCGAGCTGCGCGACCGCATCCGGGCGCTCGAAGCGGAGCGCCTGGGCGCGACGTGAGCCCGGAGCAAGCGCCGCGAAGCGGCGCGCGCAGTGAGCCGAAGGCGAACGAAGTTACGACAGTCGCCTCGAGGGAGGGCCGAGCGGTGCGAGGGGAGCAGGGTCCCGGCCTCGGCTCGCGGCTCTCGGAGCGGGTCGAGGGGCTGCCCCAGACGCCCGGCGTGTACCTGATGAAGAGCGCGAAGGATCGCGTGCTCTACGTCGGCAAGGCGCAGAACCTGCGCGCGCGGGTGCGCTCCTACTTCGGCGCGGGCGGCGACGGGCGCGTGCAGGTACCGAATCTCGTGAGGCGGGTCGCCGACGTCTCGGTGCTGGTGACGCCCTCCGTGAAGGAGGCGCTGCTGCTCGAGAACGAGCTGATCAAGCAGCACCGGCCGCCCTTCAACGTGCGCCTGCGCGACGACAAGCAGTACCTCGGGCTGCGCCTCGACCTGCGCACCGCCTGGCCCCGCCTCACGCAGGTGCGGCGCTTCGAGCGCGACGGCGCGCTCTACTTCGGGCCGTACACCTCGAGCGGCGGCCTGCGCCAGGCGCTCGGACAGCTCCGCCGGATCTTCCCGCTGCGCTCGTGCAGCGACGCGGTCTTCAAGGACTATGCGCGCCGCGGGCGGCCCTGCATCGAGCACGAGATGAAGCGCTGCTCCGCGCCCTGCGTCGGGCTGGTGACGCCGGAGGCGTACCGCGAGCTGCTCTCCGGCACCGAGCTGTTCCTGCGCGGGCGCTCGGACGAGCTGGTGGCCGCGCTGCGGCAGCGCATGGAGGCCGCCGCGGCCGCGGAGAGCTTCGAGGAGGCGGCGCGCCTCCGCGACCGCATCGCCGCGGTGGAGGAGACCGTGCTGCGCCAGCAGATCGTCACGGAGCGACGCGCCCCGCGCGACGTGTTCGGCCTCGCGCGGCGCGGCGGCGAGGTCCAGCTCCAGGTGCTGCACGTGCGCGAGGGCCGCATGATCGGCGCCTCCGAGCACGCGTTCTCCGAGGTCGAGCTCGAGGACGCGGAGGTGCTCGGCTCGTTCCTCGGCCAGTACTACGCGGGCGACGCCGAGCGCCAGGTGCCGGCCGAGGTGCTCGTCTCGTGCGAGCCCGCGGACGACGGTGCGCTCGCGGCGTGGCTCACGGAGCGCGCGGCGCGGAAGGTGACGGTGTGGGCGCCGCAGCGCGGGCCCGCGGTCGAGCTGGTCGCGCTCGCCCTGCGCAATGCCGAGAGCGCGCTCGAGCGGCGCCTCGCGGCGCGCGAGAGCGTCGACGCCGCGGCGGCGGAGCTCCAGGAGCGGCTCGGCCTCGCGACGCTGCCGCGCCGCATCGAGTGCTACGACATCTCGAATCTGGCCGGCACGCTCGCGGTCGGCAGCCGGGTGGTGTTCGAGGACGCGCAGCCCGCGAAGGCGCACTACCGCCGCTACCGCGTGCGCGAAGCCGCGGCGGGCGACGACCTCGCGTGCCTGCGCGAGGTGCTGACCCGCCGCCTCGCGAAGCGCGACAGCGAGCCGTTGCCGGATCTGCTCGTCGTGGACGGCGGCCGGGGCCAGCTCGCCGTGGCGAGCGCGCTGCTCGCCGACGCGGGCCTCGAGCTCGATCACATCGGTCTCGCGAAGGAGCGCGACCTCGACAGCCCCTCGCCGCGCGTGAAGCGCTCGGGCGGGCTCAAGGCGGAGCGCGTGTTCCTCCCGAACCGGCTGAACCCGCTGCTGCTGCCGCCGAGCAGCCGCGCGCTGCTGCTCCTCCAGCGCGTGCGCGACGAGGCGCATCGCTTCGCCATCTCGTTCCAGCGCGAGCTGCGCCGCCGCGCGGGGCTGACCTCCATCCTCCAGGAGATTCCCGGCATCGGCCCCGGCAAGCGCAAGACGCTGCTGCGCGAGCTCGGCTCGCTGAAGCGCGTGCGGGAGGCGCCGCTCGAGGCGCTCGCCGCCGTGTCCGGCCTCTCGCAGCGCGACGCCGAGGCCATCCGGCGCTTCTTCGACGCGCTCCGGGCGGAGTAGGCGGGAGGACGCCCCAAGAGTGGAAGGGCGCTTCCACACCCCGGCGGCGGGCCGGGCTCGGGCCGGCGCAGCGAAGGCGGCCGTCGTGCGAGCGCTTGCGCGCGCCTCTTGCCGGTCGCCGAGGCGACGGCACCGATCTTGCTCTACCCGGGCGGCATGCCTCTCGACGAGAAGAAGCCCCGTACCCCGGCCGAGCGCGTCACGGCGGACCTGGAGGAGATCCACCACCTGCTGAGCGGCTTCGCCGACGAGCTCCAGAAGCTCGACGAAGCGCTCGAGACGCTGTCCGCCTACCTGGTGCGCCTGCAGAGCCAGGCGATCTCGGGCGATCGCACGCTCCACTAACTAGCCTGCGTCCACCCGGTCCCGGGTGGTGGCGTGCGGGCTCTGCTCCCTTGGCTGGCCGTGGCCTACGCGCTCGGCATCGGGCTCGGCGAGGCCCGTCTCGTCTCCGCCGCGGGCTGGCTGTGGCTGGGCGCGCACGCCTTCGCGCTCGCGGCCGGGGGCCCGCGCCCGTGCGTGGCCGCCGCCCTCGCGGTGGCGCTGGCGTCCGGCGGGCTCGCGCTCGCGGGCCGCATCGAACGGGCGCGCGCCGCGCCGCTCGCAGCGCCGCGCGAGGCCGTGCTCGAGGCGCGCGTGGCTGCGGTGACGGCGACGCCGAGCGGCTTCGAGGTGGTGCTGGCCGAGGCGCGCGCCGTGACGCCGCCGGCGCTCCGCGTGCCCGCCGGCATCCTCGTGCGCGCGCAGCCCGGCGCAGACGTCGAGCCCTGGCGGGCCGGCAGCCGCGTGCGCGTCGCCTTGCGCCTCGCGCCCGTGCGCAGCCGGGCGAACCCGGGCGGCCGCGACCCGGCGCGTGCGCTGGCGCGCCGCGGCATCGGGGCGGTCGCGAGCGAGGTCCACCCGCTGCTCCGCGCGGAGCTCGCGCCCGCGGGCGCCGGCGGCTGGCGGGACGGGCTCGACCGCTGGCGGCGCCGCGGCGCCGAGCGGCTGCTGCGCGAGGGGCCGGGCGGCGGGCTCCTCGCGGCGCTCGGGCTCGGCGAGGCCGCGGCGCTCGGCGCCGGGGCCCGCCGCGACCTCGCGCGGCTCGGGCTCTCGCATCTCGTCGCCGTCTCGGGGCTGCACCTCTGGCTCGTGGCCGGGCCCGCGTATCTCGCGGCGGCGGCGCTGCTGCGGCGCTGTGGGTGGCTGGCGGCGCGCACCGACACGCGGCGCTCCGCTCTGGCGACGGCGGTCGGGGTCGGCGCGGCGTACGCCGTCTTCACCGGACTCGCCGCGCCGGTGCAGCGCGCGCTGGTGTTCCTCGTCCTGCTCGCGCTCGCGCAGCTCGCGCGCCGGCGGCTGGTGCCGAGCGCCGTGTTCGGCGCCGCCGGGCTCGCCGTGCTGGCCGCCGATCCGGCCGCGCTGTTCGCGCCGGGCGTGCAGCTCTCGTTCGCCGCGACGGCCGCGCTCGCGTGGAGTGCGCCCGGGGTCGCGTCGGGGTCTCGCGGCCCGTGGAGCGCGCTCGCCTCCGGCCTCGTGCTCGCGCTCCGCGTGTCCGCGAGCTGCACCGCGCTGACGGCGCCGCTCGTTGCGTTCCACTTCGGGACGGTCTCGCCGCTCGGCTGGCTCGCGAACGGCCTCGCGGTGCCGCTCACGTCCTTCCTGTTCCTCCCGCTGGCGCTGGCGGCGGGAGGCGTCGCGATCGCGAGCCCGGCGCTGGAGGGCGGCGCGCTGGCGCACGGCCTCGCGTTCGCCGCGCGGCTCGCGGATGCGGCGCTCGCCGCCGTCTCCGCGCTCGCCGCGGTCGTGCCGGCGCGCTCCGGCGTCGCGCCGAGCGCGCTCGGGCTCGCGCTCTCGGCGGCGGCCGCGGTCGCGTGCGTCCGCGCGAGGCGCACGCCGGCGCGGCTCGCGCTCGCGCTGCTGGCGGCGGGCGCGCCCGCCTTCGGCCCGGCGCCTGCGCTCGGCCCGCCGCCTCCGCGCGTCGTCTTCTTCGACGTGGGGCAGGGCGACGCGACGCTCGTCCAGGGGTGCGCCGCGAGCGTGCTCGTCGATGGCGGCGCAGCGCTCGGCGAACGCTTCGATGCCGGCGAGCGCGTGGTCGTGCCGGCGCTCGGGGCGCTCGGCGTGTCGCGGCTCGACCTGGTCGTCGCGAGCCACGCGGACCTCGACCACGCGGGCGGCCTCGCGGCCGTGCTGCGCGCCGTGCCGGCGCGAAAGCTCTGGCTCCCGCCGGGCGGCCGCGCGGATCCGGCCTTCGCCCCGCTGCTCGGCGTCGCGCGCGCGCGCCGCGTCGCGATCGAGGAGCGCGCGGCCGGGGATCCGCCGCTCGGGCTCGGCGAGCTGCGCGTGGAGACGCTGTGGCCTCCGCGCGGCGGCGCGGCCGCGTCGCGCAATGCGGGCTCGCTCGTGCTGCGCGTGCGCGCGGGCGGGCGCGCCGTTCTTCTCCCCGGCGATCTCGAGCAGGGCGGCGAGCTCGCGCTCGTCGGCGCGGGCACAGGGCTCGCCGCGGACGTGCTGAAGCTCGGCCACCATGGCAGCCGCACCTCGTCGAGCGCCGGCTTCCTGGCGGCCGTGTCTCCGGCGCTCGCGATCGTCTCCGCGCCGCGCCACGGCCGCTTCGGCATGCCGCATCGCGAGGTGGTCGAGCGGCTCGCGGCGGCCGGCATCCCGTGGCGCTGGACGGGGCGGGACGGCGCGCTGCTCGTCGGCCTCGAGCCGGTGCTCTGCGTGAGCGCCTTTGCGGCCGAAGCGGAGCCCGGTCAAGCTGGCACGTGGAGGGAGCCATGCCGCTCGCAGACCCGGAGCTCTTCCTGGAGGCGTCGTGGGTGGACGGGCGCCCGCTTGCCGCCGCCGACGGCGCGACGCTGACCGTGACGAATCCCGCCACCGGCGAGACGATGGGCCGCATCCCGGCGCTCGGTGCCGCCGAGGTCGAGCAGGCGATCGCCGCCGCGGCGCGCGCGTTCCCCGCGTGGCGAGCGCGCACCGCGAAGGAGCGCGCGGCCGTGCTGCGGCGCTGGTCCGAGCTGCTCCTCGCGCACCAGAGTGACGTGGCGCTGCTGATGACGCTCGAGGGCGGCAAGCCGCTCGCCGAGGCGAAGGGCGAGGTCGCGTACGCGGCGTCCTTCTTCGAGTGGTTCGGCGAGGAGGCGAAGCGCATCGACGGCCAGGTGATCCCGAGCCACAAGGCCGGCGCTCGCATCGTCGTGCTGCGCGAGCCGATCGGCGTGGCGGCGGCGATCACGCCCTGGAACTTCCCCGCCGCGATGATCGCGCGGAAGATCGCGCCGGCGCTCGCCGCGGGCTGCACGATGGTGGCGAAGCCCGCGGTCGAGACGCCCTTCACGGCGCTCGCGATCGCGAAGCTCGGCGAGCGCGCCGGCGTGCCGCCGGGGGTGCTCAACCTCGTGACCGGCGCGGGCACGAAGATCGGCGGCGTCCTCACCGCGAGCCCGACCGTGCGGGCGCTGTCGTTCACGGGCTCGACGGCGACGGGGCGCCTGCTGATGGCGCAGTGCGCGCCCACCGTGAAGCGCCTCGCGCTCGAGCTGGGCGGGAACGCGCCGTTCCTGGTCTTCGACGACGCGGACCTCGACGCGGCGATCGAGGGGGCCCTGATCTCCAAGTACCGGAACACCGGCCAGACCTGCGTGTGCGCGAACCGTTTCCTGGTGCAGGACGGCATCTACGACGCGTTCGCGGCCCGGCTCGCGGAGCGCGTGCGGGCGCTGCGCGTCGGCGACGGCCGCGAGGCGGGGGTGCAGCAGGGGCCGCTGATCTCGAAGGCGGCGCTCGAGAAGGTCGAGGCGCACGTGGCCGACGCGCTCGAGCGCGGCGCCAAGCTGCTCTGCGGCGGACGCCGGCATGCGCGCGGCGGCAGCTTCTACGAGCCCACCGTGCTCGGGGAAGCCACGCCCGCCATGCTCTGCGCCCGCGAGGAGACGTTCGGCCCGGTGGCGCCCCTGTTCCGCTTCCGCGACGAGGCCGACGCGGTGCGCCTCGCCAACGACACCGAGTTCGGTCTCGCGGCCTACCTCTACACCCGCGACCTCGGCCGCGCCTGGCGCGTCGCCGAGGCGCTCGAGGTGGGCATGCTCGGCATCAACGAGGGGCTCATCTCGACCGAGCTCGCGCCGTTCGGCGGCGTCAAGCAGTCGGGCCTCGGTCGCGAGGGCTCGCACGCCGGCATCGACGAGTACGTCGAGCTCAAGTACGTGCTGATGGGGGGCGCCTAGCCGCTCAGAACTGGCTGGTGCCGTCCACGGCGGTGCAGGGCCCCACCGTCTCGAGCTGCGGCCCGCCCGGGTTGTAGACGCCGTTCACGCTGCACGTGGGCGCGAGCGTCGAGCTGACGCCCGAGGTGGCGCCGGCGATCGGGTGGATGTAGCCGAACTCGGAGAACACGCCGTTGCCGTCGAGGTCGCCGCGCGCGCCGGCCGTGAAGGCGGAGTTCGTGGCGTCGGTGTCGACCGCATAGGTGAACAGCACGGAGCCGATCGGCACGAAGCCCATCCGGTCGAACTGCGTGACGCCGCCGCCGCTCCAGGCGCGCCGGTTCGTGCCCTCGGGGCCGCCGGGCGTGGCCGAGGCGTTGATGTAGGAGCTGAACTCGCCGAAGTAGGCGTCCTCGGAGGTCGAGATGGACTTGAGGTTCATCCGCGCCTCGGCGGACTTGCTGCGGAGCTGGAAGCGCATGTAGCTCGGGATGGCCAGCGCGGCGAGCAGGCCCACGATGGCCACCACGATCATCAACTCGATCAGCGTGAATCCCCGACGCACCCGCATCCTGACCGTTTCGACCGGCGGTGGCGCCAACTGAAGCGCCGTCGTCACCGTCCCTGGAAGCGCGGCTTGCGACGCTCGGCGAAAGCCTGCTGCGCCTCGCGCGCGTCTTCGCTGGCGCGCAGCGGGCTTCCGAGCTCCTCCTGCCGGCGGTATGCGTCCGGGAGAGGCAGGCCCAGCAGCTCGCGCACGCCGGCGCGAGTGGCGCGCACGGCGAGCGGCGCGTTGGCGGCGATCGCGTCGGCGGCCTGGAAGGCGCGCGCCAGCAGCCGCTCGGGCGGGACGAGCTCGTTCACCAGGCCGATCGCGCGCGCCCGCTCGGCGTCGATGGGCGCCGCCGTGAGCAGCAACTCGTGCGCATGCACCCAGCCGATCTGGCGCGGGAGCAGCACCGTCGCGTTGCCGGTCGGGTAGAGGCCGAGCGCCACCTCTTCGAGCGCGAACGTCGCGTGCGGGACGGCGAAGCGCAGCTCGGCGGAGAGCAGCAGGTCGAGCCCGCCCGCGCGCGCGTGACCGTTGATGGCCGCCACGAGCGGCTTCATGAGGTCGAAGCCGGCGAGCAGCGCGGTCGCGACGTGCCGCAGGCCCTCGAACTCCTCCGGCGCGATGCGCTCGCCGCGCGCGAGCTGCTGCGAGGCGCGGATCGTGGCGTTCATGTCCATGCCCGCGCAGAACACGCGCTCGCCGGCGCCCGTCACCACCGCGCAGCGCAGCGCGTCGTCCGCCGCGATCTCGCGCCATGCGGCCGCGAGCGCGGCGAGCAGCGCCGGGTCGAGGGCGTTGGCCTTCTCGGGCCGGTCGATCGTGACGAGGGCGACGTGCGGGTGAGCGGACGGGCGTTCGAGTCGGATCGGCATCAACCGACCTCCCCAGCGTTCGCGCCCTCGAGCGCTCCGAGGCGCGGAAACGAGGGGTTCGACTTCGCTCGCGTTCGGCTCGCTGCGCGCTTCGCTTGCATCAATACAACCCCAGCATGCGCCCGGCGAGGGCCACCACGGCGCAGGCGAGCACGGGTCGGATCACGCGCGCGCCGCCGCGCACCGCGAGGCGCGCGCCGAGCGCGCCGCCGGCGACGAAGCCGAGGCCGAGGGCGATCGCCTCGGGCCAGCGGATCTGGTCGGCGAGCCAGAAGATCGGCAGCGCGAGCAGGGTGAAGCACGTGTTGAGCGCGGTCTTGATGTGCGTGCTGCGCACGAGGTCGACGCCCGCGAGGGAGAGCACGGACAGCAGCAGCACGCCGACGCCGGCCTGGAACGAGCCGCCGTAGAGGCCGATGCCGAAGAAGGCGAGGGCGCGGAGCGCGGGAGGCAGGGGCCGCCGCGCCGCGGTGTCGAGCCGCACGCCGCGCAGGGTGGGCACCAGCAGCACGAGCATGAGCAGCCCGAAGGCGCGCTCGAATGCCTCGGCAGGGAGCTGGACCACGCCGTACGCGCCGAGCACGGCGCCGAGCGCGCTCGGCACGAGGAGCGGCGCGGCGTCGCGCATGCCCGAGACGCCGAGCGCGGTGAGGCGCCACGTGGCGGCGGCGCTGCCGAGCATCACGCCGACGCGGTTCGTGCCGTTCGCGACCGGCCCCGGCAGGCCCATCAGCACGAGCAGCGGCACCGTGAGCAGCGAGCCGCCGCCCGCGAGCGTGTTCACGACGCCGGCCACCAGGCCGCCGCCGGCGAGAAGCAGGGCATCGCTCGCTTGCACGGGGCCGGTACAGTAGGCCCGCCCAGAAGCAGCGTCGATGCGAAGCACCGCTCCCTACGGCTCGTGGTCGTCTCCCCTGCGTGCGGCGCGCATCGCGGCGGGCGCGAAGCGCATCACCTCGCCTCGCTTCTGGCGCGGCGCGCCGTGTTGGCTCGAGAGCCGGCCCGAACAGGGCGGCCGGATGGTCCTGCTCGGCTGGCGCGACGGCGCCCCGCACGAGCTCACGCCGCGCGGCGCGAACGTGCGTACCCGCGTGCACGAGTACGGCGGCGGCGAGCTCGGCTGCGCCGGCGAGACGCTCGTCTACGCCGACTTCGCGCTGCCCGGCATCCAGCGCCTCGGCGGCGCGCCCGTGCCGGCCACGCTCGAGAGCGCCCGCTACGCGGATTTCGCCGGCTCGCCCGACGGACGCTGGCTGCTCGCCGTCGAGGAGGAGCACGCGCCCGGGCGCGCGGAGCCCGCGAACCGCCTCGTGGCCTTCGACCTCGCGCGCGGCCGGCGCAGCGTGGTCTTCGACGGCGCCGACTTCGTGTCCTCGCCGCGCTTCGCGCCCGACGGGAGCCTCGTGGCCTGCCTCGCCTGGGATCACCCGAGCCTGCCGTGGCTCGGCACGCGCCTCTGGGTCGTGCCGTGGGGACCCGACGGGCCGCGCGGCGCGGCGCGCGCCCTGGCGGGCGGCCCCGGCGAGTCGCTCTTCCAGCCCGAGTTCGGGCCGGACGGACGCCTGCTGGTCGCGTCGGACCGTTCCGGCTGGTGGAACCTCCACCAGCTGACGGACGGCGGCCTCGCGTGCGTCCATGCGCGCGCGGCCGAATTCGGGGCCGCGCAGTGGGTGCTCGGGATGTCGAGCTACGCCTTCGTCTCGGCGGCCGAGCTCGTCTGCGCCTTCGCCGAGTCGGGCCGCCAGCGCCTCGCGCGGCTCGGCCTCGCGAGCGGAGCGCTCGAGCCGTTCGCGCTGCCCTACACCGAGTTCACCGGCGTGCGCGTCGAGCGGGAGCAGGCGCTGTTCGTGGCGGCCGGTCCGCGCCAGACCACCGCGGTCTGCCTGCTCGAGCTCGCGAGCGGGCGCTGCCGCGAGCTCTCGCGCGCCTTCGACGAGCCGCTCGATCCCGACGCGATCTCCGAGGGCGAGCCCGTTCGCTTCGCCTCCGCGGGCGGACGCGAGGCGCACGCGCTCGTCTACCGGCCGAAGAGCGCTACGTGCGAAGGGCCGCGCGGAGAGCGACCGCCGCTGGTGGTGATGAGCCATGGCGGGCCTACGTCCGCGACGAGCCCGGCGCTGCGGCTCTCCCATCAGTTCTGGACCTCGCGCGGCTTCGCGCTCGTGGACGTGAACTACGGCGGGAGCACCGGCTACGGGCGCGCGTATCGCGAGCTGCTGCACGAGCGCTGGGGCGTGGTCGACGTCGAGGACTGCGCGCACGCCGCGCTCTTCGTCGCGGAGCAGGGGCTCGCCGATCGCGCGCGGATCGTGGCCACCGGCGGGAGCGCCGGGGGCTACACCACGCTGTGCCTGCTCACCTTCCGCGACGAGTTCGCGGCCGGCGCCAGCCACTACGGCATCGGCGACCTCGAGGCGCTCGCGCGCGACTCGCACAAGTTCGAGGCGCGCTACACCGACTGGCTCGTCGGCCCCTGGCCCGAGGCGAGCGAGCGCTATCGCGCGCGCTCCCCGCTGCATCATGCCGCGCGTCTGGCGCGGCCCGTGATCTTCTTCCAGGGCCTCGACGACCGGGTGGTGCCCCCGGCGCAGGCCGAGACGATGGCGGCGGCGCTCGCCGCGCGCGGCGTGCCGCACGCGACGGTGTTCTTCGCCGGCGAGGGCCACGGCTTCCGCCGCGCCGAGCACGTCCAGCGCGCGCTCGAGGCGGAGCTCTGGTTCTACGGGCGGGTGCTCGGCTTCCCGGTGGACGGCGCGCCCGCGCCTCTGCCGGAGCTGCGATGAGCGCAGCGGCCGACGAGGAGCGGCTCTGGACCGGGCCGTTCGTGCTCTGCTTCGTGACGAACCTGTGCCAGGGCACGGCCTTCAACCTGTTTCTCCACCTGCCGGGCTATCTCCATGATCTGGGAGCGAACGACGTCCAGATCGGCTGGATCTCGAGCCTCACGGCGCTGGCGGCGGTGGCGTTCCGGCCGCCGGTCGGGCGCGCCATGGACGTGCGCGGCCGCCGGCCGGTGATCCGCTGGGGCGGCGCCCTCCACGCCTGCGCCACTGGGCTCTACCTCGCGGTCGATGCGATCGGGCCGCTGCTCTACGCGGTGCGCGTGTTGCACGGCGTCGCGGAGGCGCTCCTCTTCTCTGCGTTGTTCGCGTACGCCGCCGACCGCGTGCCGGCGGCGCGGCGAACGGAGGGGCTCGCGTTGTTCGGCGTGTCGGGGATGCTGCCCATCTCGATCGGCGGCTGGCTGGGAGACTGGCTGCTGCCGCTCCACGGCTTCTCGCTGCTGTTCGCGCTCGCCACGGCGCTCGCGGCCGGGTCCTTCCTGCTCTCGCTGGCGATGCGCGAGGCGCCGCGGGCGCCCGTGCAGGCGAGCGCCTCGGTCGGCACCCGGGCGGCCCTGCGCCAGCGCGAGCTCGGGCCGCTCTGGATGCTGGGCACGGTGTTCTCGATCGTCCTCACCGCGTTCTTCGTGTTCATCAAGCGCTTCGTGGACGAGACCGGCATCGGCAGCGTCGGCCTTTTCTTCAGCGCCTACACGGGCGCGGCGCTCACGCTCCGGATCTTCTTCGGCTGGCTGCCGGATCGCATCGGGCAGAAGCGCGTGCTGGCGCCGGCGCTGTGCGCGCTCGTCGTCGGCTTCGCCGTGATGGCGGGCGCGGAGACGGAGCGCAGCCTGCTGCTCGCGGGCGTGCTGTGCGGGATCGGCCACGGCTTCACCTTCCCGATCCTGTTCGCGCTGGTCGTGAGCCGTACGCCCGACGAGAATCGCGGCTCGACGCTCGCGCTCTTCACGGCGCTGTTCGACCTCGGCGTGCTGATCGGCGGGCCGAGCTTCGGCCTCGTGATCGAGCGCTTCGGCTTCTCCGCCATGTACGCGACCGGCGGCTGCATGCTCGCGCTCGGGACCGGGGTGTTCTTCGTCTTCGATGCCGCCGTCGGCCGGCGCAGGCGGCGCCCGTGAACCGCGCGCCGCTCGCGCTCGCCCTGGCGCTCGCGTGCGCCTCGCTCGCGGCGCCGGACCGGGCGTGGCGCGAGCGGCCGTACGTGTGGGCGAGCGCGGGTCGCGTCGAGCTGCTCGCCTGCCGCTGGACGCTCGACGCGCCGATCGGCGTCGCGCTCGCGGCGCCGGCGACGCGAGAGGAGGAGCACGCGCTCGACGCGGCGCTGCGCGCGTGGGAGACCGCGCTGCCCGGGCTGCGCTTCGAACGCGTCGGGATGGGGGCGGCGGGGATCGAGGTGCGCTTCCTCGATGCGCCGCTGTCGCGCGCGGACGGGAGCTTCGGCACGGGGCGGACCGTCGCGGACTGTCGCCTCGACGCCGCGAGCGCGCGCGCCGCGCTGGTTTCCGCGCGGGTCGAGGTCGCGCGCCACACGCCGCCGGACTGGCGCGGGCGCGAGCGCGTGCTCTCGCCGGACGAGCGCGCCGGGGAGCTCGTGCACGAGCTCGGACACGCGCTCGGGGTCTCGGGCCACGCGCCCGGCACGGCGGACCCGCTCGGCGCCGCGCCCGAGGCCGCGCGGCGGGCGGGAGCGCGCGCGCTGGCGGGCGAGCGGATCGAGAGCCCGGCGGCCGCGGCGCTCTACGCGCATCCGCCGGGCGAGCGGCTCGCGATGGCGCGGGTGGAGGAGTGGCGCACGCTCGAGCTCGACCGCCTGGCCCGCCTCGCGAGCGCGAACGAGCTCGACGGCCCGTACCTGCGCGCCGGCGACGAGGTCGGCCGCATCTTCTGGCGCGACGCGCGCGGCCGCGAGTGGAGCTTCCTGGTCGCCGGCCTCGCGCGCCTCGCGGAGGACCCCACCCAGCTCCTGCTGCTGCCGGAGGCGAACACGCGGAACGCGCTCCCACGGAGATGAGGATTTCACGCCGCCCGCATCCGCTAGCGCTCGCCTCGTCGCCGGTCGCGGCGTCCCCGGGCTACGCCTTCGCGTTCGGGTCCAGCGCGCGGGCGCGCTCGCCGAGCTGGTTGGCGCGCGAGTCCTGGCCGAGGCTGCGCGCGACCAGGCTGCCGCGCAGCCACCACACGGCCTGATCGGTGCCGAGCGCGAAGGCGCGCTCGAAGTGCTCGAGCGCGCGCTGGCTCTCGGCCGGCGTCTTGCGGTGCAGCGCCCAGCCGAGGGCGGCCTGGTAGTCGGCCTCCTCGGGCCACAGCGTCACCGCCCGCTCGAGGAACTCGAGGGCGCCGCGGAAGTTGCCTGCGCGCATCAGCCGATCGCCGCGGACGTACGCCGCTTCGGCCTCCGCGATGCGCTCCGCGTTCACGAGCGAGGCGTCGCCGAGCCCGTCCACGTAGCGCTCGCGCTGCGCGGGGTCGGTCAGCACCTCGTTCGCGCGCGCGATCTCCGCGAAGACCTCGTTCGCGGCGTCCTTCAGGTCCTCGAGGCCGAGCTGCGCGAGGCGGTCGGGGTGCAGGCGCTTCGCGGCGCGCAGGTACGCCTTGCGCACGTCGCCCGCGCTCGCGTCGCGCGTGACGCCGAGCAGCTCCCAGAGCGTGATCTCGCGCAGCCGCCCGTGCAGGTCGAGGATCTCGCGCCGCAGCGCCGCGTCGCCCTGCGCGCCGGCTCCGCCCGTCTTCCGCTCGGCGCGCACCGCCGCGGCGGCGGCGGTGCCGGGGCCCCCGCGCACCACGATCTCGATGCGCGGCCCGGCGGGTGCAGCGGGAGCGGCCTCCGCGGCGCTCGGCTGATCCTGGTAGGTGAGCGCGCCGAGGCCGTCGAGGAGCCAGAACGCGGCGGCGCACTCCGGCTCGGCGAGCTCCTGGAGCAGCGCGAACGCGGGGCTCCGCCCGTCGAGCCGGGCGAGCAGCGCGCGCGCGGGGCCCTCTGCGGGCACCCATTGCGTGCGCGCGTCCGGAGCCAGCGTCGGGTAGCGGCTCGCGCCTTCCCCGAGCGCGCTCAGCACCTCGTGCGTGCGCCAGGCCGACGCGGTGCCCTCGAACAGCACGGCGAGCAGGTCGAAGGGCAGGGCGGGAGCGCTGCCGGCCGCCTCGCGCGGCTCGAGCAGGTAGCCGCCGCTGCGCCAGCCGATGCTGCCGAGCAGCGCCCGCCGGAGCTGCTCGGCGAGCGCCAGCAGCAGCGCCTTCGGCGCGACGGCGCCGAGGCTCGCGAGCGCCTGCAGCTCGCTGCAGTCGCGCTCCGACATGGCGCTCGCCACGCGCTGGCGCAGGCCGGCCTCGAGCGCGCCCGCGCGCGAGAGGATGTCGCACAGGCTCTCGGCGGGGACGCCCGAGCTCACGCTCACGGGCATGCCGCCCCGCCAGTCGAAGCGCCGCTTCAGCGCGTCGCACGAGAGCGTGAGCTGCCCCGTGAAGCCATCCCGATGGAGGCCGACCAGCAGGCGGGGGACGGGCGTCTCGGACAGGGAGCGCACGGCGATCGCTTCGGGTCTTTGCCCGCGCCACTTTACGCCGCAACCGGCGACGGGGCGCTACGGCCCCGGATGCGTGCGGCGTGAACCGTGGCCTGGAGGCAACGCGCGGCTAGGGAACCTCTGCACAAGCCGCCCGAATTGAGGTAGAGACAGGTGCAGGGGGTGGCGCATGGGGGAGCAGCGGACCTTTTCGTCTGTGGCGTGGAGCCAGAAGGGGAAGACGACTCG
>Ga0187892_10001162_pt1 | contig 62456 bp, 57 predicted proteins | sample MA1701073metaG_FD_139345 | JGI IMG/M metagenome (GOLD analysis project Ga0187892, IMG submission 139345) | Bio-ooze microbial communities from a basaltic lava cave in the Kipuka Kanohina Cave System on the Island of Hawaii, USA - MA170107-3 metaG ... | reverse complement strand
TCGGAAACAACTTTTTGTTTGAATGCAAGGCTGTAACGCTTATGTGGTCTCGTCTCTGACATAGGTAACCTCCTGAAATTACTTCAAAACCTGTCAACCTATATCAGGACAAGACACGTAATTCGTAATGCGTAAACAAACGTTACGGATTACGTTTTACGCTTTACGTTTCTGGAAATGACTATTTTAATAAACGGAGAACCCTCTATGTTCACAAAGCGCACGATGCGCGTAGTCCTGCCGGCATTTTTTTTGTTCATGCTTGCGAGTTTGGCGCCGGCATTCGGACTGACACCCGCGGCCACGCAGGATACAATGACGGCATCGCCGCCGGCGTTCTCGGCTGCCGTTCTCGACACGACGTCGCAACCGCTCACCATCCAAGCCGAAACGCGGCGCAGCGGCATCGCCAACAATTTTGCGGAATGGACGGCGCAAGGCGGCTGGGTCATGTATCCGATTTACGGCATTTTAATTCTCGGCCTCGGCGTCATCATGTATCAGTTCGTCCGCATCTTTTTTGACGATCACTACGCCAAGCCGATCAGCGCTACTATCGAGAAAAAACTCGGCCAAAAAGGCGCCTACGACGAATCCGAGATCGAGGAAATCTGGCAACTGGTGCGGGATCATCCGAAATCCAAAATCGCGCAGTTGCTGGATCGTTTGTGCGATCTCTGGCAGCGTGATTCCACCGCCGAAGCGTTGCAGGTGGAAATCGACAGCTTCGTGAAATCGATCAAGGAACGTTACGAAGTCGGCCGCAGCTTTGCGGTGCTGCTCTCGGACACCGCCGGCGCGCTGGGTTTGCTCGGCACCGTGCTGGGCATGTATCAAACCTTCATGCCCGGGCAGTTGGAATCGTCGCAAATTATCTCCGGCATGGGCGTCGCTTTGGTTACTACCATTGGCGGTTTGATCGTCAGCATTATTTTGAATTTCGGCATTTCGTGGGCGCATTCGACGTTTCACCGCCACATGGAATTGGTGGCGGAACGCGCCGATTTGTTTCGCAATCGTTTTGGCAAAAGCCAGTCGGCGCTGTCCGCCAAAGATACGGGACTTCAGCCGGGGGCCTTTACGTCATCGCCGCCCAATAATAATTTGGCCGTTAAATCTTCGCCGCCGCCGAGCCGCATTCCGAGCCGGTTGAAAATTCTCTCCGGCAATCATCAAGTCGCGGATGCCGGCGCGACGCTGCCGAAAGCTTTGGAAGTGGCGGTGGAAGATCAGCACGGCAAGCCGATGAAAAACGTGACCGTGACATTTGAAGCCAACGGCAGCATGGTGAGCTTCGATAACGGCGAGAGCGTTCGGCAGATCGACACCGACATTATCGGCCGCGCCAAAGTGCAAGCGCGATTGGGCAAGCTGCTCGGCAAGCAGAAGATCATCGCGCAAGTCAATGGCGAGGCGAATTTGAGCGAAGCATTTGAGATCGAAAGCCGGGTCGGCCCGGCGGACAAAATGTCTGTTCTCGCCGGACATTTGCAAACCGGCAGCCCCGGCTCGCATTTGCCCGATCCGCTGCGTTTGAAATTGGAAGACGCCTGCGGCAATCCCGTGCCCGATCAAGCCGTTCTTTTCGAGGTGACCTACAACACCGGCCGGCTGGATCGGGATAAAACCCGGCTGGAAGTGAAAACGAATGACGAAGGCGTCGCCGCCGTCGGTTTTCGTCTCGGCGAAACCTCCGGCGTCAACATCGTCAAAGCGACCGTCAAACCCAAGGGCGGCCGCAAGCTCGAAACCTCTTTTGAGTCCATGGGGCGGGAGTGAAGCCGTTATGATGAGCAGCGGCAGCACAGTAATTCGCTATATCGATATTTGCATGAATCTGCTGTTCGGCTTCATTTGTTTTTCGGAGCTGAGCCAGCACGACAAGATCGAGCTGGCGACGACGGTGGAATTGAAGCCGGCGCCTCCCGATGCCGAGATGGTGGTTTTTGTCGGCGTGCAGCCGAACGGCGTTTATCTTCTCGATGGCGAAAAAATCAGCACGCCGGATCCGAATGTTGTCGAGCAGTATCTGCTCGCCAGGAAAGACGAGCTGGCGCAGAAAAAATATAAAATGCGCGTGCGAGTTCGCGCCAACTACGACACGCCGGTGCGTTTTGTCATGCGCGCCGTCGATCTTTGCGACCGGATCGACGTGGCGCGCAGCGTCGACGTGCGCATCGGAAAAAAGGTTAAGATGTGAAAGGAAGGTGGCCGGTTTGATTGTTAGGCGGTTTGCCTGTTAATAAATCGAATAACTGGCAAACGGGCTAAAGGAGAACCGGCAAACGACTATGGCCAGAACCGGAATGATCATTCGCTACATCGATATCGCCTTGACGATGCTGTTCGGCTTCGTCGCCATCAGCGATATCGAGCGCAAGACCCAGGTGAAATTGCCGCGCGAGGTCGCCGCCGTCAGTTCGCCTTCCCAGCTCAAGACGGTTTCGATTTTGGTGCTGGACGGGCCGCGCTATACGGTGATCGACGGCGCGCAGGAAATTGCCAGCGATTCGGATTTGCTTCGCATCGAGCAGGTGTTGCGCGCGCTGCGGCAAAGTTATGTGAGCCGCAACGAAGACGTTATCTTTCTCATTCAACCCGATCCCAATTCACCGATTCAACTGACCGTGAATGTGCTGGATGTTTGCGAACGAAACCACTTTGTGAAGAATATCAATTATGTCGAGCCTGGTATATAGCGTGTACGGACGGCTTCGCCGCCTCGAGCCGGAAAAACTGTGGACGTATATTTTGACGTCCATCCTGGTTTTGCTGCTGTACCTGGCGGCGCTGCAAGTGAGATTTTCGGAACCGCGTTTCAACGTCGAAAAATTTGCGGAAATCGATTTCACCAAATTTCAGCCGCCCAAACCGGTTTTGCCCGGACGCGAAAAAATGAACAAACCGCAGGCCTCGAAATCGATTGAAGACATGGTGACGCCGGCCAATGCGGCGCCGAACGAGATTCCGCAAATCGATTTGACCACATTGCAAGCGCTGGCGCACGTCGTCGATCAGACGCCGGAAGATTTGAAACTGTTGCAGCGCAGCGCTTCCCTGCCCTCGTCGGTGAAAATGCCCGAGATCAACGTCGGCACCAGCCTGATGCCCGCGGTGAATGCGCCGGTGGTGCGGAGCCGGCCTAACGGTTTGCCGGTGTTCGGCACTTCGAGCAACGTTTTTGCGCCGAAAATCGAAACGCCGAAAAGCGGCTACGGCGGCGCGCCCAGCGGCGAAGGTTATTCCACCGGCCGCGCCGCGCCCATCACCAACGATCACAAAAAAGCGGAAAAAACCGGCCCGGAAAAAATCGTCGTCAAGAACAAAGACGGCGCGCAAGATTGGCACCGGCGCGATCTCAAAAAACTTTTTCACGAATTGCTGGAGTGGATGCGCAAAAATCCCTACGACTTTCCGCCGGCCTTGAAGCAGTACATGCGCTTCAAACCCGGCGACATCACCTCGCGCGTGGCGATTCCGACGACCGAGGCCGACTACGAATTGTTCTTGTTGTGCAACGAGGTGTCGGAGGATTTTGGGCTCCTGCTCGTTGCCGCCGGCGACAGCACCCAGGCGATTTGTTTGCGCGACACCGGTTTTCGCAAGCAAAGTTTTTATTTGAGCAAGGGCATTGCCAGCCGCAATGAAATCGCCGCCGTTGCCTCGGTGAGCATGCTCGAACAAAGGCCGACGCTGCAGGAAACCTCGAAATTTTACAATGTTTTCTTATCCTGGTGGGATAAGATCAACAAAGCCGGAGGCCAGAAAAAATCATGAAAACCCGTTGTGCTTATTGCCTGGGCGTGATCGCGCCTGCGGCCGTCGGGCTGGCGCTGAGTCTGGCGAGCTGCGGCGGCAGCGGCGCGGCGCGCAGCTATCGCGCGATCAAAGTGCCGCCCGGAATTTCCCCGCTGGTGGCGGCGCGCGCTGATTCGATTTCCGCCGGATTGTTTGTCGCCACCAAGGATGAGCGCGAAGCCACTTCCCTGTTTGTGAAAGGCCGCCAGCATTATAATATGAGCGACTCGCTCTGGCTCATCCTTGACAACGCCAAAAAATCGCCGGTCAAATCGGTGCGGCCGGAAGATTCTCTGGCAGCGGTGAAACAAACGATACCCGGGGCGCTGAAATTGGACGAAGCCGCGCAAAATCTGCAAGCCTTCGACCGCACGCAAGAACAGCGCCTGATCATTCAGGCGAGTTATAATTTGAAAGAAGCGCAAAAATATTTGGAACGTTCGGTGCAGCTCAATCCGTTCAATGCGCAGGTGCAAAACTACCTGGCGTTGACGTACAAATTGCTGGCGCAGCGTTTCCCCAAAGACATGACGTTCGACAAATCCCTGCACATTTGGGGAACCCTGGCGCGCCTGGAACCCGGCGAATATGTGCATTACTACAATCTCGGCTCGACTTATTTTGCCGAGCAGCATTGGGCCGAGGCGCTGGAGAATTTCAAGAAATGCGAAGAAGTTTTGCTCGCCTCCGCCGAAGTCAATCCGCGGCGTTTGCAAAATCCTGGGCTGCCGGTCGAAGCCACCATCGACACGACGTACCGTTTCTTGTCGGTTTATTTTCAGGCGCAGGCGGCGATTAAATTGTTTGAAGCGCCCCGGGCGTTGCAAAAGCTGCATCACGCCAAAACCCTGACCCGCAATCCCGACTATCTCGCGGTGATCGAGTCGAATGTCAAATGGATCAACTGGGACGACGGCAATATCTACGGCTCGGTGATGAAGGATTCGGCGAATGCGTTGGCCAATCGCCGCCAATTCGAAGCCGCCGGCAAAATTTACGCCGATTTGATTCAGCGCATTCTCAAAACCAAGCGCGCCAAAGACGAGATGAGCTGGACGTACGCGGCGATTGAATATAGAAATCTCGACCGCAAAGCCAGCGCGGTGTCGCGGTTGTACGAAGTTATTCAAACCATTCCCAAAGGCGCCGGCGGCGCGCCGCTGGAGGCGGGCTACCAGGATTATTTCGACGCCTACGGCGCGATGTGTTATAATATGGGCATCGATACACTGCGCAGCGATCGCCGGCTGGCCTACGCCTATTTTGCGCAAGCCGCCGAGATCGAGTGGAGCGGCCGCGGCAGAAGCTACATGTTCATGGCGGATTTGACGAGCGCCAATCCTCAGCTCGTCATTGCGAACGGCGAAAAAGCCGTGTCGCTGGCATCGCAATTAACGCCGGAAGAATTGCAAAATCTTTATAAGCTGCTGGTGGATGGTTATCGCCGCTCCGGCCAGGTTGACAAAGCCAGGAGTTATTTTGACAAACTGCGGGCGATGCAGTAGGCCATTGCGCAGCAAAAGTTATTAAAATTCTAAATTTTTTTGCGCCCAAAAGATAGAAACGACGCAACGGATAAAAGCTTTCATCAGTTGCGTCGTTTCTATCCGTTGAGGCAACTGTTTGGTTGAGGCGTTGTCCGCGTTGTGGGACTCAAGTTTTTTTGCCACTGTATAAAAAACGGCTAACGGATTTTTATCCGGCGGCGACTTTTATTGTGTGATGAATGGCGGAGTGAATACATGAAACTAAAAAGTATCGGCTTGATATTCTTTGCGTTGTTTGCAATAATGTTCAATCATCCCGCGTCGGCGCAATTGCCCGATCAAGTGTTGGTAACGCGCAAAACCGTGCCGGTGGCGACCATCAAAGATCGTGAGACGATCAACTTCTTCGTCGAGCAGTATTTCATTCCCGATCAAAAAATCGACAGCATTGAAGTGATCGATGTGCTCGGCGACGGCTTCAACGAAAAAGACGTGCTCGAAGTCTATCCTTCCAAACAACTTTTCAGCCTGAGCGAATCGGACACCGCCCTGGCGGTGATGCGCAACTGGAAGCGCAGCAGCTTTATCGAAGTCGTGGCCGAACGCGGCAAGCGCGGCGAGTATATCGCGCGCTCGAATTTTCAGGCTGCCCTCGCGATGTTCTCCGGCTTGGTTCGTCTTGTCGAAAAAAATTACGTCGGCCGCCGCTTGACCCTGCAATTTGATTTTGACGGCTCTGAAAATGGCGCCGCCGCTTTGCAAATCTGGGGTTTTCAGGAAGACGACCTGCTCAAGGCGATCAACCCCAGGGATCAATTCGCGCACGACATGATGTTCTACACCCGCTCCGATACGATTTATATTGAAAAGCCGGTCTACGATGTGGTTTACATTAAGCAAACAGTGACGGATACGGTGCGGGTTGCCGTGAAGAAGTAGCAAACCTCTTGCTCATCGTCAAGATGGCCGCGCTATTTTTTCCCCGCCAAAAGCATGGCAAATCACCCCTCTCTCATTTCAGCCCTCCGCGGGAGCTTACATGAAGGACACAAAGTTTCACCAATGGTATCGAGGCGGTTTGACGACACTGATTTTCTGCTTTTGCCTTTCTCCGCTTTATGCCAATTCGGTTCCGGATTCGAATCGGATTTACGAGAAGCAGACGGTTCTCATTCCGATGCGCGACGGCGTGCGTCTCAACACCAGCATCTACGCGCCGAAAAACGCGGCCGCGCCGCTGCCGTTTTTGATCAAGCGCTCGCCGTACGGTATCGGCGACGGTGTTTCTCCCCAAACCTTCAGCAATCCGCAGAGTTCATTGAATGAGCTGGCGGATGAAGGGTATATTTTCGTTTTTCAAGATATTCGCGGCCGCTACAAATCCGAAGGCGCATTTGTGATGCTGCGCAATCCGCGCGACAAAAACGATCCGCGGGCCGTCGACGAGAGCACGGATACGTTCGACACCATCGCCTGGCTGCTCAAAAATGTTCCGAACCACAATGGCCGTGTTGGAATTTACGGCGTCTCTTACGACGGCTGGCTGACAGCAATGGCGATGCTCGACCCGCATCCGGCGCTGAAGGCCGTTTCGCCGCAGGCCTCGCCGGCGGACATGTTCCTCGGCGATGATTTTCATCACAACGGCGCGTTCCGCTTGAGCTACGGCTTCGAATATGCCGCGATGATGGAAACTTCGAACATCAGCACCAACTTCAGTTTCGACCAGTACGACACCTACGAATGGTATCTCGATTTGGGGCCGCTTTCCAATGTGAATGCAAAATATTTGCTCGGCAAAATTCCGACGTGGAATGATTTTGTCGCGCATCCGAATTACGACGCGTTTTGGCAGAAGCAGGCGTTCGCGCCTTATTTGACGCAGGTAACGGTGCCGACTTTGAATGTGGCGGGCTGGTGGGATCAGGAGGATTTTTACGGCCCGCTCAAAATTTATGAGGCGCTGGAAAAACACGACGCCGGCAAAATGAATTACCTCGTCGTCGGCCCGTGGAATCACGGCGGCTGGAATCGCGGCGAAGGCAGCAAGCTCGGCAAGATCGATTTCGAAAACGCCACCAGCAAACATTTTCGCGAAGAAATTCAAGCGCCGTGGTTTGCCTACTTTTTGAAAGACAAGGGCGCCTTTGAGATGAAGGAAGCGCACACGTTTCAAACCGGCTCGAACACGTGGCAGGCTTACGAGCAATGGCCGCCGCGGCAAAATTTCGTCACGCGCAATCTTTATTTTCATGCCAACAGCCGCCTCTCGTTTGACGCGCCCCAACCGGCGGATGAAAAACAATTCGACGGCTACGTTTCCGATCCGGCGCATCCGGTGCCGTATCGCCCGCGGCCGATCGAGCCGACGTACTATCCTCACGGTTCAGGCTGGTCGACGTGGCTGCTCGAAGATCAACGCTTCGCGCACCAGCGCCCCGACGTCTTGAGCTGGGAAAGCGCGCCGTTGCCGGAAGATGTCACGGTCACCGGCAAAATCGTCGCGAATTTTTTTGCTTCGACCACCGGCACCGACAGCGATTGGATTGTGAAAGTGATCGATGTTTATCCCGAGAACTACCCGAAAGACATCAAAATGAGCGGCTATCAGTTGATGATCGCCAACGAGGTGTTGCGCGGCCGCTTTCGCAAAAGCTTCGAGAAGCCCGAGCCGCTTGCACCGAATCAAGTGAATGAGTACGTGATCGATTTGCACGGCAGCGATCATCGTTTCCGCGCCGGGCATCGCATCATGGTGCAGGTGCAAAGCACGTGGTTCCCGGTCATCGACCGCAACCCGCAAAAGTATGTCGACAACATTTTTCTGGCGAAGGAGTCGGATTATCAAGCGGCAACGCAACGGGTGTATCGCTCAAAACAGTTTTCTTCACATGTAAAGCTGCCGGTGAGGATGCAGTAAAAAGAAATTCTCTCTGCTTGATTTCCGCTGTGGGTTTGTTTATATTGCTTTATATGAATAGCATTGAAAACAAAGGCCGAAGCCCGTTTTTTCCGGACCAACCCGTGCCGGTTGAATTTTTTATCGGCAGATCGGCGCAACTCCAGCACATCATGACGCGCGCCGTTGGTCAAGTCGCAGCCGGAAAACCGGTTTCAGTCTTTCTCGAAGGCGAATATGGAATCGGCAAGACTTCCGTGGCTCATTTTACCCAGTGGCTGGCCGAACGGAATCACGGGCTGCTGGGAATTTATGCCACGCTCGAAAGCGCCGAAAGCATGGATGATGTCGGCGCGGCGGTGTTGGAGGCGACCTTCCGTTCCGGCGTTTATAATCCGACCCTGGGCGAAAAAATTCGTGAAGGCATGGCCAAATTTGTCGGCGAGCAGAGCCTTTTCGGGATGACCGTTCATGCCGAAGCCCTTCGCAAAGAAGCGCCCAACGTCACGCGCGGCCTCCTGCCTTTTTTGAAGCAAACGCTCGAACGCGTTCGCAGCGATGACACGCGCGGCGTCTTTTTGGTTTTTGACGAAATCAACGGCATCGCTGGCAATCCGAAATTTGCTTATTTTTTGAAAGGAATTGTCGATTCCAATGCCGCCATTTCACTGGAAAAGCCGGCGTTGCCTCTTCTCTTGTTGTTGTGCGGCGTCGAACAACGGCGGCGGCAATTGATTGCGCAACATGAGCCGGTAGGGCGAATCTTCGATGTAATCACCATCGCGCGAATGGCTGAAGAGGAAATGCGCGATTTCTTTCACAAAGCTTTTGACTCCGTTCACATAACCGTCGAAGCCGGCGCCATGGATGTCTTGACGCATTATGCGGCGGGGTTCCCCAAGATCATGCATCTGATCGGCAACGCCGCTTATTGGCTGGATCGTGATGGCCGCATCGACCGGGACGACGCCATGAATGCCGCCATTTTAGCGGCCGAAGAAGTCGGAAAGAAATATGTCGATCAACAAGTTTATGCCGCCTTGCGCAGCGCGGATTACCGGTCGATTCTTGCGAAGATCGCGCGGTTGGGGCCGGATACCATGAGTTTTTCAAAAACCGAAGTTGCGAAAGGCCTCACCGAAACGGAAAAGAAGAAATTCAACAATTTTCTGCAAAAAATGAAACGGTTGGGCGTTTTGCGTTCCGGCGAGCTGCAGAGCGAGTATATTTTTAATGTCCGCATGGTTCGCCTTTATATTTGGCTGCAGAGTTTGCAAAAGGAGCCGCAAGCATGATCTCGTCTTGGCGCGAGCGATTCAATGCGCAATTTACCGAAGAAAAATACCGCGCGTTTTTGCGCGCCCTGGATGAAGCCGTCGGCGCCAAGATCGACTTTCGTGTTTGCGAGACGCCGGTTTTTTTGCCGAAAGAATTGCTCCGCGAGATGCAGCAGTCGGCGATGGAGATTCTCGCGCAGCTCGATACGCCCGAATATCGCCGCGAATCCGAGCGCGCGGTGCCGGCGCGTTATCGCGTTCCCAACGACGAACCGCATCCGCTTTTTATGCAGGTGGACTTTGCCGTCACCCGTGACGCCAATGGCAGCCTCTCGCCGCAACTTATCGAGCTGCAAGGTTTTCCCTCGCTTTATGGCTTTCAAATCGCCTTGACCCAAACTTTTCAGCGCGCCTTTCATTTACCGCATTTGGAATTTCTGCTGAACGGCCTTTCGGTTGAGAATTATGTCTCGCGGCTCAAAGGTGCCTTGCTGCGTGGCCACGATCCCGAAAACGTCGTTCTTTTGGAAATTGCGCCGGAGCAGCAAAAAACCGCCTGCGATTTCGTCTGCACCGAGCGCTTTACCGGCGTCAAAGCCGTTTGCATCACCGATATAAAAAAACGCGGCAAAAAATTATTCTATCGCCGCAACGGCAAAGAAATTCCCATTCACCGCATTTACAACCGCGTCATCGTCGATGAGTTTGTCAAAAAAAATATCACCATTGATTTTGATTTTCGCGACGAGCTCGAGGTGGAATGGGCCGGCCATCCGAATTGGTATTTCCGCCTGAGCAAGTTTTCGCTGCCATACGTGCGGCATCGCCACGCGCCGCGGGCGTATTTCCTGCATCAGTTAGAGCGGTATCCTGAAAATTTGGAAAATTATGTTTTGAAGCCGCTGTTTTCCTTTGCCGGCAGCGGCGTTAAAATCGACGTCACTGCCGCCGACCTCGAGGCGATTCCGCCGGCGGAACGCGCGAACTTTCTCTTGCAAGAAAAAATCGAATACGGCCCGGTGATCAAAACGCCGGACGCCGCCAGCAAAGTCGAAGTCCGCCTGATGTTTTTGTGGCTCGACAAACCGGTGGCCGCCACCACGCTGGCCCGCCTCAGCCAGGGCAAAATGCTCGGCGTCGATTTCAACAAGAACAAAACCTGGGTCGGCGCCTCGTGTTGCTTGTTCGAGCCGTGATGATGGTGTCATTATCCAATGAAGACGCGCCCAAAACCTTGCAGACGACTAAAGAGGTAAAGCCCCCACCGATTGAAGAAGCCCGCTGATGAAAAGTCGGCGGGGTTCTTCAATCAGTGGGGAAAAAAACTTGCTCTGCTGCAAAGTTTTTTGGCGCTCAAAATCTTGATCCGGCGCGGTTCCCCTAAAAATTCTTCTTTATCCTTTCCGCGAAAAAAAGCCTCTTCCTCTATATATTTTCATAACATGGATGTGGGGAATTCACAGCGATCGTTTTTACAAAAATGTGACACTTCTTTTTTTCGATAGAGGATAGTTATGAACAGGACGAAACAGTTTTTGCCTTTTGGCAAGATAACCATTTTTTTTATATTGGTTTTGCCGTTGAATCTTTGGGCGACGGTTGGGAAAAAAGATTCCGCCGCCGTGCCGGAAAAACGCCTGGTGCTTTCGCCGCAGGCATATCTCCAACTTGACACCGAGGCGATTTGGGGCGACAGCGTTGAAGCCGTTGTGACGGTGGCGGTGCCGGATTCATGCAAGTTTCAACGGTATTTTTGCTGGTTTGAAGCCAATACACCGGTGCGTTTCGCCACGACGCCGCGTTATCAATGGGCGCTGCAGCGCGATTCGTTGAAGATTCTTTCTTTTGTTCCCTTGCAGATTCGTTTGGCGCGGCAGAGTTTCACGGCCTCAGCGCAGCCACCCGTGATAAAAATTCATTATCAAAATTTGGATCACGCCGCCAAATTAGCCGGCGCAGCGACCATCGAGCTCCGTCTCGATGAAAAATTGGCGCCAATGGTTGCCTCGCAAGCCGATTCAAATTTGGTTTCAGCATCTCCCGCCGACAGCTCGCAGTCGGCGTCGGCAGCCGCCCCGCCGGCGAGCTTGGATTCATCCGCCAAGGCAACCGGCTCAAGCTCGTTTGGAATTTTTTATGTCGCGCTGGCGATTCTGCTCATCTTTTTGTTCGGCGGGCTAAGCTGGCTGATGTCGTGGTCGCAGCGCCGCCGTTTTCAAAAAGTCGAAGCGAGAACCATGGCGATGGCCTTTCCGCATTTGCAGCATTTGCAGCCTTCGGTTCCGGCAATTGATGACGACAAAAGCCTGCCCACCAACGAAGATGCAATCGCGCCGCATGATGTCAGCGAAGCACCGGAGCCTGACATGCCAGCCGCCTCCACAGCCAATTTGCCGGCGGTGGTGTCGAATAACGGCCAGGCTGATTTGCCGGCGATTCTGGCGCAATTGCACGAGCTGAACCTTCGTTTGCAGCAAGTGATCGCCAATCAGCAGGAAGCCAATCAACGCCTGGCGCGCATCACGGCGGGCGCGGCGTTGGAAGCTCCTGCGGCGCCCAACCAACTGGCGTTGTTTGATATTTTAAACGACGGCGCGCCGATTCATTTTAGCCCCTCTTCAAATTTGCGGCTTTTGTTTGCCAACTCGGAAAATCACGACGATACCGCCGTCGCCGAATTGCCGGCGGCAAATGAAAATGGCCACAGCGGAGCAGACAGCCTCCCGACGGCTGCGGACGATATTCTGCTTCACTAACACGCTATCATTCTGCGATCACCTCACTGTTTTTGGCGCTCACGATAGTATTTTGAAGAGCCTGGTGTATTATTGCTGGCGACCAGATCTCTGTTTGTTGCTTTTCAAAATCCAACAAGATGCATGGTTTGAGCCTCAAAAATATCTCTCGTCCAACAAGAGCAGTACGAGTAGGATTGACTTTGATGAACGGGCTTTTCTGCCAACCAGCAACACATGCTATTTTTACTTCCTGCGAACGAATCTCTCCAGAAGCCAAGACAGTTTCGACAGTAACTTTTCGCAGAAGATACTCATAGGTCTGATTAAGATGTTGTGCGCTTTCGGGTTCTTCTTGTACTTTTAGGTGGATTACATTGTGTTTGACCAACAAATTGTAATCAACAAAAATAGAACTTGCTCCCGTGTCAAAATCGGCAATAATAGACACAGCATTCGTATTGGAACGAAGCATTACCGGAATAGTCGGGTAAGCATCGTCGGGATTATTTGTAGATTGCCAGGCCACCCCGCCCTCTTCTATCGCCAAAAAATCTTCATTAATAAAGAGGAAAGGGAATTTTCCGGTACGGTGGCAAACGGACAAAATTTCTTCAGGTTCGGGATAATCGGAAAGCGTTGCGCCTGACGCGATAACTTGCCCGTCTGTAACCATTATCCAGGCGGCTTGCAGATCTTTGAATTTTTGCAAGAGCCATTCGCGATTTTTGGCTTTGAGGTGACGCTTGGCCACGGCACGGTCCTCGAATGAAAGGTCTCGATTCGGATTAAATGGCGGATTCTCCCCGATGAACTTTGTGGGTTTGCCCAAAGCTGTTTTTGTGCTATGGCGCGAGGCGAGGTCGCCAGCCGCTTCCGGGAATTCAACAGACTTGGGTTTAGACTCGCGAAGAGTTTGCCAAATCGATGTGAGCGTCGCTGCGTCTGCTGATTCCAATTCGGTTTTGATGTCTTCAATCGTTATTTCGGGGCCCATTATTTTCTCCTTGCTAATTCATGGTAAATTTAAGACATTATTAGCAAAATTGCAAATTCAAAATTGTGAGCCTAAGGAGAAACAGACATGACGACCACTAAAGCCCATCCCAAAATCAAAGGCCTCGAGCTCAACGAAAATCTTTCCGACCCCGAAATCGAAACATTGTGGGGTGACGTTACCTGGCTGCGTCCGAAAGATCACGTCGCCAAACTCCGCCATTTCATCAGCCTCGAGTTTGCGTTGGCGCGTTTGTTGGCGGGTTGGGTGCCGGCGTGCGGAAGCTATGAGTGGAAAACGCAAATTCCGCAGCGCATGCACGAGGACATGCAGCACATACGCCGCTGGCGCGAGCGGCTGCGGGAATTGCCCGGCGGCGCGGCTGAGATCGCGCCGTCGCCGGCAGTGGCAAAATTCATTGCCGCCATCGGCGCGGCGGACAGCGCGGAAAGTTTTCTCAGCGCCTTTTATTTCGAGATCAAACGCGATCTGCTGCTGGCGTATCAGGATTACCGCGATCACTGCGATCCGATTTTTGATGCGCCGACGATTTATATTTTGGAAGGCCTGATTCCGGAGAAACAGCGGCAGTTGGAGTGGGCGGCTAATCTCTTGCAGCACGCTAAATTCAGCCCCGAGCTTTTTGCGCAAATCAAACGCTGGCGCGAGTTTGTGCGGCATTGCCTCAACCTGCTCGGCGGCGTCGCGAATGTCGAGCCGGCGTGGAATGAAAACGCTTTGTCGCCTAGTCCGGTTCGCGAGCCGGCGGGCCCGACGCCGCAAAAACCGAAACAAGATCCGCGCTTCAAAGTGATGGATCGTTTTCCGCTCAACAAGCAGGAAGATCCGTTCTATGGAACGCTGAAGGATATCGTTTTTCAAAATGCCACCGAGTGGCAGGTGATCGATCCGATGTGTTACATTTTTTACGGCATTCGCAACATGCCGCTGGATTTCTTCGTCGATTTTTCGCGGCACATTTGGGATGAATGCCGGCATTCGGTGATGGGTTTGCGCCGCTTGCGCGAGCTGGGTTACGACATTCAGGATTTTCACTGGCCGCATTACGGCAGCCGGTTGGAAGCGCTGGAGGATTATTTTGCGGAATTGACGATGGTCGGCGAGGCATGCAGCTTCACGCGCAAGAAAGGCAGCATCGCGCCGTTTTTGAAATTCAACGATCCGCACAGCGCCATGCTGCCGGAAATCGACTGCGTCGACGAGCGCCTGCACGTGCGCTTCGGACGCCAGTGGCTGCCGGTGATGTTCAAAAACAACAAAGGCGACGAGCGGCCGTTGGAAGTGATCGCGGATTCGACCCGGCTGCGTTTGGCGCAGGATTGGACGCAATTCGAAGGCTTGAGCGATGACGAACGCGAGAAGATCGCCCGCAGCTTCGCCGGCTTTTGCACGACGATTGAATTTGCGCTGGATTTTACCGTTTATGAGTAAATGCCAAATTGAAAATCAACACGGAGTATCGGAGAACGCGCGGAGTGTCACGGAGAAAAGGTTTTTATAAACACTTATTGCTCTCCGTGTTTTCTCTGCGGACTCCGCGTCTCCGTGTTAAATTTGGCTGTGATTCAACAAAGACTTTCAGAATTTTTTTCTGAGTTTGACGGCGTGAAAGCCTACTCGGGGAATTTTGACTTGTCAATGCCCGGCAAAAGGCGCAGCGCATTTTTGTAATAAAGTTTCTTCAGCACCTCGTCGGGCAATTCGAGGCCGTACATTTTCCAAAAGGCGTGGCGCTTGCGATAATAATCGAAATACTCATCGGCGGTTTCCAGAACGCGGAAGTAAACGTGATATTCCTCCGGCGCCCAAATGTCTTTGCCGAACAAAACGCGATCCTGATATTTGATGAACCAATCGCGGGCAAAACGCGGCTGGCGGCCCGGCTCGTAAATGATAGCGCCGATCTCGGTGTGCATGTTGGGATGTTCGGCGAGAACTTTGCCGAGGCGGGCGAGATCGTTGGCCATCCACGCCATGTGGGCGCTGATGAACGTCGTTTGCGGATGTTTCTTGAAAACGTTGAACTGCTCGTTCATCACTTGCTCCCACGACGGCTCTTTGCCGTAGCGATAGCGGTCGGGAAATTGCTTCAGCTCCAGCCAGCGCTCGTTGAATTTATCCTGCGGCAGCCAGAACGGCGCCGGGTCGCCGCTGTGAATGAGCACCGGAATTTTCAGCTCGCCGCATTTCGCCCAGATCGGATCGAGGCGCGGATCATCCACCGTCACGCGTTTGCCGCTGCTGTCTTTCGTTTCCAATCCCAGGCTTTTGTAAATTTTCAAACCGGTCGCGCCGTTTTTCACATCCTGCGTTAGCTCTCTCACCGCTTTTTCCGTCCAGCCCGGCTCGCCGATGCCGTTGAAATCGACGTTGGTAAAAACCAGGAATCGCCCCGGGGCCGCCGTTTTGACATTCTCAATGGAATTTTTAAGATACTCGCCATCGTTAAGCCCAGTGGTTGTGGTGCCATCGGGATTTTGCGCGCGCCGGAAGCCGCGGCCGCTAAGATTGACCATCACCGCCATGTTGAGCTTGTCCATCTCCGCCGCCACCTCTTTGAGCCTTTCCGGCGACATGTTGGCCTGATGATTGTGCACGTCGATGAAGGGATATTTCGCGCGCGTCACCGGATGGCCCGGCACCACCAGCGTCGAACGCGGCTCGTATTCCTCGAAAGACATGGTCTTGTTGCTGGGTTCGCTGGGAGCCGTTTGGCCGTAAATAATAAATGGAACGAGCAACGCCCATAGCCTTAAAAAACGAATTGATTTTATCATTTGTCCCTTGCCGTTTTGAATTTAGCCGAATATATTTGCTAACAACAATTCTTTTGAAAGTCGATCAATCCGGTTCCAACGTTTGGAGAAACTCGATGACGGCTTCAATATTTTCCAACTCAATTGCGATCTCCTCTTTCAGAGATTCAGCCTTCATAGAGCACCCTGCCCTTTGTTTCAATAAGTTTCGTGAAACGAGTCGGCGGACTTAATGGCACAAGATCAAGGGAAGTATGCAGTTCTTCTTCGAGCCGTGATCCGAACTCATAAAGTTTCCACCCGGGAACGCCGTCACAACCCAAATCGATATCTCGGGCCGGAATCAATCCGTGAAGGGAACTGCCAAAAAGAATTAACCGTTTAGCGCCATAATCTTTTGCTATTCTGATTATTTTTTCAATTTGAGATTGATCGAGGGCCATATTATCTCCTTAAAGTTTTGCAAATGAATTATTCACCATAAAAATCTGACAAAAATTACAAAATCTTCCACTTAAATGCAAGAAAGTTTAAATCAAGAAAGTTTAAATAATGTCAATTTCATGCCCCAGCATCGCATCCGCATCGAACAAAAATCGTCCGGAAAATTTTTTGCGCGCCAGCATCAGCGGAATCCAAAGCCGGTCGTCCGCCCACATGCGTTCAAAAGGAATTTTGTCGATGGGCGCCCACAGCGGTTTTGCTTCGTCGGTCTCCTGCGGCTCGCCGTCGCAGTCGCCGGCGCGAAACACCTCGACGTGAATCGACAGGCCGTCGACAAATTGAAACGACAGCTCGCCGGAATATTCGATGCCCAGCGGCGTGACGCGAAGCTCCTCCTGCACTTCCCGAATCGCGGCTTGCATGGCGGACTCGCCGTTATCCAGCCGGCCGCCCGGGCCGTTGATTTTGCCCGCGCCCAGCCCGCGCTTTTTGTGAATCAATAAAACCTGGCCGTCGCGAACCACGAACAGCAGCGTTGCGAGCTGTTGGGCTTTCCAGTTCAACCAATCGATGTCATCTAACTGATTATACATGTGCTAAAAACTAAAAATCCTTTCAAAATGACGTTAAGCTGACAGTCTAAAAATTCAAAAAGCTTTTTAAAACACGGAGAAACGAAGTTCACGGAGAGTCGCGGAGAAAAGCTTCCCAAAAATATTTATTGTTCTCCGTGCTTTCTCAGTTTGCTCCGAGTCTCCGTGTTTAACTGGGTTTTGAATCAAGAAAATTTTTGGGCTAAACGAATAATGCCATTTTTAAATCAAAAAGTCAACCGGATTCTTTGAAAAAATGCTTGCTTTTGGCGACAAAGGCGTTAATTTAATTTCATCTCGTCACAGTTTGAACTTTTTTGCGGAAAGGATTGGCAACATGCGATGGCAAAATAACCAGGCCGTTCTTCTCATCGGCGGGGTGTTGTGTTTTCTGCTCGGCGCGGTTTATCAGGCGCAGGAAAAAAATCCCCTCACCCGCGAGATGATCGCGGCGGCGGAAAGTTTGGCCGGCCTTTCTTTCAGCGACGCCAAGCGCGATTCCATGCTCGGCGATTTGAAAGAGAATCTCGACAATTTTCAAAAGCTGCGGACGCTGGCGCTCGACAACAGCGTGCCGCCGGCGCTGCAATTTAATCCGGTTCCGGCCGGCGTGAAATTCGATACCCGGCGCCGACCGCAAGTTTGGAGCACGCCGGCCAAGCTCACCGTGCCGGCGAATCTCGAAGAATTGGCTTTCGCTTCAGTGAGCGAGTTGGCGGAGCTGATTCGCGCGCGCCGGGTGACCTCGACGCAGCTCACGCAAATGTATCTTGCGCGCTTGAAAAAATACGGCCCGAAGCTGGAATGCGTGGTTACGCTCACCGAAGAGCTGTCCCTGCAACAGGCGCGGCGCGCGGATGCGGAAATCGCCGCCGGCAACTATCGCGGCCCGCTGCACGGCATTCCGTACGGCGCGAAAGATTTGCTCGCGACCAAAGGCTACAAAACGACGTGGGGATCGGTGCCGTACAAAGATCAAATGATCGACGCCGATGCGACCGTCATCCAGCGGCTCGAAGCGGCGGGCGCGGTTTTGGTGGCGAAATTGACGCTCGGCGAATTGGCGTGGGGCGACGTGTGGTTCGGCGGCAAGACGCGCAATCCGTGGAATCTGGAGCAAGGCTCCAGCGGCTCCTCGGCCGGCTCGGCCTCGGCAACCTCGGCGGGTTTGGTGGCGTTTGCCATCGGCACCGAAACCTGGGGCTCGATCGTGTCGCCGTCGACGCGCTGCGGGGTGACGGGATTGCGCCCGACCTACGGCCGGGTGAGCCGCGCCGGCGCCATGGCGTTGAGTTGGTCGATGGATAAAATCGGCCCGATTTGCCGGACGGTGGAAGATTGCGCGCTGGTGTTCAACGCCATCGTCGGCCCCGACGGCATCGATCAAACCGTCGTCGATCTGCCGTTCAATTACAACGCCAAAACGAGCGCGCGGCAACTGCGCGTGGGGTATTATCAAAGCGCCTTTGAAAAAGACACCACCAACAAAGCCAACAACGAGGCCGTGCTCGCGACGCTGCGCGCAGCCGGCGCCAATCTCATTCCCATCGAGCTGCCGGATTATCCGGTGAACGACATGTCGTTTCTTCTGGGCGTCGAAGCGGCGGCGGCGTTCGACGATCTCACGCGCTCGGGCAAGGACGATCTGCTGGTGCGGCAGATTCGCAACGCCTGGCCGAATGTGTTTCGCTCGTCGCGCTTTGTTCCGGCGGTGGAATACATTCAGGCGAATCGCGCGCGTTATCTCGTCATTCAAGCGATGGAAAAAATGATGGCGAATATCGACGTCTACGTGACGCCGTCGTTCGGCGGCAGCAATCTGTTGCTCACCAACTTGACCGGGCATCCCTGCGTCGTCGTGCCGAACGGGTTCGACAAAAAAGGCAGCCCGATCAGCATCAGTTTCGTCGGGCGGTTGTACGACGAAGCGGCGACGCTGGCGCTGGCAAAAATTTATCAGGATGCGACGGATTTTCATCAAAAGCATCCGCCGTTGTTTCCTTAATGCGACATCTTACCGCGACCAAAACTGTCAACCGCGAATTAACACGAATCAACGCGAATAAAAATTAGCGTGCATTCGCGTCCATTGGCGGTTTTTAACGAAAACTTTTTGGAGGCTCAATATGCGTTCGATTTTTTTGGGATGTCTGCTCGCCGTCTTTTTGGCGGCTTGCGCTTCGACAAGTGGGACGAACACGCCGCGCCGTTCGTCGAATGTGATCACGGCGGAAGAGCTGGCCTCATCCAGGGCGAAAGAGGCGCTGGAGGCCATCGAACTGCTGCGCCCGCAATGGCTGCGAACCCGCGGCGTGGCCTCGCCGGCCAGCTTGCAAGCGTTGGTGCCGGCGGTTTATCTCAACAACCAACGGCTGCCGGAGCTTGGAAATCTCCGCAATTTTCCCGCGGCCAACATCGAGGAAATCCGCTACCTGAACTCGCAGGATGCGACGACGCTGTACGGCACCGGCAACGCCGCCGGCGCGATTGTGGTGAAAACAAGATAAATGTATTGAGTTTTTCAGGACGAATTCTTTTTCAATTCGCGTTCTCAGTTGTTGTCATGTCATCGTGGAACGATCTTTTTTATATCAAGCACTGTGCTTGTGTCGAAAAAGATGCTTCCAGCATGACAGTTTTGTACTTTTGCAATCATCAATAAAGATGAAGGTTTTATTATTGGCGCTCAGCGTTCTCCTCGTCACCGCCCCGGCTTGGCCGGGCGGGTTGGATTCGACCGCCGCCGTCGATTCGGCGCAGAAAAAAGTGGCGGCGGTGAAAACGGCGGCCGCGGATTCAGCCTCGATCTGGCAAAAACTGGAAAAGCGTCCCGTGCTCGTCGGCTTCATCGGAACGCTCATCGGCGTCGCCGTCACCCTCGTCGCGCTGTTCGTCACCCGGCAGACCAGAAAGAAAACAGCCGAGTTCGCCGCCGCGGCGAAACGCGCGGAGAAGACGGTCGAGCAGGAAATCGAGCAGGACATTCTGATTCAAGCCGCCGACGAGATCGAGCGCCGCTATTTGTACGGCGTGAAAGCCGAGCACGACACCATCAATCTCTACGGCTTTCAATCGACCGCGAATTTGAAAGTGCGGACGCTGGAGGTTTTTGTCTCGCTGCGCTTGACGGAAGAGTGGCACGGCGAGAGAGCGCTCGATCAATTGGAAAGAGAGGAGAGCCGCCAGCTCACGCCCGAGCAGGTTTTGCAGCGCGCCTTGCGGCGCAAACGGCTTTTGCTCATCATCGGCGACCCCGGCTCCGGCAAAACCACGCTGCTGAAATATTACGCCATGTGCTGCCTCGACGCCGCCGGCCGGCAAAAGCTCGGCTTGCAGCAGCCGCTGCTGCCGATCGTCGTGCCGCTGCGCAAAGTCGATCCCGCCAAGCCGTTTTGCGACGCGCTCAGCGAATGGGCCACGAAAAAGAACCGGCCGGTTACCGCCCAACTTTTTGACGACTGGCTCGAAAAACGCGGCGCGCTGGTGATGCTCGACGGCCTCGACGAGATCAGCGAGGTGAGCCGGCGCAAGCAGGTGTGCGAATGGATCGACAACGCCTGCGATTATTACGGCCAATCGCGTTTCATCGTCACCTCGCGCTACACCGGCTATCGCGTCAGCGAGGGCATCGAGCTGCGCACCGATCACTTGCGCGCCGACGTGCTCGACCTCGACGCCGGCCAGCAGGAAATCTTTTTGAAAAAATGGTTCACCGCGGCGTACAAAGACGAGCTGGAGGCCTCCGACCTCGGCGAAGCGGAGCGCGAAAAAGAAATCGTCACGCAGGCGCAGGAGGTGGCGAATGGCGTGTTGCGCTACCTCAGCCGCGAGGAAAACGCCGGGCTGCGGCAGATGGCCGGCACGCCGGTGCTGCTGCAAATCATGGCGATTCTGTGGAAGGAATATCACAACCTGCCGCCGGGCCGCGCCGCGCTGTATGAAAAATGCACCGACTATCTGCTCGACCATCGCGACCGCGAGAAAGACATCATCCCGCTGCTGCCGGCGGAGGACGCCAAGATCGTGCTGCGGCCGGTGTGTTTGTGGATGCAGGAAATCCGGCGCAGCGACGAGGCGACGGCCAAAGAGCTGGCGGAACAAATTGCCGGCCGCTTGGAAGAAGTGAAGCCGGGGCTGTCCGCCCGCGCCTTCGTGGAAAATCTGCGCGACCGCGCCGGCATTTTGCAGGCCTTCGGTGACGACGGCTATATTTTCCGCCACAAGTCGTTTCGCGAGTTTCTCGCGGCGGCGCAGCTTGCGGAGGAAGTGCAGCGCCGGCCGCAGCGCGCGCGGGTTTTGGTGGAAAATTTCAACGAGGGCTGGTGGCGCGAAACGTTGCTCTTTGCGATGAGCCTCGCCAAGCCGGTGATCTTCGGCGATTTCTTTGCCCACTTTTTGCCGCACGAGCACAACGCCGTGGGTTTCCCGACTTTATTGGAGCAGGCGGTAAAAGAAGCGCGACATAAACCCACCGATGCTTTTGAAAATTTCGTGCTCGACGCGGCGCAGCATTGGCAGAAGCGCCACAACGCTTTGCAATGCCTGCGCCTGATCGCCTCGGAGCCGGCCAAAGCCCTGGTGAAAAAAGTGTGGGAGCGGGAGAAGCCCAACCAGCTCAAGCAGAAAGCCGAAGAAATATTGATCGAATGGAAACTGCTCCGGCCCACGATTGCAGCGGCGACGCCGGCCGGCATGACAAAAAGTTTTCGCAATCCTTTTGAATTGGAGGCCGAATACATTCTCATCCCCGGCGGCAAATACAAATACTTCGTGACCGCAAAAGAGGTCGAAGTGCCGCCGCTGTATTTTGCCAAGTATCCGGTGACCAACAAGCTCTATCGCCGTTTCATCGATTATCTCGCCGGCAAGGAAAGCATGGAAGAGGTGGCAGCCATCCTGCCGGTGGGAAAATTCGGCCAAAGCTTACTCGAACGCGCCCAAAACATCAAAGGTTTTGTGACGTATTTGGGAAGCCACGAGCCGATTCAGTGGGCAAATACTTTGCGCTCGAATTACGACAACGACAAACGCTTCAACGGCGACGATCAGCCGGTGGTGGATGTGACCTGGTTTGCGGCGCAAGCGTATTGTCATTGGCTTTCTGAAATGCAAAAAGCAAACAACAAAGAGCAAAAAGAAACGATTATCTATCGCTTGCCGAATGAAACAGAATGGGAATGGGCGGCGAGCGGCTCGACTGAGCTCGCCGAAGTCGGCGGGAAACGCGAGTATCCGTGGGGCAACGACGCGCCGGACGAGACGCGGGCGAATTACGGCGAAAAAATTGGCCAGACGACGCCGGTCGGCGCCTATCCCGCCGGCGCAACGCCCGAGGGTTTGATGGATATGGCGGGCAATGTTTGGGAATGGATGGAGAATTTTTATGGCAAAGATTATCCTGAGGCGCGGGCTCTGCGTGGCGGCGCGTGGCACAGTTCCTCAGTTCTTCTGCGGTGCGCTGCTCGTGACCTCCATCACCCCGACTATCGGTGGGACGACAGTGGTGTTCGGGTGGTGTGCGCGGCCAGTCATAAAGTTTTTGATACTCAGTTACTCTGACCATCTGAAACTCTGAAAATCTGAGCTTTTGTTTTTTAGAAACCCGCGAAGCGGGTCGAAAAATTTTTTAAAAAACAACACGCCGGCCTATCGTCAAAACCCGTTAGGGTTGAAATGTTTATAGAAATGCCAAATTTAAAATTGTTGTAACCCCATCGGGGTGAAATGTGAAAATTTTTTGATTATGACATGTAACACCCTTTCACGCCATGCCATTTAGCTGCCCCCGGTTGACTTTCTCGCCAATTTTTGCTAATATGCCAGCGCGACTTTCGGCGTGAAACATCCTTCACGATTCGACAACCAATTGGTAAACTCCTAGTGGAAAAGTTTTCTTTTCGACATATTGTCTGTAAAAAACCCTATGTCACTCCTACGGAGTTCAAGAATCCTCATAAGAGATTTTGCTATAAACATTTTACTCCCTGCGGGCGTAGCCTAACGGAGTTCGCCAGAATAAATACCCACGAAACGTTCCAAACTCCGTTAGGCTACGCCCGCAGGGAGTGAGATGTTTATAGAAATGCGCCATCCGAGATTCAAAAAAACTCCGTAGGAGTGAAATGTTTTCATTTCGACAACTCCTACGGAGTTCAAGAATCATCATAAGCGCATCTATTCTATAAACATTTCGACCCTAACGGGTTTGATCTCTGTCTTCAAGAACAAAGATCAATTAAACGATCGAAACGTCTTTGGTTGTGGCATATAACTTACGCCCGGAGGCGGAAAATGGCAAATACCTATACCCAAATCTATATCCACGTCGTTTTCGCGGTACAAGGCCGGCAAAATCTCATTCCCAAAGACAACAAAGAAGAGCTGCACAAATACATCGCCGGCATCATACGAAACAAGAAACAGAAGCTGATCGCGATCAACAGCATGCCGGATCACATTCATATTTTCATCGGCATGAAACCGGGCCTGGCGCTGTCCGATTTAGTCCGCGATATCAAGAACAATTCATCGAAATTCTTCAACGACAAGAAATGGGTGCGGGGAAAATTCAATTGGCAGGAGGGCTTTGGCGCGTTTTCTTACGGGCATTCACAAATCGACGCCGTCGTGAAATACATTCAGGATCAGGAAAAGCACCACACCGGAAAAACATTCAAAGAGGAATATCTGGAGATGCTCAATAAATTCAATGTGGAATACGATGAGAAATATCTTTTTAACTGGGCCGAAGACGAGAAGGCGTAATCTAGCCGGAACGAAATTTCACTCCTACGGAGTTCAAACGATTCGATGGGTTTTCCTATAAACATTTCAACCCTAACGGGTTTGAGCATTTTCCCGAAATGGGTTAAACTCCGTTAGGCTACGCCCGCAGGGAGTGGGATGTTTATAGCACGCGCCACCCGAGATTCAAAAAAACTCCGTAGGAGTGAAATGTGGTTTCTCCGGAAAAGACGCTTTAAACGTTTGAAAAAAACATTTCATTTTTTGTTTCCCGAATTTTAAACGCATGCAAAACCTCGACATCTGCATCATCGGCGCCGGGCCGGCGGGGATTGCCACGGCGGCGGCGCTGGTCAAAATAAATCCAAACTTGCGCGATCATCTGGTGGTTTTGGAAAAAGCCAGCCATCCGCGCCACAAGCTGTGCGGCGGCGGGCTGACGCCCTGGGTGAAAACGCTGTTGCGCCAGCTCGATCTCGAGGCGGAGACGCCGTCGCTGCCGGTGGACAAAGTTCAGCTTTTCTTGCGCGACCGGCCGCTGGAGTTCAAGACCCCGGGCCTGTTTTGCACGATTCGCCGCAACGAATTTGACGCGGCCCTGGCGCAGAGCCTGCGCCAAAAAGGCGTCCGCTTGCTGGAAAAAACGCCGGCGCGGCAGTTGATCGAAACGCCCGAGGGCATTCGCGTCGAAACCGCGGGCGAAACGTTTCTCGCCAAGATCGTCGTCGGCGCCGACGGCGCGAAAAGCCTGGTGCGCCGGGCGTTTTTCCACGAGACCTCGTCGCGGGTGTCGCGCTTGATCGAAATTTTGGCGCCGGCCACCGACGGCCTGGCGGAGGAATTTCAGTTGCGCCGCGCCGCCATTGATTTTCGTCCGGTGCAGCGCGGGCTGCAAGGCTATGTGTGGGATTTCCCCTGCTGGTGCGACGGCGCGCCGCATGTGAACATCGGCGTCTTTGACAGCCGCATCGTCGCCGATAAGCCCCACGCCAATTTGCCGGAGATGCTGCAGCGCCATCTCGACGAGCGCGGCTGGAATATTTCGGTCGATTTGATGGGACACCCGGAGCGGTGGTTTCACCCGGGCGATGCGTACAGCCGGCCGCGGGTGTTGCTGGTGGGCGACGCCGCCGGCGTGGAGCCGTGGCTGGGCGAGGGCATTTCGATGTCACTGGCTTACGGCCCGGTGGCGGCGGCGGCGATGGTGGCGGCGCTGGAGCGCGGCGATTTTTCGTTCGCGGATTACCGCCGGCGCCTGCTGCGCGACCAGCTCGGCAAAATTTTGCGGCGCAACCGGCTGGCGGCGCGGCTGTTTTATTCGCGCAAAATCTTTCCTGTGCTGCCGCCGCTCGGCGGGATTCTGCACGCGTATTTGAATCATCGCGTCAAGATCGGCATTCAAAACAGCCGCGCGGAACTGGTGAGGCATTCAAATTAAAGCAAAAAACCCGGCTCACGGAAAGAGAACTCTCGCGGAAATGAATTCATGAAAATTTTTTTCGTGTGCGTTCGCTTCCGTGAGCAGTCTTTCTTGCCTTCGTATTCAGACAAGCTGAAACGAAAGCTCTTTGAGCAGCCTTGAAAAACCCACTGATTGAAGACTTCGTCCGCAGGAATCCCTCTGATAAAGCTTTCGTCGGCGGGATTCCTGCGGACGAAGTCTTCAATCGGTGGGGATTAAACTTTCAGAATTTTTTTCTGAGTTTGAACGCCTTATAGCTTAAACGCTCAGCCCGCAAATAAAAAACGCGATTTTCCTCTCAGAGAAAAATCGCGTTTGGGGAAAGCCTTGCAGGCGTAGCCTTTGCGTAATCTCGAAACGCCGGGCTAAGTCGTGGCCGCGGCCGGCAGGCTGTTGAAAAATTTCGACAGCCGCGACTTTTGGTTGGCCGCGTTATTTTGGTGGATCACACCGCGGGTGGCCAGCTTGTCGAGCAAGGAAACCGTTGTTTTCAAATCTTTCTCGATGCCTTGCCGGTCGGTTGCCGCCAAAACTTTTTTGATCCGCGTCCGCATTTCGGAACGATATTCTTTATTCCGCAGCATCCGCCGCTTGGCCTGCCGATTGCGCTTGATTGCTGATTGATGAGTCGCCATAATTTCTCGGGTTATTTTATTGACATTTTAAACGGTTATCAATATAAGAAAATGAGCGGCCAATGTCAATAAAAAATTCATCCCGCCTTCCTTGAAGAAAAGCTTGAATCGGAAGCGGATTCTTGTTATCTTGCAGTCGGCCAAGAAATGCCGATTCAAGCCAAACCGGCTTTATGTTTTGCGACGCGAAGTTTTTTTATTCCTTTAATTTTGCACACATAAAAGTCAAACCCCGATTTTCCTATAGTTGCTGAAACCCATTTGGTGGTGGTTTTGAGCATATAATGCAAAATCGGGGTATTCTAACCCTTGCCCCCGAGGTTGACATGCCCAAAACGATTTGCGTCTATTGTTCGTCGAGCGACGCGCTTTGTTCTTCTTTCTTTCAAGCGGCGGCTGAATTTGGCGCTTTGCTGGCGCAGCGCCGCGACACGCTGATTTACGGCGGCGGCCGCATCGGGTTGATGGGTGCGGTGGCGAGGGCGGTGCACCAACATGGCGGCAAAGTGATCGGCGTCATTCCCCGGTCGCTGCAGGACAAGGAAGTCGGTTACAACAACGCCGACGAGCTGATCGTCACCAAAGATTTGCGCGACCGCAAGGCCATCATGGAAGCGCGCGCCGACGCCTTTGTGGCGCTTCCCGGCGGCTTCGGGACGCTCGAGGAAGTTTTTGAAATTCTCACGCTCAAACAACTGCAAATGCACACCAAGCCCATCGTGCTGGTCAATACTAATCGCTTTTATGAACATTTCATCCGGCTGTGCGAGCACATTTATGAAGAGCGTTTCGCCAAGCCGGACTCGCGGCTGCTTTATCATCTCGCGCCCGATCCGGCGAGTGTTTTCGCCTATCTTGAAAACTATCGAGCGCCGAAATTGCAGAGCAAGTGGTTTTAAAACGTAAAACGTAAAGACGTAAAACGTAAAGACGCAAAACGTAAAGCAATGTGTTGCTTTTGGTGAGGATGAGTGATGAAGATTTTAATTATTGGCGCAACCGGGTATATCGGTTTCAATGTAGCGCTGGCTTTTCGGCGCGCCGGGCATCGAGTGTTTGGCCTCACGCGCGCGGCTGAAAAGGCGGCGTGGCTGGCGCAGCACGAAATTCATCCGATTGTCGGCAACATGCTGCAGCCGGAGAGCTACGCCGCTATCGCCGGGGAATGCGACGTGCTCATTCACGCCGGGGTTGATAAACACGCTGACCCGACGGCGCTAAACCAAAAAACTTTGGAGACGTTGATCGCCGCCGGCAAGCGCGGGCCGCAGCCGAAGACGCTGATCTACACCAGCGGCGTTTGGGTGTACGGCAACACCGGCAATCGCGCCGTCGATGAAACCACGCCGTTGGCGCCGGCGAAACGGGTGACCTGGCGTCCGGCGATCGAGCAAATGGTGTTGAACGCGGCCGGTGTGAAGAGTCTCGTCATTCGTCCCGGCTGCGTTTATGGCCAGCAAGGCGGATTGGCCGGCGATTGGTTCAGCGGCGCTGACAACGACAAGGCGCTCAAGGTTGTCGGCGATGGCAACAACCGCTGGGCGATGGTCCACGCCGATGACGTCGGCGAGGCCTTTTTACGCGCGGCGGAAAGCGGACTGAGCGGCGAAGTTTTCAATCTCACCGACCGTTCCCGCGCCACGATTCGCGAGATGGCGACGGCGGCAGCGCAAGCGGCGGGTTATACCGGCAAAATTGAATTTATTCCGGTGGCTGAGGCGGCAAAAACCATGGGCGATGTGGCCGAGTGTTTGGCATTGGATCAACATGTGGATTCGAGCAAAGCCGCGCGGCTGTTGGGCTGGCAACCGAAACACGCCGGGTTTGTCGAAGAGGTTGAGACTTATTTTCTGTCGTGGAAAGCGGCGCAAAGTTATACTCGTTCAGGCTGAGATTTTAACGCAACATTTATGTTGCTCGAATCGTTTCTTCTCAACATATATGTTGCATGACGCCGGCTGGCCGGAATAGCTAAAAACAATTGGCGGCGCGCTAAAATCATCCAGATAGAGCCAAACGGTTTGTTGGCGGCGCAAAAAATCTTGGGAAGCGCCGGCGGCGCGATCTCCGGCGCCGGCGTCATGTTTAGCTTCGATACGCGCGACAACGTTTATTTTCCGTTCTCCGGCCGCTATTACAATGCCGCGGCCAGTTGGTTCGGCGGCGCCATCGGCAGCGATTACGATTTTGCCAATTATAATGTCGATCTGCGCCAGTATTTTTCCGTGACGCCATCACAGATACTCGCCACACAACTTTTGATGAATTTTATTTCAGGCGACCCGCCGTTTCCGGCCCTCGCGCAGCTTGGCGGCAAATCGCTGATGCGCGGCTACTATACCGGCCGTTACCGCGACAAGCAGTTGATCGTTTTGCAAGCGGAATATCGCCTGATCTTGTCCCGGCGCTTTGGCCTCGCCGGTTTTGCCGGAATCGGGGAAGTCGCCGAAAAGCTAACACGATTCGCGTTGAGAGATTTCAAAGCCTCGTATGGCGCCGGAATTCGTTATGCCGTAAGCCCGAAAGAAAAAATTAACATCAGATTGGATTTGGGCTTTGGCCAGGAGCCGTTTGTCGGCCCGATCATCACGATTGCAGAAGCGTTTTAATATTTTTTTTAAACCAAAACAAAACCAACGGAGAGAGCGAAATGAAATGGTTTCATGCCGCGTTGTTGTTTCTTATATGCGGGGCTTGGGCTTGCGAACAACAACAACCACCACCCCCAAAAGTGTTAACCGACGCCGAGCTGCGCGAAAAAGCCAATAAGCTGGCGCAGGAGTTTATCATTGTCGACACGCACGTCGATGTGCCGTATCGCCTGGGCGAGAAGATGGCGGATATTTCGCAACGAACGCCGGACGGCGATTTTGACTACGTCCGCGCCAAAGCCGGCGGCCTCGACGCGCCGTTCATGTCGATCTACGTTCCGGCGGAATATGAAGAACGAGGCGGCGCCAAGAAACTGGCGGACAAGCTGATCGACATGGTGGAAAAATTTGAAAAAGATTGGCCGGACAAATTCGCCGTCGCCACATCCGTCGCGGACGTGCAGGCGCAGTTTGCCCGGGGGCTTATCGCGCTGCCGATGGGCATGGAAAACGGCTCGCCCATCGAGGGCAAGCTGGAGAACCTGCGGTATTTTTACGCGCGCGGCATTCGCTACATCACGCTGGCGCATTCCAAAAGCAATCACATTTCCGACTCGTCTTACGATCCCAACCGCCGCTGGAAGGGCATGAGTCCGTTCGGCAAAGAAGTCGTGGCGGAGATGAATCGCCTCGGCATCATGATCGACATCTCGCACGTTTCAGATTCGACGTTTTATCAGGTGATGCGGCTCTCGCAAGCGCCGGTGATTGCGTCGCATTCATCTTGCCGCCGTTTCACGCCGGGCTGGGAGCGCAACATGGACGACGAGATGATCAAGGCGCTGGCGAAAAACGGCGGGGTCATTCACATCAATTTCGGCTCTTCATTTTTGAGCGACTCGATTCGCCTCGCTGAAGAGAAAATGTGGCAGTTCATTCAGAACAACAAAATCAATCCCAACAGCGACGCGGGGAAATCGGCTTTGCAAAAATTTCGCGCCGACAACAAAATCGGTTACGCCGATCTTAGCGACGTCATCGCGCACATCGATCACGTGGTGAAATTGGTTGGCGTCGATCACGCCGGCTTCGGCTCGGATTTCGACGGCGTTGGCGACACGCTGCCAACCGGTTTGAAAAGCGTGGCGGATTATCCCAACATCATTTACGAGCTGTTGAAAAAAGGCTATGCGGACGAAGATATCCGCAAGATTTGCTCGGGAAATTTGCTGCGGGTGTGGTCAAAAGTGGAGCAAGTGGCGCAGCAGCTTCAGGCCAATCCAGGTTGATCAGAAAAATTTAATCCGAATCAAGGAAACAGAAATGCCGATTTCCATTTCATCCACCATGCGGGCGCTGGAGATTCGCGCCTTGGACGGCAAGCTCGAAAACCTGGCGCTGGTCGAGAAGCCGGTTCCGTCTCCCGGCAAGGGCGAGGCGCTGGTGCGTATCGCCGCCTCGCCGATCAATCCGTCCGACCTGATGTTTCTGCGCGGCATGTACGTCAAGAAAAAACTGCCGGTCGTCCCGGGCTTTGAGGCCAGCGGCACGGTCGTGGCCTCCGGCGGCGGTTTGATGGCGCGGGCGTTGATCGGCAAGCGCGTGGCTTGCGCTGCGCCGTACAACGGCGATGGCACGTGGGCGGAATACATGGTCACCCCGGCCAAATTCTGCATTCCGTTGCGCAAAAATATTTCGCTCGAATCGGGCGCCAGCTTGATCGTCAATCCGTTGACGGCGTGGGCGTTGATGGAGATCGCCAAAGACGGCGGCCATCGCGCTGTCGCCCAAACCGCTGCGGCGAGCGCCTTGGGCAAAATGATTCTCCGCCTCGGGCAGCGGCTCGGCATTCCCGTCATCAACATCGTGCGCCGCCAAGAGCAGGTCGAGCTGCTGCAAGCGCTCGGCGCGACATACGCGCTCAACAGCAGCGACGCCAATTTTGACGACGATCTCAAGAAGCTTTGCCAGGACTTGCGCGTTTCGCTGGCCTTTGACGCCGTTGCCGGCGAAATGGCCGGGCGGGTTCTCAACGCCATGCCGAAACAAGGGCGCATTATCATTTACGGCGCTCTCTCGGAGCAGCCGTGCCGCTTCGATCCGCGCGGCTTTATTTTTGAAGACAAGCACGTCGACGGCTTCTGGCTTCCGGCCTGGCTGCAAAATAAGAATCCGCTCAGCCGGATGCGCATGGCCATGCAGGCGCAAAAATTTCTCGCCGGCGATTTGAAAACCGAAGTTCGCGCGCGACTGCCGCTGGAAGAAGCGATCAGCGGCTTGCAACAATACACCAGCGGCATGACGGAGGGGAAAATTCTGTTTGTTCCGAATAGTAGTCTCTAAAAAACGAAAGCTCTTTGCGCAGCCTTGAAAAACCCACTGATTGAAGAATCCCGCCGACAAGAGCATTTCATCAGCGGGTTTCTTCAATCAGTAGGGGATTTAACTTTCAGAATTTTTTTTCTGAGTTTGGCGGCCTTAACGCTTATGATCAACACGCTCTTGCAGCATCCTTTCCGCATCGCCACCATTCTGCTCGTCGCCGTGATCGGCGGGGCGCTGCTGAGTTACGGCCTCACCGTCGATGGCGCGCAGGCGGTGGCGCGCTACACGGCGCGGTTGTCTTTTCTGATTTTTGCGCTGGTCTTTTCGATTTCCGCGGGGCATCGGTTTTTCCGCAGTGGCTTGTCGGCGGCGCTGTTGGCGAACCGGCGCCGGCTCGGATTGACGTTTGCGTACGTTCATTTCGTGCATCTCGCCTGCGTCGGCATGTATGTCTGGCTCTCCGGCGCCAGTCCGCAGCCGATTCGTCTCGCGGGGGGCGCGCTGGCGTATGCGCTGCTCGCCGCCATGGCCGCCACTTCCAATGACGCCGCCGTAAAAAAACTCGGCCACAAAAATTGGAAGCGCCTGCACACCACCGGCGTTTATTATCTCTGGTTCGTCTTTTTCATGACGTATTTCCCTCGGCTGCAAGGCGCGCTTCCCGGCGTTGGCGGCGGCATGGCGGAATTTATTCCGTTATTCGTTCTGCTCTTGGCGATTCTGGGATTTCGCTTGGCCGCCACCTTCGCGCCGCGAGCGGGCAAGCTGCAGGAAGCCACCGACTAAATGATGCCCATTAAAATAAACCTGGCGGAAAACGTTGCGCAAACATTCAGTGAGATACCAAACGTCGAAGCTGTCGCGCTGTCCGGTTCGCGCACCGCTGAAGTTTTCGATGAGAAATCGGATTTTGATTTGTACGTTTACACCGCCGCAGAAATTCCCCTCGAGATTCGCCGGCGCCTCGCCGAGGAATTTGCCGGTCGCATCGAAATCAACAATCAGTTTTGGGAGCCCGGCGACGAATGGATTGAGAGGCGCTCCGGCATCGGCGTCGACATCATGTATCGCCATCCGCGCTGGCTGGAAGAACAAATCGAGCGCGTGCTCGTCAAGCATCAGGCTTCGGTGGGCTACACGACTTGCTTTTGGCACAATCTCTTGACGTCGAAAATTTTATTCGACCGCAACGGCTGGCTGGCGGCATTGAAACAGCGCGCCCGGCAGCCTTATCCTGAGCCGTTGCGCCACGCCATCATCGCGAAGAATTTTCCGATTTTGCGCCGCAATATTTCTTCTTATCTGCACCAGATAGAATCCGCCGTCGCGCGTCACGATTTGGTGAGCGTGCATCATCGCACCGCGGCCTTGCTAGCGAGTTATTTCGACATTCTGTTCGCGGTGAATCGTCTGCCGCATCCCGGCGAAAAGCGGCTGGTGGACTTTGCCAAAAAATTCTGCGCAAAGAGGCCGGCGGAAATGGAAACGCAGATCGAACAAGTCATCGCGGCGGTGGCCGATCCCCAAACTATTTTGCCCGCCGTCAACAAGCTGGTCGATGAAATGGAAAAATTGCTGATGGCAGAAAAATTAGTTTGATCAAGCAGAAAATTTCAGCAATTCAATTTTTCTCTTGACTGGAATATTTATGTTCACTATATTGATTTCACAAAAGTGCCTTTTTAGACACCTAAAAGAAAAGGAGTGAGCATGAATACCATGATCAATGAAGATGTTGATGTTATGGCTCGGACTGAAAAAGGCAAGCTCAACCCGGTTTTGGTGACGTGGAAAGGGAAAAATTACACCGTGCAGCGCATTGAAAACCGCAAAAAGATACGCGCACAGAAAAGCCGCTTCGAGACGATCACCGTCAAAGTTATTGTTTCCAATGAAATGCACCTCGAATTTGACCACGCCAGCAAATCCTGGCGGCTGCTCACCATGAGCCATCCACCCAACCGGTAATCCGTCGTATTTTTCTGTTCACTCAAAATTTCTCTTGCCTTTCTCGAAAAATTCTTCTAAATTTCACAAGCTAAAATTTGTACTTGTACAAATCGTGTTTTAGGCCATTGCCGCAAAAGTTAAAAAAATCAAAACCTTTTTTATCCCCAGGCAGGATGATTATCCGGCAGAATAATTTTGTTCTCATTAACAACCCGAGCGCATGGCAAAAAAAACCTACACCCCCGGCGAGGTGATCAAACACATCGGCAAGGGGTTGAATCGCGACAAGCTGGCCTATTTCGTCCGTGAAGGCTACCTGCAACCGCAAACCGAGCGGCGCGGCAAGCAGGTTTATAAATTTTATCGCGACACCGAGGTGTGGATTCTCAATCGCGCCATGAGTTATATGGAAAAATACCAAACCCGGCCGCGCGCGGCTTTTGAAAAAGCGCGGCAGGAGGTTGAGCAAGCCGAGCTGAATCTGAAATAAAAAACGTGAACGGACCGGCGGCGCCGAGGCCCGCAGGGAAAAAGAGGAAACCATCAGCCACCAGCCAGCTTGATCGTGGCGCCGCTGTCCGTTCGTTTTAAAGTTTGCGTTTTGGCTTTTTATCCGTTTCGCCTCTTCCATACCCCTACTCAATAAAAACCGCTGGGAGACGCCTCGTTGCATGAATCCCGGCGGTTTTTTTTTCGAAAATAGAAAAATTTTCATCCCTTTTTTTACTTGATTTTTTGCGCAAAATATAACAGATTATGCCGACCGTTTTGCAAGCGGAAGGTGAGAACCATGGGTGTTTTACCTTGTTTGCCGATGTACTTGGCAATTTCGCTCGATCAGCGCTGGCTCGTTTACACCGAAGGACGCTCTGAGGGTGACATCATGCTGGTGGAAAATTTTCGGTGAGATATAAAACGACGAAGGGCGGTTAGTGGTTCTTACGCGAGGCGATAAAGTTTTCCAACTCTGCCTCAAAGCGGCTCCAAATTTCTGGAAGGTTTTGCGCCAGCGGCTGTAAAGGCGCTTCTTGCAACGCGATGCCGTAGCCATGGACAAAAAATGGCGAAAGGCGCGATACTCATCCAGAGCTTCGGAAAGTCCTTGGGAAATCATGTTTTGTTCGACGGCCAAATCCAACAAGTCTTTGTGAGAAGTCGAGGAATCGGTCAGCGGAACTTGGAGGTGCTTGAGAACGCGTTTGAGCAAATTTTCCATGCCGCTGTAGCAATTGTGCAGGCATGTCGCTATCGCAGCCAGTTCCGCAAACCCTCGGCGTTTTCGACGCAGTGTCTGCGCTAATGCTACCAGCGTGGCTTCGATGCGTTCTTTATCAGCCGCGAGATCTTGCAGCAGTTCATCCATAAATCTTCTCGCCGCGCTTTTCAACCAACTTATTGAAAAGCGTTTTATGTGAAAGGTCAACCACATCCACCGGCTTCGAGAGTTTGCGCAAGAGTTCTCCATAAAATTTGAAAAACACCGCCGGATTGATGCCTTGCACGCCGAGATCAATATCCCGCGCCGGCGCGCTCGGATTCAATGAAGAGCCAAAAAGATAAACGGCTGCCACGTTGTATTTGTGGGCGCAGCCGAGGATGATGGTTTTGTCGGAATCGCTTAACATAATTTTCACCTTGACTATACACGATTTTTCAAGTATTTTGCTCAATACAACATACAAAAGCATGCTTTTGTTTGCAAGATTTTTCTAAAAGCGCGTTATGATTGGCTCAACCATTTCCCACTACAAAATCATCGCAAAGCTCGGCGGTGGCGGCATGGGCATAGTCTACAAAGCCGAGGATACCAAGCTCAAACGTGCGGTTGCTCTCAAGTTTCTGCCGCCGGAGCTGAGCCGCGATGACGAGGCCAAAGAACGCTTCGTGCATGAAGCGCAAGCCGCCTCGGCGCTCGACCATCCCAACGTTTGTACCATCTACGAAATCGGCGAAACCGAAGATGAGCAGATTTTCATTGCGATGGCGTATTACGAAGGCGACACGCTGAAAAAGAAAGTGGCCAGTGGTCAGTTGTCAGTGGCCAGCGTGATTGAGATCGCCATTCAAATGACACAAGGCTTGGCGAAGGCGCATGAAAAGGGCATTGTCCATCGCGACATCAAGCCGGCCAACGTGATGATCACCCAGGATGGCTTGGTGAAGATTCTCGATTTCGGGATCGCGAAATTGACCGGTAGACTGCGGCTCACCAAAACCGGCATGACGGTCGGCACGGTGGCGTACATGTCGCCGGAGCAGGTGCAGCGCATAGACGCCGATCATCGCAGCGATATTTGGTCGCTGGGTGTTGTGATGTATGAAATGCTCACCGGGAAATTGCCGTTCGCGGGTGAATACGAGCAGGCGATTATGCTCAGCCAAACCATTTCTCACTAAAAAATCCTCGAAAAACTCGGCGGTGGCGGCGCTTGTCCCGCCAAAGTTTGAGGTAAAGGTGAACATGATTGGTCAAACGATATCTCATTACAAAATCTTGGAGAAATTGGGCGGAGGCGGGATGGGTGTCGTGTACAAAGCCGAGGATATTAAACTCAAGCGTCCGGTCGCGCTCAAATTCCTGCCGCCGGAGCTGACTCATGACGAAGAAGCGAAGAAACGCTTTGTCCACGAGGCGCAAGCGGCCTCGGCGCTGGATCATCCCAACATTTGCACGATCTATGAAATCGGCGAGACCGAAGACGGGCAACTGTTTATTGTCATGGCGTATTATGAGGGCGAAACGCTGAAAAAAAAAGTCGGCAGTGGCCAGTTGTCAGTAAACAGTGTTATTGATATTGCGATTCAAATAGCGCAGGGTTTGGCGAAGTCGCATGAAAAAGACATCGTGCATCGTGACATCAAGCCGGCGAATGTGATGATCACCATAGACGGCGTCGCCAAGATTCTCGATTTCGGCCTTGCCAAACTCGCCGGGCAGGCCGGCCTGACCAAAGCCGGCATCACCCTCGGCACGCCGGCGTATATGTCTCCTGAGCAAACGCGCGGCGAAGAGGTGGATCATCGCACCGACATTTGGTCGCTCGGCGTGGCGCTGTACGAAATGCTCACGGGAAGCCTGCCTTTTAAAGGCGAGTACGAGCAAGCGGTGATTTATTCGATTTTGCACGAAAAGCCGGAACCGATTATGCCGACGGTATCGGCACCCGCTGGGACACTGCAGGAGCTGGAAAAGATCGTGAGCAAAGCCCTGGCGAAAGAGCCGGCGAAGCGGTATCAGCACGTCGATGAAATGTTGCAGGATTTGAGATTCATCGCAGATGGTCGTAAATCCCAATCAGCCCGAGCCAGCGCGAAAAGACCTGCGCCGAGAAAGCGCGCATTGTTGTATGGCGGCATGGCGGCTTTTCTCATTTTACTCGTTGTCACCGGACTTTATTTCTATCCCTTACGCAGTGAAACGACAAATTCGCTGGCGGTGCTGCCGCTGGCAAATCTTTCCGGCGACTCGAATCAGGAGTTCTTTGCCGACGGCATGACCGAGGCGCTGATTTCGGTTTTGGGCGAAATCGATGCCCTGCGCGTCATCTCGCGCACCTCGGTGATGCAATACAAAGGCGGCACCAAGCCGCTGCCGGAAATCAGCCGGGAGTTGGATGTCAACATGGTGGTGGAAGGATCGGTGCGCTCCTCCGGCAATCGTGTGGGAATCACCGTGCGATTAGTCGAAGGGCGAACCGAGAAGCGCCTTTGGTCTGGAACTTTCGAGCGGGAGCTGCGCGACGTGTTGAGGCTGCAGCGTGAAGTTGCCCTGGCCATCGCGCAAGAAATCAGAGTCGAGATCACGCCGCAAGAGCAGGCGCGCCTGAAAGAGGCTCGCGCCGTCGACCCGGAGGCCTACGAGCTTTACCTGTGGGGCAGAAAATTCCGCGATAAAGAAACCATGGAGAGCTTGCAACAGGCCGCGAAGAATTTCGAGCAGGCGATTGCCAAAGCTCCGGATTTTGCGCTGGCCCATGCCGAGTTGACCGTGCCGTACCTCATACTTGCCGGCTCCGATGTCACGTTCCGGAAGGACGCCGAAGCCAAATCGCGGGCGGCGGTGGCGAAGGCGTTGGAGCTGGACGAGCACATTCCTGAAGCGCACATCGCCTTGGGCGTGATCCGGGAGTTTTGGGATTGGGATTGGGCCGGGGCGGAACAAGCGTTCAAACGCGCGATCGCGCTGAATCCCAGCAATCGAGAAGCGCATCGCGAATACGGCTTGTTTTTGAGCCGGCGAGGGAAAACGGATGCTGGGCTCGCCGAGATCAAACACGCCCAAAAGCTGGATCCGTTTTCGGAAATCGCGAATGCTTATGCGCTGTGGGCTTATATCTATGATCGCCAGTTCGACGCCGCAATCGAACAGAGCCGCAAGGCGGTGGCGCTGGACTCCAAATCCGGTCTGAAGCATTTTATGCTGGGACAAGCGTATTTGCACAAAAAAATGTTTCATGAAGCGATTGCCGTGTTTGAATCGGAGGCGGTGGCTTCGTTGGGGTGGTCGGATGCTTTTGCTTTCCTCGGATGCGCCTACGCCCTGTCGGGCAACCGCGAAAAGCCACTGCAGATGATTGATGAATTGCAGGCGCAGTATGAGCAGGAAATCGATGTCGTCGTGCACCTCGCGATCATTTACACCGGCTTGGGCGAGAAGAACGAGGCGTTGACCTGGCTCGAACTGGCTCACGAGAAGCGGTCGGGCTTTCTCGTCGACCTCATTTTAAATCCGGTCTTCGCGCCGTTGCAATCTGAGCCGAGGTTTCAAGCGTTGTTGGAAAAGATGAAATTGAACTGACTAAAGGTGTTCATTTAAATCGAAGGTGAGGCTATGCAAACCAACAAAAGTTATTCGCGGCGCGGTTTTTTGAAAACCTCAGCATTTGCCGCGGGAGCGGTTCCAGGCATTCTTTCCGCGCGTGTTAAAGAAATTCCGTTAAGAGAGCCAAGCAAACCCTACGGGCGTAGCCCGATTGCGCCCAGCGACAAAATTCGCCTGGCGACCATCGGCATGGGCATCATCGGTTTTATCGACACCTGGACGGCGCTGCAAGCGCCGGGCGTCGAGTTTGTCGCGGCGGCGGATTTGTACGACGGGCGGCGCGCGCGCGTCAACGAAGTCTTCGGCAAGGACGTTTTCACCACGCGCGATTATCGCGAGATTTTTGCGCGGCCGGATGTTGACGCTGTCATCGTCTGCACGCCGGATCATTGGCATGCCCGGCTCGCCATCGAGGCGATGCAGGCCGGCAAAAATGTTTATTGCGAAAAACCGATGGTGCAAAAAATCGCCGACGGCCAGCGCGTGATCGACGCGCAGCGCAAGACGAAAAAGGTTTTGCAAGTCGGCAGCCAGTTCGTCAGCTCCATCGTTTATGATAAAGCTAAAGAGCTGTACAAATCCGGCGCGATCGGCGAGCTGAATCTGGTCGAAGCGAGCTGGAAGCGCAACTCGGCGATTGGCGCGTGGCAATATTCGATTCCGCCGGACGCCTCGCCGCAAACGATTGATTGGGATCGCTTTCTCGGCGAGGCCCCGAAGCGGCCCTTCGACGCCGTGCGCTTTTTCAGATGGCGCAATTATTCCGACTACGGCACCGGCATTCCCGGCGATTTGTTCGTGCACCTGTTCTCCGGCATCCATCACGTGCTCGGCTCGAGCGGCCCGGCGCAGATCATGTCCGCCGGCGGCTTGCGGTATTGGAAGGATGGCCGCGATGCGCCGGATGTCATTCTCGGTTTGTACGATTATCCGAAAACGGCAAATCATCCGGCCTTCACGATTTCGCTGTCCACGAATTTTGTGGACGGCAGCGGCGGCGAATCCGGCACTCGATTCGTCGGCAGTGAGGGCATCATGACTATCATCGGAGACAGCGTGAAATTGGCGCGGCGCGGCATCTACCATCACTCGGAGAGAGACGTTGTCGAAGGTTATAATTCGGTGCGCACATTTTCAAAAGACATGCGGGAAAAATTCGCCGAACAATATCGCGCGCAGATGGCCGCCAATCCGGTCAGGCCTCAGCTCGAAGGCTCGAGCGAATACAAAGCGCCCGAGGGCTACGACGACCGTGTCGATCATTTTCACAATTTTTTTGGCGCGATACGCACCGGCAAGACGATTATCGAAGACGCGGCCTTCGGCTTTCGCGTCGCGGCCCCGGCCTTGCTCACCAATCACAGCCATCTGGAAAAGCGCGTGATCGGATGGGATGCGGAGAATATGAAAATCGTCTCATAGGCGCTCGCAAATTTTTGAATATAATGTTATGGGATTTGACGATTTTCAAAAGCCATGAGGAAACAATGATTGTATTTCCCAAAATTTTGTGTTATATTATTTGGAACAGAAAATCTCAATGGAGATAAATTGTCATGGAAACCGTTCAAGTTCAGTTGCCGCTCCCATTAGCGCAAAAGATACGACAAATAGCCTATTCCAGCGAAGCGCTGAACCGAGTCGTTGCCGAGGCGATTCAACAATGGCTGGCAAATCGGCAGGAGTCGCATGCTGAGAGGGAAAAAGTTTTAAAAGCGCTCCGCGATGCCGGTTTGATCATGGCCTCCGAAAGGCAGCGTACATTGGCTCGGGCTATGATAACCGCGCTTCCGGATCGAGTTATTCCTGCCCGAGATCAAGTTGAAGCCGCCTTGGCAAAACTTAGAGTTCCGCTATCCGAAGAGATTATCGCCATGCGAGGGGAACGGTGATGATCTACTATTTTGACAGCAGCGCCGCAGTTAAACGATATGCCCCGGAAAAAGGTAGTACGTGGGTAAGAGAAATCATTGAGCCTGCTGCGGGGAACGTCGTGCATCTCGGCCAGATTGGCGTTGTTGAAATTGCTGCTGCTCTGAGAAAGAAAGTTCGCACCAAAGAGTTGAATCAGGAAGATTATGAGGCGGCATTGCAATTGTTCCTGACAGATGTGCAAAACGAAGAATACATTATCGCCGCCGTGAGTGATCAAGACATTCAACTGGCGGTGGAGTTGACGAAGCGGCATCCGCTCCGAGGATATGATGCAGTACATTTAGCCACCGCCATTTCGCTAAACACAGCTTTACTTGAAACGGATTTGCCATCCATTGTCTTTGTTACGGGCGATCAAATTTTGCGTGAAGCCGCGCTAAACGAAGGACTCGCCGTCGAGAATCCGGATCAACATTGATGGATATTCAAAAGACTTAAAAACTGTTTTCCAAAGCGTCTTTGAAAATAGTGAACCGTCATCTTCTCCCATTGCCAGAGCCTTGATGTTACTGATTCCGAACTTTGAGCATGAGCACTCTCACCGAACGTCTCGACGCGCTGTACGAATTTGACCGCGAGCCGGTGCCGGACAATAAATTGCAAGGCGCGGGAAGCTTTATCGGCGTGTATGCCGGCGAGCACGTGGCCGGCACCGAGTTCGTGATCGGACCGTTATTCGTTGCTCACGGCGTGGCCGCGGGAGATTTATTCGCCGGGCTTTTGCTGGGCAATTTTCTCGCCGTGCTGAGTTGGGCGTTCATCACCGCGCCCATCGCCGTCAAAACCCGCTTGAATCTTTATTGGCATCTGCGCAAAATCACCGGCCCGCGGGTTTTGTTCGTCTACAACCTGATCAATGCGCTGATGTTTTGCTTTCTTGCCGGCGCCATGATTTCCGTCGCCGCAACTGCGGTTGGCCTGCCTTTCAATATGAAAATGCCGGCATTGAACGACCTCTACCCCAACAGCCTCGAATGGATTGTCGTCGTGCTCGCCGTCGGCGCCGCCGTCACCACGCTCGCCATTCTCGGCTTTGAAAAGCTGGCGCGGTTTTCGAAAATCGCCGCGCCCTGGATGTTTTTGGTTTTTGTTGCGGCGGCGGTGGCGGTGCTGCCAAAACTGGGCGTGACTTCGCCCGGCGATTTTTGGAAAGTCGCGAACGAAAAAATTTGGACCGGCGTCCCGCTCGCCGGGCAATCCAAATTCACCTTCTGGCACGTCATGTTTTTTGCCTGGTTTTGCAACCTGGCCATGCACCTCGGCATGTCGGATATGACGCTGCTGCGCTACGCGCGGAAATGGCAGTACGGTTTCTTCAGCGCCTTCGGCATGTATCTCGGCCACTTCGTCGCGTGGATCGCCTCGGGCATTTTGTGCGCCGCCGCATTGGGCGAAGTTGCCCCCGGCCCGATTGCGTACCTCGGCGCGGGAATCGCCGGCGCGATGTGCGTCGTGCTCGCGAGCTGGACGACGGCGAACCCGACGCTTTATCGCGCCGGACTCGCCTTGCAAACCGCAACGCCGGATTGGAAGCGTTGGAAAGTCACGCTTGCGGCCGGCGTCGTCACCACCATCGCCGCGGTGTTTCCGGCGCTGATGATGAAGCTGCTCGATTTCGTCGCGCTCTACGGCCTCATCCTGATGCCCATGGGCGCGGTGATCGTTGCGGATTTCTGGCTGCTCCCGAAGCTCGGCCTGAAAAGCAATTTTGCCGAATGGAAAAATTTGCCGTTGAGCTGGCCGGCTGCACTGACGTGGGCGCTGACACTTTCCGTCTGCTTTTGGCTGCCCATGGAAATTTTCTTCAAAGGCCTGCCCGGTTGGTTCATTGCCGTGGCGCTTTTTGTCATGTTGAGTTACCTGCAACAGCAACGGAGCCGGAGATGAAAACGATCATGAAACTCCTGTCATTTGTGGGCCTTGCCGCAACCGTCTTGCCGGCGTTTTTCGTTTTTCTAAATCAAATCTCCTGGCAAACGCACGCCAACCTCATGCTGGCCGGCGCGGTGCTGTGGTTTTTAACGGCGCCGGTTTGGATGCGGAGGAGAATTTAGATTTTGCGTTTTTAGCAAAGATTTTTTTACCCGTCAATGCGCGAAAGATTTATTCGCGTGAGCTTTTGATCAGTGTGTAAAGCTCATTCACTTCGAAACGCATTCCCCTTTTTTTGTTTACAAAGCGCTTTCAAGTCAAAACCAGTGTACTGGTTAAAAATAGTTGATTTTAACCAGTACACTGGTTATATTGATTCATTCAAAAATTTCATTCCTTGAAAAAGTGAGATTTTTATTTTACCAACACAACTCAAGCGGGGAATCGCCCCATGCCCAATCATCACTTCATCAGTTATTCTACTGCCGACGCGCTCGATTTTGCGTTGAAACTGAGCGATAAACTTGCTGCCGGCCCGCCGGCGCTGAAAGTCTGGCTGGATAAACGCGAGCTGCGCCCCGGCGAAGATTGGGACGAGCAGCTCGTCGAAGCCATCAAAACCTGCGAGAGCATCATTTTTGTGATGACGCGCGACAGCGTGAAACCCAATTGCACGTGCAAGCAGGAATGGACGCGCGCCCTCAAGTACAAAAAGCCCATTATCCCGCTGCTCTTGCATGATGACGCTGAAATGCCTTTTCGTCTCGCGCCGCGGCAGTATATCAATTTTACCGGCAATTTTGAAACGGCGCTGGCGCAACTGCGCAACCATCTTCTGCAATGGCTCCCTTCGCCGGCGGGCATCTTGAAAACGCTCGAATACCGTCTCGCCGATGCGCAACGTGATTTGCAGCGCGAGAAAGATCCGCAACAACAGATCCGCATTCAAGATGACCTCACGCAGTTGCAAAAGCAAATTGCCGAGCAACAACGCGTCGTCGACGATCCCCAAGCCGCGAGGGAACGCGTCGCCGCCAGCATTGCCGCCGGATTGGAACGCGCGCGTGAGCCGCAAAAGCCCATCAGCGGGGAAGCGCGCACCAAATTCATCAATCCGCCGCCGTTCACCGCGCCGAGTTATTTTCAGGATCGCTTCGTTGAAACCAAATTGATCGGCGAGTTTCTGAAAGACGACAGCCGGCGCCTGCTCACGCTCGTGGGCCGCGGCGGCACCGGCAAAACCGCGCTGGCCTGCCGCCTGCTCAAAGCGTTGGAGGCCGGCCACTTGCCCGATGATCTCGGCGCTCTGGCGGTCGATGGCATCGTGTATTTGAGCGCCGTCGGCTCGCGCCGCGTGAACCTGCCCGATCTTTATGCCGATCTGCTCAAGCTGTTGCCGCCGGAAACTGCCAAAGATTTGGAGAGCCTCTACAAAAACCCGCAGGCCGGCGCTGAAGCAAAAATGCGCGCCCTGCTCGCGGCCTTTCCGGCCGGCCGCGTCGTCGTGCTGCTCGATAATTTTGAAGACGTGGTCGAGGCCGACGCGCAGCATCTGCGCGACGCCGAGCTGGAAGAAGCGCTCGCCGCATTGCTGCAAGCCCCGGCGCATGCGGTCAAAATTCTCATCACCACACGCGTCGCGCCGCGCAGTCTCGTGTTGGTGCAGCCGGCCCGGCAAACCCGCCTCGATCTCGACGAAGGATTGGCCTCGCCCTTTGCCGAAAATATTTTGCGCGAGCAGGATGTCGATGGCAAATTGGGTTTGAAAACCGCGCCGGATGATTTGCTCGCCGAAGCGCGTCTCCGCACCCGCGGCTATCCGCGCGCCCTCGAAGCTTTGTGCGCCATTCTCTCCGCCGATCGCGACACGACGTTGCAGGAAATTTTGCAGAACGTCGGGGCGCACGGCGTTGGGGTGCACGGCGTTGGGGTGCACGGCGTTGGGGCGCACAGCGGTGCGCCCCTACCGGAAAACGTTGTGCGCGATTTGGTCGGCGAGGCCTTTGATCGCCTCGATCCGGTGGCCACCAAAGTCATGCAGGCTTTGGCGATTTACGCCCGGCCGGTGACTACCACGGCCGTGGATTATTTGCTGCAGCCCTTTGTCACCGGCGTGAACAGCAGCCCGGTGCTCAGCCGTTTGGTGAACATGCACTTTGCCCGCAAAGAGGCCGGCGGCTATTACCTGCACCCGGTGGATCGCGAGTATGCGCTCTCGCGTGTTCCTCGCGGAGAAGCAAGCGACCGCCAGGTTTTGGACGACAAAACGCCCTTCACCCAAATTGCGCTGGCCGACCGGGCGGCCAATTATTTTGCCGAAACCCGGCTGCCGCGCGAAAATTGGAAAAACCTGAGTGACCTGGCGCCGCAATTGGCCGAGATCGACCTGCGCTGCGCCGCCGAAGATTTTGACACCGCCGCGAGAGTATTGCTGACAATTGACTTCGACTATTTGCTGTTATGGGGTCATTATCGCCTGATGATTGACTTGCACGAAAATTTGCAGGGCAAGCTCGATGATCCGGATTTTAAGAGCACAAGCCTTGGCAATTTGGGTACGGCGTATCGGAACATCGGGCAAGTGCAGCGCGCGATTTCATGTTATGAGCAGGCGGTAGCCATGAGCCGAGAGCGGAAAAATCGCCAAGCTGAAGGTGCGTGGCTTGGCGGCCTGGGCCTTTGCTATTCCAATCTCGGCCAGACCAGCCGCGCCATTGAATATCACGAGCAGGCGCTGGCGATTAGCCGCGAGATTGGGGATCGGCCTGGCGAAGGAAGACATCTCGGCAACCTGGGCCTTTGCTATTCCGCTCTCGGCCAGACCAGCCGCGCCATTGAGTATCACGAGCAGGCGCTGGCGATTAGCCGCGAGATTGGGGATCGGCGCGGCGAAGGAAATGATCTCGGCAACCTGGGCAATTGCTATTCCGCTCTCGGCCAGACCAGCCGCGCCATTGAATATCACGAACAGGCGCTGGCGATTAGCCGCGAGATTGGGGATCGGCGCGGCGAAGGAACTCGTCTCGGCAACCTGGGCAGTCGCTATTCCGCTCTCGGCCAGACCAGCCGCGCCATTGAATATCACGAGCAGGCGCTGGCGATTAGCCGCGAGATTGGGGATCGGCGTGGCGAAGGAAGACATCTCGGCAACCTGGGGAGTTGCTATTCCGCTCTCGGCCAGACCAACCGCGCCATTGAATATCACGAGCAGGCGCTAGTGATTCGCCGCGAGATTGGGGATCGGGCCGGAGAAGGAGCTGATCTCGGCAATTTAGCAGAAATATTGATTGATGAAGGCCGTTACGCTGACGCCATTCAAAGAGCGAAAGAAAGTGTAAAGATAGCCGAAGAAATCAATAGTCCAACTCTTGGCAACTTCTGCAATGGCTATCTTGCTCTCGCACATTTTTATGCGGGAAATTTGTCCTCTGCCCGCGAAGCTGCCGAAACCGCGCGGCGGCATGATGTACCGCAGAACAATCACAACGTCCTCGCGCTGTTGGGTGTCATTGAAGTCCGACTTGTGCAAGGCAATGAGTATGAAAATCTAAAGGACGTGAAGCGCAAGTCGGACTTCGCGCGCGCCGCTGAAGCCTTCACCGCGGCCGTGCAACACGCCGAGCAAATGCTGGCCCACAGCGCGCAAAATTACGACGCGTTAGATGCCAAAGGTTTGGCCTGTTCCGGCTTGGCTTTGTGCGAAGGCGCCCAGCATGTCACCGCAGCCATTGCCGCGTTTCGCGCGGCGCGGGCCATCAACAAAGACGCGGGCATTGTCAAGCGCGTGCTGCGCTTGTTAGATGAACTGGCAAAGGCAGATGAGCACGGCATGCTAAAAGAAGTTCGCCCCGTCGCAGCAAGCGCGTAGCCCCCGCCCCCTACGGGCGTAGCCTTGTCCCGCCCCGTCTCCTTAGCTTTTATGAAAGCGGGACGGGGTGGGCGGCTGTTGCGAGCACAATGTACAAGCGGCTTTTGTAAGCACAGCGCCCCACAAGGGGGGCGAGACTACATCGGCGCGGGCCATCAACAAAGGCGCGGGCATCGTCAAGCGCGTGCTGCGCTTGTTAGATGAACTGGCAAAGGCAGATGAGCACGGCATGTTAAAAGAAGTTCGCCCCGTCGCAGCAAGCGCGTAGCCCCCGCCCCTTGTGGGCGGCTGCTGCGAGCACAATGTACAAGCGGCTTTTGTAAGCACAGCGCCCCACAAGGGGGGCGAGACTACATCGGTGTGGGCCATCAACAAAGACGCGGGCATCGTCCAGCGCGTGCTGCGCTTGTTAGATGAACTGGCAAAAGCGGATGCCAACGGCGTGTTAAAAGATGTAAGAGCAGCAGCGGCAGGAGAGTCTGGAGCGTCGTAGTCCCCGCCCCCTACGGGCGTAGCCTTGTGGGCGGCTTTTGCAAGAACATCGACCCACAAGGGGTCGCGACTACTTTTTTTTGCTCGCAACACCTCGCCGCAGCCATTGCCGCCTATCGCGCGGCGCGGGCCATCAACAAAGACACGGGCATCGTCCAGCGCGTGCTGCGCCTGTTAGATGAATTGGCCCAAGCCGATGCTGCGGGTATTTTGCAAGACGTGCGGGCAGCAGCAGGCGAGGGCGTGTCTCCGTAGAGACGTTCCGCCGGAACGTCTCTACGTTTCGTAAATGTATTAAATTTTTCATTAATTTTATGTATTGTTTTGCGTACAATAAATACACCTCAAAACCACATTTATAGATGACAAATGGACACCTTAAGGCTAAATATTACGTTGCCAAAAGACATTGCCGCTAAACTTGCCGAACTGGCCGGTCCCAAAGGGAAAAGTTCCTTCATTGCCGAATCGCTGCTGCTACGCATTGCGCAGTTGGAAGAACAAAAATTGAGCAACCTGCTCAAAGAAGGTTATCAAAACGCCAAAGCCGAAGGTCTGGCGCTGGCAAGGGAATTTGAATTGGTTGATCTGGCGGGATGGGCCGATGAATATTAAGCCAGACGATGGCCGTCAAAATTCATTTGGAATTGCCGTAAAATTTCCCGCCCATTTGCTTCCCTCTGGAGGGGCCGAAAAGCGCATGTCAAAAATTTAATTGCTTGAATACGAAAAAAGTTCTTAAACTTATGTAGAGCCGGCGCCGTCATGATCAGTAAGCCAACTTGAACCGTATGAGTGACATTGTGCAGAAAAAATTTTCTTATTCCTTTTTGCCGCTTTTTCTGGTTTCTCTCTCTCCGCTCGCGGCAATCGCCCAACAAACTTCCAGCGCCTTCACCATCGCGCGCGTCAAATACCACGGCGGCGGGGATTGGTACAACGATCCCTCGGCGATTCCGAATTTGCTCAAATTCATGCGGCAGCACACGACGATGAATCTGGCGAATGACGAGCAGCACGTGGAATTGACCAACGAAGCGCTTTTTTCTTATGCGGTGGTTTATCTTACCGGGCATGGCCGCATCGCGTTCTCGCCGGAAGAAGCGCGGCGTTTGCGCGAGTATCTGCTCGGCGGCGGGTTTCTCTATGCCGACGACGATTACGGCATGGACAAATTCTTCCGCGACGAGATGAAAAAAGTTTTTCCGGACAAGCAGTGGGTGGAGATTCCGTTCAATCATCCGATTTACCATTGCCATTTTGATTTTCCCAACGGCGTGCCGAAGACGCACGAGCACGACGGCCGCCCGCCGAAAGCGTTTGGCCTGTTTCACGAAGGCCGCATGATCGCGTATTACACGTGGGAAACCAACATCTCCGACGGCTGGGCCGACCCCGACGTTCACAACGACCCGCCAGCCGTGCGCGAGCAGGCGCTGCAAATGGGAACGAATATCGTGGTGTTTGCGTTGACACAGTAGGCGGCTGGGCCGCTTGTTGCAGGTTGCTCAATATTAACTAGACGAGGTGTGAGATGGGAAAAATTGTTGAGACGATTAAAATCGTTAACCTTGAAGACGAATCTTTGGCAAAAAAGGGATTTATCAAGCCCGATCAAGTTCGGAGCATTGAGACGGAAGTCCTCGTTGACACCGGTGCAACATTTCTTTGCCTTCGCAAGAGCCTGATCGAAGAATTGCAGCTTACTCCCGGCGAACAGAAAACTGTGCGAACATCAAACGGCACTGTAACCAGAACGTTTTACTCACCCGTGAAGATTTATCTGCGCGATCGCTATGCCGTGGTTTACGTTTCGGAGCTTCCGGAAGATTGCCCGAATTTATTAGGTCAAATTCCCTTGCAGAGCATGGATTGGGTAATCGATACCAGAAATGAAAAACTGATCGGCAATCCGGCGCATGGCGGCGAATGGGTGTTGGAAGAATATTAAAAAAACGCAAATAACAATGTCTCCAGATCAAATCTACGATCAACTCCTTTCCCGCCTGCGCCATCTCCGCCGCCAAGATCGCTTGCACAACTGGCTGGCCGCGCTGGGAATCTTTTTGATGCTGGCGGCGGCGCTTGGGATCGTTTTGCCGATGCTGGCAAATTTTGCCGCGCCAAGCTCCGGCATGCGCTGGCTGCTTTCCGGGCTTGGCCTGCTTGGGTTTCTTTTTTTAATGGGGCGATTTGTTTTGCAATCGCCGTTGTCGTGGTTTCTCCGTCCAAATTCTCCTTCGGAAATCGATCTGGCGCTGCGCGTCGGCAAGTCGCATCCTGAAGTCAAAGATCGTTTTGCGAATGCGCTGCAAGTGTATCATGAAACCGCGCAAGACAGCCAAAACGGCGCGATCACGCGGCAACTCGCGGGCGTGGCGTTGGACGACGCCTATCAAGCCGTCGAGCCGATTATTTTTTCCCACATCATCGACCGGGCCACGCCGAAACGGCGTTTGACCGCGGCGGGGCTGGCGATCATCATGGCGGCAGCGGTTTGGGGCCTCGCGCCGAATTTCATGGCGCAGGGCGCGGCGATTTTGCTCGCGCCGCATCGCACGCCGAAAGCGCTGGCGTTGCAATTTGAGGTGCAGCCGGGCGACACCGAAATCATCAAAGGCCAAAGCTTGCGCGTCGTCGCGCGTATGAACCGTCTCGTGGCGGAAACGGCGCAGCTCGAGTGGCGGCAAACCGACGGCCGCGCGACCGAACAAGCGGCGATGGCGCGCGCTGCCTCCGGCGCGGCGTCGCAGTTTGCGCATACGCTGGAAAATATCCGCGAGCCGTTGTCGTATCGCATTCATCTCGACGGCGACAACAGCCGCTGGTACAACGTCAACGTGATCGAGCCGCCGATGGCGCGCTCGCTGCGCGTGACGGTGAAATTTCCTAATTACACCGGACGCCAGCCGCTGGAACTCGACGAAAACGTCGGCGATATTCTGGCGCTGCCAGGCTCGACGGTTTCCGTTCGCATAACGCCGAACAAACCGATTGCTCATGCCAGCTTGGTTTTCAGTTACGGCGAGGTGATGTCGCTGGCTGCCGCCGGCGATGATTTTCGCGGCGAATTTACCGTGCGGCGCCAGGGAACGTATCAAATCGCGCTGAAAGATCAAAAAGGCTTGGCGAACGCGGATGCGATTCAGTATCGCCTCGAATTGGAAACCGATCAAGCGCCGGCGGTGCAGCTCACGTTTCCGGGGCGCGACGCCGATCTCGATGAGAGCATGCGCATGCCGCTGGTGATCGAAGGCGAAGATGATTACGGCTTTTCAAAATTGCAGATCGTTTACGAAATTCTCGAAGGCGGCGCGCCGGAGGGCAAGCGCGGCGTGATGGCGGTGCCGATTTCGAATAAGAACAGCCGCGCTTTTCGCGAGCAGCCGATTTGGGATTTGTCGCCGCTGAATCTTTTGCCGGAAGACGTGGTGCGCTATTACGCCGAAGTTTTCGACAACGACGTGATCTCCGGCCCGAAATCCGGCCGCAGCGAGATGTTTCATTTGCGTTTTCCGTCGATGTATGAAATGTATCAGGAAATCGCCAGCGCGCAGGAGGAGGCTTCGCAGGATTTGCAGGCGATGTATGAGCAGGCGAAAAAGACGAAGGAGGAAATCGACAAGCTGGCGCAGGAAATGAAAAAAGATCCCAATCTCAATTGGGAGCAAAAGCAAAAACTCGCGGAAAGCGCCGGCGCGACGCAAAAGATGCAGGAGCAGGTGCAGCAGCTTCAAGAGAAGCTGCAGGACATGATCGACACGATGGAGCGCAACGACCTGCTCAGCCCGCAGACTCTGGAAAAGTACATGGAGCTGCAAAAGCTTTTGCAGGAAATGAAATCGCCGGAATTGCAAAAAGCGCTGGAAGAAATGCAGAAAGCCATGCAGAATCTCGATCCGGAGAAACTGCAGGAGGCGATGAAGAATTTTCAATTTTCGCAAGACGAGTTTTTAAAAAGCCTGGAGCGCACGATCAATTTGCTGAAACAGGTGCAAGCCGAGCAGCAATTGGACGAAGCGATCAAAAAGACGGAAGATTTGCTGGAGCGCCAGCAAGAGGTGAATCAGGAAGCGGCCAAGAATCCGTCGCCCGAGAAGCGCGACGAGCTGGCCGATAAAGAAACCGGCATGAAGCAGGACGCGCAGTCGCTCGAAAAATCTCTGGGTGATTTGAATAAATTGATGCAGCAATTGCAGCAGCAAGGGCCGGCGGAAAAAATCGAAAGCGCGGCGCAGATGATGAACTCGCCCGATCTCGCCGGCGAGATGCAGCAGATGGCGAACAAGATGCAGCAAGGCAACATGTCGCAGGCGCAGCAGAGCGGACAGCGCATCGCCGGCACGCTGCAACAAATGCAGCAGGCTTTGCAGGGCGCACAAAAAGAAATGTCCGAGAGCAACCGCCGCGAAGTCATGCAAGCTTTGCAGCGCAGCTCGAGCGATCTGGTGCAACTCTCGAAGCAGCAGGAACAATTGCTCAAACAATCCGCCGGCATGAATTCAAGCTCGCCGCAATTGAATCAAGCGGCGGATCGCCAGCAGGAATTGATGTCGGGCTTGCAGCGCGCCGGCGAGCAGCTTTTTCAGCTTTCGCAAAAAAGTTTTGCGGTGACGCCGGACATCGCGCGGGCGATGGGCAAGGCGATGAACGAGATGCAAGCGGCACGCAACGAGCTGGAGCAGCGCAACGGCCAGGGCGCCGCCGAGCGGCAAGGCCAAGCGATGCAGGCGCTCGATCAGGCCGTCGCCGGGTTGCGGCAATCCATGCAGCAGGGCGCCGGCATGTCGATGGCGATGGGCTTCGAGCAATTCATGCAGCGGATGATGGGGCTTTCCGGCAAGCAGCAGGGCATCAATCAAGAAACCCAGGGCCTCGGCGAGCAGGGCATGGAGGCGATGCAGCGGCAGGCGGCGATGGCGCGTTTGGCCGCCGAGCAGGCCGCGGTGAAGAAGAGCCTCGAACAGCTCATGCAGGAATTTGGCCAGCGCGGCGAGGTTCTCGGCCGGCTCGATCAAACCGCGAAAGACATGGAAGAGGTTGTCAAAGAGCTGCAGCAGAATCGCGCCAACCGCCAAACGGTCGAGCGGCAACAGCAAATTCTTTCGCGCATGCTCGATGCGCAGCGCTCGATGCGCGAGCGCGATCACAGCAAAGAGCGCCAGGCGCAAACCGGCAAAAATTATCGCGCCGTCGATCCGGGCAGCTTGCCGGCCGATCTCGGCGAGAAGAAAAGCCGGCTGTACGAAGATCTCATGCGCGCCATGCGCGAGAATTATACGCGCGATTACAAAGATTTAATCCAACGTTATTTCGACGCCTTGACGAAAACGCAACAGAAAAGCGACGAGAAAGTGCAGCGATGAAGCGTAAAACGAAAAAATGTAAAACGGAAAACGTAAAACGTAATTTTATTGCCATTTTTTTTCTGCTGGGTTTGATTTTGGCCTTGAATGGATTCGGCCAAACGCCGCAGCAAAACGCGGCGCAACTGCGGCTGGCGCAGGATTTGGAACGACTGGGCCAATACGAACGCGCCGCTGATATTTACGTGACGCTTTTCAACAGCGATCCGCGCAACGGCAGTTATTATTACAGCCTCAAGCGCATGTTGCTGCAATTGCGCCGGTACGACGAGCTGGTGACCGCCATCAATCGCCGTTTGGAAGTGATCGAGGACATCAACGCGCGCGTCGATTTGGGCGACGTCGATTTCAAGCGCGGCCAGGCGGCGCGGGCGCAAGCGTTGTGGAAAGAGCTTTTGCAAAAACATCCGCAGCCGGGAACTTATGGGGCGGTGGCCAATGCGCTGATCGAAAATCGCGCCTACGATGAGGCGATGCAGATTTATTTGCAAGCGCGGCAGAGCTTGCGCAATCCCTCGCTGTTCATGCTGGAACTGGCCAATCTCTACACGCTGCGGGTGAATTATGCGGCGGCCACGGCGGAGTATCTGCGTTTTCTCGAAGCCAATCCGCGCCAATTTCCATTCGTGCAGAGCAAAGCGCTGGAGATGACGCGCGATGACGAGAAAAATCTCGAAGCCGTCGCCCGCGCCATCGAGCAGGCGCTGCCGCAATCTTCGCAGCAGCAATCGCTGCATCGTTTGCTGGCGGGCATTTTCATGCAAGGCCGCGAATTTGGCCGCGCCCTGCAAGCGTACCAAACTCTCGAACGTCTCAGCAGCGCCGCGGATAAAGCGAACGTCGGCGGCGAGATTTTTAATTTCGCCGAGCAGGCGCGCAACGCCGGCGCGTTTTCATTTGCCGAACAGGCTTATTTGATGATCGCGCGCGATCTGCCAAATTCACCTTACTGGCTGCCGGCGCAATTCGGATTGGGACAAAGCTTGCAGGGACAAGGCAAATACGCCGAGGCACAGGCCGCGTTCGCCGCTGTGATCGAGAGAGCGGCGGGCAATCGCAATCCGTGGGCGCTGCGGGGCTTGCTGGCGCAGGGTGAAATTCTTTTCGAGCATTTGCATGACGTGAAAAATGCGATTGCGATTTATCAGCAAATCAACGAGCGCTTCGCTTCAATTGCCGGCGGCGAGCATCTCGAAGCGCTGTTCCGCCTCGGCGATTGTTATCTCGCGCTTGGCGACGAGCGGCAGGCGATTTTGTGGTATGAGAAAGCGCGGCAAATGGGGCGCAACGATCAGCTCGTCGCAGACAAAGTGAATTTTCGCTTGGCGCGACTGGCGTTTTATCGCGGCCGGTTCAGCGAGACGAAAAATTTGCTGGAGACCATCGTCAATTCGCCTCCGGTTGTAAGTGAAAACGAAAGCATGGTGAATGACGCCCTCGAATTGTTGCTGCTGCTCGATGTCAATCTTGCGGATTCCGCCGGCGCGTTGTTGAGTTATGCTCGCGCCGAGTATGCGCAAGTTCAAAACAAGCCGTTTGCCGCGATTGATACGCTGGAGAATTTAGCCAAACGTTTTCCCAACGCCGCCCTTTTGCCGCAAGCGCTGTTCGCTTTGGGAAATTTGTATGACGGGCAACAGCAATATGATTCGGCCATCGCGCGGTTTCGCGCCATTCTCAGCCAATATCCGGAAAGCGTCGCCGGCGACCGCGCGCTGTTCCGGCTCGCCGAAGTTCATCAAACCGGCCGGCGCGATCTGCGGCAGGCGCAATCGCTGTTCGAGCAACTGTTGAAAGATTATCCGCAGAGTTTGTACTTGGAGGAAGCTCGCCGCCGCGCGCGGGAATTGGCGGTGAAAAACAAATCGTCGTGAAATGAAAATTCCTTTATTGACAAAGAACTGCAGATTCAGTAAATTGATGACGGTTTTATTAAAAATCAAGACAATGCTTCTGCCCATATCTTTAACTGTTTTTGTGAGAGTCGATTATGACTTATATCAAGATACCTGAAAAACACGCCGTCAAGGGATTTTATCTTCTCATGACCAATGGCACGGTGAAATGCCTGCCGGATGACGTCTATGTGGTTAATAAGGACCAACTCAAGCTGCTTGACAAGCACAAAATACATTATAAAAAGCTCAAGCCGCAGGACGTAAAGATAACTTTGCCGAAAGCGTACAGCGATGAAGAAATATGAGATTTATTTGCCCATCAAATATAATGATGGGACAGGCATTGAACCGGAAAAATTTTATCAGGTTAGAATAACGCTTTCGGCAGTATTTGGCGGACTCACCACCAGCTCAATGGCGGCACCCTTCGAGGGAATCTGGATTCACCAAGGAGTCGAATACAAAGACATGGTTATTAAATTGGAGATTATAACTTCCGACGATGAAAAGATGGAGAAATTTTTCAGAGATTACAAGGAGACGCTTAAAGAAGTTTTTCAGCAAAAAGAAATATTGATAACCGTGCAAGAAGTTAAAACTCTTTAAGCTGAGCGATCGTCATCAATGAGGAGCATACATCAATGCGTCGTCTGATAACCCGCCGCGCCATCATGGGAATTATTTTGTTTCTCCCCGCCTTTGCCTGGAGCCAAAAGCTGCTCATCCACATGGATCTTAAGCAAACCGATCATCTCAAAGCCTATGGCGTCGCCTATTGGGCGCTGAATCACGGCGTGAATGTCGAATGGCTGTTGAATTATCGTGGCGGCTCGTTCATGATGGAATACAACGTCGAGCTTGAACGCGAGTGCCGCGTGCGCGGCGTGGGGTTTTCAACGGTGGGCGGCGGCGAGGCGGCGCAGATTTACGCCGACATCGAGGCCGGAAATATGGAAGTGGTCTTGTTGGAGAAAGCGCCGGAGATCGTCATTTATACGCCGCCGAACAAGCAGGTGTGGGACGATGCGGTGACCCTGGCGCTGACCTACGCCGAGATTCCTTATAAAACGGTATGGGACGAGGAAGTCTTGCGCGGCGATCTGGAGAAATATGACTGGCTGCATCTGCATCACGAAGATTTTACCGGGCAATACGGCCGGTTCTATGCGAGCTTCAATGCGACGCCGTGGTATCAGGAAGAAGTCGCCAAAAACGAGGAGATGGCGAAGAAAATGGGATTCGCCAAAGTCTCGGAGCTGAAACGCGCGGTGGCGCTCGCCATCAAGGACTATGTGGCGCGCGGCGGTTTTTTGTTTGCCATGTGCTCGGCAACCGACACGATTGATTTGGGATTGGCGGCGCAAAACACCGACATTTGCGCCGGCATTTTTGACGGCGATCCGCCGTCGCCGAATGCGCAGAACGAGCTGGATTATTCACAGACGTTCGCCTTCGAGAATTTTACTTTGGAAATGAATCCCCTGGTTTACGAATTTTCCGATATCGATTATCCGCCGAGCACGAACCCGCGCATGCGCAGCGCCGACGCCGATTATTTCACGCTCTTCGAATTCTCCGCCAAATACGATCCGGTGCCGACGATGCTCACGCAAGATCATGTTTCCGTGGTCAACGGCTTTATGGGGCAAACCACGGGCTACAAGCGTTCGCTGATCAAGAAGGCAGTAACTATTTTAGGCGAGGTTCCCAACTCGCCGGAAGTCAAATATCTGCACGGCAATTTCGGCCGCGGCACGTTCACGTTTTACGGCGGGCACGATCCGGAAGATTATCAGCACATGGTTTACGATCCGCCGACGCAGCTCTCGCTGCACAAAAACTCGCCGGGGTATCGGCTGATTTTGAATAATATTTTGTTTCCGGCGGCGAAGAAGAAGAAAAGGAAGACGTAAAAACGTAAAACGTGAGGCGTGAAACGTAACCCAGGCGGCTTTTCCGGGCAAGAATGATTATTCTTCCGATAGCGTTTCTTCGGGCGGAGCCTCAGAAATTTCTGGCTCGATTAAATTTACTTTCTGAGACATGATAGTGATAAATTCGCTGAAATCGTTCAAGGCAGGGCCGATACTCTTGTAGATAATTTTGAGATCGATTTTTGTATAAGTATGCACAAGTATATTGCGCATAGCGGCGGCTTCTGATAAACTTTTGGCCAGATCATCGGGAATAATTTTAAGCTCGCCGGCGCGAAGAAAAGTTGTTCGCAAGGTTGTGGGGATATCCTCATTGTGCGACGAGAAATAATTCCGCAGAATAGCGCTTGCATAAATCACCAACAGTTCCAACAAACGCTCGAAAGCAAAGTTTTTGCCTTGTTCAAACTCTTCGTAGCTGATTTTCTCGAACTGCTATAACTTTTTGAGAAAATCAGTAAGTTGTTCGAGCTTGGTTTTATAGACTGCCAATGACATATTTTGTTTTGTCAACGTATTTTAAATTTATAATGCGTTGAGCGAGAATGCGGTCGCGCATACGCCGTAACTGTTCTGTGTCGTCATAGAGTTTGACCGCGATAATCCGTTGCTCGACAAACAACCCCGGTTGTGATTCGTACAGGGGCTTGCCATGTTGAAATGCTTCCAGCCGTAAAACCGGATCGGTGTCTTCCTCGATAATCACTAAATCAATGGGATCGCCGAACAAGTCTTCCGCTTCGCCGATCAAGCTTAACAGGTGCTGGCGTAAATCGGCGTTGGTCGCAGAAAACAAGGCAATGTCCACATCGCTGCCGCGATGAGTTTTTCCGGCCGCCTGCGAGCCGAAGAGAATGCACAAATCGATGCCCCGGGCTTGGCACCAGTGTTTTATTTTCTCAGGTTCGGGAATTTTCATACTTGAAAGATACGCAACTTGCGCGGCAATGTCAAGCCTTGTATGTGCGCCTGTCAATCGATAATAATCAGTTCCTGCAAGCGCGGGTGGCCGTATTCAGCGCTGCCGGTTTTTATGCAGAGATTTGGCAGGATATTCGCCACTCCTGGACTATGGGTGTGCCCACACAGAACCGTCAATTTGCACTTGGGGTGTTCCGTCATAATGCTCGCCAATACCTCTCCGACCGCTTGGCACGCGAAATGTGGCAAGTGTTCGTCGTCGGAGATTTTGCCTTCGTGCCAACAGGCCTCGCGAAACGGCGGCACGTGAGTCAACAAAATGATGTTCTTAAAACGTGCGTAGGCTTGAGGCAAAATCATGCGGAAATATTCTGCGGCTTCATCTCCCAGTTTGGCAAGTTCCATAAAACGGCGTTGTCGGGGCAAATCGGCCAGCTCCTTTATCAAAAAATAATCATTCAGCTCGACTTGTGAGGCGCTGCCATTGCCGAGACGTCCATCAGCCCATGAATCGTGTCCGATCAAACCGGTTGACTTTGTTATTTCTACAATTCCTTGAGTTGTCAACCATCGCAGCCAGGATGATGATCTTGAGAGCTTTTCAGCGGTTGCGCGAACTTCTGAAATGGAGCCGCGATAAAAGTCATGATTCCCGAGCACGAAGTATATCGGACATTCCAACCGCATCTCGAGGATTTGGAGAAATGAAGCGAAGTTCCATGCAATGCCGGTATCTCCGCCGACGAGCACGATGTCCGGCATGGACTCGGCGAGGTGGTCGACAAACGCAAGTCTCGCGTCGGGTTCGAGAAATTCCAGATGAAGATCGGTTAACCAAGCAATACGTACCATAATCAAGGAGCTATTTGTAAAACACTGGATATCTCTTCGGCACCGCCTCGTGCATCATCTCATACACCGCTTCAAAAATCGTTTCGACATTGGGCTTTGACCAATAATCGCCGTCGGAGCCGTAGGCCGGGCGATGGGTTTTCCCGGGCAGCGTGCGCGGCGCGGAGTCCAGCCAGCGATAGCCGTTCTGTTTCTCCAAAACTTCCTGCAGCATGTAAGCCGTGGTTCCGCCGGGCACATCCTCGTCGACAAAAACAATGCGGTTCGTTTTCTTGAGCGATTCGACAATCGCGCCGTGAAGATCGAACGGCAGCAGCGATTGCACGTCGATCACTTCGGCGTCGATGTTCATTTTGCCCAATAAATCTGCGGCTTCCATCACCAGGCGGCAACACGCGCCGTAAGTGACAATCGTCACGTCTTTCCCAGCGCGAATGATTTCGGGAATGCCCAACGGCACGGTAAACTCGCCGATGTTGTCGGGTACTCTCTCTTTAATGCGATAACCATTCAACACTTCGATGACGATGGCGGGATCTTCGGCGCGCAGAAGCGTGTTGTAGAAGCCGGCGGCTTGCGTCATGTTGCGTGGGACGAGCACGTGCAGGCCGCGGACGAGATGAATGAGACCGGCCATGAGCGAGCCGGCGTGCCAGATGCCCTCAAGACGGTGGCCACGGGTGCGCACGATCACCGGCGCTTTCTGGCCGCCTTTGGTGCGCCATTGCACGGTGGCGAGATCGTCGGAGATGATTTGCAGGGCGTACAAAATATAATCCAAATATTGAATCTCGGCAATCGGCCGCAAGCCGCGCATCGCCATGCCGATGGCTTGGCCGATGATCGTGCATTCGCGAATGCCGGTGTCGGAAACGCGCAGCTCGCCGTATTTTTCCTGCAAGCCTTTGAAGCCTTGATTGACGTCGCCGAGTTTGCCGACGTCTTCGCCGAAGGCGATAACGCGCAGGTCGCGCGCCAATGCCGCATCAAAGCAGGCATTCAACACTTCGAATCCATTCACCGCCGGAGATTTTTCCGAGTAAATCGGTTTGATCTCGGTCACCGCGAGCGCCGAATCCGCGGCTTGATTATATAAATGCGAGCCGTAGCGGTCGATATTGATCTCGTCTTGCTTTTGTTTCCATACGATCAATTTTTGTTTAGCCGAATTGTTTTCCTCCCGCGCCGCGATCAGCGCTTCGCGAATCGCGACCATGATGTCGCGCCGCAACGGATTCGGAATCGCCAACAAGGCGTTTTTGATGTGCAGCAGGTTTTCTTGATGCGCCGAATTTTTCGCCATCTCGTCTAAGATATCCGCAACTTCCCGCCGCTCCATCAATATCGGTGAGAGATAAGCTTTCCAAGCTTCATCGCGAATGTTTGCAACCGCCTTGACATCTTCTTCTTCGTAACGATCAAGGTCTTCGTTGGTGGCGATGCCTTCGGCGATCATCCATTCTCGCATTTTCCGAATGCCATCATATTCATCTTCCCACCGCAATCGTTCTTTCGATTTGTAGCGCTCGTGGCTGCCCGAAGTCGAGTGGCCTTGCGGCTGCGTGACTTCGGTGACGTGAACGATGGCCGGAACATGCTCTTGCCGGACGATGGCAGCGGCTTTTACAAACGTCTCGACCAATGCCGGATAATCCCAGCCTTTAACGGTGTAAAGATCGAAACCGTCATGAGTGTCACGCTTACGCTGAAAGCCTTTTAGCAATTCCGACATGCTGGCTTTGGTCATTTGATGTTCGTTCGCGACGGAAATGCCGTACTCATCATCCCAAATCGCCAGCAGCACCGGCGCCTTGAGCACGCCGATGGCGTTGATCGCTTCCCACAGCATGCCCTCGGCGCAGGTGGCGTTGCCGATGGTGCCAAAGGCGATTTCGTTGCCGTTGTCGGAAAATTGTTTGAGATGCTGCAATTCTTTCAATTCGCGATACAAGCGCGAAGCATAACCGAGGCCGACGAGCCGGGGCATTTGCGAGCCGGTGGGAGAAACATCGGCGGAACAGTTGTACATCTCCATCAAATTTTTCCAACTGCCGTCGGGGTTCAAGCTCCGCGTGCCGAAATGCGCGTTCATGGCGCGGCCGGCGGAGGCCGGGTCGGCTTCGACATCCGCATGCGCATACAACTGCGCAAAATATTCCTGTATCGTGTGCATGCCGAGCGCGAAGATCAGCGTTTGATCGCGATAATAACCGGAGCGGAAATCGCCCTGGCGAAAGGCTTTGGCTAAGGCGATCTGAGGAATTTCCTTGCCGTCGCCGAAAATGCCGAACTTGGCTTTGCCAGACATCACTTCTTTGCGGCCAATGAGACTCGCTTGCCGGCTTTGAAACGCCAGGCGATAGTCTTGGATGATTTCTTCCGGGCGCAGGGGGAGAGAAGCAGGGGCAACGCGCTTCGTTTTTTTGCCTGATTGTGATCGACTGAGTCTTCCGTTCTGATTTTGGCGTTTTGCTCTCTTGATCATTTTGGGTCTGGGGTCAAATTTTCGTCTCATTTTAACTGCCAAAGCGTTTTGTTTTTTCAACCAAGCAACGAGCCTCAAGCGCCGCGGTTGGCGCTTCAATTAGTTCTTGCTTAATTCAAATTTCAGGTCTATCTTTAAATAAAGCTGATAATGAACTTCAGTTTTCGCCGCTGAATAAAATTCCATTGATTCCAATGAGTCAAGTTAATACCGGCACGAGAAAATAGCAAGCAATTATCCTGAATCTGACTGATGTTTTTTGCGAGAAACTAAAACGCATTCAATGCCTCAAGACGGTAGAAATTCTGTATGCCAATTTATCACAAAAGAGCCACCATGACAAGCCACCGGCATTTTTTTGATTGTTTGCGTGGCGTAACTTCTTATGAATCTGAATAAATGAGCGAGAGAATATATGGCATAATCATTGCGAATTCAAAACGTTTGATTTGACGAAAAGAAATGTGATAATTTTTCCAACGATTTTTTATACATGCGTGTCAAGGATTATTACAATATTCTCGGCGTAAGCGAAAAAGCCAACGCCGACGAGATTAAAAAAGCCTATCGGCAGTTGGCCAAAAAATATCATCCCGACGCCAATCCCGGCGACAAGCCTGCGGAAGAGCGCTTCAAGGAAATAAATGAAGCGTATGAGGTGTTAGGTGATCTCAAGAAGCGCAACAAATACGATCAGCTTCGCCTGTACGGACATTCGGCCACCGGCAGCGAGTGGTTCCAATTCGATCCGGAAATATTGCGCCAGCATGGTTGGTCGCCCGGCGCCGGCCTGTCCGGCCAGGGCTTCGGCGGCTTTCATTCTCCTGGCGCGCAAGTGTTTGGCCAGGGCTTTGCGTTCTCGGATATTTTGCGCGATCTGTTCGGCTTTGACGGGATCATGAATGATTTTACGCCGCAATATGGACCGCGCGATCTCACCGGCGACATCACGATTTCGTTCACCGAAGCCATCACCGGCGCCGAGCGAACGGTTTCGGTCAAGCAGCGCAAGATTTGCGCGACGTGCGGAGGTTTGGGCCGTGAGCGATTGGCGGTGTGCAGCCATTGCCACGGCTCCGGCAATGTGACCACACGCAAAAAAATCCGTGTGCGCATTCCGCCCGGCGTTGATAACGGGCACAAGCTGCGCGTTCCCGGCATGGGCTCCAGCGCCGGTCACACCAAGCCCGGCGATCTCATCATCACCGTGCATGTCGAAGCGGATAGCGCCTTCAAACGGCAGGGCAAGGATATTTATTACGAGCTGGCCGTGAATGAAAATGAGCTGGAAACCGGCGCCCGTGTGCTGATTCCGACGGTCGACGGCAAAAAAGTCGAGTTGAATATTCCATCCGGCACCAAACGTGGAACGCTGCTGCGCCTGAAAAATCTGGGTGTGCGCGTCAATGGGCAACAAGGCGACCAATATGTACGTATTGTTTAAAACGTAAAACGTAATTCGTGACGTGTAAATTACGGATTACATTTTACGCATTTCGTTTTACTCAAATACTTCTCATTAGAAAATCTTCCATAGTAGGAGGGTTGTTTTATGATCGCGAAACGAAAAATTTGGATTCTCACCGCTATCACGCTGCTGGCGGGTGTGATTTTGGGCTTGGGCATCGCTTCGAATTTCAATTGGACAAAATCCGGCATTGCCGAGCCTACGGCCATCCCGGCCAAACTCGCCGATGATAAGCCCGCGGCCGCGAGCCCTCCCGCCAGCCGCAGTCTCGATCTCATCAACACCGGCAAGGCTTTTGTCGAGGTGGCCCAACAAGTCATGCCGACGGTGGTCAGCGTGACGAGCACGAAAGTGGTGCGCGGCCGCAACCCGTTCTCCGAATTTTTCCGCGAAGATTGGCTGCGCCCGGAAGGTTTTGGCCGGCAATTTCGCGAGTGGCATCGCAATCAGCGCGAGCAGCGCCAGGAAGGATTAGGCTCGGGCGTCATCATCAGCGCCGACGGCTATATTTTGACCAACAATCACGTCATTCGCGAGGCGGAAGAAATTGCGGTGTCGATGGATCGCAAAGAGTACAAAGCCAAAGTCATCGGCAGCGACCCCAAAACCGATTTGGCGGTGATTAAAATCAGCGAGAAAAATTTGCCGGTGGTGAAATTAGGCAATTCCGATGATCTCGAGGTCGGCGAATGGGTGTTGGCGATCGGCAATCCGTTTTCGCTGCAGTTGCAACACTCGGTGACGGCCGGCATTGTGAGCGGCAAAGGCCGCAACCGCGTCGGCATTGGCGATATCGATTATGAAGATTTCATTCAAACCGATGCGGCGATTAATCCCGGCAACAGCGGCGGCGCGTTGGTGAATTTGCGCGGCGAGCTGGTTGGCATCAACACCGCGATCGTCGCCAACAGTTGGGGCGGCGGCAATCTGGGCATCGGGTTCGCCATTCCGATCAATCTGGCGAAGCAGGTTATGGAACAGCTTATTACCAGCGGCAAAGTAGTGCGCGGCTGGCTCGGCGTTTATATCCAAACGGCGAACGAAAGCATGGTCAAGGAGCTTGCTCTGCCGTCGATCGAGGGCGCTTTGGTGAGCGATGTGACCGCCAATTCTCCGGCGGAAAAGGCTGGCCTGAAAGACGGCGATTTCATTATTGCTTTTGACGGCAAGAAAGTTTTTGACAGCAATCAATTGATGCATCTCATCGCCACATACAAGCCCGGCGCGCGCATTGCCGTCAAGCTCGTGCGCGACGGCCGCGAGAAAACTTTGACGGTCGCGCTCGGCGAGCGCCCCGATGATGATAAAGCGCCGCGTTTGACTTCCGCCGGCGGCGAGGCGAACCGACTCGGCCTCGAGGTCGCCAATTTGACCGCGGAGCTGGCGCGTGAATTTGACCTCAAGCTTGAATCTCCGGCGGGCGTCGTGGTGATGGACGTGCAAGAAGGCAGCGTCGCCGAAAAAGAAGGCGTGCAAGTCGGCGATGTGATTCGCGAGGTGAATCGTGAAACCGTCCGCAGCGTTCGGGAGTTTAATCGAGTTGCCGGCGCGTTGAAGCCCGGCGACACCGTGCTGCTGCGGCTTGTGCGCGGTGAGAACAAATTTTTTGTTGCTTTGAAATTGGAAAATGAGTAAATTGGCGCGCTTTGAGCGGAGGCCTACGGCTCGTAGAGCTACGCCCGTCTCGATTTGTGATGCGCTTTGCCTTAGTTTCTTCAAAATGAAATCTGTGCAAAAAAAGCAAAGATTTTCGCCCACAGAAAAGAACTCCCACAGAAATATTTTTGATTTTTAATTCTGTGGGAGTTCAAATTCAGTGGGCGGTGATT
>Ga0187892_10001160_pt1 | contig 62463 bp, 59 predicted proteins | sample MA1701073metaG_FD_139345 | JGI IMG/M metagenome (GOLD analysis project Ga0187892, IMG submission 139345) | Bio-ooze microbial communities from a basaltic lava cave in the Kipuka Kanohina Cave System on the Island of Hawaii, USA - MA170107-3 metaG ... | reverse complement strand
GCTCGCTCGCGCCGCTCGCGAGCGCTTGAACTCTCTAACTCCAGTAACCCTACGGGTTACTGGAGTTAGAGAAATACACAAACAAACAACAAAAAAAGTGTCAACTATTTTCAGGACGAGACATTACGTTTTACGTTTCACGTTTTATTTCCGGCAAAACGCCATGAGATGCCAGCCGAGGGGACGGACCAAAAAACGCGGGATGCGATTGAAGGCCGGCACAAAAATCCGGTTGAAAGCCGCGGCTTTCCATCCCTGCTGCAAACGGCTGGCGACCGGAAATCGCTCCGGAACGAGGCGAATGGAGGAAAAGGATGAGAGCATTTTTTTAAATTCGCCCAGCGAATACTTTTTGAGAACCGGCGCGTCTTCGTGTTCCAACTCGACTTTCATGGCCAACGAAAGCGCATTGAGCCAGGAAATCCGGTTGTAGACCATGGCAATCGCTTCGCCGCCGGGCTTGAGCACACGATGCATCTCTTTCGCCATTTGGTTGGCGTCGGCGGTGTACTGCAAAACGCCGTGGGCGTAAACCAGGTCAAAACTGTTGCCGGCAAACTCCAGCGCCTCGCCGTTCATCACGCGCAAATCGGCCTCCAGGCCGCGCAGCTCGAAATTTTTTTGGGCAAGCTGGATGGACTGCGGCGCCAAATCCACGCCGGTTACGCGCGCGCCGCCGCGGGCAAAACGAATCAGGTCGATGCCGGCGCCGCAGCCGATCTCGAGAATTTTTTTGCCGCGATAGCCGTTGAAATCGACGACTTCGGGCAGATAACGTAATTTATCAAAACGGTAGTCGTCCAAATCATCGAAAAAACCCTTCGTGCCGACCGGGTGTTTGGCAATGGCGAGATCGTGAATATGCGCGTTCCAATACTCGCGAATGGCGTCGAGCAAAGGATCGCCGGCAATCAAATGCGGCGCCGTGTGAGCGCCGTTGCGTTTCTGCTTTAATTCTTCGGCGGTGGCGACTACGGACATGCGGAGGTTTTCTTTCTCTATCTGTCGATACCGGCTAAGCCGCCGGGATTTTCAGAATTAAAAATGCTGCGCGCCGTTCAAGATCGGCTTGAGAATGCGGTGAAAATTCAACGCCGAGGCGTGCTCGACGGCAAAATTCAGTGAAACAAAACTATCGAACAAACTGACCGGATGCTCGTGGCGGGCGACGCGCCGGCGCACGGTGCAGGCCTGCTCGCCGAACCAAATTTCCTTGAACGTCTGGCGGCGAATGTTGCCCATGCAATCGGTCTTCAAAAGATCGGGATAAACATCGCCCCACGAATTGATCACGGCGGTTGCAAATCCCACGGTGTTGAGATGCGTGTAAAGGGCTTGCGGCTGTTCGATGTAATCAGCGAAATGCCGGTAATATTCACGGTTCATCGGCAGATAATGATTATACTGCTCCAGCACGCGGTCGACAACCGCCTGCAAGGCCGCGCCATCACCCGGTTTGAAAGCGAGATCATTCGCCACGCCGTACCTGATTTGCGGCGCGTGCAGCGCCAATTGCAACGAAAGGCCGTCGAGGCCGTTCATTTTAACCAGCCGGGCAAGATTCTCCAGATCATCCAAATTCTTTTTGGTGATGGTGACGGCGAGAAAAATCTTCGGATGCCCGTTGCTGCGCAGCGACTTCAGACTCTCCAAAGCTTTCATGGCCAAATCGAAATAACCGGCGATGCCGCGCAAGCCGTCATTCAACGCCGCCGTGCTGCCGTCGACGGAAAGATAGATCAAATCGAGGCCGGAATCGATCAACTCCTTGGCGCGCCGCACGTTGAGCAACAAGCTGTTGGTGTATAAAGAAGTGGAAAGATTTTGTTTTTTCGCAAAGGCCACGAGATCACAAATGTCTTTGCGCAACAATGGCTCGCCGCCGGTGAAGGTCAAATTTAAAACGCCGATATCAGCAAGCTGCTTGATCAGAGTTTGGCCTTCAGCGGTGGAAAGAATATTGGGATCGTTTTTTTCCTGCCAACGATCACAAGTCCGGCAGCGGGCGTTGCAGGTATTGATAACTTCCCAGATCGCCTTGACCGGTCCGATAATCGGCTCTTGCTTGCCCTTGGCAAAACGCAGCAGATTACGCAGATGTTTTACTTTTTTTAGCATGCCATCCTCTCACATGTCCCGTCATCCCTTACAGGCACACTTAGACTCGAATCAAAAAATTTGTCGGAACAAAATCCCTTCGCAAAAAACTCTTTTTCTTCCTTGTCGATTATTCCCAGTTTAGGCAACTGGCATTTCCCATGCTCGGCTCTCACGGCGCTACACCGCGGCCAAATATTGATCGCGCCAAATGTTGAAAACCATCAGCGCCCAAAGCCGGTGGCTGTGATTTTCAACGCCTTGCAAATGCTCGTCGAGCAATAGCTGCACATAATCCGCATTGAAAAAACCGTCGCGGCGCATCCTGGCCGGCGACAAAACATCGAGCATCATCGGGCGTAATTCTTCGCGCAGCCAATTTTTTATCGGAATGCTGAAGCCTTCTTTGCCGCGGTTGATGATTTCCGGCGGCAGCAGCGGCGCCATCGCTTTTTTGAGAATGTATTTCGTCTTGGCGCCGCGAATTTTCAACGCGCTCGGAATCGTCGCGGCATACTCGACGACGCGATAATCCAGAAACGGCGCGCGCGCCTCCAACGAGGTGGCCATGCTCATGCGATCCACCTTCACCATGATGTCGTCGCAGAGATACGTCTTGATGTCGACGTAAAGCTGGCGATTGACGTAATCTCGTGAATCGGCTTGGGCAAAGTGATGCCGTATATATTCATAAGGCAAATATTGGAAACGCAACGGCGCCATGGCCTCGCCATAGAGCCGCGATTTTTCCTCGTCGGCGAGAAACATCATCCAGCGCACATGCTGGAGATCTTCGGGATAGCGCGTGCCTTCGACAAAGCGTTTCAGGCGATTGCGCAGCCCTTTTTTCTTCTCGCTGGGAGGTAACGACGTAGTTACCGGCATAATGACCCGATTGCGTATGACCGCCGGTATTTTGCGATAGCGGCGATACATCGAATCGGCAAGATAAGCGTCGTAGCCGCCAAACAGCTCGTCGCCGCCGTCGCCGGAAAGCACGACGGTGACATGCTCCCGCGCCATTTTTGAAACGAGGTACGTCGGAAAAATCGAAAAATCTCCCAGCGGCTCGTCGAGATGTTTCACCAGTTTTTCAGTCAGCTCCAGCGCACTGGGCCGCAGAATAAATTCCTTGTGATCGGTTTTGAAATGTTTCGCAATCGCGCGCGCGTAATGCAGCTCGTTGTAACTGCCTTCGGCAAAACCGATGGAAAAAGTTTTGACCGGCTCTTTCATCGCTTGCGCCATCAGCGCGACGACGCAGCTCGAATCAATGCCGCCGGAAAGAAATGCGCCGAGCGGCACGTCGCTCATCAAACGGATTTTGACGGCGTCTTGCAGAAGATGGACGAGGCCTTCTTCCAAATCTTGCTGGTGATAGCCGTTTTCGTGAAAATGGAGATCCCAATATTGGCGAATCTCGGGTTTGCCGCTGCCATCGATCATCAACGAATGGCCGGCCGGCAATTTAAAAATATCGGCAAAAATACTGTGCGGCGCCGGCACATATTCAAAAGTCAAATACAAATCAAGCGCGGCTTTGGAAACCTGGCGCGGAACATTTTTCGCTTGCAGCAAGCTTTTCAGCTCGGAGCCAAAAACCAGGCGCTCGTTGTCTTTGTAATAATAAAGCGGCTTTTTGCCGAGGCGGTCGCGGCTGAGAAACAAACGCTCGCGGCGCGCATCCCAAATTGCAAATGCAAACATGCCGTTGAGCTTGGCCGGGCAATCGGCGCCGTACTCTTCGTAGGCGTGAACGATCGCTTCGGTGTCGGAATTTGTTTTGAAGCGATGGCCGCGATTCACCAAATCACGGCGGAGATCGGGGTAGTTATAAATCTCGCCGTTGAAAACGATGTTAACCGTGCCGTCCTCGTTGGAAATCGGCTGCTGGCCTCCGGACAAATCGATGATGCTGAGACGGCGCATCGCGAGGCCGACCTGCCCGTTGATATAAAATCCTTCTTCATCCGGGCCGCGATGAATGATTTGCTCGTTCATGCGGCGAACTTCATTCGCATCAACCTGGGCGTCGCGAGAGAACAAAAAGGTTCCACAAATTCCGCACATTTTTCAGAGCACGCTTTCCAAATATGAGTAAATCTCTTGCGTTTTTTGCAAATAGGCTTCGTAACTGTACTCGCGGGCGGCAAGTTCCTGCGCGTTGCGGCCGAGTTTTTCACCGTAGGCGCGATCTTCGAGCACGCGCAGCATGCCGCTCGCAAAAGCCGGCGCCGCGCAATCTGTCAGCGCCGCCACCTCGGAATTTAAAACCTGCGTGTGCGTGAGATGAGCGGTGGCAACGATCGGAACGCCGGAGCGCAAATACGAATAAATTTTCAGCGGCGTGTTGTTGCCGGCGATTCGCGGCGAAACCAGTATATCCGCCAATTTCATAAATTCGGGAATTTCTTCCGGCGGCCGCTGCCCGGTGAAAATAAATTTCTCGCCGACGCCGAGCTTTCCGGCTTTCTCTTTGTACTGCGCGACTTGCTCCGGCTTGCCGCCGACGACGAGAAAGCGGACATCGTTTTGATAACGCGAAACAACCGGCTGGCTCGATTCGACCAACAAATCCAGGCCTTGATACGGCTCGAACGTGCCGGTGTATAAAATCGTCGTTTTGCTCTTGCCGTTCGTCGACAAACCGTAACGCTGCGCCAATTCCGCGGCGTTGATGTTGCCGTTGCCGTTTTTTGATGATTCGCCGTCGGCAAGCGAGCCAAAAACGACGGCGTTGTCGGCGACGTTTTCGATCAGCTTGTTATACTTTTGCGGAAAGCGCGCATTGACGTAATTGAACAACTCCGGGCAAATGGTGATGACGGCTTGCGCGCTGTCGATCGTCGCGGCTTCGAGTTTTTCAAAAAACTTGACGAGCGGCTTGGCGTTGCTGTATTTGAAATTCGACAACTGCTGCGGCAAGCTGGAGTGCATGTCGTACAGATGCAGCGCGCCGAATTTTTTGCTCAGGCGAATGCCGAAGAAACCGGCTTCCTCGTGCGTGTGAATCAAATCGTAACTTTGGCGTTCGAGCAGTTGCACCGCGCGGCGATAAACATGGATATCGAGAAGCAATTTGGTTTTAGATGGGCCAATCGCAATCTCCTTCACCCAGGCAACGCGCTTGGCGCGATGAATGTTAACATTATCGATCTGAACGTCTTGTCCGAGATGATAAGTGACCAAATCGATTTTATAGCCGAGCTTTGATAAAGCTTTGAGCCGGTGCAAAACGCTAAAAGGCGTGCCGCGCGGTTGAAAAAACGGCTGCGGCGCGATCATTAAAACTTTCATGATTTTTATTTTTCTTGGTTGCCGCGCCGCCAAGCCCTCGCTGCGGCACCAGAAACTAGCAACCAGCCAAAACCCCCGTTTATCCGTTTTTTCTGATGCAACCGCAATGCCACCCATGACAGTTTTTTCATTATTTTAGCAAAATGCCTTTTTTCAATCTTTTAGATGGCGCAACTTTCTTGAAATCAAGGCGTAAGGCTTAGCCAAATGTGCCAGACTGAAACGATGTATTGGTGTGACACAAGCCGGAAATGAACAATTTTAGAGGTGAAAACAAAAAAGGTAGACGGATTTCTTTTATGAAATCTCTTGCAGGCGAGTTCAGGGTCGTCGTAGCGCCGTCTTTAAAAAAGGCGCTACGACGATTTGCAGGTGTTACTGCCGGCCAACGGCCACATAGGTAAAGCCATGCTCGCGCATTCGTTGCGGTTCGTAGATGTTGCGCAAGTCGATCACGATCGGCGTTTTTAACAATTGTTTGATTTTTACCAAATCCAAACTGCGAAACTGATTCCATTCGGTGATGAAAATGAGCGCATCGGCGCCGGCCATCGGGCTGTAGGTGTCGTCCATAAACTCGATGTCTTGGAGAAACTTTTTCGCTTCTTCCATCGCCACCGGATCGTACGCCTTGATGCGCGCGCCTTCTTTTTGCATGCCTTGAATGATGTCGAGCGACGGCGCTTCACGCATGTCATCGGTGTTGGGCTTGAAGGCCAAGCCAAGAACAGCGATGGTTTTGCCGTTCAGATTGCCGAGGGTTCGTTTGATTTTTTCCAACATGCGCAGGCGCTGCTCATCATTCACTTCGACGGCGGCTTCGACAATTTTAAACGTGTAGTCGCTTTTCCGGGCGATGTTGAGCAAAGCGCGAGTGTCTTTGGGGAAGCAAGAGCCGCCATAACCGGGACCGGCATGAAGGAATTTCGTGCCGATGCGTTGATCGAGCCCCATGCCTCTGGCGACCTCGTGCACGTCGGCGCCGACGCGTTCACAAATCGTGGCGACTTCGTTAATGAAGCTGATCTTCGTCGCGAGAAAGGCGTTGGCGGCGTATTTGGTCAGCTCGGCGCTGGCCAGATCGGTCATGACAATCGGCGTTTCGATGAGATAGAGCGGCTTGTACAAATCGCGCATGATGGCGGCGGCTTCGGGATCTTCGGTGCCGATGACGACGCGATTGGGCCGTATGAAATCTTCAATCGCCGAGCCTTCCCGCAAAAATTCCGGATTGGAGGCGACGGAAAAGTGAATCGGCTTGGGTTGATTCTCCTGAATCAATTTTTTGATCCATTTGCCGGCGCCGACCGGGACCGTGCTTTTATTCACAATGACTTTATATTCATTCATGTAACGGGCAATGTCTTTGGTGACGGCTTCGACGTAGCGCATGTCGGCTGATCCGTCCTCGGCCTGCGGCGTTCCCACGGCGATGAAAATGACGAGGGCTTCTTCGACCGATTTTTTCAGATTGGTGGTGAAAGTGAGCCGGCCTTCTTTCACGTTTTGGGCGACCATGACATCCAGGCCTGGCTCGTAAATCGGCAGCTCGCCGCGATTCAATTTGTCAATTTTTTCTTTGACAATATCGACGCAGGTAACATCGTTGCCAAATTCGGCAAAGCAAGTTCCGGTCACCAAGCCGACGTAGCCGGTGCCGATCATGCAAATACGCATGTGATTCTCCTAAAAGTCATTGTTCAGAATCTCGTAATCTCTCTTACTCTTACTCTTACTCCTACTCATCATTAAATAAGAGTATTACGAGTAAGAGTAAGAGTAAGAGTAAGAGTAAGAGTAGGAGTAGGAGTAATGAATATGTACATTCTTAACTGGCGCCATAACCGAACATCACGACAAAAACGGTTTTCACCATAATTTTAAAATCCAGCCAGAGCGACCAGTTGTCGATATATTCCAAATCCATTTCCATCCATTTCTCAAAACCGATTTTGTTGCGGCCGCTGACCTGCCAGATGCAGGTGAGGCCGGGTTTTAAGGACAGGCGCCGGCGCTGCCACAATTTATAAAGCTCGACTTCGATAGCCAGCGGCGGCCGGGGACCGACGAAGCTCATGTCGCCTTTGATGACGTTAAAAAGCTGCGGCAGCTCATCGAGCGAAAGCTTGCGCAGAATGCGGCCCAAAGGTGTGATGCGCGGATCGCGTTTTATTTTAAAAACCGGACCGTCCATCTCGTTGCACTTTTCAAGCTCGCGGCGCTTGATTTCCGCGCCGGCGTACATCGAGCGGAATTTATACAAGCTGAACGTCCGGCCGTTCATGCCGCAGCGTTGCTGCGCAAAAAAAATCGGGCCGCGCGAGCTGAGCTTGATGGCAATGGCCAGCAAAACCATCAAAGGCGCAAACAGCACCGCTAACACGAGCGCCAAAACGACGTCGACGGTGCGCTTGACGAACAATTGCCATTCTTTGGCGGTGAACGTTTCAAATTCGAGCAGCGGAAAGCCGCTGAAGTCGGTCTGCCGAACTTTGGCGATGCGCAGATCGTAAAGATCCATCGAAATACTGGTCGGAATGCCTTCGCGCTCACAGGCGAGAATCGCCTCGTCGATCCGGTTCAACCAAAGCCGCGGCACGACAAAGATCACACGATCGATGACTTTACGGTGCAGAATAAAGGGAATATCCTGCAGGCGGCCCAGCACGCGATAGCCTGCGATCTCTTTGCCGAACATGCCGTGCTCGTCGTCGATCAGGCCGACAATGCGCAAGCCCCAATTGGAATGGCTTTTGACCATCCGAATAAACTCGCGGGCGCGCCGGCCCGTGCCGACGATCAACAGGTTGACTTGATTATACCCAAGTTCGTGGATATAGTCAAGCAATAAATTCAACAATTGCCGCTCGATGATCAAAAATAAAATCGTCAAGCCCCACATAACGCCGATGAACAAACGGCTGGTCAAGATCATTTTAAAAAGGAAAATCGGCGTACCCAGCGCGAACGCCGTCAGCCCCCCGGCGACGAGAATGCTCCAAAAAATATTGAAAAACGTTTTGGTGCGAAAATCCTTGTATGCGCCTTGCGAGGCCAGCGTGATGATCCAAAGCGGGAAATAAAAGGCAATGATCGCAAAATTCTTGCGCGTAAAATAGGCAAAACCTTCCAAGTTCGGCGCGATGGCAAACGCCATTTCGCCAAGCCCGTAGGCCTGACGCAAATAATAACTGATAAAATAGGAAAAAAAGAACGCCAGGACGATGGCGGCTGCATCGACGATGACCACAATATTGCGCAGAAATGCCTGCTTCTCTCGGACCATTTCAAACCTCGTCCTGCTTTACCCCCACAGCGGCTTCTCTCCAAGCCTGGCGCTGAACCGTAACCACTCTCACAACACGGCGACGACAAAACCTATACAGGCGTAGCTTATGTGAGGCTATGAATCTCTTTATACCATTCAACAAAACGGTGAATTCCTTCCTCGACATTGACGCGCGGCTGGTATCCCAGCTCGCGCTGCGCGCGCGAAACATCCGCGCAGGTCAGCGGCACATCGCCGGGCTGGGTGGGCAGGCGTTCGACCCGCGCCTCTTTGCCAAGCTTTTGCGCGATCAATTCGATCAAATTGCGCAGCTCGATCGTGCGCGCCTCGCCGAGATTATAAATGTGATAGCTCGAACAACGCGCCAAAGCGCGGTCGACGCCATCGATGATATCGGCGATAAACGTATAATCACGCTTGGTGGTGCCGTCGCCGAACATCGGGACTTTTTGGCCGGTGGCAATGAGCTGAGTAAATTTGTGAATGGCCATGTCCGGACGCTGGCGCGGACCATAAACGGTGAAAAAGCGCAAACAACTGACTTTCAAGCCATAAAGATGATGATAGGTATAACAAATCAATTCGCCCGCTTTTTTGGTGGCGGCATACGGGCTGATCGGATTATCGACCGGATCATCTTCGGAAAACGGCACTTTGCGGTTGTTGCCATAAACCGATGAAGTCGAGCCGAAGATGAACTTGGGAATTTTGTGCTGCCGCGCCATTTCCAGAAGGTTCATCGTGCCCTGCACATTCACCTGCTCGTAAAGCAGCGGCTGCGCAATCGAGGGGCGAACCCCGGCGCGCGCCGCGAGATGAATGATCGTTTCAAAAGCATGCGCGCCGAACAATCGCTGCAATCCGGCGAGATCGAGAATATCCGCTTCGACCAACTTAAAGCCGTGATGCTGCAGCAACGGTTCGAGATTGCGCCGTTTCAGGCGCGGATCATAGTAGTCGTTAAAATTATCGAGCGCGACCACGGTGTGACCTTGCGCCAGCAGATGTTCACAGAGATGCGAGCCGATGAATCCGGCGCCACCCGTCACAAGACAATGCATAACCTACCTTTAGTAATGATAGTAGCTGTAACCTTCATGCGCCAAATCAACCGAGGTGCCGTTGAGAATGACACCGATGACTTTGGCTTCGAGATTGCGAAAGAGTTCCAATTTTTGCCGCGCCACTTCGCGATGGGTTTTGCCGGCGCGGACAACGATGGCGACGCCGTCAACTTGCGTGCCGAGCACGACGGCGTCGGTGGCCGCATTCAACGGCGGCGTGTCAAAAATGATCACATCGAATTTGCGGCGCATTTCGTCGAGAAAACGGCGCATTTGCAGCGACCCCAACAACTCGGAAGGGTTCGGCACCAAAGCGCCGCAGCTAATCATCGACAGATTGGGAATATGCGTTTCGTTGATAATATCGGCGCCGATCACCTGGCTGCACAGATAATTGCTGAATCCCGGTTCTTTCGGAACGCCAAAAGTGTTGTGCTGAACCCCGCGGCGCAGATCGGTGTCCACCAGCAGGGTTTTGCTTTTTTGCTGCGCCAACGTGATGCCGAGATTGGCGGCGGTGAAAGATTTGCCGTCGCCGGGGGCGGTCGAGGTCAACACCAACGTTTGCAGGCGGCCGGTCTTTTTATTATAAATCATACTCGTGCGCAGCGAGCGGTAGGCCTCGCCAATCGGCGTCGGCGCAAAATCATGGGTGACCAACTGCTGGTCGATCATTTTCGCTTTTTCATGATCTTGAAAATCAAAAACATTGTCGAACGCGACCTGGGGAATGGCGCCCAGCACATCGAGCTTGAGATGACCTTTGACGTCGTCAACCGTTTTCAGCGTCCGATCCATCATTTCCCAAAGCAAAACGATCATGATGCCGAGCGCAAAACCAAACGCGCCGCCGGCGGCAGCTTTGGTTTTCTTGTTGCTGTTAATCGGCAGTTCCGGCTCGATGGCGGGATCCAAGATATCGATGAATTCGGTTTTGACCGCTTTATCAAGTTGGGCCGTGCGATAGCGCGACAAGGCATCTTCATACAATTTGGCGAATTGCTGATTTTCACGATCCAAATCCGACAATTCGATGCGCTCGCTCGGCAATTGATTCACCCGCGCGTTGAGCAGCGCCAATTCCGAACCCTTTTGCGTAATTTCGCGGTCGAGCGTCGCCATGCGCGTCCGGGTCATGTCTTCGATCTGAGCGTGAAGCTGTTCGATCTTGCGCTGCTGCTCACGCGCCCGCGGGCTGGCGATTTCCATGGTCCGAATCACTTCGTTCCACTCTTTTTCCGCATCGTCCAGGCGCTGGCGGATCAGCGCCATGCCGGTTGAGCCTTCAAAAGCCCGGTTGGCGGCGATGATGCGAAAGATCAACCAGCGTTCCTCCAACTGCTGAACATTTTCGGGATCAGAGGCAGCGGCGTTTTGAGCATTCAACCGCCCTAATAAATCGCGCAATGCTTCGCGCGAGGTTTTCAGCTCGTTCAACTCCCGATCCAACCCGCTGCGGCGCGACAACATTTCGCTAAAAGCCACCTCGGAGCTGTTCGTCGAGCGCTGCCGCGCTAATTTCAAGCGCTCATTTGAAGCGTCCAAATCTTGTTTGGACTTTTCCAATTGCGCCTGCATAATTTTGATTTGCTCATCCCGGGTTCCCGTCGCCGTCTGCTCGCTTTCCTGAACGACGAGGCGGGCCAAACTGTTGACGGTTTGGGTGACGATGAAAGGGTCGATGTCTTGCATCGTCACCTGCGCCATCGTGCCGTCACGCGCCATTTCGAGATTGACGCGGCCTTGCAGCGATTTAACCGTCGAGCGAAAATTGCCGATGCTGAAAAAAACTTCAGGCGGGAGTTTCTTCGGCTGATTGGTGAATTGAAAACTAAAGCCGTTCACCGCAATCGTATCCAGCGTCGCTTCGGCGATATTGCCGCGGCGCAATTCGACTTCGCGGCCGCCCTCGCCAAGCATCTGTTTGAGCGAAAAAGTCCCGTCGCCGGGAACCCGCAGCGCGTAACTGCCGGAAACCGGCTGGTTGGTGCTGATAAATTTGGAAAAAATCTGCTTGCGGAAAATCGGCGCGTCCTGGTCTTTCGGCTGTTCGATCGACAACACCAACCCCAGCTCGGAAACGATGCGTTCGTAAAACGTCCGGCTGTGGAATTGTTGCATTCTCGCGCCAATGATGGCGTCGGAATTTCCGGCATAATTGGTGAAGCGGATTGTGGCGGTCGCTTCATAAACCGGCTGTTCCTTTTTGACGTGAAGAACCCACGGCACGGTGACCACGACCGTGGTCATTGCCACCACCCACCAGCGTTTTTTCAACGCCTTCCAATAGCGCAGGAGATCGAGCTTGGATCCTTCCGGCTCGCTGTGTTCTTCCAGCAAATAGGGGTCAATGCCCATCATTCACACCGCGTTGCTAATTATTATTATTACGCCTGTTAATATCTCGAAATTGAAAATAAAGCAAGATAAACGAGGTGGTCAAGGTCACGTAATCAACGATGATGCGAAAATTAAAACGCGAGACGCCCGGCACGTAAATTTGATCGCCCGAGCGCACGCCGAGCTGCTCCAAAGAATGCGCCTGCTCGAACGCTTGCATCAGGTCCTTCACCACCACTTGGCCGGAGCGTTCGACGTAAATTTTTTTAATGTCGGCGTTGTTGCCCGGGCCGCCGGCTTCGTTGATGAGGCCCCAGAGCGATTCCTTCGGCTCGGTCAAATAAGAGCCGGGCTTGTTCACGGCGCCAAACAACGTCACGCGAATGAGCGGCGAGCACGAGAGGCGTATCGCACGGATGCCCAACGTGTCTTCAATCATGCGCGCCAGGCTCCGGCGCGTGTGGCCAATGACGCGGATGTCGCCGACAATGGGCAAGGTGACGTTGCCGCGACTGTCAATAATGAAATCGTCATTGAGACCCAGGCCGCCCACATCGCTTGTGCCGGGAATGCTCACATCGCGCCAAGCTTTGATGCGAATCCCGTCGCCGGGGGCGAACTCCGACGATGAACGAGTGTAGGTTTCCGAGCTACGTGTGGTTGATCGTGTTTGCGCCAACGCCGGCGGCGCAATCGCGGAGAGGGCAAGCCCGAAGGTGGTCAACATCACAACAACTGAACGCCAGCACTGATTTTTCATAGCGAGCTTCCTATTCATTTTTTAACTCAACCCTGAGAAAACCACAGACAAAAATGATTTAAAACTTCATTACCCTATACGCGCAATCGAAGATCACATTCCAATACCGCTAACCGTATAATTTTGCGCAAAGTCAATGCCAGCTTTTGCGGGGCGCCAAAATCCCAGCCGTTTCACAAAAGAATCAATCACTTAAACGAACCAAAAGCATCCCGCTGGCAACAAGAAATTGTCACCTGAAACACTCTTCGTTCATTTTTGGACAAAACAACTTCCCGTCATGGAATTTTGGGGGATCGCGTTCACCGGGAGCGATAGAAGCGATAGCGCTGCGTCTTCGTCGCCAGATTCAAAGATCGCAAGGTTTGATAAACCTTCCACCAACTGACCCTGGTATAGCCAAACCTTTCCGTATTCAGCTCCTGACGAATTTTCCAAGCACCCAAGGTCGGATTGCCGACAACGATCGCCTTGATTTTTTCCGTAAACGGCAGGGCGTGTTCCTTGCCTTTGGGTTTGGTGAAAGCCGGTCGCGGTTTGGTGCGAGCGCCGTCTCCATCTCGCATTATCGCCGGCCTGCTCATGGGAGGGGGAGTCACAGCCACTTGCGGAGAGCCGCTTTCTCGCGGAGGAAAAGCCTGAAAAACGCTCTTGGTCACATCCAACCCGATGGATAAATCAAAATCGTCGATGGCTTCTTCGATACTGTCGTAACATTCGAGAATGTGATGGAATTCAAGCATCTCAAAAACGTCGTACACTTCCGGCATCATTTGCACGAGTTTGAGATCGCCGCCGTTTTCGCGAATGCCTTTAATCTCGCCGACAAAAACGCCCCAGCCGGCGGAGCTGACGTAGTTCACCTGCCCCATGTCGACGATGATGTGGAAAACGCCTTGTTTCAACACCGAGGTCATTTCCCGCAGCATCTCCGCACAGGTTTGCGTATCAAGATAGCCCTTGACACGAAACAACGCAATGTCGCGGCGCGCGCCGACTTTGCTGAGTGATATTTGAATTCCTTCCATGCCCTTGAATTTATAACCAAATTTTATGCCAACCGAGCAAACAAGGCCGGCATAATCTGTCGCATAAATTATTCAAAAAAATAGGCCCGAAATGGCAAAACTTCGTCCACCCTGAAAATCCGGCCGCTTTAATTGTTTAGCTAAGAAACATCTTGTTCTTGGTTGATACAGCGTCAACTTTGAATTTATTTTCTTCCCCGCGCCGCCAAACGGGCGTACAATTTGGTGTATTTCTCCGCCGTTGCTTCCCAGGAGTAATCCTGCTTCATGGCGTTTTTCATCAGCTTCGTCCAACGCTTTTTGTCAAGAAAAATTTTTGCCGCGCGCTCGAGGGTTTTGGCCATTTCGTCCGATTCAAATTTTTTAAAAACGAATCCCGTGCCGCTTTCGGATTTGGCGTCGTAATTTTGCACCGTGTCCGCCAGGCCGCCGGTCTCGTGAACGATTGGAATCGTGCCGTAGTGCAGCGCGTGAAGCTGGGTCACGCCGCAAGGCTCGCTGCTCGACGGCATCAACAGCATATCCGCGCCGGCTTGAATCAAATGCGCCAGCGCGTTGTCGAAACGCAAATGCACCGAAAGCTGGCGGGCGTATTTTTTGGCAAAACGGCTCAGCATCTTGTGATATTTTTCCTCGCCGACGCCGAGCACGACCATTTGCGCGCCGAGCGTCATCACCGCATCAAAAGCCTGTTCCAGAAGATCAAAACCTTTGTCACCTTCGAGGCGGGAAATCACGCCGACGACCGGCGTCGTTTCATCAAAAGCGAGATCGACGCGCTTGAGCAGCTCCCGCTTATTTTCGATTTTCGCATCGAGCTGGCTCGACGTATATAGATGAGAAATGAAACGATCATTTTCTGGATTCCAAGCCGCATAGTTAGCGCCGTTCAGAACTCCCGCCAAACTCTTTTTGCGGGCTTTCAAGACGCCTTCCAACCCCTTGCCGTATTCCGCGGTTTGAATTTCTTCGGCATAAGTCTGGCTCACGGTGCTGATAAAATCGGCGGCCAGCAATCCTGCTTTGAGGAAATTCAACTTGCCATAAAACTCAAGATCGCCGCCGGAATGAAACAGATCGGGCGGCAATCCGGTTTCCGCCATCATCGGCGCCTCAAAAATGCCTTGATACGAAACGTTGTGAACGGTCAGCAGAACCGAAGTCCCTTTAAAAAACGGATCGTTTTTATACAGCGTCTTCATGTAAACCGGAATCAAAGCGGTTTGCCAATCATTGCAATGAATGATCTGCGGCTGCCATTGCAAAAGCTTCAGCGTTTCCAAACAGCCGCGGCAGAAAAAAATGAAGCGTTCGGCGTTGTCTTGATAATCGTTGCCGGCCGAGTTTTGATAGAGGCCCTCGCGGTCAAAATACGGCTTATAATTGAGCAAATAAACCTGCATTTTGGAATCCGGCAGAAAGGCGGATTTGACGTTGGCCTTCAAAGTCTGGCTGCCAACGGGAACGTCGAACTCTTTCAGGCGAATCACGTCGCGCAGCGTATACTTGCGCTCATTCACCGAGCGATAGTTCGGCATCATCATGCGCACCTCGTGACCGCGTTCCTTGAGCGCCTTGGGCAGCGCCGCAGAAACCTCGGCCAGTCCCCCGGTTTTGGCAAAAGGGGCAATTTCAGGCGAGACAAAAAAAACCTTGAACTTGTTTTTCATGGCTAAATCTGGGCTTCGCGGAGATGTTGCGCCGCCATCTCCGGAGGGGTCGGATTGATGTAGAAGCCTGAACCCCATTCGAATCCGGCCACTTTGGTCAGCTTGGGAATAATTTCAATGTGCCAATGATATTCGAGCAGCAGCGCTTCTTGCACGGGAGAGGTATGCAGAATAAAATTATAATGCGGATTTTCCAGCGTGCGGTTGATGCGCAGCAGCGTTTCTTTCAACACTGCGGCAAGACCGTAATACTCGCGCAGCTCCATCGCCTCGAAGTGCGAATAATGCTTGACCGGCATCAACCACGTCTCAAACGGGAAGCGCGGGGCGAACGGCTCGAGCGAAACATAATCCTCCGAGCTGACGACCATGCGCTTGCCCATTTGCATTTCCTGATGCACGATGTCGCAGTAGATGCAGCGTTCTTTGAAATCGTAATGTTTTTTGGCGCCCTGAATCTCTTCGAGCACGCGCTTGGGGATGATCGGCGTCGCGATCAGTTGAGAATGCGAATGCTCGAGCGAAGCGCCGGCGGAAACGCCATGATTTTTGAAAATTAGAATGTATTTGAAGCGCGTGTCGTTTTTGAGGTCGAGAATGCGGTCGCGAAAAATGAGCAGCGTCTCGTAAATGTGGTCGGTCTCCAAATCCGACAGCTCGGCGAGATGATTGGGCGTTTCGATGATGACTTCGTGCGCGCCGACGCCGTTCATCAAATCATACAGCCCCTCGCCGCGCCGGCTCAGCTCGCCTTCGATTTGCAGGGCCGGAAATTTGTTCGGCACCACGCGGATTTTCCAGCCCGGCACGTTCTTTTGGTCGGTTCCGGAACGAACCGCGCGCACTTCCGGCGGGGTCTTGTCCTCATTGCCGGGACAAAACGGGCAGAAGCCGCCGCCGCGCGTCTTCGGCTCCATCGTCCAATCCGACGGCCGCTTGCCGCGCTCGCTCGAAATAATGACCCAGCGTTCTGTAATTGGATCCTTGCGTAATTCCGGCATGATAAATCGTTTTCACCAAAATTTTATAACAAAAGAGAATTGCAACGAAAAGCCGTAAAAGCCGCATTTTTCAGCAAATTCTTTGTCGTTGCCGTCAACGCCCGCGGGCTTCTTTTCGTTGCAATTATTCTTTGCGGCAAAACCAATATCCGCGCTAAAGGATTTTAACGCCGCTATAATCTCGCCAGATATTTTCGCGCCTTGGCCACATACTGGCTGCTCGGATAATTGGCGATGAGCTGCTCAAACTCGCTGCGCGCCTGCTGGCGGTCGCCCATTTGCAGATAACAAAGACCGAGCTTCAGCAACGCCGCATCGCTTTTGTTGGAGCGCGCGAAGGTGAAAACTTTTTCAAACTCGGCGATGGCCTGCGCGTATTTGCCCATGCCGTAATAACACTCGCCGATCCAATACTGGCAATTATCCGCGTAACTGCTCTTGTCGTTTTCAGCCAGAATCGATTGAAAAGCGGCTGCGGCCTCGGCGTAGCGGCGCTGCTCATAAAGATTTCGCGCCTCGGCATATCGCTGCACGTAACCGTTGGCGCCGGAGACGCTGCGCACGTTGGCGGCGCGCGGCGCTTGCGTTTGCTGCGTCTGCTGCACTTCCTGGAGCCGGGCGTCTCTTTCCATCAAGCTGTTGCGCAGATCGGTGATCTGCTGATTTTTGACGTTAAGCTCGTTTTGCAAACGCTCCACTTCTTTTTGCAAATCGGACGCCGCCGGCGCCGGTTTGGCTTCGGTCATCGCCGGCTCCAGCGGGGGCGTTTTGGGCGTTTCGGTACTGGCGGTTTCGGGCGTAATGCCCAACAGCCGCAACACCTCCGCATCTTCGGCGTCTTGCTTTTCCTGATCGGCGGGCGTGCTCAACAACTTGTCGATGTCGATTTCACCTTCCGATTCCGCCGTCGACACATTGGTGTTTTTGCTCCCGCCACATGCCACGAAAAACAAACTGAGGCTGAGAACGAAAATCCACAGGCCGGCATGCGGTGTTGGTAAAAATCGCGGCGCACGAATTAAATTTTTTTGAGTCATTGTGACCTCTCCGTTGCCTCTTATTTTGACACAACCATAGCTTACAAACTGAAGTAGATAGCACTTCACTACCGCCGTAGTTTTTTTAATAAAGAACTGATATCGCTTGTTTGTTCCTTGCGCTGATACTTTGTTTGCTTTGTGGCTTATAAAATGGCGGAAACGTCCGGGCTTGCAACCTGAGGCCGAACTTGCTGTTTAATATTTGCTGGTATCAGCGCCTGTCATTGCGATGCTAAAAAACCGCCTATAACTGCCAAAATCGGTTTCAACTTCTTCTGAATCGGATCCGCATCGACTCCAAAGTTTTCCAAGGCTGTTGCGCCGAGCAAGAAAAGAGAACCCTTTGGCGCAAAAATTACCGGACAAGGAATGGTGCCTTCGAGTCCTTCGATTTGAAAGTCACAAAAACCAAGCAGCCTTGTATCCTGCCGGCCATCCGCAAGTATCAAATTTCTTTTTACTGACGGCTCTATGCCTATTTTTTCAAGAAAATCTTCCGGGACAAAGGAGTAGAGAGCTCCTGTATCCACCCAGAACTCATCTTCAAAGAATTGCTTTGGATTTTTGCTATTGGCAACTCTTACCTTCTTCTTGAACATGCCCATTCTATTTTTCCTCGTGAATTTGAAAACGAAACTTCAAACCCAACTACAGATTAAAATTCATACTTTTATTTGCAACGAATTTCTTTCGATCTCAAAATGCCAAGCTGGTATTAACCGTCAACCTGCCTGCGCTACTGCTGCTTGCGAAACACCAAATAACTTGCGGCGCCCCAGCCGGCCGCGGCGGCGAGTCCGGTCACGAGGCGCCAGCCGGTTTCTTTGCCGTGCACGCGCACGAAGTTCGGGCGATCCGGCACGCCGGAGTAACCAACGCCGCTGATCGCCTCATCCACGGCGACGATACAATATTCGAGGCCGGTTTGATGAATCGAAGTGCCGGGAATGACGCCAATATACGATCTCCCCTTCGCCGGATTCATCGGCTCCACCAGCCAGTTCGGAACATTGAAGGGCCGATAAATAATCGCGGCTTTGCGCAAGCTTTGGTTTTCAAAAATTTCAGCGGTTAAACGCAAATTCTTGCCGGCGGTGGCGTGCAAAACCGGTTGGTGAATCACAATCGGCGGAACGTTGTCGCTGCCGGTATTGGCTTGCGGGGCATTCACGTAAGCCGCAATGTTGCCGGCCATGCGCTCATCCGGCACGCCGTCATGATCGAGATAGCCGTCGCGGTCTTCTTTGCGGCGCGAATCCAAATCATAACGGTCGAGAACGCCGTCGCGATCGGCGTCGCCGGCAATTTTTCCGATGTTGAATGTGAAACCGGTGAAGGCCGAGACCACAGCGTCATTTTGATCGTTGCGGTCGCCAATCGCGCCAATTCCAAATTCGTCAAAATCGTCGGTGAGGGCATAGCGATAAGTCGCGCCAAACGTCCAACTCATGCGTGAGGACAGCGCTATCTCAAGCCCGCCGGAGGTTTGCAGAAAATAATCAAATTGATTTTCTTTTTGCCCGGGGCGTTGAACGGTTTTCCTGGTGCGTTTATCGAGATGTTTCCAGTTGACGCCCCCGCCGCCCAACGTCACGAAAGGCGTTGCCTTGCTGTACGGCGCAAATCGCAAGGTGAAATGCAATGCGGCGGGAACCATTCGGAGAATAACAGTGTCGGGGTCGGCGCCGAGCGCGAGATCGGCAAAACCGGCTTCGCCGCTGAGACGCAAATGCGGCTTGAGAGCAAAGGAAAAAAGCCCGCTGGCTTCAAAACGCAACGGCGGAAGCTTGACATCATTTTCCAAACGCGCCGCTCCCACACGCAATCCCACGCCGAATTTTGGCGCCTGCGCCGATACAAAGGTCGCCGGCGCGAAAGAAAAAATCGCAACGATGCAAGAGAACACCACCCCTTGACGACAGCCTCGCTTCCTACTCACAATGCAGCACCTTTTTTAAATTTTACAACACGGATTTATATAAAAAGGTATGAAAGTTCACCAACAAAGTCAAGGTTATAAATATTGAAATCGCCGCACGCCGGCGTTTAAAATAAGTCCGGCGATGGCCATGTTCGTCCACAGCGCTGAACCGCCATAACTCAAAAACGGCAGCGGAATGCCGGTGACGGGCATCACCCCGACGCACATGCCGATGTTGATGATCACATGCACTGAAATCGCCGTGACGCAGCCGGCGACCACCAACGCCATAAATTTGCTTTTAGCCGAGCCGGCAATCAACAGCGCTCGCAAGAGCAACGTTAAAAAAACGCCCATGATCAGGCTGACGCCGAAGAAACCAAATTCTTCGCCGATAACGGTGAAAATAAAATCGGTGTGCTGCTCCGGCAAAAAGCGCAGCTTGGTTTGCGTGCCGTGCAGCCAGCCTTTGCCCCAGAAACCGCCGGAGCCGATGGCGACCTTCGCCTGATTGACTTGATAGCCGGCGCCTCGCGGATCTTCATCAACGCCGACAAATGTGAGAATACGGTCGCGTTGATAATCGTGCATGCCTTCCCAAACTTTTGGGGTAATGACGCCCACCGTCACATTGACCAGAAAAACCGCGAAGATAATCCACAGCCGCTTGCGCAGCCAAAAGAGCGCGCCGATGATCAACGACATGGCAATGAAAAAGGAGGCAATATGAAACGACGCCACCAGCGTGATAATCGGCGTGGTCAGAATAAAAATGATGAACGGCGAGAGGCCGGCCCAAAACAGCATCGGAATCGCCAGGGAAAAAAATACAATGGCGGTGCCGAGATCGGGCTGCTTCACGATGAGCAAGGCCGGGACGGCAATAATCGCAAACATGATGGCCACGTCTTTGAACCGGCGCAGGTCAACGCCTTCGCTCGCGGCAAAACGCGCCAGCGCCAGAATCGTGGCGATTTTGGCGATTTCAGAAGGCTGGACGCGCACAGACCCCATGATGAACCACCGATGCGCCCCCTTGACCGGGCCGACGAAAAGGACCAAAACCAAAAGCACGATGCCAATGCCGTAAAACCAATACGCGTAGGTATGAAAAAATCTCATTGGCGTCATGACAATCGCCGAGGCGATCATGATGCCGATGGTAAACCAAAGGACTTGTTTGGCAAAGTTGCCTTTTAAAATTTCCGGGGTGTGAACCGCGGTGGTAACGCTGTAGATGGCCATCAAGCCGGCGGCGACTAAAATGAAAATGCAGACGGCGATGATTTTATCGAGGTCGCGGAGTTTTTCTTCTGTGCCTTCAAACATGATAGAATTCGATTACTTTTCTCGCCCACTGAAATAGAAATCCCGCTGAATAGTAAAACATACGGATCAAAGCGGGATTTTTAAAGTTTTTATCCGTGTGAGTTTTTGATCAGCGTGGAATCCTATCTCGACAATGTTAAGTTAAAATTCGAGCGAGCGCAGCGAGAAATCTGCTTTAAAAAGATTCTTCCCTTCGGTCGGAATGACAGTTCGAGGGCAAGTTAACATTGTCAAGCTATTTTTATTAGCAAAGGTTGTTCTAACTGGTTACGGTCTTAACCCGGCGTCGGCAAAGCGTTTTGTTCCGGGAACAAGTTTGTTTTCATTCAAAAGCAAGGAGATAATGCCTTTGGCAATCGGCGCGGCAACGGCGCCGCCGCCGCCGCCGTTTTCGACAAAAACACACCAAGCGATCTGCGGATCATCAAACGGCGCGAAGCCGATGAACCAGGCATGCGATTCGCCATGCGGATTTTCCGCCGTGCCGGTTTTGCCGCCGGCGAGAATGCCCGGCACCTGCGAGGCGCGGCCGGTGGCATTCGCGCCGTGAACGACGAGATACATGCCGCGTTTGACCAGCGCGTAGGTTTCCGGGCGAATGCCGGCAATTCGAACGGAATCGGGTTGATCAAATTCTTCAGCGCCGGTCAAAGGATCCTGCGTGCCGCGTTTAACGTGCGGCCTGAAGCTGTTTCCTTCATTGGCAATGTTCATTGCAAAATAAGCCATTTGCAAGGGCGTCGTCAAAACGTCGCCTTGGCCGATCACAACGTTCAAGATCAAGCCCTTGCTCCATTTATTCTTGCCGTAACGCCGATCCAAATATTGTTCGTCCGGGACCAGCCCGGCGCTCTCGCCGATCAGGTCGATTCCGGTCAACTCGCCGAAATCGAAAAGCCGCGCATAATCCGCCCAATGCTTTAAGCCGACTTTGAGACCCATGCGATAAAAATACACGTCGCAGGATTGCTCGAGGCCTTGCAGCATGTTGACCGCGCCGTGTCCGCCTTTTTTCCAACAACCGAACGCGCGGGTGCCGAAACGATAATAACCCGGACAAAAAACACGCTCTTCGGGATCGATCAAACCTTTCTCCAGGCCGGCAAAAAGCAACACCATTTTGTAAGTCGAACCCGGCGGATACAGGCTTTGCACCATGCGGTCATAAAGCGGCTTGTCCGGATCATTCGCCAATTGATTCCAAAGCGAACCCGGGATGGGCCGGGAAAAAAGCTCGATGTCATAATCCGGCTTGCTGACCAGAGCGATGACTTCGCCGTTTTTGCAATTCAGCACGACGGCGCCGCCGCGGCGGCCGGCCATCACCGTTTCAAGATGACGCTGGAGCGAGGCGTCGATCGAAACCAGAAGATTTTTTCCCGGAATCGGGGCCACGTTTTGAAACATCGGATTGTCCGTGGCGCTGAGATCGCCGATGATGCGGCCAAGCGCATCCGCTTGCCGATGCCGCTTGCCTTTCGTGCCGCGCAGTTCCTTTTCGTAACGCCGCTCCAACCCTTTTTTGCCGATCAAATCGCCGGCGTCGTATCCTTTTTCTCGCCACTGTTTAAGCTCGCTTTCGCTGATTTCGCTGAGATAGCCGAACAAATGCGGCGCTCTAACGCCGGCCGGATAGGACCGCCGCGACTCGGCGCGAAAATCGAGTCCGGGCAAATCCAGCCGGCGCTCTTGCAGCAAGCTCAACGTCGTAAAATCAAGCTGCCGCTCGATTTTAATCGGAATAAAATTGCCGCGGTTGTTGCGGCGCACGAGTTCCCGCAGCTCCGGCCGCGTGGTTTTGAGCGCCGCGGTCAGAATGCTGTACGCCGAATCATTCGCGCTCAATTCCGCCGGCGTCGAATAAAGCGCATAAGCCGGACGATTATCCACGAGAATCGCGCCGTAACGGTCGATGATCAAGCCGCGCGGCGGCTCGATATCGATGGTGCGAATCCGGTTTTCTTCCGAGGCCCGCTGAAATTCCTCGCCCATGTACAATTGAATATAAGCAAAACGCACAAGCAGGATAAAAAAGATGAGGCAAAGGGCGGCGGAAAAAATCAGGCGCTTTTTGGTTTCAGTGAGTTCCATCGCGAACCCTTGAACTGTTTGCCGGTTAATCAATATTGCAAATTAAAAATTGAAATTTTTGTAAGAATTTAGCCGTTTGAAATTTTCGCCCACTGAATTGAAATCCTTACAGGCGCAGCCCACTGAATTAAATTCAAAAAGCTTAATTTCTGCAGGATTTCTATTTCTGTGGGCGTCTTTTTTTAGTCTGGCTTCTTATAGCAAAACTTTTGCAAATTTTTCAATGTTAGAACTGGTGACAGCATTACGTTTTCCCCCACAAACCGCCGGGCCAAATGGCGTTGACCATCATGCCGATGATCACCGTGTAAATAAAATGCGGTATAATGTAGCGCAGAACAATCCATCCGATATTGATATTGGACGAAAAATAATAAATGGATTGATAAAGCACGGTATTGGTCAACGCCGTCGCCGCCACGACGGCCAACGTGACTTGAAAATTGTATTTCAATTTTTCACGAGAAAAATAGCCGGCCACAAAACCGGCGACGGATTTGGCCAGCGAGGACAATCCATACAACTGGGTCACCGCGGCGTCTTGCACGAATCCGACGACGCAGCCGGCTAAAATCGCCGGCGTCGCGCCGTGGCGAATGCCGGTAATCACCACGCCGATCAACAACAGATCCGGATAAATATCTTGAATTGAAAGCAACGGAATCAGGGTGGTCTGCAATAAAATGAGAAAAATGAACATCAGCGCATATTTGACAAAACGTATCATAACTCGTCGCTATCCAGTAATCTTCATTATTAAAACGCGCTTTCGTTCAAAGAACCAGCCCGATTCTGTTCATTGTTGCGCCTGGCCTGAAAACGAGGTGATCACGAAAATTTCTTCAAGCCGGGAAAAATCAACGTCCGGCTGCAAAAAAATGGTTTTGAACAGCGAGGTTTCATCTTCGGAAACGTTCCGCACCAGCCCGATGCGAAGCCCCGGCGGAAACAACGCGCTCGAATCGGAGGTGACCACGGCATCTTGCACCTGCACCACCGCCGTGCGCGGCACTGAGGCCAGCTCCAGGCCGTTGCGCTCGTTCCAGTTGACGATACCGTACACCCGATTGCCCTGAAGGCGCGCGCTCACGTAAAAATTCCGGTCGAGCATCAATTGCACGATGCTGATTTCCGGAAAAACTTTATAAATTTTTCCGACCAGACCCTCCGGCGTCACCACCGGCATGTTGGGGCGGATACCGTCTTTGTGGCCTAAATCAATCGTGACGCAAACCGGCGTTTGATCGCTTTCCTTGGTAATCACCCGGCCGGCACGGAAACTCCACGTCTCACGCTCGCGATAGCCCAACATCTGCCGGAGACGATAATTTTCCAGCAGCGCTTCGCGCAACCGGCTGTTCTCCAGCATCATTTGCGTGGCGCGCCGGCGCAGCGCCGTGTCCGCTTGCTGCATTTCCGCAAACCGGCGCAGCGAGCTGAATTGCTTTTGCAAACCGGCGTAAGACCCGAGAAAAAGCGTCCGCATGGCGTCGATCTGCGGCTTGTCATTGTTGAACAAAACGTACAGCGACACCAGAATCGCGAAAATCAGCGTGAAATATTCCCGCTTGGAAACAAAAAATAAATTGGGACGTTCCAACAAATCTTTGTTGAGCATATCTCAATACCGTCTGGCTTTGGAGAGGACTTTTTGATAATGATTCAAATCCTCGAGCACTTTGCCGCTGCCGCGCACGACGCAGGTGAGCGGATCTTCGGCGACGATGATCGGCAGGCTCGTCTCGCGCCGCAGCCTTTCATCGAGGCCTTTCAACAGCGCGCCGCCGCCGGAAAGCACGATGCCGCGGTCGAGAATGTCCGCCGACAGCTCGGGCGGCGTGCGTTCAAGACAAAGCTTGGTGGCTTCAACGATGGCGTTCACCGGTTCGGCCAGGGCTTCTTGCGCTTCGATGGCGCTGATCTCAACGGTTTTGGGAATGCCGGCGACGATGTCGCGGCCGCGCACGCTCATCGAGGCCTTGTCGTTGTACGGCGCCGCCGAGCCTATCGTGCATTTGATGTGCTCCGCAGTGTTTTCGCCGACGAGCAAATTGTAATTGCGTTTGAAATGCTGCACGATGGCTTCGTTCATTTCATCGCCGGCAATGCGAATCGACATGTGGTTCACAATGCCGGAAAGCGAGATCACCGCGATTTCCGTCGTGCCGCCGCCGATGTCGATGACCATGCTGCCGACCGGCTGCTCGATAGGCAAACCGACGCCGATAGCCGCCGCCATCGGCTCGTCGATGAGATAAACCTCGCGGGCGCCGGCGTGTTCGGCGGAATCGCGCACCGCGCGTTTTTCCACTTCGGTGATGCCGCTCGGGATGCTGATCGCCATGCGCGGCCGCATCAAGCGCGTGGTCTGCACCCGGCGGATAAAATGCCGGATCATCGCCTCCGCCAGCTCGAAATCGGAAATCACGCCGTCTTTCATCGGGCGAACCGTGATGATCTCGTTGGGCGTGCGGCCCTGCATCTCTTTCGCTTCGCCGCCGTACGCCACGATTTCCTGATCGGCTTTGCGAACCGCCACGATGCTCGGTTCATTCACCAGAATGCCCTTGCCGCGAACGTAGACCAGCGTGTTCGCCGTGCCGAGATCCATTGCAATATCACTGCTCAAAAAACTTTGCAAATTAAAAGCCATGCGTTGTTGACCTTTCATAACAACTGATTGCCCGGATTACACAGATTAAAAGATAATCCGCATGATCAGTGTCGTCTGTTATTGGTTTCCTTTCCTGATTACCGATTTAGATACTATCAAATTTATCTGCGTAATCGGTTGTTCTTAATGCCGAAAATGCCGGACGCCGGTGAAAACCATCGCCAGGTTATGGCGATCAGCGGCAGCGATGACGTCGGCGTCGCGCACCGAGCCGCCGGGTTGAATCACGGCAGTGGCGCCGGCTTGCGCCGCCGCTTCGACGCCGTCGGGAAATGGGAAAAACGCATCGCTCGCCATCACCGTGCCTTTGACCGAAAGTCCGGCGCGCTGCGCTTTTTCAATCGCCAATAATGAGGCATCGACGCGGCTCATTTGCCCGGCGCCGATACCGACCGTGCGATCGGCGGCGCAATAAACAATCGCGTTCGATTTCACATAGCGAACCACTTTCCACCCGAAACTTAGCGCCGCCCACTCCGCAGCGGTGGGTTGGCGTTTCGTCACAACTTTAAAAAATTTCTCGTCATCGTCACGAGTATCCTGATCTTGCACGAGCACGCCGCCGGCAACTTTCTTAAATTCAAGGCTTGCCCAATTTTGAAAATCCGAGAGCGTCAACAGCCGCAAATTTTTCTTGCTCGCCAAAATTCGCTGCGCCTCGACGTTGAAGGCGGGCGCGAGAATCACTTCCGCAAAAAGCTCGGCAACCGCCGCCGCAGTTTCGCCATCCACCTCGCGGTTGAAGCTGATGATGCCGCCAAACGCCGAAACCGCATCGGTCGCCTTCGCGTTTTGGTAAGCTTCGACAAGCGTGGCGCCAGTTGCGACGCCGCAGGGATTGGCATGTTTGATGATCACCGCGCAAGGCTCACGGAAACTGCGAACAATCGCAAGCGCGGCATCAGCGTCGGCAATGTTATTGTAAGATAATTCTTTTCCTTGCAATTGGCTCGCGCCGGCGATGCCCTTGTCTCGGCTCAAGCTGTCGCGGTAAAACGCCGCGCGCTGATGCGGGTTTTCGCCATAGCGCAAATCTTGAATTTTTTCGAGCGCAATCGAGAAGGATGCCGGCAATTTATCCGACGCGATTTCACCCTGCAAATACGCGTTGATGGCCGCGTCGTATTGCGCGGTGTGCGCAAAAGCCGCCACCGCCAACTCACGCCGCGTTGCTTCGGAAAGCTCACCGCCGGTTTTTTCCATTTCGGCGATGACACCGGCATACTGCGCCGGACTCGTGATGACGCCGACATGCGCAAAATTCTTGGCCGCTGCGCGAATAAGCGCCACGCCGCCGATGTCGATGTTCTCAATGGCTTCGACGAGCGCGACATCCGGTTTGGCCACGACTTCGCGGAACGGATAGAGATTGACAATGACGAGATCGATCAAGCGAATGCCATGCGATTGGCTCTGCTCGAGATGCGCCGGCACCTCGCGCCGCGCCAGCAAGCCGCCGAAAATTTTCGGATGCAAGGTTTTGACGCGGCCATCGAGAATCTCCGGAAAGCCGGTGATCTGCTCGATCGGCGTCACCGCAATGCCTTGTTCTTTCAAAAATTTCGCCGTGCCGCCGGTCGAGATGATTTCGATTTTCCGCGCCGTTAAAAATTTTGCCAGTTCGCGCAAGCCGGTTTTGTCATGCACGCTGATGAGGGCGCGTTGGATTTTGGACATGTACTCGTCTTTTTCAATTATTTGTTAGTGATAATGGCACGGCTTTCCCCTACAGCCAGTTAATCAATTCATGGCTTACATTTGAAAAATCGCAAAAATTTCATCAAGCCAGACGTTTATAAAGTTCGGCATTCTTCTTCAGCACGTATTGCATGGCATTAATAAATTCGGTATCAAGCTTGGCAAGCTTCTCTTGTAAACTCGCCAGCAAAAAATCATCGGGCTTGACGCCAAAACCTTTTGCAACCGTTTTTAGCTGGGTTGCGACTTCGGCCGGCAAGGTCACGGTGAGTTGTTCCATTTTTATCTCGCAAATTGTAATAAGAAAATGTCTTTATTGGTAAAATACAAATTTAAAGTTTACATGACAACTTTGGGAAAAACTTTTACCCTCCGCCCCTCAACCCGAACCCGCTCCTCCGCAAAAAGCTGCAACGCCTCGGGATAAATCTGATGTTCGATTTCCAACACCCGGCCCGCGAGCGTTTCCGGCGTGTCGTCATCCAACACCGCGACGCAGCGCTGCAAGACCGGCGCGCCAGTGTCGTATTCTTCGTCGACAAAATGCACGGTGGCGCCCGTCACTTTGCAACCAAATTCCAAAACCGCTTCGTGCACGCGATGGCCGTACATGCCTTTGCCGCCAAAGCTCGGCAACAGCGCCGGATGAATGTTGACGATGCGATGGCGAAATTGCCGCACGACTTCAACCGGGATTTTTCTCATAAAACCGGCCAAGGCGATGAAATTAACGTCGTGTTTGGCCAGTTGCGTCAACAAAGCATTCGCATAGTCCGCGGCGTCGGCAAATTGTTTTTCTTCAATCACCGCCGTCGGAATTTGCGCAGCGCGGGCTATTTGCAGCGCGCCGGCGTCCGCGCGATTGGAGACACACAGCACGATTTGCGCTTTCAAATGCCGCTGCGCAATCGCCTCGAGAATGGCCTGAAAATTCGAGCCGCGGCCGCTGGCGAAAATTGCGAGACGAAGATTCATGGCTGGTTGCTGGTCGCTGATCGCTGGTCGCTAACAACGAGCAACCAGCTACCAGCAACAAGCTTCTCAACTCACTGCTGATTCCACAATTCGTAACTGTTGCCTGCCGTTGCGCGCGGTTAATTCGGCGCGGATGCCGAGCGGCAGGGTGTATTTGACGTCGACGTGGCCGTAATCCAAACCGGCGATGGCCGGAATTTTCAAGGGCGCGATAAAATCACGCATCAAATCATCCAGCGTTTGCGACGGCTCGTTGTCCGTCGGCACGCAATCCGTCATTTGCCCCAAGACAAAGCCGCCGAGACGCTGAAGAATGCCGGCTTCGCGCAATTGCGCCAACATGCGGTCGACGCGATACGGCGCCTCGCCGAGCTCCTCGACGCAAAAAATGCTGCCTTTTACATTGGGAAAATGCGGCGTGCCAACCAGGCAAACGATGAGCGAAAGACAACCGCCCAGAAGCGGACCGGAAACTTTACCGCGAGCAATCACTTGATACTGCCCGCCGGCAGGCCGCGCCAACTCGCCGAGGGGTTCGGGATGCGTCAACACGCGCCAAAAATTTTCTTCGGTAAACGGATCGATGCCCTTGCCCATTTCCGCCGCGACCATCGGCCCGGAAAAGGTGACGAGACCGGCATGCCGCAACATCGCCATTTGCAGCGCGGTAATGTCGCTGTAGCCGGCGAAAATTTTTGGATTGGCGCGGATGGCGTGATAATCGAGCTGCGAGAGCAGCCGGGGAGTTCCATAGCCGCCACGAATGCAAAAAATCGCTTTCACGCGGCGGTCGCGAAACATTTTGTTGATGTCATCAGCGCGTTCGCGATCACGGCCGGCCAAATAACCATGCTCGTGGTAAACGCTTTTGCCGAGCTTGACTTTGTAACCGAGGTTTTCGAGATAGCGAATGCCGTTTTCGAGCCTGTCGTGTTTCATGGGACTGGCCGGCGCAATCACTCCGATCAGGTCGCCGGGACGCAGGCGCGGCGGCTTCAACAGCTTGGGCATATTTTTTAACGCAAATACTCTTCGATCGTGAGCGGATAAACCATGCGATAATCGCCGTAACCGGTTTCGTCGAAGAAAAGAAATTGGCGGTTTAGTTCGTAATAGGTCCAAACTTCGGAGGCCTTGACCGTGCGGCCCTGATAAAACGAGGCGTAACGATTGAACGGATTGCGCTCGATTTCATTCGGCGCGCCGAAAACGATATAGACCATGCCCATATCGGTTTTCCAGCCGCCGCCAAAACCTTGGAAAGTGGTGTTGGCATAATTGACGCGGCGGTAATACTCCTCCATCAACTCGTTGGCGTCGGTTCCGGGGGTCGGGTCATTTTCCTTCCAGAATTTCAAGAAAGCTTCGCGCCGCCTTTCCGGCGGGGCGGACAAAATTTTCTTGACGCCGTCCTTCTTGGCGATATAACGCATTTGCTCGATGGCCTGATCGAGATCGACGATGTTGGAGGGAATGCCGACCCAATGCAGCGTGATCTCGCGTTCGGTCACGGTCTGTTGCTGGCGGCCTTTGACATTGACCTGAATCTTGTAAACGCCGTGCGCCAAACCGGCATTGGGCAATTCCACAATCACCGGCATGATTTGGGCGGTATGAGTCACGGTCGCGTCCTTTTGAAAAATCTTTTCGCCTTTGAGGCTTTTTAAAACGCACGAAACCTTGTATTCTTTGTCAGCGCCGGTGTCATAAATTTCAAAATAGACGAAGAGTTGCGATTTTTCCTGTCGTGGCGCGGTGACTTGCGGATACGGAATGAGACTGCCGCTGCTGTCCTGGCCGACCGCATCGGCAATCAACACATCACTGATCGCTAATTTGGCGGCGTTGAAATCGCGCATCACGATGCTGGTTTTGCGAAAACTCGTGCGCCGGGTGTCCATGTCCATGACGCCGATGCTCACCCGATATTTGCCCGGGGCCAAAACAAAGCCGGCTTTCGTGGCGTCAAATAACTGGCGCGAGTTCGTCATTTCAAATTTTTTCACCGTAACGGTGTCGCGCCAAATTTTGCCGTTGACCTGAAAATCATCTTCATCCAAAATCACGGCTGAGACTTCATAAACCGCCCGGAATGAATCGGCCGCGATCTTGACAAACTGCAATTCATCATACATGACCTTCAGATAAAGATCGAGCCGGTTTTCCTTCGGCTTTTCGCCTCGAAAGCCGGCGAGGTCAATGTAGAAAAACGGCGAATTATCCTGGCGCGGCTCCGACAATTCGGCCTGCGCGCGGGCCAGGCCGCAGCTCAACAACAAAACCATCGCACCCCAAAATTTTGGCGACTGCAAAACTCCTGCTGGCTTTCTCATGATTCTACCTCGCATTCTAAATTCTCTTTCATCCGGCCGGTTGGCCGTGATAAAGCAGATATTTGATGCCGCCAAGCTCCCGCACGGAAGCCGGCGAGGAATAAGAACTGCGGCGGCGCGCCGGAACTGCGATCAAATCATAATCTTGGGCTTCGACAATATCAACTTCACAGAACTCGCCAATTTTTATCTCTTCGGAATTTTTTGCAGGAAGATGCGCGGCGCGCATTGAAACCACATGATCGATCTCGGGGCAATCCCACGCCGTGCGGCCATGATAGACATTTTCGGCGGGATCAAATTCATCGATTAAAACCCGCAGCCGGCGGCCGGCCTGCTTAGCGCTCCAATCCGCCGCGACTTGCTGCTGCGCCTGCGTCAACAGATCGCAACGCTCGCGTTTGATTTCGTCGGCGATCTGTTCAGGAAAACCAAAGGCCGGCGTGTTTTCTTCCTGCGAATAAGTAAAAACGCCGAGCCGCTCGAAATTTCCCGCCGCCACAAAATCGAGCAGCTCTTGAAAATCTTCCTCGGTTTCTCCCGGAAAACCGGCGATCACCGAGGTGCGGATCGCCAGCTCGGGAATGATCGCGCGCATTTTGGCGAGCAAATTCTCCGTGAAGCCGCGATCGACCCGGCGCGCCATGCGTTTCAACATGCGGCTCGCAATGTGTTGAATCGGCATGTCGACGTATTTGACGATCTTCGGCTCTGCGGCGATGACTTCGAGCATCGCCTCGGTGACATGATGAGGATACGCGTACATCAGCCGAATCCACTCGATGCCGTCAACGCGGCACAACGCGCGCAGGAGTTCGGGCAATTGCTGGGTGGCATTGAGATCGAGGCCGTATTGCGTGGTGTCTTGCGCGACGAGGATAAGCTCTTTGACGCCTTTTTGCGACAGGCTGGCAGCCTGTTCTACGAGTTCGGGAATCGGCGTGCTGCGGAAATTGCCGCGAATGCCTGGAATCGCGCAGAAGGTGCAAGGATGCTCGCAGCCTTCGGAAATTTTTAAATACGCATAATGCTTCGGCGTCAGCAGCTCACGCTCGCCGATCAATTCGTATTTCACTCGCAATTGCTGCGCGAGGCCCGCCACGATTTTCCGCATGTCGCGGTTGCCATAAAAGCCGTCGACTTCGGGAATTTCCTGGCGCAATTCCGCGCCGTAGCGTTCGGAGAGACAGCCAGTGACGAAAACGTTTTTGATTCTGCCGCGTTTTTTAAGCTGCACCGCTTGCAAAATGGTGTCAATCGATTCTTCTTTGGCGGATTCGATGAAGCCGCAGGTGTTGATGATGACGGCTTCGGCGTTTTTGGCGTCGCCAACAAAGTCCACGCCGCAAGCTTTCAGCCCGCCTTTGATCAATTCGGAATCAACGATATTTTTCGGACAGCCAAGGGTGATGAGGTTGATTTTCAAATTTGGCCTTGCTTATCTTTTTAACTAATTCGCTTTTGTTGTTCGATTTTTCATCAAAAGCGTGATTTTTGTTTTCATCGCTTGTCGAGTTCTATAACGCGAAAAGTGTACGCAACAGGTCTTTAACCTTGTCAAGCGTTGCTTTATTGAGCCGACCGATGCTTTTTATGATGATAGATTTTTCAACAGACGCAATGGCATCCACCTTGATTTTGCTCGGCGCTTTTAAGAGTCCGCTGGAAAGATTGCTTTGGTCAATTTGTATCGCAAAACGCATCGGTTTGAGCTTGCTGGTCACGCCGCAGACAACAACATCTCCGGCGTAACGATTATAAGATTCAATCGATACAATAACGACCGGACGAACCTTCGCTTGCAATTTATTGGAAAAAGGAAATGGCACAAGAATCAAATCGCCGGGTTTATAAATAGCTATTCCAGATGGCATCATCTTCGTCTTTCCAGAGTTTAGCGAAAACTTTTTCTGAATGCTTTTTCAGGTCGGCAAAATCGTCTACCTCCTCAAGGAAAGTGATGAGAACGCGATGCCTTTTGCGCGTCTTGATTTTGCCAAGTGGGCGTATCGCTTTGCCGTCGTAGATGCCTTCGACTGTCATCAAATGATTGGCCATACCTCAACTCCTATTTACACAAACATTATCACTCAAACAACGCCTCGACAAACTCCGCCGGCTCGAACGGCTGCAAATCGTCGATGCCTTCACCGACGCCGATGAAGCGCACGGGAATTTTCAATTTTTCTTGAATGGAAAAAACGATGCCGCCTTTGGCCGTGCCGTCGAGCTTGGTAACGACCAGTCCGGTCACGCCGACGGCTTCGGAAAACACCTCGGCTTGGCGCAAACCGTTTTGGCCGGTGGTGGCGTCGATCACCAGCAAAACTTCGTGCGGCGCTTCGGGAATCACCCGGCTCATGACGCGAGAAATTTTTTTCATCTCCTCCATCAGGTTGCTTTTCGTGTGCAGCCGGCCGGCGGTGTCGACGATCACGATTTCCGTGCCTTTGGATTTTGCCGATTGCACAGCGTCAAACGCCACGGCAGCCGGATCAGCGCCCTGCTGCGTGCGGATAATCGCGACCTCGGCGCGCTGCGCCCAAATGTCAAGCTGCTCGGAGGCGGCGGCGCGGAAGGTATCGGCAGCGGCAACCAAAACCGAGCGCTCGCGCTCGCGAAAACGCTTGGCCAATTTCGCGATGGTCGTGGTTTTGCCGACGCCATTGACGCCGACGACCATGATGACCTGCGGCCGGTTCGCCGGCGAGAAGAAATCGCTGCGTCCGTTGTCGGAAAAAGTGGCCAAACGTTCCTGCAAAAATTCCTTCATGCAGGCCGTCACAGCTTGCGCTGAGCTGGCCTCGCGCAGGCCGACACGCTCGCGCAGCCGCGCGATCAAATCCGCCGTCAAATCATATCCCAAATCCGCGGCGATAAGCGTTGCCTCCAATTCTTCAATCGTCTTATCATCGAGCCGCGCTTTGCCGGTCATCGCGTAAACGACGCCATCGACCAAACCCTGCCTGGTTTTCTGCAAGCCGGATTTTAATTTTTCAAAAAAAGAAGCCATTTGTTAAAGAGTAAAACGTAAATATAAAACGTAAAACACCCTGGTTTCCGCGCAGCGGGCGCCAAGACGGGCATTTTGCGTTTACTCACCAGATTTGAAAATTTGTTTCACGCGCGGCAAATAAGACGCGACCGAGACGAAAAACAGCACGACCATGATCCAAAAGAACGGCCATTTCACCGGCTTGATATCGAACGCGAAAACGATCAAGACAATCGCCATGGCGGTGACGGCGACTTTTCCCGGCCAGTTCGATTCCGGCACGCTGGCGCGAGCCGCCATAAAAAAACCAAGTATTAAGATAGTAAAATCACGCGCCAGAATCAATATTAAAAACCATACGGGAAAGTCGCGATACAGCGCCAGATACAGCGCGATGCCGCCGATGCAAATTTTGTCGCTCAACGGGTCGACGATGCGGCCGATGTCGGATTGTTGCTGGAAACGCCGCGCCAGAAAACCGTCGAACCAGTCCGTCGCCGCCGCAAGCAAAATAAAGCCAAACGCCGTGAGATTGCCAGCCGGTGTATTTTGATGAAGAAAAAACAAAATTGGGGCGAGCAGCAGCACGCGGGTGAAGCTCAGAAAGTTGGAAATCGTCCACAATCCCGCATTGCGCCGTGAACGATTCGGCGAGGGGGCAAGCGTTTGAGGTGTCGGCATCAGCTCATGAAGACTTTCAAAACATCGAAGATTAAACTGGGATGGCGGTAGAGCGCGGCTTTGAACACATTGAGCAGCGTGCGCTCTTCCGGTTTTTTGGCGAGTACCGCCTCAGCAGTGCGGTTCAACTCGTCATCGGTGAATTTATAAACTGCTTGTTTGATTTTATATAAACGTTCGTGCTTTTTGCCTTCGATGTCGTGCCATTCCCGCGGATATTGCTCGAGCTGCTTGCTCGACACGTCGTCTTTGGCAATCGCTTCGGCAGCGACGCGGCCGGCGATTTTTCCGGCCTGCATGGCGGTGATAATGCCGCCGCCGGTCATCGGATTGATTTGATGCGCCGCATCGCCAACCAAGATCACACCGTCGGCGACGATTTGCTTCAATGTCGGCGCGCAGGTGACGCCGCCGACAACCGTATAAACCGCCGCGGCTTTCGGAAAGCGGCGATCAATAAATTCTTGCAAGTAGCGCTGCGCGGATTTATAACGGGCAAAATCGCCGGAGATGCCGAGGCCGACATTCGCAACGGAATCGCTTTTGGGGAAAATCCACAAATAGCCGCCAGGCGAAATCTCGTGGCCGAAAAAAAGATAGATGTAGCGCGGGTCGATGTTCGTCACATTGGCGAGCGTCACCTGCATGCAGCTTTCCATGTCCTTCAGCTTGGTGAAAGTTCGGAGGCCGGCGAAGCGCCCGACGCGCGATTCGATGCCGTCGGCGCCGATGACGATTTTGGCGCGAACGTCATAATTTTTTCCAAGATGCTGCACACGCACGCCGTTGATGGCGCCATTGCCGTTCGCGCCGTTGTGGATGACATCATAAACATAAGCTTTGGTGCGGATTTCAACGCCTTTGGCAGCCGCGAGCAGCGACAACTCGTAATCGAAAATTTTGCGGTCCAAAACGTAGCCGATTCCCGTCGAACTATCCAGCGGGACTTCGCGGCCATTGGGCGCGACGAGCACAGCGCCGAAAATCTCGTTGGCCACGCCGCGCGGAATCGGATCAGGCTCGCAAACGACGTGCAAGCCGGCGGTGCCAACGGCTTCTCCGCAACGCACCGGCACGCCGACTTCGCGGTCTTTTTCGAGCAACAAAACTTTCGCGCCTTTTTCCGCCGCGGCTTTCGCCGCCCACGAGCCGCCCGGCCCGGCGCCGACGACGATTACATCGTATTCAGGTTGCATTTATTGGGCAATAGCCTCTTTGAAACTCTATTGCTGTTGCTTTATTTTTGTGAACGCTTCTTCGTTTTATAAATTGCTCTCTTTTCTCTTATCACCGGCGCGTCCAATATCCAAGAAAGATCACGTCCTATAACAAGTTCAGTCATCTCGGCGTGATGTGTATTTTTCATAGCAATCGGTTTCATCTCGAAGCCGTGCTTTCTGGCTAAATTTTTGACTTCATCAGCCATATCATACGTCATTACAAAATCACCCTTTAATGATTCACAGACTTTAAAAAGATATTCATGATCCAAATCATAGTATTTGTACAGACGACTTCCCGCCCTTTTTCCTCCCGCCGTGTAAGGCGGATCAATAAAAAAGACGGTATCGGTATTGGCAGCATAGTCACGAAGCACTTGCAAACCATCTCCGTAAATAAAGTCCATGCGCGATGCAACAAAATTAAGATTACGAAACCGCGTTGCAAGCGTTTCAGGATACCAGCGAGACCGAATGCCTTTTCCATTTTCGCCATACTTTAGGAAGCTGGAGCCTTCGGCTAATATTCCCCCGTGGAAAGTTCTATTTTTTAAAATAGTTTGAAATGCGATATGTTTTATATCGTCATAGTCTTTGTTGATCTCACTTAGAACATTTTCTTTTGTCAATTTGAAATCAAGAATCCTATCAGCAAGCCATCCCGCATCGCCACTTAAAACAGCCTGCCATACAGCCGCAATCTCTTCATCTCGCTCGACCATAATGGCTTTCTGAACAAGATTTTCAAAAAGAGCGGTAAGACTGATAATGCCCCCTCCCGCAAACGGTTCTACCAGTAATCGAGGAGTTGGCATCTGGGATATCCATTTTCGGAAAGTTGGTACAAACCAAGTTTTGCCTCCAGGATATCGAAATGGACTGCGTTGCGGAACGGATGCCACATTAACAGCTTTGGGATACTGTCGATGATAAGAGGGTTCCATCTGCGGAAACAATAATTCCTGTTTCATATCCGACACCATCTTTAAAATGGTTTTTCTATCGTTTCATTCTTTGGAGGAGTTTCAAGTTGTTCATCAAGTTTCTCCTGAAGCACCTTGATGAAATCTTCGAGCCTTCCAGGCACTGGTTGTGTGATAGTCACAAGAGCGGGCTGAAACTCTGTGTAGACGGTATCAACTCTTTCCAATTGAAATCTGCCCGACTCAAGTTTTAAATCATAGACAAGCCATGCGATTTCTGCTTTTTCTTTCTCTACTTTTTGCAGCGCAGGAAGTATTTCAAAAAAACTTCTATTCAAAGCAACGGCTATTTTCTTCTTCCAACCATTAAGAATTCCACCCTTAAAAATAAGCTGCGGCGCAAGCCGCTTTCTCGATGAAGAGAGATAATCAGGATGGGGGTAATTGGGTTCAGTAGACCAATCCATTTTTTGATTTGTTTTTGGATCAGTCATGTAGTATTCAAAAGGGGCACGAACATTGCCGGAAATGTATACGGCTTGAACTTCTAAAGAACCAAAGTCATAAATTTTTCCGCTTTCATCATACGCAACCAAAACAATATCAATATTGCCTGCCGATTTTCCAAAGTTATCATTTAATCTAACCTCTGTGAGGGAACTCCACGTTGCACCAGATGGAAAAAAGAATTCTGCTGCATGATCTGTAATTATCCAGTCTTGCCGAAATCTTATAGGGCAAGTGATTACAGCACCGTCATTATGGTAAACACTACAGACTCCAAGGGGATTTTTCGCTTTATCTTTTGTGCAATTTGGGATTTTATTGTTAAAAGGACAAAGACGATTTTGCCGATAACGAATAGCCGCCGGTGTTTGATCTGTAATCAAATGTCCAAATACTTCGGCAAGAGGTTGGATTTGTTCTACCATATCGTTCTATGCCATGCTTCATTTTTTAAAATTTTGCTATCAGCTAAATTTAACACAAGATATGTGTCTTGCAACAGTTTTCTTCGTTAAAAATCTTGCGTCATTTCAGCTAAAAATGCTGGCAAAAAACTGATGTGTTGAATCGTTTTATATTCTTTCGCCTCCAACTCTTCATCCGCAACTCTCTCGTGAATCCACGTGGTTCGATAGGGAATATAAACCGCTTGCCCGCCCATGGCGATGACCGGCAGAATATCGGATTTGAGCGAGTTGCCGACCATGAGAAATCGCGGCGGCGCGATGCCGTGCTTGGCAGTGAGGCGTTTGTACGTTTCGACGTCTTTCTCGCTCACGACTTCAATGCGGCTGAAATAATCGCCGAGGCCGGAGCGGGCGATTTTGGTTTCCTGATCGAACAAATCGCCTTTGGTGATGAGCATCAACTCGTAAGATTCGGCGAGGTGCGCAATCGTTTCAGCCGCGCCGTCGAGCAATTCGACCGGCGCTTGCAGCATTTCTTTGCCAAATTCGATGATGGCTTGAATTTCATTGACGCTGACCCGGCCTTCGGAAAGCTCGATGGCGGTTTCGATCATCGACAGCGTGAAGCCCTTGATGCCGTAACCGAAGTGCTGCAAATTGCGTATCTCGGTTTCGTGCAGCCGCTGGTCGATCCATTCTTCGTGGTGATATTGGCGGAGAAGCTGTTTGAACTTTTCGTGGGTGTTCAAATAAATATGTTCGTTGTGCCACAGCGTATCGTCGGCGTCGAAGGCGATCACATCAATTTGAGACTGCGGTTTCATCACGTCGAATCATGCGGCTAATTGGGCTTCTTCACGAGGGATGATTCTTCCCTGCGCGTCGAGCGGTGCGAGGGTTTCCACCGGACAAATCCACACGCAGAGCATGCAATCCGTGCAGCGTTGGTTGATTTCAATCCGCGCCTCGTACAGATCGATGGCGTCGAAAGGGCAGACAGCAACACAGGTTCCGCAAAAGTCACATTTATCGTTGATGACGCCGATCATACTGTCTCCTGAAAAGCAGTTAGCCAGTTTGCCTGTTGGCCGGTTAATCAGTTAACTAATGCACTGTTACGTTAATTTTTGTAGCCCCGACCCCTTGTGGGTCGCTGCTGGAGTAGCAAAAATTCATATTTGAACAGCCGCCCACGAGGGGCGGGGACTACGTGTAATTGAAAAGTTTATTTCTTAACGGGCCCTATAACCGGCCAACGCTTTAGATTATTTTGCTGCAAAGTTGGGATAATTCAACCCAAACCGCCGGCGATAGTACCATTTGGAAAAATAAAAAACGAACGCGAGCAAAAGAAAATATTGCCACACGTGCAGGCAAATCGCCAGCGCCAGGAAAACGATGGGCAATTTGATGGCGCGGGAAACTGCGCTGAGGCGTTGTTTCACGGCGGCCAAAATAAAAAACGGCGCAGCGATCAACGCCGGGAAAAAAATCACCAAATCTTCGAGCCACCAGGCGGAGATCAACGCGCCCAATTCCAACAGGCAGCCGGCAATCGTCGTGGCCGAAAAGCCGTAGCGCACGCCGAACGTCATTTTCTCCGTGCCGGCGTCGCCATCGAGATCGAGCAAAGTTGTGTAAAGGTAAACGGCGGCGACGGCAAACATGTACGGCAGCGCATGTCGAACCGGCAAATGCCATTCGATGTGCTGCGACCACCAGCCGGCGGCAAAAATCAACAGCGCGCCGAGGGCATTCGAGATTAAACCGAGCAGCGGCCGGCCTTTCCACGCGAAGGGCGCGACGTTGTAAAAAATGCCGGTGAGCAGAAAAATGATCGCGAGCAAAACGCCGATGGCGGTTCCATAAAAAAAACCGGCAACCAGCGTGAACCCGCCCAATAAAATCATTTCCGCCCACGCCGCCAGCGGCGAGAGATGCCGGTCAGCGATGAGAAAGAGCTTGTGGTTGCGCCGGTCGGTCTCGACGTCGCAAAGCTGATTCAAGATGTAGCCGCTCCCCATCAGCAACGTGAGAATGCCGAGCAAACTCAAGGCGGTGGGGTCGAGCGCCGGCGCAGCGGCATTGATTGCGGCGGCGGAAAATTTGTGAAAGGCCAGATAACCGGCGGCGTAAACCGTCCACACCGGAAAAAAAAGCGTCGGCCTTAGAACAAAAATATAATCACAAAGCTTGACGATCCTGTTCATAACCTGTCCATCATCCCGCTTCCTGCGGGATTAGTGAGTCGCGGTGTCGCTGCGCGAGCAAAGTCAGTCATTTGTTGTCAAGCTAAAGCTTGACACTCCGTTTTGCTATTCCCGTTCAAGCCAACTGAGCTCGTCATGAGACTTCGGACAGTTGACCTCGGACTTCGGACATTATTTGCGCATGACTTCCTCCGGCGGCAGCGGATAGCGGCCGGTAAAACACGCGGTGCAATAACCGCCTTTTTCGTGCGGCACGGATTTGAGCAAGCCGTCGATGGAAAGATACTCGAGGCTGTCGACTTCGAGATAGTCTTTAATTTCTTCGATGCTTTTGTTGTTGGCGATCAATTCATCCTTCGTTGGAAAATCCATGCCGTAATAACACGGCGAGATGATCGGCGGCGAGCTGACGCGAACGTGCACTTCTTTCGCGCCGGCTTTGCGCAACATGCGGACGAGATGCTTTAACGTCGTGCCGCGCACGATGGAGTCTTCCACCAACACGATGCGCCGGCCCTCGAGCACGCCTTTGACCGGATTGAATTTGATGCGCACGTTGGCGTCGCGGCCGATCTGATCGGGATGAATGAAGGTGCGGCCGATATAATGATTGCGAATCAAACCGATTTCAAACTTGATGCCGGAATTTCGCGCGTAGCCTAATCCGGCCGTATTCGACGAGTCCGGCACGGAAATGACGATGTCGGCTTGCGCCGGATGCTCGTTCGCCAGATTTTTGCCGAGCCGGCGGCGGGCGCGATCGACATTCTCGTCGAAAATTTTGCTGTCCGGCCGCGAAAAATAAACGAACTCGAATATGCAGGCGGCGCGCTCGGCTTTCTCTTCGAGAAAATCCGCGCGCAGGCCGTTGCGGTCGATGACGATCACTTCGCCCGGCTCGACTTCGCGCACGTATTCCGCCTCCAGCAAATCAAAGGCGCAGGTTTCCGACGCGATGAGCCAGGCGTGATCTTTTTTGCCGATATTCAAAGGCCGCCAGCCGCGCGGATCGCGCACCGCAATCAATTTGCTGCGCGTCATCATCACCAGCGAGTACGCGCCTTTGAGCTGGCGAAAGGTGTCTTTGAGGCGGCCAACGATATCCGGCGCCGGCGACTTCGCCATCAAATGTAGAATGACTTCGGTGTCGCTGGTGGTTTGAAAAATCGAGCCTTCGTCTTCCAGCTTTTTGCGGAGGCTGCGGGAGTTGATGAAATTGCCATTATGCGAAACCGCCATCAGACCGTGTTTGGTGCTGACGACGAACGGCTGGGCATTATTGAGAACAGTCGAGCCGGTGGTGGAATACCGATTGTGGCCGATGGCCAGATTCCCCGGCAGTTTATGAAAAACTGCGGCGTCTGCAAAAACATTCGTCACCAATCCCATGCCGACGTGGCGATACAGATTGTGGCCGTCGCTGGTGACGATGCCCGAGCTTTCCTGGCCGCGATGCTGCAGCGCGTATAAAGATGAATAAACGAGTTTCGCCGCTTCGGGATGCGCATAAACGCCGACGATGGCGCAGTTGCTGAGCGGCTTGTCGAGAGGCCCCGGCGCCGGTTGAAAACAAGATGATGAGATGAGTTGCCTTTCCGGCTGTGAAGTTTCCTCAAGTTGCTTCATGTCGAACACAAAAATTCTCGCTAATGCGTAACCAAGATAACCGCGACGCCGACGCCGATCACATCGGCCACTAAATCCTTCCAGCTCGGTGTTCCCCGGCGGCTGGCTTTGTCATAAATTTCTTTGGCGATGCCCCCGAGCAGCGCGCTGCCCGCCGCGAATTGCCGGCTCTTTGAAGTTTTCCACTCGAGTTCATGATGAAGAAAATAAAATTGCGCCGCAACCAAACCGGCGCTCATCATCGCGTGATCAAACTTGTCTTTGCCGAGCCAGGCGTCATGATTCAACTTTTTTTGAACAAGCGCGGTTGAATCAAAAGCAATGGGTTTTAAAGCCTGCCCGAACACACATTCAACCCGCAACAATCCGGCAAAAATAAAGATTCCGATTGTTGCCAACACTTGACGTGGCATGAATAAAGTAAAAAATAGTTCACAAAATTCAAAGCCCCATCTTGATCGTGAGCCTGACACCGATGCCGTGATTGACCATTTGCGCCGGCGCCAGCGAGAGATCCGGGCTTTCGTCAAAATCCGCCAGGCTCGCGTCGACATAAGCATCCAACATGCTCAGCAAAATCGTGCCGAGCAGAAACCAATTAGCCGTGTTGCGATTATTTTGATAAAAAAGCTTCGACTCGCGGTCGCTCGCGGCGTTGGCCTTATTGTTCCAATAGATGGCGGTGGCAACGAGACCGGCCTCCGCGCCAAACGCCAACGCCGCTTTGAAGTATTGGCGATTATAATATTGCCCCCAACCCGGCACGGCCAAAGACCGCAGGATAGCGCCGCGCGGGCTTTTCTTTATCGTCGGGCGCACGGAGGCCGAATCACCGGCAACCGTTTGCGCGCGACTGTAATGAAAATCGCCGAGGCCAAGGGAAAAAACAACAGCGGCACAACAATAAAGCCAGCGCATGATTTTATTCCAAAACTGCCGTCGCCTCGATTTCCACTTTGGCGCCGCGCGGCAAGGCTTTGACTTCGACGGTGCTGCGCGCCGGCGGATTCGCCGGAAAAAATTCGCCGTAGACTTCATTCATCGCGGCGAACTCGCCGAGATCGGCCATGAAGACAGTGGTTTTGACGACGTTTTCGAGCTGGGCGCCGGAGGCAGCGAGAATGGCTTTGACGTTTTCCAACGCCCGGCGGGTTTGCGCCGCAATATCGCCTTCGATCAGCCGCCCGGTGGCGGGATCGAGCGCAATTTGCCCGGCGGTGAAAATTATTTTGCCGGCGGCAATTTTAATCGCCTGACTGTACGGGCCGATCGCCGCCGGCGCTTGGGAAGTTTTAATGGTTTCGCGCATGATATAAATCATCCTTATAAAAATTTTTCAACGGATTCGATATAGTTTTCAATCCAAGACAATTCTTTCTTTATGGCATCATAAGTTTTGGCATGATCAATCCGCATATAATCATGCGCGAGAACATTTCGGAGGCCGGCAAGCTCCTCCATCTTTTTTGTCAACGCCGGCGTAAGGATATCCGCTTCTCCTAAAAGGGAAAAAACCTCACGATAGCTTCCTGGAGAACCTAATCCGCGATCAGAAACTATGTGGTTACCGATATCAAGAGCGCATTCTGCTGCCAGATGCAAATAGCGTTCACCGGCACCGTGCATAAGCGGATTGTTAATATAGTCATCCTTGGGATGCTTCCTGATTTCTCGCAAAAGTTCCAAATAATCGCGCAGCTTGTCGAGCCGCTTTTGCATAACGTTGCGATCGCCCAATGAACTTTCCCTCTCGAATTTGTTCCTTCATTCGTTCACGATAAAATGCCCGCATGGGTTCAGTATCCAAATACTCCCAAACCGTTTGCACAAAAAATTCGGTTTTCGCGGCTTGATCGCGACAGAAAATCACCTTGCCATTTTTCACAACCTGATATCGCAGAACAATATCAGCGTCATTCAGAACCGCCAGCTCCACATCATTTCGCTGCAAAACCTGACAACAGACGCCGATCAGATGAAGCTGCAGATTGAATTGCTCGGTCGAGCCAAGATCGTCGTCGAAATAAACCGCGATGTCGACGTCGCTCATCGGCGTGACGTTTCCAGTTGCCTGCGAGCCAAAAAGATACGCAAACAAAACGCGCGGATATTTTTCCAGCGCCGCGCGCAAGGCGTTGATTTGAGCCTCGGATATCATCATAAACGTAATTTCACAATCTGGTGATTCACAAATCATCATACCAAAAATTTAAAGTAAAATCAAGAAAAAATTCAATATGAAACGATTTCGCCAACGGCAAGCTTCTTAATGCGCGGCAAAATGCTGTAAAAACAGCTTTTGTCAAAATTTATTTTGACCGGCAGATATTTTCGTTGACAAAGATCGTACCATTTCTTATATTTCAAACTGCGCTTATGAAAGAGATCAAAGCCAAAGAAATTCGCCGTCAGGTTCGCAAAGAACCGTTGAAACGCCAGGGATTGCCGTTTGAGGCGATCAATTACTGGTTGTTCGCCTTCGGGCTGGCTGTAATTATCATCGGCTACATTGCCTTGTCGCAACCGCCGGTGGATGGGTTCATGTCGCTCACGCTGGCGCCGATTCTTCTGGTCATTGGCTATTGCGTCATCATCCCGGCGGCGATTCTTTACCAAAAGAAAAAACCGCTGCCGCCGACCAACGGCAAGGAAGCCTGATCGAAGCGCTGCCCCTTTTAGGGGCGATTAGCTCAGATGGTTAGAGCACGTGCCTTACAAGCACGGGGTCAGTGGTTCAAATCCACTATCGCCCACGCCACTAAAACGTGAAACGTAATCCGAAATAAATTTACGCCTTACGTTTTACGCCTTACAACCGGGGTCGTGGTGTAGCTTGGTTAACACGCTGGCCTGTCAAGCCGGAGATCGCGGGTTCAAGTCCCGTCGGCCCCGCACGAATGGAAAAGGCCTTTTCTCATAAAGGCCTTTTCCATTTTAATGCTCGCTCTCCCTCCTCGCAAAATAAAACTCTTCAAGAAAATTTGCTTTGCCTTTCCTCTGCAATTGTTTAAATTATTCCCATGCCCCAAAAACTCGGCAAAATTCTGGTGATCGACGACGACGAAGACGTGTTGCTGGCGGCGCGTTTGTTTCTCAAGCAGCATGCCGCGCTCGTGCATACGGAGAAAAATCCAGGCTTGATTTTGACGCTCTTGAAGAACGAAAATTATGACGTCGTTCTTCTCGACATGAATTTCACCCGCGATGTGAGCAGCGGGCGGGAAGGATTTTATTGGCTCAAGCAAATTCTCGAAATCGATCCGGCCGCTGTCGTGGTTTTGATCACCGCCTACGGCGATGTGGAAATGGCGGTGCGCGCGATCAAGGAGGGCGCGACGGATTTCGTGCTCAAGCCCTGGCAAAACGAAAAGCTGCTCGCCACGCTTTCGGCGGCGCTGAATCTGCGGCAATCGCGCCTGCAAGTCGATCAACTGCGCTCGCGGCAGCAGCTCTTGAGCGCGGACATCGATCAACATTATCAGGGTTTCGTCGGCGCCAGCCCGGCGATACAAAAAGTTTTTGCGACGCTTGAGAAGGTCGCCAAAACCGACGCCAACATTTTGATTTTGGGAGAAAACGGCACCGGCAAGGAATTGGTGGCGCGCGAGCTGCATCGCCAGTCGCTGCGCGCCAAAGAAATTTTCATCAGCGTCGACATGGGCGCGCTGAGCGAAACGCTTTTCGAGAGCGAGCTGTTTGGGCACGTCAAAGGCGCCTTCACCGACGCCAAGGAAGACCGCGCCGGACGCTTCGAGGCGGCCTCGGGCGGAACGTTGTTTCTCGATGAAATCGGCAACCTCTCCCTGCCGCTGCAGGCGAAGCTGCTGACGGTTTTGCAAAGCCAACAAGTGACCCGCCTCGGCTCGAATAAACCGCGAGCCCTCGACATTCGCCTGATTTGCGCCACCAACCTGCCGATTTACGAGTTGGTGGCGCGCAAGGAATTTCGCCAGGATTTGCTGTACCGCATCAACACCGTCGAGATTCAACTGCCGCCGCTGCGCGAGCGCGTCGAGGACATTCCGCTGCTGGTCGATCATTTTCTGAAAACTTACGCCCGGAAATATCAGAAACCCGCGAAGCCGCTCAATCCGGCGACGCTGAAAAAGCTGGAAAAATTTTCCTGGCCCGGCAACGTCCGCGAGCTGCAACATGCCGTCGAAAGAGCCGTAATAATGAGTGACGCGCCGGTTTTGCAGCCCGCCGATTTTTTCCTGACGGCGCCGGAGGCCAAAGACGACGCGCTGGTGTTCGAGGATTTTAATCTGGAGGATGTCGAAAAAGTGGTGATTCAAAAAGCGCTCAGCAAGCACGGCGGCAACATCAGCCATGCGGCGAAAGAATTGGGCTTGACCCGCGCCGCGCTGTACCGGCGACTCGAGAAATATGGTTTATAAAAATTTTCGCCTCAATTGCATTCTGCGCGTCGCCTTGCTCGGCGCGACGATTTATCTTTTCTTCTACCTGCTTTTGCAAACCACTTTGTACGCCACCATCGTCATCGTCGGCAGCATCATTTTTTATCAAATCTACTCGCTGATCCATTACGTCGAAAAAACCAACCGCGATCTCACCCGTTTTCTCGAAGCCATCCAGCACACTGATTTTTCGCAAACCTTTACCAGCACCGGCCTCGGCTCTTCGTTCGAGCCGCTGAAAAAAGCGTTCAATCAAGTCATCGAGCAATTCCGCCGCGCCCGCGCTGAGAAAGAGGAGCATTTTCGTTATCTGCAAACCGTGGTGCAGCACGTCGGCATCGGTTTGATTGCGTTCGAACGAGACGGCGAAGTCGGCCTGATCAATACCGCCGCCAAGCGCCTGCTGCGCGTCACGCATCTCAAGAACGTCAAAACGCTCGAAACGCTGAGCCAGCCGCTGGTTGCCACGCTCTTGCAGTTGGAATCCGGCGGCAAGGCCCTGGTCAAAATCGAGGCGAAAAACGATCTGCTGCATCTGGCGATTTACGCCACCGAATTCAAATTGCGCGAGCAGATTTTTACACTGGTTTCCCTGCAAAATATCCAAAGCGAATTGGAAGAAAAGGAAATGGAAGCCTGGCAAAATCTGATTCGCGTGCTCACCCACGAGATCATGAACTCGGTGACGCCGATTGCCTCGCTGGCGTCGACGGTCAATGATCTGCTCGACACGAAAAAGAACGCCGGCGACGAAATCGCCACGGACGAAATCGGCGACATGCGCGGCGCGGTGCAGACGATTCAAAAACGCAGCGAAGGCTTGCTGCACTTTGTCGATGCCTATCGCAGCTTGACGCGCATCCCGCGGCCGAATTTCAAGATTTTTCGCATCACCGAATTGTTCGCCGGCGTCGAACAGCTTTTGCGCGCTTCCTTCAAAGAAAAAACCGTCAATTTGAACATCACGGTCGAGCCGGAAAGCCTGGAGCTGACCGCCGATCCCGAAATGGTCGAGCAGGTTTTGATCAATCTGTTGTTGAATGCGATTCAAGCCGTGGATGGCCACCCCAACGCCGGCATTTCGCTCGCCGCGCGGCTGGACGACGGCGGGCGCGTGATCGTTCAAGTCGCCGACAACGGCCCCGGCATCGTTCCCGAGGTGCTCGACAAAATCTTCATTCCGTTTTTTACCACCAAACCCGAAGGCTCCGGCATCGGCCTCAGCCTCTCCCGCCAGATCATGCGCCTGCACCGCGGCGTCATCACCGCCCGCTCCGAGCCGAATGTGAAGACGGTGTTTACGTTGAGGTTTTAAGAATTACCTTGATTTTATTGAGAAAAAGGTTTAAAATAGATATGAATCATACAACGGAGAGCCCCGATGACTGAAGTGACCGTTTCGTTGCCGGACGAAATTTACAAACATGCCGCCCGATTGTCCGATGCAACCAGATTGCAGATTGCCGATATTCTAACCGATGCTTTATCGTTTACGCTTCCAACATTGGATGGGGCAACATTGCGGGAAGACGCTGTCAGCAAGCTTGATGATGACGAGGTTATGTCATTGGCTGAATCGCAAATGCCTCCGGCCCAGGATCAACGCTTAAGCGATTTGCTGTACCAGCAACGGGAAGAATTGTTGAGCGCCGAAGAGGCGGCGGAATTGCTTTCCCTGATGTCGCTTTATTATAGCGGCTGGCGGCGTAAAACCGAAGCGTTGGTCGAAGCCGTCAAGCGAGGGTTGCGGCCGCCATTGGAGTCATGATATGAAAAACATTCAATTGACAATAGATGAAGATTTGTTTGCTCAAGTTAGCAGAGCCATCGAGCAACAGAAAACGACTCTGGCAGCATTCTTGAAAGAGTCGATCGTTCATTATCTCAACCGGCTTGAAATCAAAGAACTGGAAAGACGGCATCGCGAGGGCTACAGCAAGCACCCGGTTCAAGATGGTGAGTTTGATGTTTGGGAAAACGAGCAGGTTTGGGTGTCATAATGGAACGCGGAGAAATTCGCTGGTACAAATTCAAACCACCGGACAAAGAAAGGCCCGTGGTGGTTTTGTCAAGGAATTCTGCGATACAAGTCTTGGGTGAGATAATAGTCGCTCCAATCACCTCGACAATTCGTGGAATACCGACGGAAGTGCTGCTCGATGAGCGCGACGGCATGAAAACGGCTTGCGCCATAAATTTGGATCATGTTCAAACGGTTGCGAGAGGCAAGCTGGGCGCGTTGATAGGAAAGCTCTCCGAAGAGAAAAGGCAGCAAATACGAGCCGCCTTATTGTTTGCTTGCGGCTTTGATGATTAGATGTTGTTTGGGGTCTTGTGCTAAAAATTTAAACACCCATCAATAATTTTCTCTGGTACTGAAAATCGAGAAATTTGTGCTCCGCCATCACTTCAAACAGTTCCCGCCGCGGCGGATCTTTATCCACCAGCAAGATTCCGCGATTAAGCAGTTATGAAATTTGTCACCCTTTTCTTTTTTTATCTTTTTTCATCATTCACCCCACCACCTTCACCACCACCATGGTAAAATCATCGTGCTGGTTGGCGCCGTTGGCAAAATGATTCACCTCGTGCGTGACCTTCTCTAAAATCGTCGCGGCGGATTCGTGCGCGTGGCGGTTGACGAGCTGGCTCAATCGTTCTTCGCCAAATTCGTCGCCGTTTTTGTTCATCATTTCGGAAATGCCGTCGGTGTAGAAAATAAACACGTCGCCCTTTTGAATCGGCACGGCTTTCTCCTCGATCGTCGCCGCAAAGATGTTGCCCTTTTCCAGGCCGATCGCCAGGCCGCGGGGATGCAACAGCTCGGGGTTACCCCCGACGCTTTTGCGCACGATGAGCGGATTGTGGCCGGCGCGGGCGAAAATCAGCGTGTTGTTGTCGACGTCAAAAAATCCGTAAATCAAGCTGATGAAAACTTCTCTCGGCGTGTTTTCATAAAAAACGGAATTCATGTCGCTGAGCAGCGATTTTGGCGAGGGGTTGATGCGCGACAACGCTTTGATGATGCCCTTGGCCATCGTCATAAAAAACGCCGCAGAAACGCCTTTGCCAGAAACGTCGCCGATGACGACGCCGAGCCGTGAGTCGTCGTGCTTGATGAAATCGTAATAATCGCCGCCGACTTCCATCGCCGGCTTGCAGAGACAGGCGATGTCGAGTTTCGGAAAGTCCGGCGGCTGCGCCGGCAAAAAGCGCATTTGAATGCTGCGGGCGATTTCCAATTCTTTCAAAAACCGCTCGCGCTCGGCGATGCGGCTCACATACGCCGGCACGTAATGCTCGAAATCCTTGACGGAATTTTTGCTGTAGACCAAAAAAACGCCGGCGCCAAAAGCCAGAAAAACGAGCACATGCGTGATGACGCCGGCGACGCCGGAGAAGGCCTCGGGCAAAAGCGTGATAAACGAAAAATCCCTGAAATAATTTACCGCCAGCAATGCCAGCAGAATGGCAATCAAATCATGGCGATAAACAAACCACGCCCACAACAAGGCCACCGGCAGGAAAAAAGCAAAGGCCAAATAACTGGGCTCCAGAAAACTCAAATGCATTCCCGACAAGCCGAAACACACGCCGGCAACCGCGAGCAGAACTTTTAGACTCGAGATTTTGGAACGGAGATACGACGGCCAAAAAGCGAGAAAGATCAAGCCGAGGTATAAGCTGCCGATGAGACTGCCGCTAAGCGCGGCGATGATCTGATATTGATTCTGAAAAACCCACAGATCGTCGTTGTCGATTCCCAGAAACGCAATCTTGGAATGTGTGGCCAAATAAAATATTCCGCCCATGAACAACAAAGTCACGCCGGCGATGAAAAGTGATCGGAGAATGGCGCGCCCCATTTCCTGAACGCGCATGTAGCCGCGAAACAGCAGATCGAGCGCCGCCAATTTTTCTTTCCAAGCTTCGCGTTGCACCGACTCGGCCGCCGCATAAACCATGAGCAAGCCGGCGCCGGTGAAAAGCCCGGCAAATCCGCCGCCGATCAAAACGCCGGCCCATTGCGGCCAGCTTGAAACCGCGACGAAGCCCCACATGGCGAGGCCGATGATAATGCCAAACCAGACGGCCCTTTTGAATTCCAATTCATCGTGGCGCAAGCGCCGAAAAAAAATGACGAGCACAAAAATGCAGAGCACGACCCAAACGATGGGCGTGAGAATCTTGGTGACGGTATCAACAATTTCCTCGATTTTCGAGCGCTTGGTCTTTTCCTCGTGCAGCTCGGCGCCGGCATTATATTGCGTCACCGTCGCGCCGAGTATTCCAACATATAACGTCTCATCCCAATCCGCCGCCGGCAGCGTCCGTTTGAACGTGAAACTATGCTTCGTGCGATTGCCGTCTTGCGAAGTTTCGCGCTTGCTTAGTTTGATGGAAGAGGTGTCGACGCCAAGCGAAACGAGAAAATCTCCGGCCTTTTGCAAGGCTTCGCCGGCGGCGAGATTGGATGAATCCTGCGCCGGCGGCAAGGCTTGCTCGACTCCAATCAGTTTGCCGCTAAAATCGTACTTGACGGTAAAGTGCCCGGAATCCTTCTTTTTCTCGTCATCTATATCGACAACCACCAGGCCTTGCTTTGGCGGCTCGATTTTCCCTTTCCACGTTACTTCCCAAAGGCCAATCGGCAGTTTGTTTTTGAGGCTGTCGCCGTTTGGCGAGGCTTGGAGATAACGAAACAAATCGTCATCGACATTCACGCGAGTGGAATGCGGCCAATCATATTCGCCCAGCGGCGAGGCGCGATACGCCTGCCCGGCTTTCGCCAGAATCTCTTCTTGCGTGTGAGCGCTGCGCAGCAGTTGAATCGGCTTTGATTCGGCAAACAGCCACAAATAAACCGCGAGACTGGCCACGCCGGCGAGCGCCAGGAGAATTGATTTAAGGCGGGAATCGAAACTCATGCGATGCTCAATTTAATAGAAAAAATTTTAACGGAACGCCATGAAAACATACGCCGCCAGCAAGCCGCCGGCAATGGGCGCAACAACCGGAATCCATGCATAGCCCCAATCGCTGTCGCGCTTGTTGGGAATGGGCAGCAGAAAGTGCATCAAGCGCGGCGCCAGATCTCGCGCCGGATTGATCGCGTAGCCGGTCGTGCCGCCGAGCGACAAGCCGATGGCCAGCACCAGCAGGCCCACCGGCAACGCATTCACCGCGCCCAATCCCACTGCCGGCGCGGCCATGTTGAGCACGCCAAAAACGAGCACAAACGTGCCGATGACTTCCGAGAGAACATTGCTCAGCGTATTGCGCACTTGCGGCCCGGTGCAAAACACCGCGAGTTTCAGATCACGGTCGTCCGTCATCTCAAAATGCGATTTGTATTGCAGCCAGACCAGCGCCGCGCCCAAGGCGCCGCCGAGCATTTGCGCGACGACACAGATTGGAACGTCCGCCCATGGAAATTTTCCCGCCGCTGCCAGCGCCAACGTGACCGCCGGATTAAGATGCGCGCCACAGACTGCGGCCACGCTGAACACGCCGACGAAAACACCCATCGCCCAGCCGAACGTGATCACAATCCAGCCGCCGTTGCTGCCTTTGGTGTTTTTCAAAACCACATTCGCCACCACGCCGTCGCCCAACAAAACGAGCAATGTTGTGCCAATCAACTCACCGAGAAATAGTGACATTTTCCTTCCTCCGAAATGATTTTAAATTTACAAAATTTTCTTTCGTTGCGGTTCCATTTTTGTTGCAGCTCTTTTTAGTTTAATGGCGCGCCATATTTAGCTGCTCGCCTTCCGCCATTTGCTTGAAGCGATTGACATCCTGAACCGTGCGTTTCTTGATCGCGCCTTTCATCAGCGGTCCGAGGAGTTTCCAAAAGCCGTGAAATATAAATTCACAATCCATCACCCACTTCGTGCGATTCGCCTCCAGCGCGGCAAATTCATTCTTAATCGAATTTGTCGCCATTGGATTCGTATAAGTTCCCGAAAACTCATTCGGTTCGTTGCGGCTTGATATCGTTTCGATCAACACGATCTCACGGCCATTTTCTTCGTAGGTCAATTTGGAAACGGCGCCGACTTGCCCCGGCTTGCCGCTTTGCGGCTCGAATTTTTTCAGCGCCGGCTGCCACTTTTTCATGTTGTCGGGATTGTCAAAAAGCTTCCAAACCTCATCGCGGCTGCGATTGATGGCGACTTCGTAGTTGAACTTCATCTCATCCTCCTTTCCGATAGCTTTTGTTTTACCTCGACAATGTTAAGTTAAAATTTGTCATTTCGAGCGCAGCGAGAAATCTTCTTTAAAGATTCCTCCCTTCGGTCGGAATGACAGTTCGAGGGTAAGCTAACATTGTCAAGTTACTTTTCTCTTTTGTAATCGGCCTGCACCGCCAAATCTTCCACGCCCTCGGGCGAAATATTGTACATGACGAGCTGCAGCTCCTTGCCGGACTTGGGCGTGATGACGATGCGCCAGCCCCAATCCGGCCCCGGCGGCGCTTCGTAAGAGCCGCGAATGTCGATCGCGCCCTGCGAATCGATTGCGCCCTCACACGCCATGATCTTGCTGCTCATGTGCCACGAATCAACCCACGCCGCCGTCGCCATTTTCTGCTTTTCGTCGTAGCCCAGCAAAATAACGCCCTCGTGCGCCACGTCTTCGTGGTTCCACGTGTAAGTAAACGTGAGAAACTTGCCCTTGGCAACGTGCTTCACGGACATGCGCGAAGGCGAATGAAAATCAGACGGCGTCAACCAACTAAGCCGCAGAAGGTTCGAGCCGGCCCAGTTTCCCAACAGGTTATTTTGAAGCTCGGATAAGTTCATAAACGTTCTCCGTATTCGTAAGCTTAAAGCGTAATTCTTGCGCCTTACGTTCTACACTCGTTTTCAGACAAGCAGAAACGAAAGCTCATTGAGCAGCGTTGAAAAACCCACAGATTGAAAAATCCCACTGATAAAGCTTTCATCGGCGGGGTTCTTCAATCGGTGGGGAATCAAACTTTCAGAATTTTTTTCTAAGTTTGACGGCGTTAACGCTTACCTATTTGACCTTATTTCCAATCAGTCCATTAACTCGGACTTCGGACTTTCGACCTCGGACTTTATTTCACCAGCAATTTTTCCCGCTTAAATCTGTCAAAGCCTTTTTTCGTCAACTGCGCCAGCTCGCGGAAAAGGTCTTCATTGGTTGCAGCAAAATTGAAGCACGATTTGCCCTGCATGCGCTTCTTCAAATTTGGCAAAATGCCCTGCAAAAGCTCGGGAAACATATACACCGGCATCAGGTAATAGCTCACGTAGTTCTTTTTGATTTGCACGGAACCGAAAAATATCTCCCGTTTGAATTTCTCCGAAAAAGCCGCGTCGAGATAGTAACTGCTCGCGGTGTCGGCTTTGACGGTTAAACGCGATGCGAACTTTTGCAAAATACTTTTGAGCTTGTTGAAGATCATGGCAAAATCGTCTTTGTTCGGCATGAGAAATATCTCCTAAAACGCCGTCAATTCAACCGGCAGCTTTTTATCCACTCTTGGCCGATCTTTCGCGTTGGCCAGCTCCCACGCCGTCGCATAAATCGTCCGCGTGATCTTTTCCATGCGTTGGTAATCGATTTTGTCGGCTGAATCCGAGGCTTGATGATAATCTTCGTGCACGCCGGTGAAATAGAAAATGATCGGAATGCCTTTTTGCGCGTAATTGAAGTGATCGCTGCGGAAGAAGAAGCGGTTCGGATCGTTGGGGTCGTCGTATTTGTAATTGAAGGTGAGATTGAAATACGATTTGTTGACGCGCTCGCTCAAAGCGCCCAGGTCGGTGCTCATCATTTTCGAGCCGATGACATAAACTTCGTTCGCGCCGGTCAGCTCGGCGTTTTCCGGATTGACATCGCCGGCTTTTTTGCTGCGGCCGATCATGTCGATATTGAGCTGCGCCACGATTTGCGGCAGCGGCACCAGCGGATTTTCCATCAGATAACGCGAGCCCCACAAGCCTTTCTCCTCGCCGCAATGCCAGACCAAAAGAATCGAGCGCTTCGGACGCGGGCCGCGCGCGAAGGCCTCCGCGATCGCCAACACGGCAACGGTGCCGGAGCCGTCGTCGTCCGCGCCGTTGTAAATCGAATCGCCCTGCGCCGGCGTGCCGATGCCGACGTGATCGTAATGCGCGCCGATCGCCACATACTCGTTTTTGAGCTTCGCGTCGCTGCCTTCGATCACCGCGACAACGTTCTGCGTGAAAACTTGATCGGATTTGATGCCGACGCTGAAGCTCGCTTTTTTATCCGGCTTCAGCTCGAACGGCGCCACCGCCTCGCCGCCGAGGCCGCGATTGAAGATCGCCGTCGCACTCTCTTTTTCTCCTTCAAACAAAGCACCGAGCAGGCGCGGCGAGGCCGTGATCGCGGGAATCGAAGCCTCATTGCTCTGCTGAAATTTCTCCACGACGACGGAGCCGTTTTCCACGGCGTTGCGGCGATTGCGCTCCCAGGTGGCGAGAGATTGAAAATTCGGCATCGCAATCGCGCCTTTCGCGCCGTGTTTGGCGGCGTACGTCATCGGCGAGGCCAAATCATCACCCTGCCGACCGCGAATTTCCCGAAACGAAATTCCTCTCGGCAAACCGCTCAAGAACACGACGATTTTGTCCTTGATGTCGAGGCCTTCGTACGGATTGAGATTTTTTGATTTGATCAGCCAGCCATGCCCGACGTAAACCAACGCGCCGCTGGCCGTTCCCGGCGTTGCCTCGCGGCTGAGAAAATCGGCGCCAAACTGAAACGGCCGGCCATTGACCTCGGCGCGGGTTTGCGCCGGATCGGTGCGCCGGCGCTGCAGCGCGATCTTTTGAAAGTACGTGCCCTCATCGCCAACCGGCTTGAGTCCCCAGCGCGAGAGATTCATCGCCAAAAATTTTGCCGCCGTGTTCAAGCCGCGCGACGGCGTGTCGCGGCCTTCCAGCTCATCCGCCGCAATGAAGGTGAGATAATCCCGCAACTGCGCCGCAGTAATCGTATTGGCGTTTTTGCCTTGTCCGTGCGCCGACGCCGTCAGCAAAATGCCCAACAAAGTCAAAATCAAACCGGCCTTTTTCATCTTTGTCTCCTGAAGTTAATCCACCAAGGAACTTGCTTATTTCTCTGAAACCGCTAATAAACGCGAATAATTGAAAGCTTTCAAAAAGACGCCAGGCGCCGCCGATTCGTTGCTTCGAATTTTAACGCGCGCTCAAATGCCAGCTTGAACCACACCGTATAATTTTCCCGCGATTGCTTTAGCTCGTTGCGCAAGGCCTGCGCTTCAATCCAGCGGTATTCCGCGACTTCGCCGGCGTCGGGGGCAACGGCGCCGTTGTAATGGCCGATAAAAACGTGGTCAAATTCATGCTCGATCAAATCACCGTCGAGATGGGCTTTATAAATAAAATGAAACGCTTTTTGCAAATGACACGCAAACCCCATTTCCTCACGCAACCGCCGCTGCGCCGCCTGCTCGACTGTTTCCCCGGGGCGCGGATGGCTGCAACAGGCGTTCGTCCACAACCCGCCGGAGTGATATTTGTTAACGGCGCGTTTCTGCAAAAGCATTTCGCCTTGATCATTGAAAATGAAAACCGAAAAGGCGCGATGCAGCTTGCCTTCGCGATGGGCCTTGAGTTTTTCTTCGACGCCGATCTGGTTATCGTCTTGATCGACGAGGATGACCATCTCGGTCATACTTTTTTCCTATTTTACTCTTACTCTTACTCCTACTCCTACTCCTACTCTTACTCGCTTTTTAGAAGGTTTCATCTAAAACAAGTAAGAGTATGAGTATGAGTATGAAATGCTACTTCTCACAATTTTCCACCCAAACTTTGTACGCCGGTAAATTGATTTTGCGCCGGGTATTGTCCGAACTCATGTACCGCACGAGACCGAAGACTTGACGCTGCGGCCCCCAGGCGCGGTCGTGCTTGCCGAAACACCACAGGATGCCGGTGTAGGTGTTCGGATTGCGGCCATCGAGCGCGTAACGATGATGCAAACGAATCATCGTTTCCAGCGCCTCCTGCGGCGTCCGGCTCCATTCGATGATTTTTTTGCCCCACAACATCCGCACGTAGTTGTGAATTTTTCCGGTTGCCAACAGCTCGCGCTGCGCGAGATTCCAAATTTCATCGTGCGTCTCCGCCGCTTCGATTTGCTCGGGAGAATAAAGATAAGGCCGTTGGTCTTTTTCGTGGACAAAAAGCGTTTGCCGCGCCCACGCCGGCAGCGCTTCGAGGGCCGCGTGTTGCGGATTGAAGTGGCAGAAATTGTAGGATAACTCACGGCGCACGATCAGCTCTTCGAGAAAGGCTTCGATGCAATCCGCCGGCGCCTCCGCCTGCAACACCGCCAGCGCCGCTTCCATCGCGCTGAGGTGGCCGAAATGCAAATACGGCGACAGCTCGCTGGTCCACTGCTCGCCGGTGATATTTCTGCCCTTGTTGTAATTCCGCAAACGTTTGGAGACAAACGTATCGAGCCGCTTCAACGCTTCGTTCCGTCCGCCGTGATAAAGTTGTGACGGGCGAACGGAATGATCGATATTAGCCGAACGCAGCAGTGCAGTAAGAGCGGCGTGATCAAGCGAGGTTTCTTCAACAAAATTGAGTTTGAGATCGAGGCTTTTAATTTTCGCTTTGATTTCTTCAATCGGCCACAAATACGCCGGCAGCAGACGATGAATTTTCGGGCGGATCGTGCGCGCGGCGTATTCTTCTTTTTTCAGCTCGCGGATGGGCACGACGCCGTTGGCATCGACGGCGTAGACCGGACAATCGACTTGTTTGACAATGGCGCGGTTGTGGCGCGGCACAACAAACGTTGGAAAATCATCGGTGACGAGCAGCGCCGCTTCCTGCGCCAATTGCGCCACCGCCCGACGATTGCCTTTTTGCGGATCGGGCATGAGATAAAAACAATAACGAATGCCGCGTTTGGCAAAATCCTTGTGGTTGTCAATCGCGCCTTCGATGATGAATTGATGAATGCGGTCATTGGCCTGATCGTAATCCGGCCGCAGGCCCTCATAAACGACGAGCGGCAGGCTCAGCTTGTTCGCTTGCGCAAGGGCAAAATTGAGCGCCTGATTTTGATACGCGCGCCGGTGAATTTGCATCCAGTAGAGCACGTAACGCGCCCTGGCTCGCGGCGTTTCATGGCGCAGCGTGACGATGCGCTTCTGCATCGGGTCGAAATCTTCTTGTCGATCTGCGGGCGCAATGGGCGCTTGGCGTTTGCGCAGAACAGAGAGGTTGAGTTTTGTTGGCATTATTCGGTAAATATGCTATTGCCGAATTGAATGCGGGCAAAAGCTTAAAGTTGAGGAATATCTTCTACTCGGGTCACCCAATAATCTGGCCGGCGATGAAGATGCATTACGGCGAGAATAAAATTATGGATTGCATCTTATTTCTTGACGAATTTCTGCGAATACCTCATGCGCCGGAATGCCTTTTACTTTTCCTGTCTTCAATTCTTCATACCGTCTTTCGGCTTCTTGTATCCAGGCTTCTTCAATTTCAGTAAGCCCACCTTCGTCCAAGCTTTGAAAAAGCCGTTCCGCCAAATTTGCTCTCGCCTCAGTTGGCAAGGCCAATGCTTCTTGCGCGACTTGCTCCAAATCGAAAGTCATAACTTGCCTCGTCTTATTTGTCAATTGAACTTCCACAAGATAAGGAAACAGGTTTTTAAACACAAATAAAAACTTGCGGAATCACCAGTACAAAGTATCCAAAAGCTATAGCAAAAGCCTTAGAATAAAGCAAGCTTGGCCAGCGCGCCCCGATCTTATTTAGCCAGCAGTTGCCTTGTCCGCCGATGGCGATATGCAAAATAAGCCCGCAAAACCAGTTTGAGCAAAGGCGCAAAAAGCTTGTTGAAAACCTCTCCGCCTTTAACGCGAAACATAACTCGGTCGATCATCTCGGTGCTGCCGCCGCGCGATTTGAAGAGATGCTCGTGCCGCCAGCCAGCGAATGGCCCGCTGATCTGAATATCAACAAAATGTGACTGAGGAACAAACGACTCGATTTTGGCATGCCAGCGCCAACGCGGCGGATACTGCCCAACAAAGATCATTTCCGAGCCGGCGCGCAGCGGCAAATCTACCCGCTCGAAATTGACGCGCGCAAAGGGCGGGCTGATTTTGTTGATGGTGTCCACATTCGCATACAGCGCCCAGACTTTTTCCAACGGCGCCGGGATGATCGAAGAATAGGTGAACTGATTTAGCATGGAACAGATCGCGTGGCGCATAGCGTATGCCTTACGTCGCTTTTTTAAAATGTAACAACTCTTTCTTTCATCGCTTCTCTTCGAATTCCCGGCAACCTCCACCACGGCACATGCGGAAATTCGTGGTGTTCCCAGTGATAGCCAAAATGGTAGCAGGTGATGAACGACCAGAAAACGGAGAAGTCATTGCTGGCAGCTCGATGCGGATTATCATATCCAGCGGCGGGTTCGCGATGCGGCAAATAAGTGCCGAAATAAAACAACTGCAGCGTGCTGAGCAAGGCCGGCGCCGCCCAAAACACAATCAAATTCGCTTGCGGAATTTTCAAAACATGCGCCATCAAATTGAACGCGACGGCCATGCCGGCGAGTTGCCGCCAGGTGACGTAAGTTTTCATAAAATGAACATACCACGCCGCAAAGCCGGGATGCGCGCCGTCATGAAAATCCGGGTCATCCTCGCTGCCGGGATGCGCATGGTGTTGCCGATGCTCGGCCCGCAGCCGCTGGTAAGAAAAAAGCGCGTAAAGAATCACGCACAGCGTTCCAAAAAACTGATTCACTCTTTTCCGCTTCGGCGCGACGAGGCCGTGCATGGCGTCGTGCGCGGTGATGAACAAGCCGGTGTAAAGAAACGTTTGCGCCAGCATCGCCGGAATGACGCCGTAAAGCGGAATCGCCGCCAAATCGGTTGATAAAAGCGCGAACAACCCGGCCGCCCAAAGCAGGATGATAGTTAAGCCGATCAAAATACCCATAACATCACGCACAATATTTCCTCATTACGTATGATATTTTCAAGATACACATTTTGACCAGGTGAATGCAATACCTTTTCACAGAATGTGCAAAACAACTTCTTCTTGCTTTTTTCAGAGAAAATGTTATATTTTTTGGCGCAGAGCCGGCGGCCAAAAGAGACGCTTTACAATCGACAAAACAACGAACTTGGCCGGCGAGACGCTGGATTCATTTCCCAACCTTGCTTCGACGGACAATTTTCTTGGCTTAGAAAAAGGCAATCGAATTTCAACTTGACAATTTATTTTAACAGGATTTCACCAATTACCGAAAGGAGCAGCAGCTATGGCAAATTACGCAAATCCCGACGTGCTGGTGTCGACCGATTGGGTTGAGCAGCACAAAAGCGACGCGAATGTCGTGATCGCGGAAGTGGATGTCGATACCAATGCGTATAATGAAGGCCACGTTGCCGGCGCCATCGGCTGGAACTGGCAGACGCAATTGTGTGACACCGTTCGCCGCGACGTGATCAGCAAAGCCGATCTGGAAAAATTGCTCGGCAGCAGCGGCATCGGCAACGATACGACGGTTGTTTTGTACGGCGACAACAACAACTGGTTCGCGGCGTGGGCGTTGTGGCAGTTGAAAATGTACGGCCACAAAGACGTGCGCATCATGAACGGCGGCCGGAAAAAATGGCTCGCCGAAGGCCGGCCGTTGACGAAAGACGCGCCTGCTCCCAAGCCGAAAACGTACAAAGCCACGGAACGCAACGAATCGCTGCGCGCTTATTTGCGCCAGGTGCAAGACGCGATGAACTCGCCGGGCAGCGCGATGGTGGATGTGCGCTCGCCCGATGAATTCAGCGGCAAGATTCTTTCGCCGCCCGGACTGCCGGAAACCTGCCAGCGCGGCGGGCATATTCCCGGCGCGAAAAGCATTCCGTGGGGACAGGCGTGCAACGAAGACGGCACGTTCAAAAGCGTGGATGAACTGAAGGCGCTTTACGGCGGCAAAGGCGTCACCGCCGACAAAAATGTGATCGCCTATTGCCGCATCGGCGAGCGCTCGAGCCACACGTGGTTTGTGTTGAAATACCTGCTCGGTTATCCGAACGTCGTCAACTACGACGGCTCGTGGACCGAGTGGGGAAATCTCGTCAACGCGCCGGTCGAGAAAGGGGCGTAATCATGCGCGCCGAGGAGTATCGCACGGTCTTGCAGGAAATCAATGGCCGAAAGGTCAACGTCACGTCCTACAAAATCGGCGAGCAGTTCTATTGCCATGTGACGAATGTTGATCCCGACGCCACGATTTCCCGCGCCGAAGCCGCCACCCGCGAAGACGCGGAAAAGGCGGCGCTGGAAAAGGCCGCGGCAAGACTGAAGCCGTGATAAGCCGCAGGGTGACTTTGCGCCCGCAATCGAATTTAAACCACTAAGACACGAAGACGCAGGGTTTTTCTTTGTGTCGTTGTCTTAGTGGTTTAAAAATTATCACGAATGCATCTACGTTGCCATCTTCGCTCCCATTCCCGGAATTTTTTTAAAACCCAAGCCCAAAAAAATGTCTTGCGCTTTGCCGTTTGAGGCTTTAAATTATGGCACAAAATAAAAACCGGCCAAGCGTCGTGAAAGACCAAAAAATCAAAAAACTCTACTACTCCATCAGCGAAGTCAGCCGGCTCACCTCGCTCAAAGCCTACGTGTTGCGCTATTGGGAAACCGAATTTGCCGAGCTGAAGCCGAAGAAAAACCGCGCCGGCAACCGCACGTACAATCTCGGCGACATCAAGCTCATTTTTTTGATCAAACGCCTGCTCTACGAAGACAAATACACCATTGAAGGCGCGCGGCAGCGCCTGCGCCAGCTCCGCCGGGTCGGCGAGCAGATGAACCTCTCGTTTGACCAACTCCGCCGCGACGACTGCATCAGCGAACTGAAGAAAGAGCTGCAAGAATTGCTGGGGATGTTGAATCATACCGGTTAACGAGGCTCGTATGCGTTTCTCCCGGCGTTTAAAAATTTTTCTTGACTTTGGCGTTTCCTTATTGTAAAATTGTGGAGCGGTTTAACCGTTGAACTGTTCAAGCGTCAATTAAACTTTTATACACCATTTTGAGCCGCCAAACTGATCAATTTCCACCAGGGAGTACGCTGTCACAAGCTTATCAACAAAAACATAAACTTAAACTGTTACAAATGTCAGGAGGTGAAGATTTATGGAAAAAAAATTTGGTGAACGCCTTTTAGAGTACGGAAAATGGCTTTGTAGGCTATTGAAAAATAAGGGCCAAAATTTTGGTAGGTTGGAAAAGACCTGATGTTTGCGGTGGGATTGAGACCCAAAGGCGGCAACCCCAGCCACAGCTCCGTACGCAAACGCCTCGTTGGAAAAGACCTGATGTTTGCGGTGGGATTGAGACTTAGTTGATGAGAAAGCGCCATGCCAAGTAGGCCATGAGCGCTAGAAAAGTTGGAAAAGACCTGATGTTTGCGGTGGGATTGAGACTAAAAGTAGAGTACTGTCACCTTTGGCAATGTTTGTTTGGTTGGAAAAGACCTGATGTTTGCGGTGGGATTGAGACGCCTGCTGGTGTTACAACCTGAAACACCTTCAGTATGATGCTGGTTGGAAAAGACCTGATGTTTGCGGTGGGATTGAGACTTTGGCACGCGAGTCCAGCACATAATCCACGTTGCCGTTGGAAAAGACCTGATGTTTGCGGTGGGATTGAGACTAAAACGCAGTAGGCGTTGCCTTCATCCTTCTGTCTTTGATGTTGGAAAAGACCTGATGTTTGCGGTGGGATTGAGACAAGATTGTCACGAAGTATAGCATTGTATCGTTCAGCTCGTTATTGTTGGAAAAGACCTGATGTTTGCGGTGGGATTGAGACTCTATGAGACCAGGCTTGATATGCTTTGATCCCGCTTACAATCGTTGGAAAAGACCTGATGTTTGCGGTGGGATTGAGACTTTACATCCTCGCCACTATCCGAGCGAGGTATCTTCCGAGCTTCTTAGTTGGAAAAGACCTGATGTTTGCGGTGGGATTGAGACCTTTCTACCATGGTCTGTCCGATGCCGCTCAAGTTTGAAAGAATGTTGGAAAAGACCTGATGTTTGCGGTGGGATTGAGACCCGTCACAAACATAAATCGCGCCAAAAACCGGCTGTATTGGGATGTAGTTGGAAAAGACCTGATGTTTGCGGTGGGATTGAGACACGTTTATTTTGTTTCAACAATGTCATCAGATGTTGCATAGCGTTGGAAAAGACCTGATGTTTGCGGTGGGATTGAGACAGTCAGATTACTTCGTGCCGGGGGCCGGCTTCGCGCCGGGTTGGAAAAGACCTGATGTTTGCGGTGGGATTGAGACAAACCGGTTGGTCATCTCGGCGAATCCCGCCTCGATGTCGGCTGTTGGAAAAGACCTGATGTTTGCGGTGGGATTGAGACGATTTGCGCACCCCGGAGCAACCAATAACAAGCCCAAGAAGGGGTTGGAAAAGACCTGATGTTTGCGGTGGGATTTTCTGATTGTGGATTGAGGAAAGCGGATTGGGGATTTTAAAGCCTTGCGCCGCAAGCATCAATCCGAAATCCACAATCGAAAGCGGATGGGGGATTTTAAAGCCCTGCGCCGCAAGCATCAATCCGAAATCCACAATCGAAAGCGGATGGGGGATTATAAAGCCCTGCGCCGCTTTTGATTGTGGATTGGGGAATGCGGATTGGGGATTTTAAAGCCCTGCGCCGCAATCATCAATCCGAAATCCACAATCGAAAGCGGATGGGGGATTTTAAAGCCCTGCGCCGCAAGCATCAATCCGAAATCCACAATCGAAAGCGGATGGGGGATTTTAAAGCCTTG
>Ga0187892_10001159_pt1 | contig 62493 bp, 50 predicted proteins | sample MA1701073metaG_FD_139345 | JGI IMG/M metagenome (GOLD analysis project Ga0187892, IMG submission 139345) | Bio-ooze microbial communities from a basaltic lava cave in the Kipuka Kanohina Cave System on the Island of Hawaii, USA - MA170107-3 metaG ... | reverse complement strand
GCATCAACCGCCATGGAAAAGTCGCGGCGCCAATGAGCGCGTAATAGAAGCATGCACTTCCGAGTACGAAAGCAAATGTTTGCAACGCATAGAAGCGACTGAACTGAGCGACTTCCACCGTAAATGGCGAAGTAACGAATAGCACTGCGGTCAGCCATGCTGCCAGGGTACCCGCCTCGCGCCGAACCCAGAGAAACAGAACTGGCGCGATCAGTGCAGTAAGCGCCACGGCTGGCAAACGCGCGCTCGCGAGCCCCTCGCCGAAGATTGCATAGCTGATCGCCACCATCCACGTGTGCAATGTGCCGCGCCAGTATTCTCCCTCAGCGAGTATCGGGCGTCCTGTTTCCAGGAGGTCCTGGGCTGCGAGAGCGTGATGAAGTTCGTCAGGATGAGGTGGCCGGTCGAGGTTTATCGAGAATAGAAGCAAAGCGAACACGAACACGAGCAGCGATGCAACCCGCGGGTTACTCGCCACGGACAAGAATGTCGAAGATCTGGAAACGTTGATTGTCATTCCTCAATGCCTGCTGTCGGTGATTCGCTCGGCCGGTTTGGCGGGCTCGACCCGGCCGTTACAGCGTTCGCAGCGGCATGGCGCGTCGTACGCCAGGCAAGGCTTAGCGTTGCAAGCTGACTCAGCGCCGTCGCCAGACTGTAAAGCAGCACTGCTGTAAAAGCAGTGAGCTCGAACCAGCCAATCAGGCAGAAACTCACGACCAGCGCCAGTCCGTTCAACAGCGAGGTAGTGAAATCGAGGTCTTGCCGCCCGAAGACGTTGAAGGCCTGCGAAACGGGCATCGTAATGAAACGGGCGAGCTGGACTGCGACCAATGCCTGGGCAAAGCCGCCCGCATCCCGCCAGGGTTCGCCGAATAGCAGCACGAACAAGTCGGGGCCCGCGAGAAGGATTGGTGCCATGCCAACGCAACCCAAAGCCAGAAAGCGCGGCACTGTGCGAATAAAGAGGCGCATGACACCCGCTGCCGGACGCTGGGCCGCCTCAGCGAGGAAAGCCTGGCTCGCGCTGGTGCTCAGAAAGCGCACCGGCACGGTGAGGATTCGCTGGGCGAGATTGAACGCACCGGCCACCGCAGGGCCGTAGAGCATGGCGAAAAGAATCGTAGGAAGGAATAGAGTCGTGCTCTTCAAGAGGCTCGAGCCACTTGAATAAGTAGGATAATACCGATGGGACCACGCGAGCCCGCGGATCTGCGACGGTCGCGCCGCTTTCATCGCCGCTCGATCAGCCCTCGACAAGGTCACCAGGAAGACGATGAAACGACCAAGGTAGCCGAGACCGTATCCCAACGTAAGTCCGAGCGCACCGGTCCCGGCGACGCCGAGGCCCGCCTGGCTCGCAGCCTGTCCGCCGAACTGAACCACCCGGCTAAAACCATTGAGCCGCAATGTCCCGCGCCGAATTGACCAGTATTCGAGCGGGTGGCCCAGTCCGGTTGCAAGCAGGATCGGCGGCACGAGCCACAAGAGCGGAACCAATGCGGGCATGCCCGTCAACTGCGCGAGCGCATCACCCAGGGCCCAAACCAGAAGCAGTGACAGAAGCGTGAGAAACAGGGTTACGACTCCGGCAAGTACGACCAGGGCTGCAGCCTCATCGTCTTTGTCCGCGAGCGGGATTGCGAACTCGTAGCGGCCGGCCATGACGAGCCCGAAGATGCCGTTGAGTGCACTGAGTACGCCGAACAGGCCGAAGTCTTCGGGCGTGAACAGCCTCGTAATGAGCGGCATTGCTGCCAGCAGGATGAGCTGGCCAAACAACGTCCCGCCGGAGAGCCAGGCGAGACGGCGAGCAAACCGCCCACGTGGCAACAGACGCAGTAGGCGCTCGCGCATCAATCTGCGATCCGTTCATCGGTGAAGCGTTGCATGGTGATCGGCCTGAACTCTCGTAGCGTGGCGAGGAGCAATTGTTGTCGTCTGCCTGCCGGACACGCGATACTTGTTGTCTTGTCGCCTATTGTAGTCGCCCGCCGCCATTCTCTCGATCTCCGACTCACACCAGGGAGAATTCAAGGACGGCAAGGTGTGAACCGTATCCCAGTTTGCGGACGGCCGCCTGGTGCCGCAACACCCTGACTGGCGGCCGTGGAATACGGCTAAACGCTGGCGAGGAGAAGCCGCCTAAGCCAGCCGCTGATGTAGCTCATAGCAGTCACGCCCGGCGGATTTCGGCTCAATCCTGGCCATCCGCTAGCAACAGAGTTAATCGCGCATGCCAGGCAGAGTTGGCCGCCCTCTATGCGAGCCGATTTGCCGGGCCCGCAGACGTGCGCTATATATCAAATGGCCGCTGCGCGTGTTTCAGTAAGGACCGCTCAAGTTTCCGGCCGTACCGCTACGTGGCGAGTTTAGAAACGGAACAGGAACTCGCATTTGAAGTACCAGACTCACGATGACGCTGCCCACTCGATCGAAGAGAACCTTCGGCTCGAAGCCGAAGCGCACGACGAAGATTACGAAGGCCGCAAGCCGTTCGGCCTGGATTCCCTCACATTCTCGATTGATGAAGTCTGGAAGATCCACGATCGTGCGTATAAGCGCGGGACTTATCGCCGAGGCTGGCGCAAGCACCGCCTTTTCGAACTGATGAATCTGCCGACGCTGGAAGGAAAGCGCATTCTGGAGGTCGGATGCGGCCAGGGTCACAACTCGGTGTTCTTCGCGCTGTACGGCGCAGAGGTGCACGGCTTCGATTTGTCCAGCGCCGGGATAAGCATGGCAAGGGAAATCGCAAGAGCTAACAAGGTAGATGACCGCTGCCACTTCCGCGTGGCAAATGTCTCCGCCATGCCGTACGAAGCAGAGTCATTCGACGTTGTCGTCTACAATGCGGTGCTGCACCATGTTTTCAAGTACCCCAATGTCAAGGAGGAGACATTCCGTGTACTGAAGCCCGGAGGAAAGCTGTTTTTTGCCGAAGGCGTCAGGGACAATGCCGCCCATCGGTTCATCCGTTCCATCCAGCGGACAGTCCGGCCTGCGCATTACCATGGAGATATCGATCTGGAAATGGGGGACTTACGCGACCTTACGAAGGATTACGCGTCGGTAAATATTGAGCAATTCGGATTGGTCGAAAAATTCCTCCAGGGAATTGGTAAGCCTTATAACAACAACTGGTTCATCCGCAGCCTCTTATTCGCCGGTCACAAGGTGGACGATTCGCTCCTCGCCGTCATACCGGGGTTGCGCAGCCAATGCCTGGAAGTTGTTGGCGTGGCAGTCAAGGGCGAAAGACATGAGGTCGCACCGAGGCCTCATTGATCGTCATGGACGCGAATCATGCAGTACGCAAATGGCGCCGAGGACGTTCCAGCGGCCGGGATTCGAGTTCCGTTTCCCCTTCTTCAAATCCCTGACGCTTGGTGGCCGAATGCGCGTTCGTCGATGCTACTTGCACGCGAACCCATTCTCCGCGGAGGATTGGCGGCGCCATTGACGTTGGAGTCCGCAACGGCCAGCGCGCCCCACAGCAGTGTAATGTGTCCCCAGTACCGGAAGGAATCCAGCCCCCCCATCAGCTGAGAGAATAGAAACACCAATATCAGCATCAGTCCAAGTCGCCGCACTCCAGTATGGGAAGCTTGCTTCAGCAGAAGCCAGATGAACAATGTTCCGCCGAGTAACCCAAGATAGGACCAGACCTCGGCCGATGCGTTGGCGCCCATCACTCGCTTATAGCTGAGTAGATCAAGGCCACTCTCTTCCAGGGCTACTTCCTTGCCACCGATCCCGACACCGAAAATCGGCCATCGGCTCAAATTGTTGACAAGAGAAACCCATGGAATGACTGCACGAAGGTTCTCGCTTCGGATTTCCAATTGACCATCAGGCTCAGTCGTGCCGATACGCTGAATTCGCGTTTCCAGGGTCGAAAAGGCTGTATCCCCGAAAGTCGCCACAAAAAGCACGCTGACAATCAGGGCCGCAAGAACAGTTGCCACTCTGGTTTGAATGCTTGACAAAGGATTCCAGACAAGGACTGCCAGCGTCATGGCAACCGAGACAACATACATGGGACTCCCCATGATTACGAACATGGCCCCCGTGGCCGCGGCTGCCGTGACGGCCTTTATCTTTGTGACCCTGATCAATAGCCACGCATTGACCGCTACGATGAACATCTTCGTAACGCACGACGGTTCCGTTGAGAACACCTTCGGCCGAACCCATCCCACAAAACTGATATCACGAAGATCGCCGTCATAAAGCGTATACATCTCCTCATACACCCTTGCTCGAAATGCATCACTGATCTCTCGAGTCAACCCTGCCACTTCGAGGACCGAACCAGCTAGCAACAGACACCAGACCACCAGCAGAGAGCGCTCAACCACCTCCCGCCGCATTTGCTGCATCAGTCGCACGGTCATTACGGTAACTACAATCGCCAGGCTGAACTGAACCAGACTGAGAAACTTCTCTGTCAAGTAGGCGTAGCCTGGAGAGAATGCCATCGAGAGAAGTAGAACGAACACAACCTTCGGCAGGAAAAGTTTATCGGCCGTTGAAATATTCCTGCGTACGGTCAAGTACAGCAACGGCATCATGGCGACGGTTGGGAACGAAGGTACAAGCAGGCGTCCGCCAGAAAGCAGCGGCAAATAAAGATAAGTCGCCAACGCAGCCACCACGAGGAGCATCGCGCGGTACAACTGCCAACGCGGCTCAAAAGATGTCGCCTCGTGGATGCCCACGGTCGGTTCACTGGCTCTCTCGTGCGATAACAAGATCACTTACCTTCCGTGCATAGCATCAGCGGGCGCGCGGAGATGCCACTCCACATGAACCTTGGGCAGTTGACGCCGGTGGGGATGATACTAGGGCTATCTTGTGCCGGCATGCCCGTCCACTGTGCCGAACTGGATTGCTTCTCCCTTAAGCGTCTCTAAAATCGCGTGCGGGCCAGGCCGATACGGCCGCGTCAGGCGGCTCTTGAACTATAATGCCACCGCGGCCTGTATGACGATGGATCTCTACGCTTGACATAAGCGCGGACATGACATGGATCACATCAGGCCGTATGCCGGACGTCGAAAATTGCTGATAGGGAAGTTGGCCAGCTACAAAGATTCCAAAAGACGGCGATGAACGAACCGATCGTATTCAAGCAAAGTGTCCTTGTCGGACAGCTCGTGCTGGCGCAACTGCTGGTGCCGCCTTTGATCGCAATTGGAATGCTCTATGGGCTGTCGATTTTCTACGACGTTCCATTTGATGCCGAGTTCCGCATCCTGGCCGTCCTAGTTGCAATCCTGACGCCAACTGTCATTCGACGGCCGCGCGTCGACGCGCTCGCGTTACTGCCGAGATCATGGTCGATTGCCGCGAGTCTCCTGCTGCGGTGGCTGCTATTGCTCGCAATCCTCGTTGCCATCGGCTACATAACCAAATCATCCGCCCAGTTCTCCCGGCGCGTGATCCTGACTTGGTCGATGATAACCCCCGTACCGTTGATACTCGTGAGCATCGCTGTTCATGAATTGATACGGCGGTACATGCATTCGCCGCACAACGCACGTGTCGCCGTCGTTGCCGGCTACAACGACGTCAGTCTTGCCCTCGCGGAACGCGTCCGGAACAACCGCGAGTTCGGGATCGTCGTCAAAGGGTTCTTTGATGACCGGAGCGCAGAGCGGCTCGGGCTACCGGAAGAGGAGGCGCTGCTTGGCGGGCTCACGGAACTGGCGGCTTTCACGAAGAGAACCAATGTTGATGTGATCTTCATTGCACTGCCGATGCGCCAGGTGCAGCGCGTCGTCGACCTGCTTGATGAGCTTCGGGACACGACGGCGTCGATCTATTTCGTGCCTGACATTTTCGTGATGGATCTCATCCAGTCACGGACGACCGAGCTCGACGGCGTGCCGGTCGTGGCGATGTGCGAGACGCCCTTTCAGGGCTCGCGCGGGCTGATCAAGCGCGTCATGGATATTGTGATCAGTGTGATCGCATTGATCGTGCTCTTCCCATTCCTTGTGATCGTGGCAATCCTGGTGAAGCTGAGCTCCCCGGGGCCCGTGATTTTCCGGCAGCGTCGCTACGGGTTGGACGGACACATCATCGACGTATTCAAGTTCCGGACGATGACGGTGACCGAAGACGGGGCAACGGTGCGCCAGGCAACGCGCGAGGATTCACGGATCACCGGTATTGGCCGCCTGCTGCGCCGCTACTCCATCGACGAATTGCCGCAGCTCCTCAATGTTCTGCAAGGCAATATGAGCCTGGTCGGACCGCGGCCCCACGCCGTCGCGCACAACGAGGAATACCGGCGCCTCATCAAGGGCTACATGGTTCGACACAAGGTGCCGCCTGGCATCACGGGTCTCGCGCAGGTCAATGGCTGTCGAGGGGAGACGAGCCGCCTTGAGGACATGCAGCGCCGCATCGAATATGACCTCGACTATCTGCGGCACTGGTCCCCCACACTGGATCTCAGGATCCTGGTCCAGACGATATTCCGGGTATTCGGCGATCGAAAGGCCTACTGAGCCCGCCGCGGCCCGGCCAGCGAGATTCTAGTAGTAGGCGTAGTAGCCCGGATCGCTGCGCTCAACCGACTTATTGAGCACCGTGCCCAGCAGGTTGAACTCCGACAGTAGCTTGGCGGCGCTGGCAACGTCGCTTCGTGGCGCGCCCTTCTCGGCTACGACCAGCAGCAGTGCGTCGAGCATCGGAGCGACCACCAACGGGTCGTCCGTGGAAAGCAGAGGAGGGAGATCGAATATCAGGAGTGCATCGGGAAGCCGGTTAGCGAGGTCAGCGAGGAACGCCTGACCCTGCGGGGAGGCCAGCAGGTCCGAAGAGCGCTCATACGGGCGGGCGCTCAAGATGCAGCTCAATCCTTGTTCGCTCAATGTGACTACGAGCTGATCGAGGGAATTCGTGCGTCCCTCGAGGTAGTCGCCGACGCTGGTGAATTGGCTCTTGTCAATCCCGAGATACTGATGGGCTCTTGGGCGGCGCAAGTCCAGGTCGACAAGGACGACCGGCTGTACGTGTTCGGCGGCAATGGCGACCGCCAAGTTGATCGCCGTGAGTGTTTTCCCCTCATTTGGCGCGGCGGCAGTGATACCGAGGCGGCGCCAGCCGTTCATGCGCATCTGGCGCATGACGCGCGTGCGTAACATGCGATATGCGTTCGAGGCCGGCTGCATGGGATCGCTTTCTACGAGGACACGATTGTGTCGCAGGATTCCGCCGTCAGTGGTAACGGCTGGCGTCTTCGCCAGGTCGATCGGAGGAAGGTGGCTTGCACTCGCCGGATGGCCGTTCGTCGCGCGATGCGGCACGGCATAGGTGCGACGACGCTTCACGTTGTCGCGGCCGGCGGCTTCGACCTGACTTTCGATTGGCTCCTGCGATGGCTCCACGTGCTTACGCTTCGCCTTTGCCAGCTCGATAGCACGTTCGATATAGCTTTTCACGCAGTAATCTCTCGCCTGAGTTTTAGCTTGCTATCACGAATACGACGACAATCACTGTCAACACGACGAGCGCAATGAGCGTACGCGGCTTTCTCCGCAGTACCACGTCTCCTGGGCTATCGATAAACGGACTCATCGCGATAGGCGCCTGGTGCAGCAACGACTCGATGTCGCGCGAGCCGCGCACTGTGCGATCCAGCATGTCCGCGAGCATCGCCGATCCGCAACCGGCGCCGAGACCAAGCAAGAAACCTAAAAGCATCAGCACCGGGCGATTCGGCTCGATCGGGGAGGTCGGTGTCCGGGCGGGCTCGAGCAGCGTCAGCACCTGCCCCTTGTCTTCCGATTCGACCGATTCAGCCAGCGTGGCCTGCGTATATTTATTCCGCAATTCCGTGTATTCATGCTGCAAGAGGTCGCGCTCCCGTGCCAGAGGCCCGAACTTGGCCTCGAGTTCCGGGTTGTACGAATACTGCATGCGCCGACCGTACAAATCGTTGCGTCGGCTGGTCAGTTCATTGATCTCGATCTGGGCGGTTTGGATCCGAGTCTGCAACTGCAGATAAATCGGATTGTCTGCCGGCGGTGGCGCGACCGGAGCCGCGCTACGGCTTTCTGCGTCTGCCAGCTGACGTTGCATGCTTTCGAGATTGCTCCGTAACCTCACGACATCGGGGTGATCTTCCGAATAGGTCTGTCGTGCGGTCGCCAGCTGCTGCTCGGTGGCAGAGATCGTGGAGCGAAGCCTGGTGGCCAGCAGTGCATGATCCGAATGGCCGCCAGTCAGCGCGGAAATCTCGCGTTTGAGGCGCAGGATGTCTGGGTGATCGTCGCTGTAGCGCGCCTGGAGGGCTACAAGTTCCTGTTGTGCAAGAATCAGTCGATCTTCGCCGCGCATGACCGGTTGGCCATCGCTGAGGATCGCCCGATACTTGGACGTCTGTAGTGCCTCGGATTCCAAAACGTCCTTGCGCTCGCGTGCGGCGCGCAGGCTCGCGTCGACTTGCGCCAACTCTCGGTCAATTTGCTCGTATCGCTGCGCCGCCATCATTGGATCTTCGGCCGCGATGACACCGCCAACCTGGCCCTGCAAGACGGCGATCCTCGACTGGACTTCGGCGATGCGCTTGGCGACTTTCTCGGACTCCCCCTGGAGGAATTTGGACGTGCTGGCCACAGTCCCCGCGCGGATCGCCTCGTTCTCCGAAACGTGCAGCCGGGCAAGCTCATTGGCGACCGCGCTGGCCTTCTCGGCGTCGTCGTACTGGAAGGCTATCGTGAACGCGTACGTGACCTGCGCCGATCGGGTTCCGGTGGATACATTGACGACCGAGGGCGTGACGAGGGTACTCCCGCGGAACTTGAGGACAAGATCCTCCATCGCCACGTTCGGGCCCGCATCAGGATAGAGATCAAGCTTCTCGATGACGGCGGCAACGTTTTTCGTGCTGAGCACCCGTTGCGTCAACGCGGCCAGCAATTCTCCCGCATAGCTGTCCACAGTCGTTTCGACCAGCGAGGCGGGAACGATCGGCCGTTCCACCTGGATCGTCGCGGTGGCCTCATAGATGGCGGTCGCGGTGTACGCGTACACCACGAAAGCCAGTACGACGAAACTCCCGACGCCGGCGGCGAGCTTCCAGTGCCGCCTGACGGTGGCGACATAGTCGGAAATCGAGCGCTCTTCAGTCTTCAAGCTTTCTTGCCTTTTTTAGCCCGAAATCCCCGCGGGATCAGATAGTAAACGCGTCTGCCAAGGCGTCCGAACATGTTACGACATAATGGTTTAGCGTCATACGCACAGCGAGTTCCTGAATTAACCTTTAAAGGGCATTTGGGATGGAGTTCACTGTCGAATTCCAGATTCTGTCGCTTGGCAGTGACAGCAAGGCGGAAGGCAGTTGTAGCTTTCCGCCTACGGCAAGCCATATCGACCGTGAGATATCATGCGAGTGGTCAAATGCCAGTCGAACCGGTTTCCGCCTCGACAGCGACTTTGGCGCAGTCAAATCAAGGAGATAGCGCGGTGATCAAGCGAGGTAATCGAGCAATGCTGGCGATGGCAGCCCTAGCCCTCACCGTGCCCGCTTTGGCGCAGGAGGCGGGATACATCATCAAGCCCGGTGACATGCTGGCCGTCTCCGTCTGGAAGGAGGAGGCGCTGCAAGGCGACGTCCTGGTAACACCTGACGGCGCTTTCGCATTCCCGCTGGTGGGTCTTGTCGATGCGCGCGGAAAGACAGTCAGCGAGCTTCAGAAAATCGTGACCGAACGCCTCGTGAAATACATTTCCGATCCCGTGGTCACGGTGTCGGTCCGCGAGATCCGCGGCAACAAGATCTATGTGATCGGCCAGGTCAACAAGCCGGGTGAATTCATAGTCAATCCACGAGTCGACGTGATGCAGGCGCTCAGCATGGCAGCGGGCACAACTGCATTTGCCTCCCTCGGGAACATCATCATCCTGCGGCGTGGCGGTTCCAAGCAGGAAGCGTTACGGTTTGATTACACTTCGGTTGCCAAGGGCAAGGACCTCGAACAAAACATTGAGCTGAGGAGCGGCGACATCGTCGTCGTGCCATGACCACGGGGAAGCAAACCATGCATGCGCGTGTTGCGGTGGCCTTGTTGCTGGCGGGTTGTGCCGGCAATGCCGGCGCGGCGGACTGGTCAGTAGATCCGAGGATTTCCCTGCTCGGTGAAACTGATGACAATCATCGGCTGGATACGATTCCGGACGAGGAGATCAGCGTCACGGGCTTCGAGGTGGATGCTCGGCTTTCGATGAGTGCCAGGACGCCGCGCAGCGATTTTCAGCTGACGCCCCGAGTTCGCGTGGCGGTGTACCCGGACGAAGAAGACGACGATACGGAGGACGGTTTCCTGCTCATGCATGGGGAGTATCGCGGACAGAAGTCCGTCGCTTCTCTGGATCTTGACTATGCGCATAGGACCGTTCTAGGCCGGTTCGTTCCGGATTCTGACGATGATGGCGGCCTGGGCGAGCCAGGCCAGGGAAGTGGGAGCGGAAGGACAACGGATCCGACGGATCAGGATGACCTGCAGATCCGGCCTGAAATCAAATTCGACCTGACCGAACGAACGGCCATGTTCCTGGCGGCCGGCTACCAGGACGTCCAGTTCGACGAACCGGTCGAAAACGATCGCGAAGATTTCACGGATCTGGACGGCATCCTGGGCATGCAATTTCGAACATCGCCGACCGGTCTGGTGAAGGTTCGCGGTAAGGTTTCTCGCTACGAGCCGGAGACAGACTTGGTTACCGACTCGCAAGGCTTGGACGTCGAATGGACCAACGATTACTCGGAGGTTTCTCGCGTTTACGTGCGCGGCGGTGCGCGCCGCTCAAAGACCGAAGACGCGGTCGATTCCGATTGGAAGAACGGCTTCAGCGGTGGGGCAGGCGTCCAGTGGTCATTTGAAGTGACGGAGTTGTTCCTGGAATTGAACCACTATCTGGATCCTAGCTCCTCAGGTCAGCTGGTCAACCGCGACCAACTGCGGTTCCGGTGGATGCGGCGTTTCAGCGAACGGACGAACCTGCGGCTTACCGCACGCGTCATACGTGACGAAGATGTCGCTGAAGACGATACCTTCGAGACCCGCGAGTACCTGGCCGGGTCGATCGAGTACGAATGGCGCTTTACGCGCCAGTTCAGCCTGCTCGCCGGCTACAACTATACGTGGCGTGAGTATGAAAACGACCCGAATAGCGCCGAATCCAATCGGGTGTTCGCTGGCATTGTCTACGAGCCGAATCGCCGCTGAAGTCGACCGCGGCGGAGCTCGTAATTCAATGGTGCCTGACCATTGGTCAGGCGCGTGACGGATCGACGGCGCTATCTTGGCGTGAAAATTGAATCACGCGCTCGATTTGGTAATCCTTGATCGCTCGCGCGTGAGTGAAGATGATTAGTTCGCCCAGGAGCCCCAGCGCGAATAACTGAAGGCCGAGCACGACCAGGAGGGTCGACAGCAGGAGTGCCGGTCTGCCCGCCAGTCCCTGGCCGAATAGCAACTTTTCGGCGATCAGCCAGGCGACGAGCAGCGAGCCGATACCAAAAATCGTGAGTCCCACCATTCCGAAGAAGCGCAGCGGTTTCTTGGTAAAACGCACGAGAAAGAAAATCGTGAAAATGTCGAGAAGCCCGCGGGCGTAATCACGCGGCCCGTATACGCTCGTGAATCGATCCTTCGGCGATTGCGCGACATCAACCTCGTGAACGACGAAGCCTTGGCGTTCGCCTAGAACTGCGAGGAATCGGTGCTGATCGCCGTACAGCTGGATCTCTTCGAGCACGCGACGCGAGAATGCGCGAGCGCCGCAGCCGAGATCGCGAAGCCTGACGCCTGTCACCCAGCTGAGTAGCTTGTGGAACAGCGAGCGCCGCATGCGCTCGAACATTCCTCCGGCGCGTGGCCAGCGGCGTCCAACCGCGATATCGCACCTTGTCAGGGCCGCGACCAGGGTGGCGATTTCCGAACCCTGGATCTGATGATAGGCGGGCAGTGTCACGACGGCTTGGCCGCTGGAGTGCTCAAAGCCTGCCATCAGGGCAGTCGCCTCGCCGAAGTTGCGAGTCAACGACACGACCGTGAATCGCTCGCCACGATCGAGCAGCCGGCGCAATCCGACTTCGAACTCGCGCCGCGGACCGTCGAGCACGTAGATCAGTTCGTAGCTGCGGCCCATGGCCTTGAGCCCGGACTTGTATTCCGCGTGCAGGGAAGTCGCCTCCGCATGGCGACTGCCGACGGGAACAATGACCGAGAAATCCGGATTCGTCAGAGCAACGGCGTCAGTCACGATTCGCGCCCCAAGTATTCTCCGTCAGGCGTGAGAACTGCTGATCGCGCAGGTCGCCGAGCTTGTAGATCAATTCGCCGAGCACACCTCCGCTCACAAGAATCATTGCCCCGAACACGAGGATTACGCCAGTGCCCGCGATCGGCAATGGCATGGGCCCCGGCGCTTCGAGCCAGCTCAAGAGCGAATAACCGATCGCGAAGAATCCAAGCAAAAGGAGCGGCATTGCGAGCAGCGTGAACCAGAGGAGCGGCCGGGCGGTGAAAGAGGTGACGGTCTTGATGACCATCAGGTCAAGCAGCACCTTATAGATGCGCGACAGTCCATATTTTGACTTGCCGAACTGGCGTGCATGATGGCGAACCTTGATCTCAGCAATTCGCGGCCCGGCGATTGAGGCCATTGCGGGAATGAAGCGGTGCATTTCGGAATACAGCGGAATCTCCTTGATCAGGGCCGCGCGATACGCTTTCAGCGAGCAGCCATTGTCCTTGATCGGCACGCCCGTCACCTTACCGATCAGCCAGTTCGCGATGCGCGACGGGATCTTGCGGGAAATCAGCTTGTCCTGGCGGTTATGGCGCCATCCGACGACGATGTCGTTGCCCTCGTCGATCTTCGCCAGGAAGTGCGCGATGTCGGCAGGATCGTTTTGCAGATCGCCGTCCATCGTGACCAAAACCTTGCCGCGAGCCTGCTCGATGCCGGCAGCCATGGCCGGCGTCTGGCCGTAGTTGCGGCGGAATTTCACGATGCGGACGCGGGAATCCTGACGGGCGACCTCGATGGCGCGCTCGAGCGTGCGATCGCGGCTGCCGTCGTCGACGAACACCATCTCGAAGGAAACGCCGATTCGCTCTATCGCGCCGACGATGGCGGAGTGCATGCGCGCAATGTTCTCTTCTTCGTTGTAGAAGGGAACGATCACGGACAATTCGAGTGGTGGCGCGGCGATTTGAGTCAAATCGGGAATATACTGCGGCGGCATAATGTCAAACTGAGACCCGGGTCAACAGGAGCCGTGGAATGCGCAATGATTCCGCACTTTATCACGGCTACAGTAAGGCAATGTCCGAGGCCGGTCCTACGCCGCGCTTTCACTGGCGCGAAGGGTTGCTGCTATTCGCGCTTGCACTGGCGGTGCGGCTCGCACTGCTGCCATTTGCAACGCTCGACACCGGCGATACGGCGGCGCGGATCTGGCTCGGCTGGCGGTGGGCCGACGATCCGTTCCTGATGACGAGCGGCCTGTGGGGCCCGCTCCATTTTTACCTGATCGGCACGGTGCTCCGGTTCTGGTCCGATCCGGTCTGGGCGCCGATCGCGCTGCACGTGGCGATCGGTTCGATCATACCCGTGATCGCCTGCCGGATGACTCTCGACTTGTTTGGCAATCGGCGCTCGGCCATTGCGGCGGGGCTGATATTCGCCATGTACCCGGCCGCGATTGCCGTCAGCCTGGGCGCACGGGCGGAGACGCCCTTCATGCTGTTTTTCGGCCTGGGCCTTCTCGGGTTGGTGCAAGCCTGGCGGCCGGACGGGCGAATTTCACACGCGCTGCTGGCCGGTCTTGCCATCACGCTCGCATCGATGCTCCGCTACGAGGCCTGGCTGCTGCTGCCGTTCCTGACGTTGCTCCTGGTGAAGAAGCCAAAACTGGCGGCCGCGTTCCTGATCACCGCAATGATTCACCCGGTCATCTGGATGATCGGCAGCGCCCTGGCATACGGCAATCCGCTGCACAGCCTGCTGGCGACCGCGACCTGGACGCAGGACATCTTGGCGCGGGAGCTCGACACGCGTCTGGTTCCGGGACTTGGCCGCATTGCGAGGCTCGCGGGCCGCACGGCGGTGGAATTGACGATACCCATTGCGGTGTTGATGGCCGTTGGAGCATATCGCTGCCTGCGACAGAAGCGAATCGAGTCTGTCTGGCTGATTCCGCCGCTGGCGCTATTTCTGATATTTGCGGTCTCCGCATTTCGGGACACGATGACGATCAAGTCCGGTTACACGACGACCATTGGCCTGCTCCTCATCCCGTTCATCGCCTGTGCCTTCGAATGGCTCAATCTCGAGCGCTGGAGCCGCGCGCGCTGCGCAGCAGCCGCGACGGCCTTGTTGGCCGCGATGGGAGTTTTCATGCTGGAGCCGGCAATGAACCGCCTGCCCGGCGGTTCGCGATTGAGCTCAAACCCGGTTCCAACTATTCCGGACGAGGACAACGTTCGGCAGCTTCGGGCCTTGATCGACCGCGCGGAGCTGAAACGTGGGAGCGATGGCTATATCGCGGATTTCTTCGGCCTGCTCACGACGCCGTACGTGGCCTGGCAGACGCGCCTGCATCCCGGGAATATCTGCAGGACGCCCGGTGCGGCGAACCGGAGCTTATCGTCCGAACAACTCGAAGTGTTCCTGCTGGCCAACCGATCGGGTGTCCTGGTCACTCGGCCGGACAGCCGGCTGACGGCGCATCTCGAGCTCGAGTCGGACCGGGCGGGTACCTTGGCTGGCATTCCATTGCGCCTCGAGCCCATTGGCACGATGGACTGGAAAAGTCGCGATCCCGCCCGGAATTTCGGGACAATGACCGTCTCACGTTACCGGGTGATCGGCATGGACCATGTTCCCGCCCGCGAGCCGATTCCTTGCACCAATTCCTGTCCGATCTCGTTATGCCGGGATCCGGCCGCCCAGCAGGAATGACGGCCGTAACGTGGCCGAATTTCTTTATCGTCGGCGCTCCCAAGGCCGGCACGTCGTCGTTGCATGCCTACCTGCAGGCAGTGCCCGGCATCTTCATGTCGAAGATCAAGGAACCCAACTACTTCTCGAGAATTGTCGTGCCCGACGATCACCCCGTGCGGCCGATCCGGGACAGGCAGAAGTACCTGCAGCTATTTGCGGGCGCGACGGGCCAACGGATCATCGGCGAAGCGAGCCCGACCTATCTTGCGGACCCGGAAGCGCCACAGCGGATCCACGAGGTCTCACCGGGCTGTCGAGTGCTGATCAGCCTTCGCGACCCGGTCGAGCGGGCGTTCTCGCATTACCTCATGATGCGAAACAACGGCAAGGTGCGTGGCTCGTTCCACGACGAGGTCAGGCGCGGATTGCGGCTGCAATCGCGACAGGACTTTGGGCTGTTGCGTCCCGACGTCGGGCTCTATCACGTGCAAGTGAAGCGTTTCCTGGATACTTTTGGCGCGGCGCGGGTCAAGGTGATCCTGTTCGAGGAGTTCATGGCAGACGTGAAGGGCACGCTGGGTCAAGTCCTCGAATTCCTCGAGATCCAGCATGACCTCGAAAGCTTCATTCCTACGGCATATCGGCAGTTTGGCGAAGCTCGCGGTCCCATCGCCCGGGTCCTCTTCGGAAACCGCTCGGTGGCGCGCGCGTCCGAGTTGCTGGTGCCTGCGCGCACCAGGAAATGGGTGCGCGAGAATTTCCTCGTGCGCAGGGCCGCCAAGCCCGAAATGGACTCGCAGGCGCGCGACACGCTCACCGACTATTATCGCGAGGACGTGCGGAACCTGGCCGTCCTGCTTGGCAGGCCACTGTCATGGCGAAATTTCCCGGAGTCGCGTTTGGTGGAAACACGATGACGGCGCCCGTTCCAACTTTTCTCCTGATCGGCGCCGCCAAGTCCGGGACGACTTCCCTGCACAACTGGCTCGGCCAGCATCCGGAGGTCTTCGTCTCGAAGCAAAAAGGCCTGCATTTCTTCGCCGCGGACTGGCTCCGCAACAACGCCAAGGGACCGGGCGATACCGGGCACATTCAGCACATGGCGGCTACGTGGGAATCGTACCTGGCACATTTCCGGGATGCCGTCGGCCGCAAGGCGATCGGCGACTGCTCGCCGTCATACTTTTCCTGGTGGCCGTCACGGGACGCGATTCGCGATCACTTACCCGGCGTGAAAATCGTCCTGATGTTGCGCGACCCGGTCCAAAAGGCGTTCTCGCAGTACACGCACCTGGTCCGGGACGGACGCGAGAGACTTTCCTTTTGGGATGCGCTGCAAGCAGAGCCTGAGCGCAAGGCACGCGGCTACGGCGCGCTCTGGCTGTACCGGGAAAGCGCCAGCTACGCGGAGCCGACCGAGCGATTCCTCGAATATTTCGGGCCAGACCGGATGCGCATCTACTTCTTCGAGGACATGGTGGGAGACACGCGAGGGGTGTTGACCGAGATCTTCCGATTCCTGGGTGTCGCAGAGCAGGCGCCGATTGACACGTTCGAAGCGCGCCATCGCTCTGGTGCGCCGCGTTCGCGATTGCTCGCCATGGCCGTCAACAATCCTGGGCTACGGCGCCTGGCCCGAAGGATCATGCCCTCGCAACTTGTCGCGCGGGTCGGCGCGAAGGCAACGGAGCTGAACACCGGAGCCAAGCCGGTGCTCGACGCGCGCTCGCAGTCGTTCCTGCTCGAGCATACGAGTGCCGACCGGCAGCGACTGGCGCAATTACTGGGAAGACCCTTGCCCTGGCCGGCCTAGCTCAGCGGACCGCGTCGAGCAGTCCGTCCTCATTCCGCGGAAAGATCTTTCGCTCATCGGCCCAACGCGCGATGGCATGAGCGACGAGCCGGTGGCCCGACGCGTTCAAGTGCATGTCGACGCTGAAGAACGGTGGTGGCGTTCCTTGCTGCTCCAGCTCGGGGTACAGATCAAGCGTTGCGATACCGCGCGCCGCAAGCTCGGTGCGTGCCTCGTTCACGACCATCAGCAAGTTTGGAAAATCCTTGGCGGCATAAAGCTCCTCCTTGCTCGGGATCAGCACGACCAGAAACGTTCCACCCTTCGCTTCAACTTCCTGCTTGAGCGACTCGAGCGGTGTGTAGAAGACGTCGCGAACATTGCGAGGGCTGGGCCGCTCCCAACCCTGCATGAGGCGGGCCGCATTGCGATTCGAGAGCAACATGACGTCGCCGCTTGCCAGCACGATGCTTTCGTCGGGTTCACGAACGCCGCGATAGGATCGAAGCCAGCTGGCGGCTGCACGCAGCAGGCGCGAGCTGCCCGCCAGATGCCAGAACAAGTTCTTCAGTGTCACGGTCGGAGACGATTTCCCGTATGTCAAACGGTAATTCGTGAAGTCCGGCCGCGTGTTGTCGGCGAGCCAATCCTCGAACTTGAGGCTGTTGTCGATTTCCCAGACGAGCCAAAGCGTCGAAACGACGAGTTTGGGCTTTAGCGGTGCGGCGAACTTGCGGAAAGCGCGAAGCTGGTGGCCCGTGCCGCCGCCATGGATGCCGAAATTCAGGACGCTGCGCCCGCCGAGCTCGTGACCGAGCAACGTGGTGAACTGGCCTTCATTCCCGACACCGGACCCGGTGATCAGTGAGTTACCCAGCACTGCCACGTCGATCTGCGTCGGCCACGGCTCGAGATTCGGAAATCCCGCATGGTCCGTCTGAAGGCTGTAGATGAAGTCGGGCGTCTCCACCATCGTCGTTCGCGAAGGCTCGAGGAGTGCGCCCAGATCCGGATCCGGGACATAGCGCGTGTGGTGAGCGTCCATCTGTTGCTTGATCCGCGCCATTGCAGGGCTTTCTTCATTGCCGTGCTCCGGCGAAAGAATCCGCAAAAGTATTTCCGCGGCTACGGCGATCGCCACGAAGGCTGCCAGTGCAACCAGGATTTTTCGGATCCATGTCCGGCTGCGGCCCATCAGCGCCCCGATCGATCGTTCGGACCGGTTGGGTAACCGTATCTGCTCATCGTCGAGCGCGTCGAATCCAGAATAGTTCGTTCATCGGCCTCGTCAAAACCGCTCGAGTAATAGTCGGGACGCCGCAGTCGGGATGACATCGCCCCGATTTTCTGGATGCCGACGTCCAGGCGACAATGATTCATCACCCGCGTCAATTCCTCCTGAGGTCGTGAGCAAAGGTCCTCGTACCGAAGGATCAGCACCGCTTCGCGCAAGCGTTGGTCCGCATCTAGCTGGTCTAGGACACTGCCGTAAACGTGCGACCAGTACAGGGCCCAACCACTCAACTCGTCACCGACGCTCCATCGGGCGAGAATCTCCTTGACCGAGTCCGCATTTCCCATGTTCATGGGGGCCCGGTCGAGGCCGAACTCAAAATGACCGACGCGGCGCAGGTAGGCGCGTGCCGAGGGGTGCGATTCCTGGCCATTGGAGAAAACTTCATGCTGCCGCATGAGCGACGCGACGTGGCCCACAGGGTGCCGGATCGGCAGGATAAATCGCGCGTCCGGAAACAACTCCTGGATATAGGCCAGTCGGGCCACATTGTAGTTGCCCTTCGACAGATAGCGCTGGCCACCGCGAATCAGCAGCAGCTTCTGAATATGGCGCCTGTAAAAATCCGCGAAGGCATCATTTATTGTCGTACGCCCGAGCTGACTGGATGCCAATGGGTCATGTGAGTCCGGAAAGAAGCGCATCCAGATTGCTTCCTCCATGGCTTCCGGACTGTCGGGAGTGATCTCGATTCCGTCACCGTGGGGACGCTCGACAGGCGGCAAATCTGGCTTCGGCACGAGCTGGAGAAACCTGTTCCAGATATACGGCGTCCAAATTGGCGGAAAATCACGGTAGCGGTGAGTCGCCACTTCCGGGAGGTTGGCGATCAACTCGAGCAGGATGGTCGTGCCCGATCGCGCGAGGCCCGTCACGTAAACAGGTTCCTTGATTGAAATTTCGGCGAGCCGGTCGCGGATCAGCGAAGACTCGATGCCCTCGATTACTCTCCAGAATCGCGGAAATTCGTGGCATACATATCCGAAGGCACGCGTGCCTGGCGACACCGCAAATCTATCTGTGCGTGAGGAGGGAGCCATCAAGCTGACGGGAGCGCGAATCCGAATGCGGAATCGTCCACCTGGATCAAACTACTTCGATCCGGTCTCCGACGGTTTCGTCTCGCCGGTTGCGGCCTCATCGCGGGCCGCCCTCCGCCGAGCCAGAAACCGGCGGATCGGCCACCGCAATACGGCGAACAAGGCCAGGAAGATTGCCGAAAGGAGGCCAATGAGAGCGCCAATCAGCGTGACACCCGCGCCGGGGCCCACGTAAGCCTGAGTTGGCAAGGCAAAGGAGAGAAGAGCGATTGCGGCGACGATTGACGAATTCCTGGAACCGTGCATGGTGAGTCTTCCCGGGGTGATCATTTGTCGCTGAACTCGAATTTCAGGTACTGCGCCGGGTATCGTCGGGCTTCCTGAATCGCGGGAGCAAACCGCCCGCCCTCCGACTTGCCGGAAGTCTGGTACACCCAGGCCAGCTTGCCATCTCGAGTCAATTCGATCAGCCGTCCCGGCGCCGACTCCGTGATGAGCACGTTGCCGTTCTCCAGTACCTGTTGGCTGGCTCCCCAGCCCGAATACAGATCGTAGTCCTTGCCGACATCGGCCTTCCAGGTGATTTCCTGGGTCAAAGGGTCGATCTCGAGAACTCGCGAACGGCTTCCACGCGAGAAGTCGCCGCGGTTGTCGAACAGGATGATGCGGCCATTGACGATGTCAGGGTCATGCTGCTTCATCCACGTGCCGTTCAGCAGCCAGGTGATCTTTCCCGAATTCAGGTCCAGGGTCGCGAGGGAATCCATATTGCGTATGGATATCAGAACCTGATCCTTCTGAACCACCGCAATCTGGTTACGGCTGTCGTAAGGCTCGATCGCATTGACGTGAAAATAGTCCCCCTTCCAGTCGCGCACCTTCACGAGCTGCTTCACCGCCAACGCAAACGGCGTGCCGACGAACGCCTCCATGACCGAAATGTAGTGAATGGTTCGGCCGTCCTCGGACGTCACGAGCACGAAGTCTTCCAGGAATGGCGCCTTCAAAGAATCGAGCCCCGGCACGGCGTCTTCACGGAGCTCTTGACCAATCGTGTAAATCAGTCCGTCTTCGCCGACAGTGACGTCATGATGGGCGTTCTGGAAATTCGCCCAAAGCAGCCGCGAATCCTTGTCGATCTTTGCGAGAGCGAATCCGTACGGCGCGTTCTTGCGATGCTGGAGCACCACAAGCAAATCGCCATTGGGATACAGATGAGTCGATCGCCAGCCTAAAGGAACGTCCGGCAGGATGTCGGCGCCATACCGCTCGCGCATTTCATCAGCAGGCATTGACCAGCGATGAACGATGCGCCCTTCCATGTCGATCAGGAATGCCGCTTCGTTCTCCCCGGAAGTGAAAACCGTGAATCCCCCTGCCGCGAGGGCGGCATCGTAAGTTGTCACTCCGCCTTGTCCACCGGTTCTCTCTCCATCGGAAGCGTCGGCACCTGTTTCAGCATCCGCAATCAAACCCAGCTGAGTCGCGGCGGCGCGTGCGGCGATGATTGCATTCTCAAGAATCGGATACGGAAACCAACCGAACCTCGCAAACAGCATTCCGGCGATGAAGAGCAGGAACGCACCTCCCACCAAGGATGCGACGCGTTCGATCAGATCACGGCGCCGCCGTGGATCTCGTTCCTGAGTCGATTGGTTCACGCTATTGCTGATCTTGTAGTTTCGACAGTGCGATCACAGTGTCCCTAAATCGAACTTGCTTCACAATAGGCAACTTATGACAAGGTTGCTGTAACCCTGTGATTAGCCTGAATTGTCTGACGGTATGATAAGGTTATGAGCATGAAGCGCGCGAGTCCGATCCTGCTGCCGAGCGACCGGTCCTTTGGCTTCACGTTTGCGGTCGTCTTTGCGCTTGCCGGCGGCTGGTTGGCGTGGAAACAGAGCGGCTACACAGTCACGGCATTCGTGCTTGCCGCTGTATTCCTGTTGGCGGCACTGGCGATTCCGAAAGTCCTGCATCCACTCAACGTCGCCTGGATGCATCTCGGTCACCTGCTAAACAAGATCGTGAGCCCGATTGTGATGGGCGTGATTTTCTTCGGACTGGTGACGCCGATTGCAGCAGTCATGCGCCTGCGCGGCCGGGATGTGCTGCGCCGTCGTTACGATCCAGCGAGTCGCAGCTACTGGATCGAGCGCAATCCGCCGGGCCCGGACGGCTCGACTTTCCCGCAGCAGTTCTAGGAGCGCGAGTAATGAGCTTCCTGGCCGAACTCTGGGCGTTTCTGAAGACGCGCAAAAAGCTTTGGCTGCTGCCGCTCGTCCTCGTCATGCTGTTGCTGGGCGGCCTGCTGATCCTTGCGCAGGGCTCGGCGGTTGCGCCATTCATCTACACGATCTTCTGATGAAGATACTGGGGATCTCGGCCTACTACCACGACGCAGCCGCGGCACTGATCGATGACGGAGAGATCGTCGCGGCGGCGCAGGAAGAGCGTTTTACGCGCAAGAAGCATGACTCGGGCTTCCCGTCGCACGCGCTCCGGTTCTGCCTCGATCATGCAGGCCTGAAGCCCGGCGACCTCGATTTTGTCGCTTTCTACGACAAGCCGTTCCTGAAGTTCGAACGGCTGCTCGAGACTTACCTCGCGTTTGCGCCGCGCGGCTTCAGCTCGTTCCGCCAGGCTCTGCCCGTCTGGATCAAGGAAAAGCTGTTCCAGAAATCGTTGCTGATCAAGCAGCTCGGTGGGGAGCTCGACAAGACGGTCGACTGGACCGGCAAGCTGCTCTTCTCGGAGCATCACCTCAGCCATGCCGCAAGCGCCTTTTATCCTTCGCCGTTCGAAAGCGCAGCCGTACTGACGATGGACGGCGTGGGCGAGTGGAGCACGACGTCGCTCGCGCACGGCAACGGCAGCAAGCTCGAGGTGCTCCAGGAGATCCACTTTCCGCATTCGCTCGGGCTGCTCTATTCCGCTTTCACTTACTTCACAGGCTTCAAGGTCAACTCCGGCGAGTACAAGGTGATGGGCCTCGCGCCTTACGGCGTGCCGCGGTACGTCGATGCGATCAAGGAGCACCTGATCGACATCAAGGACGACGGGTCGTTTCGACTGAATCTCGACTATTTCGATTACTGCACCGGTCTCCGGATGACTAACAGCCGGTTCGACGAGGTATTCGGGGGGCCGCCCCGCCAGGCCGAGGCGCGCCTTGGCCAGCGCGAAATGGACCTCGCGGCAAGCATCCAGGCAATCACCGAGGAGGTCGTGCTGAAGCTCGCGGCCGGCGTGCGCAGGAAGACCGGCGAGCGCAATCTCTGTCTCGCAGGCGGCGTGGCGCTCAACTGCGTGGCGAACGGCAAGCTGCTCCGGAGCGGGACTTTCGAAAGGATCTGGGTTCAGCCTGCGGCGGGCGATGCCGGCGGCGCCGTCGGGGCGGCGCTCGGCGCCTATCACTTGTACAAGGGCGGGCAGCGACGGTGCGCCGCTGATGGCCACGACGCCATGAATGGCGCCTACCTCGGTCCCGCTTACGACGACGCCGACATTTCGATTCGGCTCACCGCCGCTGGTGCTGTCTTCGAAATGCTCGATGAACACGCGATCATCGAGCGCAGCGCCCGCGCGCTGGCCGATGGCCTCGCGGTCGGGTGGCACCAGGGGCGCATGGAGTTCGGCCCGCGCGCGCTCGGCGCGCGCTCGATCCTGGGCGATGCGCGGTCGGCGACGATGCAGCGGCTCCTGAACCTGAAAGTGAAGTTTCGCGAGTCGTTCCGGCCGTTCGCGCCATCCGTGCTGCGCGAAAGTGTTGGGGACTGGTTCGAAATCGATGACGACAGCCCGTACATGTTGATGGTCGCGGACGTACGGCCTGAGCATCGCATCGCCATGTCCGAGGAACAGCAGCGGCTGTTCGGGATCGACAAGCTCAATGTTGCCCGCTCGACCATCCCGGCAGTGACCCACGTGGACTACTCGGCGCGGATCCAGACGGTCCACCGGGAGACGAATCCGCGCTACCACGCGCTGATATCCCGGTTTGGAGAGCTGACCGGCTGCCCGGTCATCGTCAACACCAGCTTCAACGTGCGCGGCGAACCGCTCGTGTGCACGCCCGAAGACAGCTTCCATTGTTTCATGGGCACCGAGATCGAGGTGCTGGTGGTCGGAAACGCGTACCTCGAGAAGAGCCGCCAGCCCGAGCACCTGAAGCAGCGCTACGAAGACCGCTTCGAGCTTGACTGACGGGAAACAGTCATGTGCGGACTCGCGGGACTGATCCATCTCGACGGCTCGCCGGCCGGGCCGGAAGACGAGCGCGTGGTCGAGTCCATGTGCGAATTGCTCGCTTATCGCGGGCCGGACGATCGCGGGGTACGCTCGATCGGCAGCGCATGTCTCGGTTCGCGCCGGCTCGCGATCATCGACCTCTCGCCCGCGGGCCACATGCCGATGAGCGACGAGACGGGACGGTGGTGGATCACGTACAACGGCGAGGCCTACAACTTCGCCACGGTCCGGGCCGAACTCGGGCGCCTGGGCGCGTCGTTCCGGTCCCACTCCGATTCCGAAGTCATACTGAAGGCCTGGATCGCCTGGGGGCCCGCCTGCCTCGACAAGTTCGTCGGGATGTTTGCGTTCGCGATCTACGACAGGCAGGAGAACGAGTTGTTTCTCGTGCGCGATCGTTACGGTGTCAAGCCGCTGTATTGGGCCGAGGAGGGCGGCAGGATCCTTTTCGCTTCCGAGATCAAGGCGCTCATGGCGCAGCGCCGGAGCAACTCGGTGGATCAGCGCAGCCTGGGGCGCTGGTGGCTCTATCGGAATGTCGATGCCTTGACGGAACCCACGCTGATCGAAGGCATCAGCCAGCTGCTTCCCGGCCACGTCGCCCGTATCCGCGATGGCCGCATGCGAAAGGAGCCCTGGTATTCCACGATCGAGCAGGTGAGCGAGGACGAAAACCGGCGTCTCGCAGAGATGTCCGAGAACGAGATCGCAAGCCTCATCGAATCGCAGCTTGACGAAGCCGTTCGACTGCGCCTGGTCAGCGACGTGCCCGTCGGGACGCTGCTGTCCGGAGGTCTCGATTCGAGCCTCGTGACCGCGCTGGCGGCCAGGCACTCGGATCAGCTTTCCGGGTTTCACATTTCGGTCGCGGGTCACAGGGAGCTTGACGAGCACCGCTTCGCGGACGCGCTCGCGAAAAAACTTCGCATTCCGCTTCATGTATTCGAGCTGACGCCGGAGAACTTTCGCGCGAGCCTCGCCCGCGTGACTTGGCTCGAGGACATGCCGTTGACGTTCGCCAACTCGGTCGGCTACTACCTGATCAGCCAGGTGGCGCGCCAGCACGGCACCATCGTCGTGCTGACCGGCGAGGGCGCCGACGAGACCTTCGGCGGGTACGCCTGGAACTATCGCCGGCGCATGATGATGCGCCGGCTCAAGCCCTGGTTCGACATGCTTCCCGAGCGCGTGCACAAGGTCCTGGCGCTGCTCGTCTACGCGCGCGCAGGGCTGCCGGCCAATGCGCACCGGTTCCGCGACTTGATGCCGACTACTGTCGGCGTGCTGGACCAGTACGTGCGCGCGGACTTCCATGAGCGATGCCGGGCAGCCTATGGATTCCTTCCCGACGGCATGGCGCGCGAATTGTCGGGCAGCATGCTCGCCGACCTCAGCGATTTCCTGACGCCGCTCCTGCGCCGCCTGGACCGGAATTCGATGGGTGCGTCGGTGGAGGCGAGGGTGCCTTTCCTGGATCACCGGCTCGTGCACACGGCGATCAACCTGCCCGTCAAGTGGCGGACGGGCCGTTACACCGACAAGTGGATCCTCAAGCAGATTGCGCGGAGCCACCTTCCGAAGGAGCTGATCTGGCGCCGCAAGATGGGCTTCCCGTTGCCGCTCGAGCACTACATTGCGCCGATCGCGACGCCCGCCTTCTTCGCAGGAGGATTCTGCGAGGGCACGTTGGGACTCAGTCGACGCGGCATCGAACGCCTGCTCGCGAGCGACCAGCGCAGCACCCACAGCCTGTTCAGCCTGGTCGGGCTCGAGATCTGGGGCAGGACATTCCTGATGGGCGAAAGTCCTGACTCGATTACCCATCGAATCGAGTCCCTCGCAAGTGCGCGCACGACGCGGCATGAAAGCCCGACCCAGGCTTCGCCGCAATCCTCGGACCTGGCGCATTGATCTTCCTGCTGCGTTCCGAGTCGATAGTCAGGTCCCGATGAGCGCCCCCACAGACGGGAAATCGATCGGTGCGCAGGTAGCGGCCGGCGCGTTCTGGAACATGCTCGGATTCGCCAGCAAGTCGATCTGCGGCTACATCATCGCCGTGCTGCTGGCCCGCGGGTTCGGGCCGGTCGCCTATGGCGTGTACGGGGTCGTCTATTCGGTGCTGCTCGCCTCCGAACAGGTCCTGCGCCTCGGAATTCCGCAGGCACTGACCAGGCTGGTCGGCGGCGGCACTGCCCCGGATCAATCCGCACTCGAGTCGGCCGGCATCTGGCTTGGTTTCGCGGTCAGCGTCGCGGGATTCGCGGTCCTCTGGTTTGCAGCGCCACTGCTGGCCGACTGGCTTAACGTACCGCGCGGAACGCTGCTCTTCCGCATCGCGATCCTCGACATTCCGTTTTTCGGCCTTTACCGCGTCATGATCCATGTGCTGAGCGGCCGGCGTGATTTCGCGGTGAGCGGAATCGTGCACTGCGTTTACGCGTTTGCCCGCGCCGCAGGCATCGCCGTACTGTTCGCGACCGACAACCTCTCGATCGAGGGCGCGCTGATCGTGAATGTCGCCGCGTCGATCCTCGGCGTGCTGTTGATGATTCCGCGCATTGGATGGCCGTCCATGCGCCTGAACCTGGCCGAACGCGCGACCATCGTTGCGGCGGCCGTGCCGATCATGTTCGGCGACGTGGGCATCCAGGGCCTGCTCGGCATCGATCTCTGGCTGCTCAGCGCGTTCAGCACGTCGTTCACTTCGGAAGCCCGAGGAGTGTACGTGGCCGCGATGAGCATGGCGCGCGGGCCCAACATCCTCGCTTTCGTCCTGGTTGCAGTCCTGGTGCCGTTGATCGCCAGGGCGAGGAGCACGGGGGAGGATGCCGCGGCCAGGAAGCTCGTGCTCGGCACCACGCGATTCCTGATGGTCCTGCTGGTTCCCGTTTGCGCGTTGCTGGCGGTCAATGCCGGTGAGGTCATGGTCCTGTTCTTCGGGGAAGGTTACCGGACCGGGGCGCCTTATCTTGCCTTGCTGATCTTTGCCCAGGGCATGGGTTTCACGGTGCTCAGCGCCCTTCAGGCGATCGTGATCGGCGTCGGACACGCCGAGGTCGCGGCGCACCGCATCTATGCGGCGCTCGCGATCGCGGTCGTCCTGAACCTGATCCTGATCCCCACCTTCGGAGCGGCCGGTGCCGCGACAGCGGCACTCCTGTCTTTTGCCATCGCGACGATTCTCATCGGCCATTTCGTGCGGCGTGAAATGGGCGTGTTACTGGAGCCACGCCAGGCGGCGCTGACATTGGCTGTCACGATTTGCATCGCAACTCTCGGTTGGATCATTCCATCGTCCGGTACGGGCCTGTTGGCGGAACTGCTGCTGCTCGGAGCTGGGGCAGTGGGCGCGATGCGAATCGTCGGATTGATTGTGCCGGGCGACATTGCGCTGTTGTTGGGCCGCAAAAGGAATAGGGCGCCTTGAGGTGGCATACTTGCAGATGAGATGACAAGCGGCCAAGGACCTGGCACGAGACAGCGCTGGTTGGTGCGTTACGCCCCGCTTTGGCTGGTTCCAACCGCGGTACTCGTGGCCCTGCTGCTCGCTGAGGGATTCCTGCGCCTGCGCCCGCAGCTCTTGCCGGAGCGAGCCCAGATCAAGCGACTCTATCAGTTGCAGACCCGCGTTAAGTCGGTCGGCGACCCGTATCTCGGTTTCGTGTATCCGCCGCATTACCGGACGGAAATCAAAACGCTGGATTTCAGTTTCCTGATCGAGTCGGACGAGCATGGGTTCCGCAACGCATCGCCCTGGCCGGAGAAGGCCGACATTGTCATCGTCGGCGACTCGATGGTTTACGGCTGGGGCGTCGAGAAAGATGTGGCATGGCCAAGCCTGGTGGCGAGGCGCCTGCCGGGAAAGCGCATCGTGAACCTCGGGCTGCCGGGCACGTCGCCGCAACAGTACCTGCGCTATTTCGAGCGGTTCGGAGTGGAGTTGAATCCCGGCATCCTGGTGTTCGGCATCTTTCCTGGCAATGATCTCGTCGGCGCCGAGGATTTCGACAACTGGATCAAAGCCGGATCGCCCGGAAACTTTGACGTGTGGCGGTTCTCCGGCGGCAGGCCGCCGAACGCCGTGATGAGCGTACTGGAGCGCAGTCTCGTGATGTTGCTGCTGAAATCGATGATCGAGGACCTGAGCGAAGCGCACAAGGCGCAGTCGATCAAGACGATCGAAGGCAAGCGGCTGCAGCTGGTTCCAGCGGTCTACAAGCGCGCCATGAGACTGAATGACCCGGCCGCGTCGGCGTTCCGAGGCGTGATTGAATCCGCCGTGACGGCTCGGGACCTAGCCCGGGAGAACGGAGCCGAGTTTGTGGCAGTGCTGTTCCCGACCAAGGAAGCCATCTACCTTCCGCTGCAGGGGACTCCGTTCCCGTCGTTTGCGGCGACGCTCGAGCAGGCGCTCGAGGCCGAGGGAATTGAAGTGATCAACCTGACGGATCGTTTCCGCCAGCGTGCTGCGCAAGGCAAGAAGCTCTTCTTCCGTGTCGACGGGCATCCCAACATACTGGGTAACCGTGTCATCGCCAGGGCACTGCTGAAGCGGCTCGGTGCGGAAGACGATCGACTAAAGAATTCCGCCGGAGGCGATGAGTGACCTAAAGGCGTCGGCCGCGGGACGCAAGCTACGCTGCTGCGTTTCGAAGTCGACGTGTGCCAGCCCGAATCGCGCGGTGCGGCCGGCGGTCCACTCGTAGTTGTCCATCAGCGTCCAGTAAAGATAGCCGAGGACAGGGATCCCCGATCGCACCGCCTGGCCGAGTGCCGCCACATGGTCCCGCAGGTACTGCGTACGCAGCGTCTCGTCAGCCGTCGCAATGCCGTTTTCCGTGACCATCAACGGCACGCCGTAACGCGATAACTGTCGCAGCACTGCCCCGAGTCCCGGCGCATGGACCTCCCAGCCGAGCGGCGAAAAGGCGCGTGGCGAGCCGTGGTGATCGGCCATGCACTCCGTGCCGAACGGGGAATACTTGCCGGCCTCGGACCTGGCGCGAATGACCTGTCGCGCGTAGTAGTTGATGCCGATGAAGTCGAGGACCTTGCGTGGGTTTGCGCCCAGCAGCCGGAACACGATGGAGTTCAGCGCGAAATCCCGCGCACGCGCCGCGAGACGGTCGACAATGCTGCCCGGATCGCAGGGTACGACGTAGGGCGCGCTGTGCGCGAATCCGACCATCGCGTCGGAACGGTGCCGATGCAGGATTCCGTAGGCGACGCGGTGCGCCCGACAGAGATTGCGCATTGCGCGTGCCGCGTCAATTCGGCTGCGTGACCCGCAAGGCGGCCAGTCGCAGCTCAGGAAGGCGTGTTTCACATAGACGGTCGGCTCATTGACCGTCAGCCAGTACTTGACCGACCCCGCGAGGCGCGCGGCGACGTAGTCGACGTAGCGCGCGAACGCGTCGACGCAGTCGCGCGAGGTCCAGCCGCCGCGCTCTGCCAGCCAGGCGGGATTGGTGAAGTGGTGCAGCGTGATGACCGGCTCGATGTCCCGGCGTCGGAGCGCTGCGATGACGTCGCCATAATGGTCGAGCGCTGCCGGGTTCCACTCGCCGGGTCGCGGTTCGATGCGGCTCCACTCGATGGAAAACCGGTGGGCGTTGTGCCCGAGCGATTTCGCAAGGTCGAAGTCGCTCTCGTACAGCTCGTAGTGACGACAGGCTTCGCCGGAGCGGTGCGGTAGCCGCCCGCTTTCTTCAAGCTCCCACCAGTCATTCCAGCGGTTTCCGCCTTCGACCTGGTGGCTGGCGGTTGCCGCGCCCCAGAGGAAATCCCCTATCGGGGCCATTGCCAGTCGCGGCCTTCAAAGTAGCGAGGCACCTCGACGCCAAACATCGAGAGCAGGGTGGGCGCGAAATCGAGGATGTGACCGTTGTCCAGGCCGCCGCCGGGCACCGCCGGCCCGCGCGCGAAGGCGAACGCGGCCGCCCGGTGGTTGCCGTTGTAGAACGGCGATACGGCGTGGCCGGCTTTGCCGCGGATCAGTCCTGCGGTCGGCGCTTCAAGCTGGTCGGTGACGCGCGCGTTCAGGTTCCAGCTGATCACTGCATCGGGAAGGTCGCCGCGCTTCTCGCCCTGGAACACGCGATCCACCTGCGTCACGCGCTCGGCCGCTGGCGCGCCGTTGACGGGATTGCGAAGGCCCGCAAGTTCCTGGCTGAGGGACGCGATGAGGTCCTCGTACTCGGTGCCGGGCGCGACAATGCCCTGAGGTTCCCGGCCGCGCAGGTTCACGCGGAAGTAGCCTTCATTCGAGTTCGGGATGCAGAAGAGCTTCGATCTCGGCCAGTCAATCCCGGAATTGATCCATTTCATGCTCATCTTGTAGCGCATCGACCGGGGCAGGCAGCGTGTGACCGACTGGCGCAGCTCGAGTGGGATGGCCTGGCGTATCGTCGCAAGCAGCCCTTTTTTCGGCGCGGTCGATTGCGCGCCGCCACCGACGCTGCCGGCGTAGAAGTGACCCATGCGGTGGAGCATTTCGGGCATCAGGTGGCAACCCGAATAGTTGGGCCCCATGCCGTCGCCGGAAGTCACGATGACGGTCGTGCGGTCGTCCAGAATTTCGAGTATCGAGGCGATGGCTGCATCGACCGCGACATAGACGTCGCGGACCGGATTCGAGCCCTTGCCCGCAGGGTGTGTGGGATAGCCAGGGTCGCCGACGTGCCAGAGATAATGCCCGGCGCCGTGCGGCTCGCCGAAGGTGACGAAGAGAAAGTCCCAGTCGCGCTCGCGAACCATGGACTGCACGATGCGCGCCTTGACCTGTGTGCCTGCGACGAGCTGGCCGGCAAAGCGCGCGGTGTCGTCCGGCACTTGCACGAAGTTGCTGTGCTCCGGTGCCGGATAGGATCCGAAGCGCCGCTTGATGTCGCGCAGCATGCCGGGCGGCGACGATCCGGGCTCGCCGAACCAGGTCCAGGTGCCGTAGTCGTGCACCTGCACGCCGCGATAGCCGGGCAGCGGGTAATCCATGAAAGCGTCGAAGACGATGCAACGTCGGCCCGCCTCGTCGAGGAATTTCCAGAACGGCGGTCGTCCGCAGGTCGTCGGGTCCGTCCGGTGAATGACCTGCTCGCCGGCGCGGATCTGGTAGGCGTGGTACAGGCCGTGATGACCCGGTGTGGTCCCCGTGTAGAGCGAAGGCCAGGCCGACACGTGCATCACCTCGGCGGTCGTGCCGAGGCGCGCGTGGACGCCCTCGCGCTTGAGCCGCGCAAATGTCGGGAGGTAACCGGCATCCATCCACCGGTCGATCAGGTCGGCATCGGCGCTGTCGAGCCCGATCAGGAGGACGCGCCGCCTCGAGCCGGCGTCGCCGCCCGTCATCGCGCGGCCGGGTCCGGGAGCGGGCTCGGGTACACCTCGGCGAGTTCAACGGTGCGGCGCTCGCGGTCGGCGAGCTTGCCGGCCTCGATCATGGCGACCGTCCATATGTAGTCCACGCCGCGCGTCTCCGCCGGCTTGCCATCGCGCACGGCGTCCCGCAGCGCATTCAGGAGCGACGTCGTGCCGCCCTGCGGGTACGGCTTCTCGTCGCCCTTCGGCACCTTGTCGTTGCGGATCGGGCGGAACCAGCGGCTGCCGGCGGGACGCCAGGCGACCATGCGCCGGTTGGTCCACAGCACGCCTTTCTCGCCGTCGATCCAGAGCGTGAAGCCGTAGCGGTGGGAGAGCTGGTTCCCCATGTACTGCACCTGGACATCGCCAAAGTCGATGTGGGCTTCTGTGCAGGCGCCGTGCGCGTAATCACTCCAGGGCGGGTTCCAGACGCGCAGGCTGATGCTCTTCGGCCGCGAGCCGAAGATCGCACGCAGCGAGTCGAAGTGATGCGACGCGATCTCCTGAAGCTGTGGGTATTGCATCTTGGCGAGCCAGGGACCCTCGACGCGGCTTGGCTGGTTGCGGCGGTCGATCAGCAAGGCCTGATGGATGCGGCCGATGAAGCCTTCCTCGACGAGCCGCTTGACCGTACGCTCGGCCGCGAAGAAGCGGTAATTCTCGGCAACCACCACGGGACGCCCGGCCGACTGTGCGCGCTCCAGGACGCGGCGCGCGTCCGCGACGCTCGTGGCGAGCGGCTTCTCGACCAAAACGCCGAGCCCGGCATCCAGGCACCGGATGCAGACGTCGGCGTGCGACGCGGAAGGGGTCACGATGATCGCGGCGTCGGCCTTGGCCTGGCTCAGCGCCTCGCCGAGGTCCGTGAAGAAGCGCGTATCGCCGGCGACGGCCTTCGCTTTCTCACGCGAGCCGTCATCCGGCTCGACGATGCCCACGATCTCGAAATCCGGATGCGCGCGCGCGAACTGGGTCCAGTGCCGCCCACGCAGTCCCGCGCCGACCTGAAGAATCTTGATAGTCACACGTGACTCCCTGCTATGACTCCGTCAGTTGCTGCCAGATCCGGCCCTGCATTGCCGGCGGCGTCTCGACACCCATGCGCGCGAGTATCGATGGCGCAAGATCCAGGATGCTCGCCGCCTTTAATGTCGCACCGGCGGAAACACCGGGGCCGGCCGCCGCGGCGAATCCCGGTCCGCAATGCGTGCCGCTGCGCGTATCCGGCGACTCGCCATTCACCATCCCGGTCCGCTCCGAGGTGATGCTCTTGATCGGGCCCGCAGCTTCCCATTGTACGATCAGGTCCGGCAACTGGGCTCTCCGGTCGCCGGGAAACGCGTCGTCCGCCGATATCACGCGGCGGACGATCCGTGCGCCGGTCGCGGCGTTCCGCAAATCCAGCAGCGAGGCCGTGAGCATCTGCAGCAGGCGTTCGTATTGCTCGCCTGGAGCCACGATGCCCTGGGGTTCGCGTCCACGCAGGTTGATGCGTATGTAGCCTTCGAGATCCGTCGGCAGGCAGTAAGCGCTGGTGCCGGACCAGTCGATGTCCGCCGTGTCCACGCGCTGCGCGAGCTTGTCGCGCAACGCTGTCGGCAAACGTCGCGCGAGGCTCTTTCGGAAGCCCTTGGGTAACAGGTCGCGAAGCGCCTTGACCGGATCGAAGCGCTTTGCGGGCGGAGGCGTCGAGCCGTCGGCTTGATCCTTGCCGCCGGCGCAGCCAAGCCGCTCGAGTACTTCCGGCAGCAAGTGCCAGCCCGCGAAATTCGGTCCGCAGCGGTCGCCGGAGACGACGATCAACGTGGTCTCCGGCCCGGCCGCTTCGCGCAGGTCACCAAGCGCCCTGTCCAGCGACGCATAAACCGGGAACATCGCGGATGAGGCGTCGCTCGAGTCGCCCTTGAGGCCTGCCGACCAGCAGTAGTGGCCGGCGGCGTGCGTTTCGCCGAACACGGCAAAGAAAAGTTCCCACGGCCGCTCGCGCATCAGCCAGCGGACCGCGCGCGACTTCACCTCGAGCGACTTCACCAGCCGGCGGCTCGTGTCGGCGGGATCGAGCCGCGCGAAGCCGAGATCGTTGGCCTCGAGTCCCAAGGGGTACGCGCCGCAGGCTTTCTCGAGGCAGGGCAGGAGATCGGCAGGCACGGACCCGGGCGCGAGGTAATGCGCCCAGGTGCCCCAGTCGTGAACGTATGCGCCGCCGTAACCCGGTTCGGCGTGGGAATACGGCGGGTCCAGGACTACGCAGCGACGGCCGGCGCGGTCGAGCAAGCTCCAGAAAGTCGGCCTGCCGTAAATCCCTTCGTGAAATCGCTTATAGCCCTGAAGGCCCGGCGCCGGCTGGAACGTGAAGTAGACGCCGTGCTCACCCGGTTTCGCGCCGGTATAGATCGAGGGCCAGGCCGAGATGTGCAGCTCATCGGCAGTCGTCTCGAGGAATCCCCACGAGCCTTCGTCGAACAGGCGCTTGAAGTTCGGCAGGAGGCCGGCCGCGGACCAGGCGCGGATGAGCTGTCCGTCGCCCATCTCGAGTCCGACGACCAGCATGCGAGCGGGTGCGCTCCGCATTCAGAGCCAGCCCCGGACGAGGACGACCGAGGCGGCCACGACCACGATCGCGGCGAGCATGTCGAAGTAGATCGCGATCGGCGCGCGTCGATGGCTGAAGTACGCCTGGTAACCGATCATCACGACGACCAGCGCGAGCTTGACGCCGATCACGGTGCCCTGGGTTCCCTGGAACGCCGCGCCGGACAGGATATCCGCGGGCATGATTCCGCGGTAGCTCAAAAGATAGAGGCCGGTCGGAACCAGGACCGCGAGCGCGGGCCAGCCGAGGCCTCCGCGGAACAGGCTGCTCTCGCGCAGCACTTCCGCAGTCTCCGCCGGCTCCACGCGCTTCAGCGCCGGGCCGATGATCAGCGACCATACGAACATGTGACCCAACCAGAGCATGAGTGCGAGCAGGTGCAGCACGAGGCAAGCGATGTAGAGCGTCATGTCAGCCGATCCTCGCGAGCCATGCGGACACCGCGATCGTCGCGAGGAGTGCCGCGAGCTGTAGGTTGAAGAGTCCGGGCCGGACCCGGAACGTCATCAGCGCCTGCATGACGGTCACCATGAGGACAAATGCCCATTTCGGCCACCATTCGATCCACGGCGAGCGTCCGGTCGCATTCGCGATCAGGATGCCGCTGACCCAAACGCCGGCGATCACCGCCCAGGTGATCCAGGGAAGCGGCAATCGCCACTTGTAGGGAACGGCGATATGCGGCCATCGAGATGCCTGCGCGACCGCGAGCATCCGCGTCGCCTCGCCGGCGGCAAATCGGTGGCTGAGCGCGATCCGCATGATGACCCAGAACAACGCCAGCCCGATCAGCAGGATGCTGAAGAAGAGGTGGGCGAATACGCTCAATCGGTAGGTATCCATATCGCTGAAATTCAGATCATGCGGCGGACGGCCGCGGGAAGCAGGCGCAGGCAATGCTCGAAGTACGCATCGGCGGTATCGTCCCATGATTGGAGCCGCGTTGCAGCCGCAGCCTGTCCCATGGCCTGAAGCCGGGCACGAGCGGGCATGTCGCGCAGGAATTTGCCCCAGTTCGCCGCTTCGTTCCCGAACAGAAATCCGGTGACGCCATCCTTGACCAGCAATGCGACACGGCCGCTCGGCACGCTCACGACCGCGCGCCCGGCGCTCAGGTATTCCGGAATCTTCATCGTCGCATAGCCGAGCTCGCCCGAGGCGAAGGCGGACGCGTCGTAGGGCGCGAGGCAGAGATCGCTGGCCGCGATCCACTGCGGAACCTGGCGGTGCGCGACCCGCCCGTGAAACCTGACGTTTGCGCCTGCATCCTTCGCGAGAATCTGGTACTCGGCCCCGCGCTGGCCGTCGCCGACGACATGCAGCTCGAGTCCCGGCAACCCGCTCGATCCCAGTGCGGAGATTGCCGGCGCGAGGTTGTGCGTGTAGTCGAGAACGCCGACATACAGGAGCACGGTCGCCGAGGGATCGATGCCAAGCGCCTGCCGGGCGGCGCCCTGGTCCTTGGGGCGAAAAAGTTCGCGATCGACGCCGAGGTCGACGACAGCGATCCGCTCGAACGGAATCTTCCAGAAGACGCTGATTTCCTTCCTCAGGAATTCCGTTTCGGCAATGACGAGCGGAGCGCTGCGCAGCAATCGCCCCGCGAGCCAGCTGCCGGCCTTGAGCCGCAGCAGTTTCATCAGCTGTCCCCGTGCGGCCTGGGCCGCATTTGGAACGATGTTCTCGATCGGCACGCCGAGCTGGCCGCGTCGCCGGCATAAGGACGAGACGTAGCCGGACAGCAGCCAGCTCTTCTCGAGCACCACGTCGAACTCCCGCAGCTCTCGCCTGGCGAATCGACGCAGCGAACCGATGAAATTCACGAACTCGGGAATGCTGACGCCGCGCATGGCGGAGTCGTCGATCGTGGTCGCGGTGGCTGCGGGCTGGATCTCGAGCGCACGCAGGCCGGGAGGGATGTCCGGCTTATTGACGCGCCGGAATGCCACGGTCACGTCCGCATGCCGGCTGAGGGAGCGTGCAAGACTCAAGACGTTCCGCGTAGGGCCGACCGAGGCCAGGAGGTCGTGACCCGGCACGACATAGCAAATCGACAGGCGGCGACTTGCGGTCACGCCCGCTCCGCAATCAGCCGGCGGTAGAGCGTTTCGCAGCGTTCGGCGGCCAGGTCCCAGCTGCAGTTCTTCACGACGTAGTCGCGGGCCGCCTGGCCGAGGCGTTCGGCGAGCGCCGGATCGTTCAGGAGCGTCACGATGCCTTCGGCGAACGCCGCGATGTCGCTGCCGGGCGCGAGCCAGCCGGTGCTGCCGTGCACGACGCCCGGGGCCGATGAGTCGAATGACACGACGGGCCGGCCCGCCGCCATGTAGTTCAGGAGCTTGACCGGCACGCCGTCGCAATCGACGCGCGGATTCATTGCGATGTCGGCGTCGATCAGCGTTCGCGGCAGTTCCTTGAACGGCGGAGACGCGACGACGTCGATTCGATCCCGCACGCCGAGCTCGCGGGCGAGCGCGTCATAAGGCTGAAAAGGGGATTCGGTCGCGATGCGCAGGCGGACGTCCTCGACCTTCGGTGTCACCTGCGCAAAGGCGCGGAGCAGCAGGTCGATTCCCTGGTACTCGGCGAGATTCCCCGTGAAGATGAGTGTGCGGCCGCCTGGTGCCGCGCGTGGCGGAAACCTGGCCGGGTCGAAATGATCGACCTCCACGCCGTTGGCAACGACCGAAACTACGCCAGGCTCGATTCCGGCGTCGCGGATGAGCTTTTCGCGGATCGTCTCGGTGACGCTGACCGTGTGATCGGCGAGCGACGGCAGCCAGCGGTCCAGCAGTCGTCCGACGCCGCGCTTGACCGGGCCGGGGAGCCCCAGCGGGTAATAGGGCAGCTCGGACATCAAGAGCGTGTGAGCGTCATAGACGAGCGGCACGTGGCGGTCCGGGCGTGAGCCGGCGCTGACCAGGATGCCCTCGTAGTGATGCGCATGGATGACGTCGAACTTGCATTCGCGCAGCAGCTTCCGGAGAAGTTTCCGCAGCGCGCGGTCCACGACGATCACCTTGCGATAGGTCGGTCCAGGAGCCAGCCGCGTGTACGAGGGGACATCAGCGATGCGATGGATGCGGACACCGTGTTCGACCGGGCCCGACCCGAGGTGATAGGTGGCGACGTGCACTTCGTGGCCGCGGGCCGCAAGCGCTTCCGCGATGCGCAGGATGCGCACCGGCGTGCCGCGGGCGAGCGGAAACGGACACGCGGCGACGACGGCGATTCTCAGCCTGTCGGGCACGTCAGATCAGCCACGAGGCGAGGACCCAGTAGGCTCTCGCTGCGCTGTCGAGCATTCCGGTGGCGATTCGCTCGAGACGGCCGGTCCTCATTTCGGCACGCAGCGGCAGCCTGCCTCCGACCAGCAGTTCACGGTCCGAAATGCGCCGTGCCGACTGGACCTTGCGGCGTTCCCGCAACACGGACGGCAAGTTCGCGACCATCCAGACGATCGCCTGCCCCCATTCGCGATGCCAACGCTTCTTGATCACGATCGCGACCTGTGCGAGCTCGTAGAAAAGGTAGAAAGGCAGGCAGACGATCATTGTCCGGATCGAAAAATTCTTGAGGATCACGATCCAGCGATTGCGGATCAGGTAGTAGACCCGCCTGGTCGAATACGTCCCGAGCTGGCGGATCGAAAGGCCCGCGGTGCCTGCGCCGTGGTAGCAATACGCGTCGGTCACCGAGAGGACCGAGGATCCCTGCAGGCGCGCCCGCACGCCGAAGTCGTGATCCTCGAACATGTAGAAGAATGACTCGTCGAACGCGTGGCCCGCCGGCAGGCGGGACCGGTCCGCCAGGAATGCGCAGGTGCTCAACGATCCCACCTCCCGAATCGCCGGCGGCACCTCGGCAATCTTCCGGTCCTCGTCGAGCATCACCTGGGTGCCGACGAAATGGCACTCGGCCCCGTCGTACTGGATCGTGTCGCGCTGGTGTGCGTAGACAATCGATGCGGCGGCGAGCGAGGCCGCCGGATATTGATCGAGTGCCTCTTGGAGACGTGTGACGCAGCGCGCAGTGAGCGCCACATCGTTGTCGATGAACAGGATCCTTGCGTTGCGCGCACCTGCCAGGCCCACGTTTCGTGCGCCGCCTGCGCCAAGGTTTGTCGGCAGCCGCACGACGCGGAAGGGCGGGAAGTCATGCTCGACGGAATCGACGCTGCCGTCACTCGAACCATTGTCCACGACGAACATGTCGTCGAAATGGGCGCGCAGCGCGCAGGCCTCCCGAAGTGCCAACGGCAGGACGGCCTTGCCATTGAAATTGATGATGCACAGGCTGAGGCCGGCGCCATTTCGCACTTCCAAGGCTCGCGAGCCCGTCAAGCCGCTTGCTGCCGGAGGTGAGCCGCAAGCCTTTCGGCCAACGCGACGATCGTCAAGGTCGGATTCGCGTGTCCCGCACACGGGAACACGGAGCTGCCCGCGATGTAGAGGTTCTGCACGCCATGCAGGCGGCAGTTGATGTCAACCACGCCCTCGCGGGGATCGGCGCTCATGCGGGTCGTTCCCATGTGGTGCGATGCGTCCGTGAAGGTTGGCTCTTCCAGGCTCGGCTCCCAGGTGCCGCCGCCGGTCCGTTGAAACTCCCTTGCGGCGAGATCCTGCATCCTGAAGAGGCTTTCCCTGAATGTTCCATCCAGTCGCCAATCGAGCCGCAACTTGCGAAGGCCGAGCTTGTCCGTTTCGTTTCCGAGCGCGACCCGGCTCGAGGGGTTGGGCGGCTGCTCGCAGAAGTATACGGCGACGTAGGTCTTCGGCTTCCGGGGCCGCGGCAGGCGGTCGCGCAACGCGACGTACATTCGGTACAGGGGATGCGGCATCAGCTCTTTGGGACTTAGCAGGTAGATCATCTCGGGAATTTCGGCAACCCGCGAGCGCGCGAGGTCCCAGCGGCTGCCCGCATGACCGCGGCGCAGGACGACCTTCATCGTCTGTACGACGGACTGGTAGCTCGCCTCTGCATATCCCGAGGTCAGCTCCTCGAACGTGACGTAGTGATTGAGCATCTGCTCGCACCGCTGCGCCTCCGGTGTCAAGCCGATGCCGAGCTGAAACTTTCCATCGCGTAGCGGACGACCGCGCAACAGCGGAAGCTCGGCGCCTGCCGGCACCGAGACGCGGCCAAAGACTGCGCGCGGGTGATCCATGAAGAACCGGCCGACGAGATCGTGCTCGTTGCCAAGGCCCGCAGCATGACGGTCGCGCGACACGAGCAGCAGGCGGGCGTTCTCGATGCCTCCGCAGGCCAGCACGAATTGGCGCGCGCGAATCGTGACGCGCTTGCCCTCGAGCGTGCTCGTCTCGATCGATTCGATGGAATCGCCCGCGGGATTCGCGACGAAGCTCGTCGCGGAGAGATTGAGCAGGACCGTCAGGTTCTTCGCCGCCCACAGATCACTCTTGTAGTGGGGCCCAAAGCGTCTCGGGCTGCGAGCCCAGACCGATATCGTCGGCGCGAGTACGTTGCCCTGGAACAACTTTCGCTCGTGGGGGGAAATGCGCGACGGCACTTCCCGGGCAGAGACCTGTTCCAGGTCCGGCAGGCCCAGAATCCGCCCGGCGGGGCGGTAGTACTGGGCGACTTCGGAGTACGGAATGGGCCAGCCGCTATGCGGAACCCAGTCTCGCTTCTCGAAGTCGATCGGATTCAGGCCCATGCTGCGGCCCGCCCACAGGTTGCAGCTGCCGCCGAAATAACGCGCCCGCGACATGTAGTCCGCGCGCGGCGGATAGCCGATGACGTCAAGGTCATAGAGGGCCTGGGTATCGGCATCCGGCGTCAGGCCACCGCTTTCCACGAGGCAGATGTCACGGCCGGTGGGCAGAAGGGCCGTGGCCAGCGTGATGCCGGCTGCGCCAGCGCCGACGATGCAAAGGTCGGCGCTCAACATCTGGGGCAGGAGCGCCTTTCGGGCGTCGACGAAGCTCAATGTAGGAGAGATGGTAGCACGCGACCTGCGAGCGCCAGCGCATTACATAATGGTTAAATATTGGACAAGTTATGGCGACTGGCAGTTAATATGTTCAGGGCGCACAGGAGGTGTGGCCATGGCGTTCAATCTTGGCAATTGGCTCCTGCGCAAGAGGATCGATGCGCAGGTGCGGACGTCCGGCCGGCCGATGGAATATCGCAGGGTCGTCAATCCTTACCATGCGGTGAGCATCGAACCCGGCCCAAAAGCCTGCGCTGAATCGCGCAAGCTCGAGGGCCGCCGGTTCCTCGCATCCAGCGCACCCCAACTGCCCATTCGAGGATGTACATCGTCCACGTGCCAGTGCCGTTACGTGCACCACAACGACCGCCGCAGCCCGCGCGACCGCAGAGTCAATTTCGCGAATCCGCATGCGCACAGGATGAGCGACCGGCGCGAGGGCAGCGGCCGCCGGATGACCGACTGATTTGACTGGCAGGACTACTTGACTTGGCTGCTGCGCCCTTACACGATCCGACCACGAAGCCTCCTAAATAATTTCCTGCAATCGGGAACGCGGCAGTTCCCCTGCGGCCATCGGACTCCCCATGAAAGTGTTGTCCGGTCTTTGTGCGATCGCCACGCTGATGGTCGGCTCAGTCGTGGTCCCCGCGGCGATGGCTCAGGACGACGCGCCGCAGGGCGACGGTCGCTACCTCGTCAAGTTTCGAACTATCAAGGGCTTTGCTGCCGCGACGAAATCAACCGGTGGCCGCGTGGCGCGCGAGCTGGCGCGAGAGAAGATCGTCGCGGTGTATCTATCCGAGCAGGCCCTCCGACTCCTGCGGAGCAACCCGAACGTGGAGTACGTGGAAGTTGACCAGCGGCGCTACCCGCTGGCCCAGAGCAAGCCTTACGGCATCAGCATGGTGCAGGCCGACCATGCCGACCTGACCACGAGCAGTGCATCTGCCGGCGCCACGGTTTGCATCATCGATTCCGGCTACTACCGAGATCACGAAGACCTGCAGGACTCGAATGTCACCGGCACGAACGACAGCGGCACCGGCAACTGGTATGAGGACAGCTGCGGGCATGGCACGCACGTGGCCGGTACGGTCTCGGCGCCCGACAATGCGGTCGGGGTCGTAGGCGTCAATCGCAACGGCCTGCTCCAGATTCACGTCGAGAAGGTCTTCAACGGTTCGAGCTGCGGCTGGTCCTATTCGTCGGATCTCATCGCCGCACTCAGCCGATGCCAGGATGCGGTGGCCGGCACGGGCCAGAAACTCGTCGTCAACATGAGCATTGGCGGCTCTCAGCCTAGTGCCGCGGAGGAGGCTGCGTTTCAGAGCGCTGATGACGTCGGCGTACTGTCGATTGCGGCCGCGGGTAATGGCGGCAGTACGGCGATTTCGTACCCCGCCGGGTACGCATCGGTCATATCCGTAGCGGCAGTCGACAGTGCCGGCACTATAGCCAGTTTCTCCCAGCGAAACGCTGACGTCGAGCTGGCGGCGCCCGGCGTGGGCGTGGTCTCGACGACGCCGTTCAATACGTCGAGGCTGAGTATGGGCGACAACACCTGGTACGGAGCCAACCTGGTCGGATCGGCGCGCATCGATACAACGGGGATCCTGGTCGATGGCGGGTTCTGCGACGGCGTCGGTTCGTGGATCGGGCATGTCGTCTTGTGCCAGCGGGGCAACGTCTCGTTCGCCCAAAAGGTCGCCAACGCGACGGCTGGTGGAGGCGCTGGCGCGGTGATCTACAACAATGTCTCCGGCAGCTTCACCGGGACCCTGAATGGCACCAGCACGATCCCGGCAATCAGCCTCAGCAGGGAAGACGGCCAGGCCGCGCTCGCTCAGGTTGACAGCGAATCTTCGCTCGTCAATTCAGCGGGAATCGGCAACGGCTACGAGCCGTACAACGGGACATCGATGGCAACTCCGCACGTTGCGGGCGTCGCGGCGCTGGTTTGGAGCCACTACCCCTCAAAGACCAACGCCGAGATCCGCGACGCGTTGCAGAAAACTGCGCTCGACAAGGGTGCCGCCGGCAAGGACAACACGTACGGATACGGCATTGTGCAGGCCAAGGTCGCCTACGATTTCCTGGGCGGGATCCTGCCGCCGCCGCCGCCGCCGCCACCTACGGCGACCATCGGTCTGACGGTCACCAAGGTGAAGCTGGATGGAAAGCGGTACGCGAGGTTGAGATGGACTGGCGCGACAGGCGGCAGCGTGAACTACTACCGCAACGCCACGAAGTTCAAGACTGCAAATGACGGCATCCAGCGGGATGGCCCACTGGCGCTCGGTACGTATACCTACAAAGTCTGTAACCTCAATACGACGACCTGCTCCAATAACGTAATCATTACGTATTGAGACGAGATCGGGATTGCCAAAAAGTAGGCCCCGGTCCCATGTGGGTCCGGGGCCTCTTGCTAATTATGCGTGGCATCGACCCCCTGATCAGTCGGTCACACCATTACGTATCGGGAAGGTTTACGGTCAGGTCACCATCCTCAAACACGCTGCACGCCGCGGCCGTGTTGGGCGGGAGCTTCTGCAGGACGATTGGCGAGTTGAAAGCGAACTGTTGAAAGAACGGGAAATACCCAAGATCGAACTCGACCCTCACGCTGCATAGCCAGGAGGAAGGAGTCGGGGCCGTATGAGGCGTGGTGCATTCCAGCGTTATTGGACCGATAGCGAGTCCTTCAATCCCGGGCACGAACCGCAGGAGGTGCATATTGATTCCCATGTGGGCCCCCGGGGCGTCCGGCGACCACGCCCCCGCCAGCAATCGACCGGTGATGATCGTTCCGTCGACCGTGGTCATCAGGCGAATCTGCGGCAGGTCGTTGGTGACCTCTTGGCAGTCCGCTGGCCCGGTGGTTGCGCATCGGTCATCGAACAATACCGTCGCCTTGCCGACCAGACTGTAGGCTTTCTGCGCCAGGTGGTTGAGCGTCCTGGCCTCGGTGTCCGTGTTGATATTTCCAACGAGCGTTGGAATGTAACGCAGGACAATTGGCGGGCCCAAGGTGGTGCTGACGGATTCCTGGTTGAAGTGGGTAAAGGCGTAACAAGCGCCAGTGGCCATTGCCGTCGCTGGCGACAGGATGCTGGCGAGCGCTGTAGCGCAGCCGATTGCCAGCGCTTTGGATCGTGATTTCATTTGGTATCCCCTCCGGGATCGGTCATTCCCTTAGTTCTTACCTCCGGATCTTTCGATCGTCTTCTTGCGAACCGTCCGCGAGTTCCGTCTCCGGGGCACTCCTTGCGGAGTAGCTCCTGCATGTCGGGTTTCCCCACGGTTGCGAAGCGGAGTCTAGTCCTAAAAAAAGACAGTGGCGTGAAATATGTCGCTCCAAAAAAATTCGGAACGAGCGGACCTTCCGCAAGATGCAGTGATATGTAAAATTCTAAATCCGTCCGAGCTCCCTCATCGGTTTCAAATTTGCTGTTTACAGGCGCGCCCCAACGACCACATGTTCCTGCACACCGGAGTTGCATTGCTCCGGCGTTCATTTCAACTTCTGCACAAGTAGTTTTGGAATCGACCGTAAGCGATTGAACAATCCGGGTTAACGGATCTTGAACTCTTCGGACTGCAGCCCGTGCCGGGCGAGCAGCTTGTAGAAATCCGTGCGGTTCCTGCCTGCGAGCTTCGCCGCCTGCGTCACGTTGCCGCGCGTGATCTGGAGCAGCTGCACCAGGTAGTTCCGCATGAACTCGTCGCGCGCCTCGTCGAAGGTCGAGACCTGCGGCGCCGTGCCGCTGCCGAGCGCGCGTTGCACGAGCTCGGCGCTGATGACCGGACCGGTCGCGAGCGAGGCGGCATGCTGAAGTAACGTCGCGAGCTGCCGAACGTTGCCGGGCCATTCGCCGACCATGAGCAGCTCGACAGCTTCCGGCGCAAGCACATGGCGCTTGCCGCTGGTGCGTGCAAGCTCATCCATGAAGTGGGCGGCAAGGAGCGGTACGTCGTCGCGCCGCTGCGAAAGCGGCGGCAGGTCGATGCGGCTCACGCTCAGGCGGTAATAGAGGTCCTCGCGGAAGCGCCCGCGCTGGATGAGGTCCGGGAGGTTCCGCGCCGTACTCGAGATGATCCGGATGGGCTCCTCGTCCTGGAGCGAGTTGAGCGCAATCTGCAAATCCGGAAGCAGGTCGCCGACCTCGTCGAGGAGAACGGTGCCGGCCGGCGCATCGTCCGGGCGGGCGGGATCGTCGGGCTCCCCCCGACCTTCCAGGACAGCCTGCAGCGATTCCTGGGTCGCGGTTACGCAGGCCAGCGTCAGGAAACGCCCGCCGCGCCTCGGGCTCGCCTGGTGGATCGCGCGGGCGAGCTGGGCCTTGCCCGTCCCGGGCTGGCCCGTGATCAGGAGCGGAGCATCGGAGCCCGCCGCCATCAGCGCCTGCGAGAGCCGCTCTTCCATCACCGGATTGCGCGTGATGATGCCGGCACGCCAGTCTTCGGTGACGCTGGCGAAGCCCGAGACCTTGAGCGCCGCCCCGATCTGCTCGAGGAGCTGGTCCTTTTCGACGGGCTTCGTCAGGAACGCGAAGGCGCCGCTCTTGGTCGCGGTCACGGCGTCCGGAATCGTGCCGTGCGCCGTGAGGAGGATGACGGGCAGGGCGGGATAGCGTCCCTGCAGCTCCTTGAGGAGCATGATGCCGTCCTTGTCCTTCATCCGAAGGTCGGTGACCAGGACGTCCGGCAGGAAACGCGGGACGGTCGTCAGCGCCTGGCTCGCATTCTCGCAGGCGGCGACCTCGAAGCCCTCGGAGCGCAGCCGGATCGTGATCAGGCGCAGCAGACCCGGGTCATCGTCAACGAGCACGATCCGCGGGCGACGCCCGAGCGGCGTTTTCACGGTCGGGGCTCCGAAGTCGTGCCTTCGAGCGTCGCGATGGCTTCGAGCTTGGCTTCGGCCCGCTCGAGCTCACGGCGCAGGCGATCCTTCTCGGCGGTCTCGACCTGCAGCCGGCGGCTCAGGTCGGCGATGCGGTTGTCGTCCTGGGGGGAATTGCTGCCGCTGCGCAGAGCCTCGTTCTCGCGCGCGAGTGCGAGGCGCGCGTCCAGGTCGCGAACCATGAGATCGGCGAGCGCGCGCTCGGAGGGCAGCATCGTCTCCGGGATCGCGAGCGCCTCGCCGATCAGCGCCCTCGCGCCGGCAGGGTCGCTCGCGGCGTGGCCGGGGACGGCCAGCACGAAGGCGTAGCGCAACCGCTTGCGAGTCGAAGGGTCTGCCAGGTAGGCGTTGCGTGTCGCCTCGATGATCTCCGCCTGCTGCGCAGCGCCTCCGCTGCCCAGCTGGTCAAGCGTCGTCAGGTAGTCCGCGACGATCTGGCCGTCGTCGGTCTGGGAGACCGGCGTCGTGTCCTTGCGCTTCTTGAGGCCGGACCAGTCGTCGACGCTCTTGCAGCCGGCGACGAGGCTCGCGGCCAGGAGGAGTACGACCAGGCGGTCATGCCGCATGAGCCGACTCCCTGCGAGCCGCGGCCGGCAGGCGGATACGCAGGTGCGCGCCGGGGAACTGTCCCGTCACGACCTCGACCGTGCCGCCGTGCGCCTCGACGAATTCGCGGACCACCGAGAGCCCGATGCCCGTGCCTTTGAGCGGCCCGCCTTGCGGCGCGGCGCCGGAATAAAATGCATCGAAAATCTTGTCCCGCTCGTCCGGCGCGATCCCGGGACCGGTGTCGGCGAAATCGATCACGGTCGTCACGCCGTCGGGATAGGCGTGGAGGTGGATCGTGCCGCCGCGCGGCGTGAACTTGAGCGCGTTCGAAAGCAGGTTCTCGAGCACGAGCTTGAGCTTCGCGCGGTCCGCGACGAGGTGCAGGTCCGCGACCTGCAGGTCGAGCGTGAGATTCCGCGCGGCCATCGCGAGCCGTTGGCTGTCGATTACCGTGCCGACGAGCGAGCTCAGGCGGAAGGAAGTGAGCTCGACGCTCGTCGCGCGCGACTTCCAGGCGCTGTAGGACAGCAGGTTCTCGATGAGCTGCTGCAACCGCAATGCATTGTCGCGCAGGATCGAGGCCACCTCGCGCTGGTTGTCGTCGATCGGGCCGACGGCGCCGTCGAGCAGGAGATCGGTCCCCTCGCGGATGTTCGCGAGCGGCGTCTTGAGTTCGTGCGACATGTGGCGGAGGAATCGGTTCCGCTCGAGCGCGATGTCGAGGAGCCGCGTGCGCAGCCATTCGAGCTGACGGCCGAGGGCTGAGAGGTCGGCGGGACCCTTGATCGCGATCGCATGCGAGAACGCCCCGCGGCCAAGGTCGCTGATCGCCCGGTCGATCTCCCGAAGCGGCCGCAAGACGTAGAACCAGAAGATGCCCGCGATCGCGAGCGAGGCCGGCACGAGCCCGATGATGGTCCACAAGAGGCCCTTCTGCGTCGCACTCGCCCGGCGCTGGACCTGCTTGAGCCGGCTGTCGATGCCGAGGCGGGCCCGCTGCGCGAGCCGGTTCGCCTCGACGCTGAGCACCTCGAACCGGCTGACCGCCGACGAATTGAGGTTGCTCGGCGCGCTGCGGCGCACGAGCCAGGCGGCCTCCTCGCCCGCGGCGCTCACGCCATTGATGTCCGTTGCCGGCACGTATTCGGCGAGCTTCTGGAGCGTCCGGCTGAAAGCCGTGAAGTTCGTTTCGAATAACTTGGCGTAGCGCAGGTCGTTCGTGACGCGATAGTAGTTCGCGTTCCGTTCCATGGCCGTGATGTCCTGGAACAGTACCTGGGTATGTTGCGTGAGCGTGATGCTGTCCCGAACCAGCACGTCGCTCGTGCGCGAGAGATTGCTGAGCTGGACGCCCCCGTAGACGAGCGCTACCGTCAGTGGCAGGACGATCAGGAGGAGCGCCGCCGACAGCAAGCCACTCAGAGACTGCGGGCGGATCCGTGACATGCGCCTATGGTAACCGTCAGGCCATCGGTTGGCGCAGGAGGCGCTTCTCCCAGGAAAGCGCCGTAGCGACGATCCCGGCCAGATCCTCGTGCCGTGGCGTCCAGCGCAACGTGTCCCGGATGCGGCGGGCCGCGGCGACGAGCTGGGGCGGATCGCCCGCGCGCCGACCTGCCTCGGTGACCGAGAGCTTTGACCCTGAGACTCGGGCCACTTCGTCGAGGACTTCGCGCACGCTGAATCCGCGCCCGTAGCCGCAGTTCAGCGTCGTGGAGACGCCGCCAACACGGAGGTAGTCGAGTGCCTGGAGGTGGGCGGCTGCCAGGTCTTCGATGTGGATGTAATCGCGGATGCAGGTTCCGTCCGGCGTTTCGTAGTCCGTTCCGAAGATCGAGATCTGCTTGCGCCGGCCGACGACGTGTTCGCAGGCGACCTTGATCAGGTGCGTCGCCTCGGGAGTGGACTGCCCGATGCGGCCGCCCGGATCCGCGCCCGCCACATTGAAATAGCGAAGCGCGATGTAACGCAGATTTGTTACCGCGGCGATGTCGCGCAGCATGTACTCGCTCATCAGCTTGGACCAGCCATAGGGATTGATAGGTACGGTCGGCGTGTCTTCCGCCGCGACGCCGCCGGCGGGTATGCCGTACACGGCGGCGGTCGAGGAGAACACGAAATGTTTCACGCCCGCGGCGACGCAGCATTCGAGGAGCGTGCGCGTGTTCGCCGTGTTGTTAAGGTAGTACTTGAGCGGGTTCTCGACCGACTCCGGCACCTGGATGTGCGCGGCGAAGTGCAGGACCGTATCGACCTTGTATTTGCCGAGCACTCGCGAGACGAGTGCGGCGTCGCCCGTGTCGCCCTCGACGAATTCCCCGTGCAGCACGGCGCCGCGGAAACCCGTCGAGAGGTTGTCGAGCGTGACCAGTTTTTCGCCGCGCTCGCCGAGCTGGCGCGCGACGTGGCTGCCGATATAACCGGCGCCGCCGGTCACGAGGATGGTAGTCATCGAAGCTCCACGATATCGTGCCCGCATGATAACCACGGCCGAATCGGCCCCGTTTGCGAACCTGTCACCAGATTTGATCGTGGATGCCGTCGAAGCCGCTGGATTTCCGAGCGACGGCCGGATTCTGGCGCTCGGAAGCTACGAAAACCGCGTATTCCAGGTGGGTCTCGAAGAGGCCGATCCGGTCGTCGTGAAGTTCTACCGGCCGGGGCGCTGGACGGACGCCGCGATCGCCGAGGAACACGCATTCGCGCGCGAGCTCGCGGCGGCGGAGATTCCGGTCATCGCGCCGCTCGACCTGGCAGCGGCTGAAGAACTCGGGACCGGGCCCGTACCGGTCTTCGGCGGATTCCGGTTCGCGGTCTATCCGCGCCGCGGCGGGCAGTGGCCCGAGCTCGGAACCGAGGACGACCGCCAATGGATCGGCCGCTTCCTCGGACGCATCCACGCCGTCGGCGCGTCGCGGCAATTCGAACATCGCGCGCGGCTCTCGCCGCAGGCGATGGGGCGTGAATCGGTCGCATATCTGCTCTCAGGCGACCGTATGCCGGACTACATCAGCCACCGCTACGAGCTGGTGACGGGAGAGTTGCTGGATCGGGTCGATTCGCGATTCGAGCATACGGGAACGTTGCGGTACCTGCGCATCCATGGCGACTGCCACCGGAACAACGTGCTGTGGACCGAGTCAGGTCCGCATTTCGTCGACCTTGACGACTGCATGACGGGGCCGGCGGTCCAGGATCTCTGGATGCTGCTCGCCGGCAGGCCGGCCGAAATTCGCGTCCAGCTCGCGGAAATCCTCGAGGGCTATTCGAAATTCGCCGAGTTCGATCCGATCGAGGCGACGCTGATCGAGGCGCTGCGCGCCCTGCGGATGGTGCATTACGCGGCCTGGCTCGCGCGCCGCTGGCACGACCCGGCGTTTCCGAAGGCGTTCCCCTGGTTCGGCGAAGTGCGGTATTGGGAGCGGCATGTCGCCGAGCTCGAGGAGCAATTGATGGCGCTCGAGTCAGAAGATTAACTAATCAATAAGTTACATCGCTTTCTTGACGTAGATTGAAACTGGTCGGCAGGTTACAATCCGCCGCCATTTTTGGAATGAAGGGGACGTTCACCTTCACTTCCAGCGAAGGTGAACGTCCCCTTCATTCCAGAAGGGAGCGTCCCATTAGGTAACCAGCTCTCTCATGATCCAGAACCTGCGAAACATCGCGATCATCGCGCACGTCGACCACGGCAAGACGACGCTCGTGGACAAGCTGCTGCGCCAGTCGGGTACGCTCGATGCGCGCAAGCCGATGACCGAGCGCGTCATGGATTCGAATGCGCTCGAGCGCGAGCGCGGCATCACGATTCTCGCCAAGAACACGGCGATCCAGTGGGGCGACTATCGCATCAACATCGTGGACACGCCCGGACACGCCGACTTCGGCGGCGAAGTCGAGCGCGTGCTGTCGATGGTCGACTGCGTCCTACTGCTCGTCGATGCGGTCGACGGTCCGATGCCACAGACCCGCTTCGTCACGCAGAAAGCCTTCGTCCACGGTCTCGCGCCGATCATCGTCGTAAACAAGATCGACCGTCCCGAGGCGCGCCCGGACTGGGTCGTGAGCCAGACCTTCGATCTCTTCGACCGCCTGGGCGCGAGCGAGCGCCAGCTCGATTTCCCGATCGTCTATACGTCCGCGCTTCAGGGCATCGCCGGCTATGCCCCGAATGCGATGACCGCGGACATGACGCCGCTCTTCGAGACAATCATCGCGCGCTGCCCGGCGCCGGACGTGGATGTCGACGGTCCCCTGCAGCTCCAGGTGAGCCAGCTCGATTACTCGAGCTATGTCGGCTCGATCGGAATCGGCCGTATTCGCCGCGGGACGCTCCGGCGCGCCATGCCGGTCGCCGTCATCGATCGCGACGGTGAGGTTCGCAATGAGCGCATCGGCCAGGTCTTCGGTTTCATGGGCCTCGAGCGCGTGGAAGTCGAGGAGGCCCGCGCCGGCGATATCGTCGCGTTCTCGGGTCTCGAGGCGCCAAAGATCTCGGACACGATTTGCGACCCCGACACGGTCGAAGCGTTGCCTGCGCTCGTCGTGGACGAGCCCACGATCAGCATGACATTCGAGACAAACACCTCGCCGCTATTCGGCCAGGAAGGCAAGTTCGTCACGAGCCGGCAGCTCCGCGAGCGGCTCCTGCGCGAAACGCTCGCGAACGTGGCGCTCCGCGTCGAGGAGACAGACGACCCGGACCGCTTTACCGTGTACGGGCGTGGCGAACTGCACCTCGGCATCCTGATCGAGAACATGCGCCGCGAGGGCTACGAACTCGCCGTTTCGCGGCCGCGCGTCGTCGTGAAGGAGGAGGGCGGGGAACGCCTCGAGCCCTGGGAGCAGCTCACGGTCGACGTCGAGTCGACGGCCCAGGGCGCCGTCATGGAAGCCCTCGGCGCGCGCGGTGCCGAGCTCGTCGACATGGTGCCGGACGGCAAGGGCCGCGTGCGGCTCGACTACAGGATTCCGTCGCGCGGCATGATCGGCTTCCAGACCGATTTCCGCACGATGACGAGCGGCACGGGACTCATGTATCACGTGTTTGACCACTTCGGCCCGGTGGTCGAGCGCACGCTCGCCGAGCGTTCGGCGGGCGTGATGATTTCGAACGGTCGCGGGCCGGTGCTCGCCTACGCGCTCTTCAATCTCCAGGAACGCGGCACGCTCTTCGTCGGCCCGGGCGACCTGGTGTACGAGGGGCAGATCGTCGGCGAGACGAGCCGCGAGGGCGACATGGTCGTCAATCCGCTGAAGGGCAAGAAGCTGACCAACATCCGCACGCAGAGCAAGGACGAAAACGTGCTGCTGACGCCGCCGATCCGGATGTCGCTCGAGCAGGCGATGGAGTACATCGGCGACGACGAGCTCGTCGAGGTCACGCCGAAAAACATTCGTCTGCGCAAGCGCCACCTGAGCGAAGGCGAACGCAAGCGTGCGGAGCGCCTCGCCTGACGGTGCCGGGTCGTCAAATCGTCATCTGGTGGAACCAGATGACGATTTGACGACCCGGCACCAGGCCCCATGGCACGCGGCCCCAATACCGCGTCCTGCATCACGGGTCGGGCCCGGCCGAACCGCGAACGGGGTCACGTTCGCCCCCCGGGGCATCCCATAGCATCGCTGCATTACGTCGCATTCCCCTGGGGTGCGACGGCTTTGTGCTTGGGGTCGGAATGACGTCGAACAGTCCGGGCAAGGTCGTGATGCTGAAGAAGTCCGGGGAGGCGGACACGGTGACGCTTGCGCGCCCGCAAGCACCGGCCGCGGAGCAGCGCAGAAGCAGCATTCACCCGACGCTCGAACAGCAGCTGCTGGAGGCCGCCGACACCTCCGGCAAGATGCGCCTGCGCAAGCTCATCGAGATCGTCAGCCGCCAGTACGAACTCTACGAAACCGACCGGACCAGCCTCGAGACGGTGATGCGCCTCGCCTCGGACGAGGCGACGGCGATAACCGAGCGGCTCGAGCGCGAGAGCGTCGTCCGCCTCCAGGCCATCCTCGACCACGTCAAGGACGGCATCATTTCGGTTGACCACCTCGGCCGCATCGAGAGCATGAACCGCACGGCCGAGCGCTTTTTCGGCGTGCGGCAGACCGACGTCCTGTCGGACCTGCTGGACAGCCTGATCCCCGACATCGCCCCGCACGGCGACGTGTCCCATGCGCTCGAGGAGCTCGCGACCGCGCAGGAGACGACCCATTACGACCTTGCCGCCCGCGAAGTGGTCGCGAAGCACCGCCGCGGCGAGCTGATGCCGGCCGAGATCCTCGTCAGCATGATGAAGATCAAGCACCGCCCGACCTACATCGTCTGCATCCGCGACACCGCGGAGCGGTCGAAGGCGGAGGAAGCGCTCAGGGACAGCGAGGCGCGCTACCGCGTGCTGGTCGAGAACGCGCCGGAGGCGGTCGTCGTCCTCGACGTCGGGTCGGGCCGGTTCGTCGACTGCAACGACAACGCCGCGAACTTCTTCAAGATGGCGCGCGAGAAGCTCCTGCGCATCGGGCCCGAACAGGTGAGCCCGCCGGAACAGGCAGATGGCACGCCCTCGTTCGGCGTCTCGCGTGGCCACCTGGAGAAGGCGCTCGCGGGCGAGACGCCCGTCTTTGAATGGCTGCACAAGGATGCCGAAGGCAAGCTGATCCCGAGCGAGGTCCGGTTCGTGCGCCTGCCGAGCTCGGGCGGCAACCTGATCCGTGCGAGCATCATCGACATCACCGAGCGCAAGCAGGCCGAGCTCGTCGCCGCGGGTGAGCGCCGGGCGCTCGAGAAGATCGCCTCCAGCGAGCCGCTCTCCGGCGCGCTGTCGTCGATCACGGAAGTGGTCGAGCGCGTGCTGCCGGCCGCCATCTGCTGCATCCGGCTCTATGACCCGGTGAAGCGCGTGCTGACCCACGTCGCGGGCAAGAGCCTGCCGCGCGAATACGTCGCGCTCATGGACAACTACCCGGCCGAGATCCGCTTCGGTTCCTGCGCGGCGGCCATCGCGCTGCAACGCCAGATCATCGTCCCCGACATTTCGAAGGACGCCTTCTGGGAGCATCGCCGCGACGCAGCCCTGCGCGCGGGACTGCACGCCTGCTGGTCGACGCCGATCACGGGCGCCGACGGCCGCATGCTCGGCACGTTCGCCACCTACCTCAAGCGAACCGGCATGCCGTCGCGCCGCGACCTCGAGCTCGTCGGCCGCATGGCCCAGCTCGCGCGCATCGCGATCGAACGGCGACGCTCGGAGGACGCACTCCGCGAGAGCGAGAGCCGGTTCAGGGGCCTGTTCGACAACGTCGTCGAGGGCGTCTACCAGGTGACGCTCGACGGCTACCTGCTGTCGGCGAATCCCGCGCTGATCTCGATGCTGGGCTACGCCTCGCTCGATGAGCTGCGCGCGATCGGCTCGACCGAGGCGCTATATCCCGATCCGGAAGTTCGCCGCGAGCTGATCGAGAAGATGAAACGCGACGGCAAACTGGTCGAGGCTGAATACGAACTTAAGCGCCGCGACGGAACCGTCATCACGATCACGGAGAACGCCCGCCTGAATCGCGACGATCACGGCCAGGCGATCGGCTTCGAAGGCACCGTCACCGACATCACCGAGCGCAAGCGCGCGGAACAGGAATTTTACGCGGAGAAGGAGCGGGCCGAAGTCACGCTCCAGTCGATCGCGGACGCGGTGATCACGACTGATCGCGACGGCACGATCGACTACATCAACCCGATCGCCGAAAAGATGACCGGCTGGCCCACGGACGAGGCCTGCGGACGCAACGTGACCGAGATCGTCAAGCTCGTGAAGGACGACGGTCAACAGCCGGTGGACGACCCCGTGAGCCTCGCGCTCGCGAGCGGCGACCCGATCCACCTCGCCGACCAAACTGCGCTCGTCAGCCGCCGCGGCCTGGAGGTCCCGATCCAGGCGACCGTCGCGCCGATCCGCGACCGCGCCGGCCGGACTGCAGGCGCGGTCATCGTGTTCAGCGACGTGAGCCGCGAGCGGCGCATGAAGCGGCTGCTTTCGTACCAGGCCGCTCACGATGCGCTCACGGGCCTCATCAACCGGCGCGAATTCGAAAGCCGGCTCTCCAGTGCGATCGAGTCGGCACGCGCGGACAAGGTGATCCGCCACGCCATGATTTACGTCGACCTCGACCAGTTCAAGATCGTCAACGACACCTGCGGCCATCCCGCCGGCGACCAGTTGCTGCGCCAGGTCACGGGCCTCCTGCAGACGCGCGTGCGCGCGAACGACGTGCTCGCGCGCCTCGGGGGCGACGAATTCGGCGTGCTGCTCGAGCACTGCACGCCGGATCAGGCGCTGCGCATCGCGGACTCGCTCCGCCAGGCGATCCACGACCTGCGCTTCCAGTGGGGTACCAACACGATGCAGATCGGCGCGAGCATCGGCATCGTCGAGATCGACCACCGCACGGAGAGCGTCGCGACGCTGCTCTCGGCTGCCGACATCGCCTGCTACTCGGCCAAGGACGGTGGCCGCAATCGGGTCCAGGTCTACGACCCGGCGAGTGCCTCGGCGCGCCACCGCGAAATGCGCTGGATGGCGCGGCTGACCAATGCCCGCGACGAGGGCAGGCTGGACATCATGTTCCAGCCGATCGTCCGCATCGCCGAATCCTCGAAGTCGCGGCCGCATTACGAGCTGTTGCTCCGGCTGCTGGACGAAAACGGCAAAATCGTGCTCCCGGACGAGTTCATCCCGGCGGCGGAACGCTTCAACCTCATGCCCTCGCTCGATCGATGGGTGATCGAGAAGGTCCTGCGCGACTACGTGCCGTCGACGCGTGATGGAGTCGAAGAGCCGGCGTTCACGGTCGCGGTCAACCTGTCCGGGACGACGCTCTCTGATCCGAGCTTCCTGGAGTTCCTGATCGACGCGCTCGAGGCGCACGAACCGACGCCCGGGGTGCTCTGCTTCGAGGTGACCGAGACCGCAGCGATCACGAATCTCGGTCATGCCAGCTACCTGATGCGCGAGATGGCGAGCCGCGGCTGCCTGATCGCGCTCGACGACTTTGGCAGCGGGCTGTCGTCCTTCAACTATCTGCGCACCCTGCCGATCAACTACCTGAAGATCGACGGCAACTTCGTGCAGAACGTGGCGACGGATCCGATCGATCGCAGCATGGTCGAGGCGATCGTGCAGATCGGCCGCGCAATCGGCATCGAGACGGTCGCCGAGCGGGTGGAGACGCCCGCGGTGCTCGATACGCTCCGTCGCATCGGCGTCGGCTATGCCCAGGGATTCCTCTGCGGCCGCCCTTCGCCGATGGCTGTCTTTCCACACCGCAAATCGCCCGGACCGGCGCCGTAAAACATCGCGCAGCGCGGCATCCCGCCGTCGTTTAGACATAAGCGATCGACGCGGTGCAAGCGCACCACGATCCGCTATGTGACGCAGGCACGTCGCGCGGCGCAGCGAAGTTTTAAAGTTCCCCTAAGTGTAACGAGGCAAACCCGTCGAAAGGCGGGGACGCAAAGCTTCCGGTCTGTCGGCCACACGGCCCACGATAGCGGGGTTGCCACTTTCCAGTGCGCACGCACGCACCGGCGGCATCCCATTCATTCGTGCCCATGCGGCAGCCCGGCCCGAAACGGGGTGTCAGCATGCGAAAGCAGAGTGCATCGAAGTCGGGAGCTGCGCGCTGCCTCGTGGCGGTGCTGATGTGCGCGGTGGTGCTGGCCGTCGCCCAGGTGCCCGCCGACGCGGCACCGGGCTGCAGGGGGAAGAAGTGCCGATCCGGTGGACAGAACAGTCCCCCGACCATCCAGGGTGTTCCATCGGCCCTAGTAACGGTCGGCCAGGCCTACTCATTCACGCCGACCGCCGTAGACCCGGAAGGCGATGCACTGAGCTTCAGCATCGTCAACCGGCCCGCATGGCTGAGTTTCAGCGAATCGACCGGGCGCCTGAGCGGCACACCGGCGGCGTCGGCCATCGGGGAATACGTTGAGATCCAAATCCATGTCACCGATGGGCGGTCAACGGCCATGCTTGGGCCGTTCTCAATCACCGTCCAGGAAGGCAATCGCGCGCCCAACATCAGTGGCGCTCCACCGACGGCCGCGCGCGAGGGCCAGGCTTACGAATTCACGCCAACGGCCACCGATGCCGACGGCGACACGCTGACATATAACATCAGCAATCGTCCCGCGTGGGCGAGCTTCGACAGCGCGACTGGCCGACTCAGCGGCACGCCTGGCACTGGCACCGTCGGAACCTACGCAAACATCACGATTCGTGTCAGCGACGGCACGTTCGGCGCGTCGCTCGCGCCGTTCACGATCGCGGTGCAGCAGGTGTCGAGTGGCAGCGCGACGTTGTCCTGGCAGCCGCCGACGCTGCGTTCGGACGGCTCGCCGCTGACCAATCTGGCCGGCTATCGGATACGTTACGGCACTGCGCTTGGCAACTATCCGAATGTGCGGCAAATCGCCAACGCCGGCGTCACGACGTTCGTGATCGACAATCTGCCGGCCGGAACCTACTACTTCGTCGTGACGGCCTACGACAGCAACGGTGGCGAAAGCGGTTATTCGGCCGTCGTTTCGAAGTCGATCGGCTGATTCATCGAAGGGGACGCGCCCCTCTAAAGGGGACGCGCCCCTCTAGAGGGGCGCGTCCCCTTTAGAGGGGCGCGTCCCCTTTAGAGGGGCGCGTCCCCTTTAGAGTACCTATGGCGGGTTAAGATCGATTACCCGATGATTGCGCTTCACCTCATATCGGTCGCGGCATGCGGCGCCGATGGCAATGACCGGCGCACTCGGGTCGTACCCGATGTCGCGCGACGCCTCGGGCACGTCCTGGCAGCCCGACGTATCGCCACACGCGATGGGCCACGTGATGCGCGGCGACTGGCTATTGATGGGTCACACGATGCTGAACGGCGTCTACGACTGGCAGGAAGGCCCGCGCGGCGACACGCTGGCTTTCATTTCCGGCATGGCCATGGCATCGGCGCGGCGCGATTCCGCCGGCGGCGACGCCCTGACGCTGCGCGCCATGCTGAGTCCCGATCCTTTCATGGGCAAGCGAGGCTATCCGCTCCTGCTCGCGGCCGGGGAGACCGCGGACGGCGAGACGCCGCTCATCGACCGCCAGCATCCGCATGAGCTCTTCATGGAGCTTTCCGGAACCTACGCCTGGCAGTTCGAGGGAGAAAGGAGCGCATTCCTCTACGCGGCGCTGCCGGGGGAGCCCGCATTCGGGCCGCCGGCCTTCATGCACCGGATGTCGACCATGGCAAGCCCGGAGGCGCCGGTCACGCATCATTGGCTCGATTCGACGCACATCACCTTCGGAGTCGTCACTGCCGGCTGGGTGCAGGACGCCTGGAAATTCGAGGCCTCGCAATTCACCGGCCGCGAACCGGACGAGAACCGCTACGACATCGAACGGCCGCGAATGGACAGCACGTCGCTGCGCGCGAGCTGGAATCCGGGCGAGCGCTGGTCCCTGCAAGCGTCCTGGGCGGACGTCGAGAGCCCGGAGCAGCTCGAGCCCGAGATCGACGAGTCGCGCTTGTCGGCGAGCGTCATTTGGGCCGACGTCGTCGGAGACGATGGTTGGTGGTCAGCCACCTTGGCCTGGGGACGCAAGGATCCGACCGGGCATGAAGCGACGAATGCCGTCGCGCTCAAAGCCGCCTATGCGCCGCGCAAGGAATGGCTTTTATTCGCGCGCGCGGAATGGATCGAGAGCCACGACCTCGGCCCGACCGAGGAGATCCATGACGTCGGCAAGGTGTCGCTTGGCGCGCTGCACGAATTCCCGTTGGGGGAGAGGATCAAGCTCGGGCTAGGCGCCCTCTACACGCTGAACGAGTTAGACGCCGCGCTCAATCCCTCGTACGGCGGAAACCCCAACGGCACGATGATCTTCCTGCAGTTCACCGCAGGCACCTGACGCGAAATGGAGACAGTCACTTTTGAAGGGGACGTTCACCTTCAAGTGTGGCAAATGCGCCCCTGGAACGGCACCTCAATCTGAAGGTGAACGTCCCCTTCAAAAGTGACTGTCCCCTTTGGGATTAGAAGCGGGCGGTGACGTAGAGCTGGGGACCCCAGTAGTCGAGCACGTACTCGCCGGTCCAGCGTGGCTTTGCAGCTTCAACGTCGAGCTTGAATCCGTCGATCGCGAATCCGGCTCCGAAGCGGTCTCCAAACCGGTATTCGGCATACGCGCGGGCACTCACGATCGACCCACTCGCTTCGAACGTACTTTCGGCGAACTCGATGGCGAAAAACGCCGCGCTGGCCCCGGCCGACCACTTATCCGAAAAGTGATGGTCGTACCGGACACCGAAGAGCGGGAGTGGAAGGTCCGCACTCGCGGAGGCAGTCGCGTTTATATCGTCGGGGCTCAGTGATGTCGAGCCCGTCAATGACAGCGTGATCTGGTTCCAGTTGACGCCTGCCGTCACCGCGAACTCGTTCGACTCGTTGTTTATGAACGAATACGAATAGGTGATTGGAATGATCTCGATCTTGTGCTCGGTCGTGACCGTCGCGCTGACCGGATAGATCTCGTCGCCGATCGTGATCTGCCTGTCGATGACGCGGGTGCCCTTCATCGTGAAACTGCTGTACATCGCGCCGAGACGATGTTTCTCAGCCATGCGCCATTCGAACCCGACCCATCCGCCAGACTCGTCCTCGTCAACGCCGAGGTCGCTCCCGAGGCCGATGTCGTCGCCTGGCTGGTCTTGATCGTCGACCTGCACATCGGTGTTGAACGCGGGCAGGAACGCGCCCAGCATCACCTTGAATTTTTCCTGGCCTGGCCTGACCGTGTCGGCCCTTGCGCCGACGCTCGTCGCGCAGGCGAGCACGCCGATAACCGCAGTGCTGACGATGAGCAATCGATTCATGTGGGTCCCGCCCTTGCTTTAATGGAGTACCGGCAATTCCACCTTGCGGCCTTGAATATTACCATGACCGTGGCAAGACCCCGCGTGGGGCCCCCGGCTCGTGCCTGCATACGCGCCGGCCGCATGGCGATTGACCCGGGCGGGACATTCCGTCAAACCATTGCCACGGCTCCGCATTCCGGACAATAGTGCGGAGAATGGGGTTCAACCGGCTGACGACCTTCATCGTGATTGGCCTCGTGGCCGGCATTGCCGCCGGTTACCTGAGCCATTCGGCATTCCCCGAAAGCAGTGCCGGGTTTTCCGAAGGCATAGCCCTCCTGCCCGGCGCCTTCCTCCGCCTCATCAAGATGATCATCTCGCCGCTCGTATTCGCGACCCTCGTGGTCGGCATCGCGAAGATGGAGGACATCCGGACGGTGGGGCGCATCGGCGGAAAGGCGCTCGGATGGTTCATCTTTGCCTCGATCATCTCGCTGTCGCTCGGACTGATCGTCGTCGGACTGTTCGAGCCTGGCAAGACAATGCAACTGCCCATCCCCGCAGACGACGCGGCTGCGGCGATCGAAGGCGAACAGCTGTCACTCAAGGTGCTGATCACCCACGCCATCCCGACCAGCATCCTCGACGCCATGGCGCGCAACGAAATCCTGCAGATCGTCGTCTTCTCGGTCTTCTTCGGCATCGCCATGGCCGCCCTCGGCGATCGCACGCGCCCGATCGTCGCGGCGCTCGACACGCTCGCACACATCATGCTGAAGGTCACCGGCTACGTGATGCTGTTCGCGCCGCTCGCGGTGTTCGGCGCGCTCGCCAGCATCGTGGCGAAGGAGGGCCTCGGCATCGTGGAGCTCTACGGCGTGATGGTCGGCGAGTTCTACATCGGCATCGCCATCCTCTGGCTGGTGCTGATCGCGCTTGGCGCGCTCGTGGTCGGCCCGAGGATCCTTGGCCTCGTGCGCAGGATCCGTGAGCCCGTGATCCTCGCGTTCTCGACCGCAAGTTCGGAAGCCGCGTACCCGAAGACGCTCGAGGAGCTCGAGCGCTTCGGCATCAGCAACCGGATCGCGAGCTTTGTGCTGCCGGTCGGCTACTCGTTCAATCTCGACGGTTCGATGATGTACTGCGCCTTTGCGGTCATGTTCATCGCGCAGGTCTACGGCATCGACATTCCAATCAGCCAGCAGATCGTCATGCTGCTGATCCTGATGTTGACCTCGAAAGGCATCGCGGGCGTGCCGCGCGCCTCGCTCGTCGTCGTGGCCGCGACACTCGGCCAGTTCAACATTCCGGAAGCAGGGATCCTCCTGCTGCTCGGGATAGACCAGTTCCTCGACATGGGCCGTTCTGCGACCAATGTCGTCGGCAACAGCATCGCGACCGCCGTCGTTGCAAAATGGGAGCGTGAGCTCGGCCCGGAGTTGCCGGCCACAAGCGCAGCGCAAGGACCCGCGACCGCGCGATAGTCTCTCAATCAATCGACGAGCGTGTACTGCCAGGCCACCCCATAGTTGGTGAAGTCGCTCCCGATCCGGGTCGTCGCGCCCTTGCTCCAGTAGAAGCGGATGGACTGTCGGCGCCCGACCGGCACGGAGAGCGTGAGCCCGGCCCGCGAGTTCGACTGTCGGTTGCGCGCGGGAACTCCGTCGACGGTGGTCCGACCGCCTTCGTAGTACGTTCCGTTGAGCGCGAGCCATAATCGCGGCCGGAAGTTGTAGCTGACGTGTGCCTGCACGCTCACGAGCGGGTCCTGCTCCCGCAATCGGCCCCCGAAATAGTCGTCGTTGTCGGTAAAGATCCAGACGCCGGCAGCGCCCTCCAGAAGCCATTTGCCGATCGGATGGTTGACGCCGATTTCGGGCTTGAACGCCCAGCGATTGGTGCCGACGTTGATGAGCTTGTCCGGGTCGTAGTCGCCGGTCGGCGCGGCGATGACGAGACTGACGCCGACGTTGGTCGAGGGCTTTCGCTTCGCAAATTCCTTGAGCTCGAGGGCAGGGATTCCAATGAGATTGGCAGCGAGCCGCAACCTGACGTCGCCGATATCCGAGCGGTTGGCCTCGGCAGGTGTACCGTCGAGTGTGCCGGTGAAATGTCCCTGGATGTGGGGGATGACGATGCCCACACTCGCCAGGCGGCCGAACAATCCGAACGTATGGCCCACACCGATGGCCGCGGCGTTGATTTCCGCTTCGACATCGTCGACCGGCAGCGAAGGGTCGGTCAGGATGGCGCCGGTGGACCGGCCATACGCACCCAGGAAGACAGTCGCGCCGACCGGCGCCGGCAAGTAGGCGCGCGGCTCGATTTCCTGCGTGGACGCAATGCAAGCCATCCCGCCGCCGCACACCAGCACGAAAAGCTGGCGTACCATGAGTGACCATCTGTCCCGGCGAATGACATTGGAGGCTGACAATGAATCGCTCCCGACTTGGACCTGTCGCGGCCGCGTTCGCCGCCCTCGGCGTTGGAGTATTTGCAACGATCGCCCAGGCCGATGCAGCCGGCAAGTGGCGCATCGCATTCGGACACCGCGCCGCCAATGATGGCACGATTACGCTCCGTATTAGCCCGGAGGGCGGCGTACCGGTCGACGTCGAGACGAAGATTCCGGCCAGGAGCGGCGCGGACAAAGTCGCCAAGGCGGTCCGCGATTCCCTCAAGGTGTCGCTCGGAGAGGGATATCACGTGGAGACTGACGATGGGGAGGACGTTGTCATCGGCAGGACCGGCAAGACCCCGAAGTTCGAGCTGACGCTCGCAAGCTCCACGTTGACCGGGCTCGAGGTCAACATCCGTCGCGAGTAGCGATTGGAGCCTGACTTTCGCGACCGATTGTCCGCTTCCCGCATCCGGCTCGTCCTTGTTTGCACGGCGGTCGCAGCACTCATCGGCTGCGTGCAACTGCCGCCGCGTCCGGCCGGGCCGGACGTCGTGGCAATCGCCCTGGCCGAGGGAGGAGCCATCGACGACCTGGTGGCAAAACGCGAGGCTGACCATCCCGGAGCCTCCGCGTTTCGCCTCGTTACCGACGGAATCGAGGCGTTCGTGCTCCGTATGCAAAGCGCGCGCCTCGCGGCGCGCAGTCTCGACGTGCAGACCTATATCTGGCACGCCGACCAGACCGGAATCTTCCTCGGCGGACAGCTGCTCGAATCCGCCGATCGCGGCGTGCGCGTGCGGCTGCTCGTGGACGACCTGGACGCGCGCGCCTTCAACGAGGGCTATGCCGCACTCGCCGCGCACCCGAACATCGACGTTCGCCTGTTCAATCCGTGGGTCACGCGCGACGGTACGCTCAAGCGGGCGGGCGAAGGCGCGATGAGCTTCAAGCGCATCAACCGTCGCATGCACAACAAGAGCTGGATCGCAGACAACCGCTTCGCGGTCGTCGGCGGACGCAACATCGGCGACGAATACTTCGGCGCGGGCGAAGAGATGAATTTCGTCGATCTCGACTTCGCGATGCTGGGTCCGATCGTCCGGGACGCCTCGGACTCGTTCGACAAGTACTGGAATTCGGCCAGCGCCTATCCGATCGAAACGCTGGACCCGGATGGGGTCAGCCATGAAGCCCTCGCGAAATTGCGCGAGAAGCTCGCGGATTACGCCAGGGCAGCCGAAGCGGGCCGCTACGCGACGGCGCTTCGGGGCGAGGACCGCGTTAGAAAGCTGATCGCCGGGGACTGGCCTATGCAGTGGTCAGAGAATTACCAGTTCGTCTCCGATGACCCCGCGAAGGTCACGATGACCAAGCGCGAGGCGAAGCGCACGCACGTGGCGTCGACGCTCCTGCCGATGGTCCAGGAGGCGCAGGCGGAGATTCAGATCATCTCGCCGTACTTCGTTCCAGGGGACCGCGTGACGGCGGCCCTGACGAACGCCGTGGGCTCCGGGAAGCAGGTCCGCATCCTGACCAATTCACTCGTCGCCAACGACGTCGCGGCCGTGCACGGCGGGTACTCGCGCTATCGGCGTCCCTTGCTCGAGGGAGGCGTGCAATTGTGGGAGTTGAAACCCTTGGCGGGCGGGTCAGGATCGAGCCTGTTCGGGTCGTCGGGCGCCAGCCTGCACACCAAGGCCATTTCAACCGACGGCCGGAAACTATTCGTCGGCAGCTACAACGTGGACCCCCGATCGACCTGGCTCAATTGCGAGCAAGGCGTGCTGGTCGAGGATGAAATACTGGCGCGGCAGCTCGACGCGATATTCGCGGAACAGACGACGGGTGCTCGCGCGTGGAAAGTGGCGCTCGAAGGCGACGATCTGGCCTGGAGCGACGGGTCGGAGACTTTCGATTCCGATCCCAAGGCATCGGGCTGGCGGCGTTTCCAGGCGTGGATGACGCGGGTCCTGCATCTGGACGCCCAGCTCTAAGATCATCGATTCAGCGCATGCTTTCGCGCAGGTCGACAAGTATCCGGTCGGCCTCGTCGATCCGGATCAGTCCCAGCCGCGGAAATTCGAGGTCGATGATCACGTAGGTCGTCAAGGACAGGATCGCCGCGAAGACCAGCGTGTGAAGCCAGGTCCGCTGCTTGTTGACTGAAGTCCCGTAGCCGACGAGAAGTGCGCCGACCAGCGCGAGCATGGCGAGCATCAGGAATACGACCAGTGGCGGATGATTGCGCGTCACCATCAGGCGCGTCGACGTGATGTCGATCATTTCATTCAATGCAGGAAGCAACAGCATGGCGGCCTGCGTGGGCATCCCCGGTTTCATGGACTCCGCGACTGCCCGCTTCCAGATCTGCCCTTGCAGCGCCACGTCTTCCGCAAAACTCGCTTGCGTCGCGGCCAGGTCCTGCGCGTTCCGGTAGGTTTCGAGCCGGCCATCGAGATACCGGCGGAACAAATCCCTCATTGCCGGCTGAGCATCCGGCGAAAGCAGGTCG